>Ga0194134_10005554_pt1 | contig 11851 bp, 8 predicted proteins | sample TA2KigOff0mmetaG_FD_148602 | JGI IMG/M metagenome (GOLD analysis project Ga0194134, IMG submission 148602) | Freshwater microbial communities from Lake Tanganyika, Tanzania - TA2015056 Kigoma Offshore 0m | ecosystem: Environmental > Aquatic > Freshwater > Lake | place: Tanzania: Lake Tanganyika... | reverse complement strand
CCGCGGGTGCCGCACCCGCCGCGCCCCGTGGAGCCGCCGCGCGCGGGGCGGCGCGTCCACCTGCGCCAGGACGACGCGAAGGAGGCCATCGTCCACGTCTCCTTCCCACTCTGCGCGTCCGATCACCCCGACGTGCCCGCGCTGGACGTGCTGGCCATGCTGGTGGGCCAAGGGGACAGCTCGCGGATGTCGCTGGAGGTGAAGCGGCGCCGCCAGCTGGTGCGCGGCGTCCACTGCTCCGCCTACACCCCGAAAGACCCGGGGCTGTTCACCCTCACCCTCACGTTGCAGCCGGAGAAGCTGGCCGAGGCGCTGGACGTGTCGCTCGCGCTGCTGCTGCAGGCGCGGGAAGAGCTGCTGGACGCCGCGGAGCTGGAGACGGTGAAGGCCCTGGTGGAGGCGGAGGGCATCTACCAGCGCGAGACGGTGCAGGGGCTGGCAGAGAAGCTCGGCTACCATGCCTCCGGCGCGGGCGGGCTGGAAGCTGAGGCGAAGTACCGGGCGGACGTGGCGGCCCTCACCCCCGAGCACCTGCGGGACGTGGCGAGCCGCTGGCTGGACGTGCGCGTGGCCAGCCTCACCGCGCTGCTCCCCAACGGCACGGCATTCACCGAGGCAGACGCCCACGCGGCGCTGCAGCGGGCGGAGAACCCCCAGCCCGTGACCGTCCCCGCCCGGCGGCTCCCGCCCGCGCACGACGGGCTGCGCAGCACCGGCGCGAAGCCCGGCGCGCGGGACGTGGACGTCCGCCTGTCCTGCGGCACGCGGCTGCTGGTGCGCCCCGAGCCGGGCATCCCGCTGGCAGCGCTCCGGGGCGCCTTCGTCGGCGGCACGCGCCACGAGACGGAAGCAACGTGCGGGCTGCACCACCTGCTCGCCCGCACCCTGCCCCGCGGCACGCCCTCGCTGGAGCCGGAGCAGGTGTCCCACCTGTTGGACGACATGGCAGGCTCGCTCTCCGCTGCCGCGGGGCGCAACTCCCTGTCGCTGCGGGCAGAGTTCCTCTCGCGCCACCTGGGCCGCGCGCTCGAGCTGTTCGCCGACACGCTGCTGCGCCCCGCCCTGCTCCCGGCGGAGCTGGAGCGCGAGCGGAAGCTGGTGCTGCAGGACATCTCCACCCGGGAGGACAAGCCCTCGGGCCTGGCCTTCCACCTCTTCCACCAGGCGCTCTTCCAGCGCCACCCGTACCGGATGCAGGTGGGCGGCGAGGAGGCCTCCGTGCGCGCGCTCACCCGCGAGCAACTGGCAGCGCACCACGCCCGGCTGATGACGCCGCAGCGGCTGACGCTGGCCGTGGTGGGGGACGTGGACGTGGACGAGGTGGTGCGGCTGGCGGAGACGCACCTGGGGAAGGCGCCCTCCGCCGCTGGGGGCGCCGAGCCCACCGTCGCGGACGAGCCGCGCCCTGCCGCCCCGCGCGTGAACGTGCGCGAACTGCAGCGCGCACAGGTGCACCTGGTCTACGGCTTCCGCGGCGTCACCCTGAGGGATCCCCGCCGCCGCGCGCTGGAGGTGCTCTCCACCGTGCTGTCCGGCCAGGGCGGCCGGCTGTTCGTGGAGCTGCGAGACAAGAAGTCGCTCGCGTACAGCCTCTCCAGCTACAGCGTGGAGGGCCTGGACCCGGGCTTCTTCGCCGTCTACGTGGGAACCAGCCCGGAGAAGGTGCCCGAGGCGCTCGCCGGCATCCGCGAGGAGTTGCGCCGGGTGCGCGATGAGCGCATCCCCGAGGCCGAGCTGGACCGGGCGCGGCTCCACATCATCGGCACGCACGAAATCGGCCTGCAGCGCAACGGCGCCCGCGCCGGGCTGCTGGCGTTGGAGGCGGCATACGGGCTGCCGCTGGAGGACGTGCACGCCTTCTCCGAGCAGGTGCTCTCCGTGACGGCGGACGACGCCCGGGCGGTAGCGGAGGACCTCCTCCGATTCGACCAGGCGGCGCTCGGCGCGGTAGGGCCGGGCGTGGCGGGGTTGCAGCCACCGTCAGCGTGAGCGCGCCCCCAGCGCCTCCAGCAGCAGCACCGGTGTCCCGTCCCGCGCGTAGGCCGCCGCGCGCTGGGCGATGAGCTCCACGTCTGCGCCGGGCTGGAGCGGCTGTGCCCACCCCGCCCACGGCGGCACCACCGCGTCCACCTGGAGCTCGCCGAGCGACACCGTCACCGCCTCCCACGTGTCGCGCCTTCGCACCTCGCCGCCGAGCACCAGCTGCTCCTCCGGCCCCGGGGGTCGCCCGCGCAGCATCACCCACACGGCGCCCTCGGGCCGCACCACCTCCACCAGGTCCACCGTGCCGCGCACCCCCACCTGGCCGAGCAGCCGAACCGGCTGCCCGGGCGGAATGTCCCCGCGAGACAGCGCGAGCGCGTCCGCCGTCCCCTCTGCGGCGAGCAGCGTGGGGGCGTAGGCCAGCCCCACATCCTCGAAAGACTGCAGCGCCGGCCCATCCGGCGGACGGACCCGGCGCCCCACCTCCAGCGCGGCCGAAAGCGCCCCCGCGTAGGCCTGCTCGGCCGCGCCGCCCTCCGGCAGCCGCCGCGCACAGGCAGCCGCCAGCTGCCGCCGGGTGTCCAGCTGCGCCGCCGAGAGGCCGCCGAGCCCATCTGCCGAGGGCACCGGCAACACCACCTGGCACGCGCGCACGTCCGCGAGCACGTCCTCGGCCTGCTGCGTGAGCGGCACGGCCTGTCCGTCGAGCAGCACCGTGCCGTCCGCCGCCGCGGCCACCTCGGCACCGGACAGCCACAGCGCCCCCGCCTCCGTCCGCCGCTCGAAGCCCCCAGCGCCCAGCTCCACCCGCACGAGCCCGTGCACCTGGGCCGGGTGACAGGCCTGCTCCCGCGCGGACGTCACCACCTCCTGCACGGTGCTCTGCGTGGTGGTGCCGGATTGCTGGTGACCCAGCCACGCCACCACCGCGGCGGGCACGCCCACCGCCAGCGCGCCCCACCCCCAGCCATGTGCCAGCTGCCGCGGCGAGGCACCGTAACGCCCCTCCGCGTCCAGGATGTCCCGGTTGGGCGCGTCCGAGGCGACCTGCGCCCCCAGGAGCAGCCCCACGCCCGCCAGCGTCCCCACACTGCCGAGCGCCAGCGCAGGGCCGGTGCCGCGCGCGCTCCGCTCCACCGTGCGCTCCTCCGCGTGTTGCTCGAGCCGCTCTTCGCGGCAGGTGTCGGACTTCAGCGGCCGCAGCCACGCACCCGGCGAGCCGTCCCGGAGCGCCGCCGTCGCATCGGCAGAAAGCTGCGGGCGCCCCAGCCGCACCTGTTGCTCCCAGGTGCGGAGCACGGGGCCGCGCTCCACCCGCACCTCCTCCTGCACCTGCACGCAGCCCAGCGCACAGAGAAGCCCCGCGAACGGCCACCTCACGGCGCCCCCCCCTTCAAGAACGCCACCAGGTCCGGGCAGCTGGCGAAGGCCTCCGACACGTCCTCGCACCGCGGCGCCACGTCCACCCGGTCCGAGAGCCGGAGCAGCGGCACACGGCACTCGAGGAAGCGGCCGCGCGAGGGGCTGGAGAAGGCGAAGGCCTCGTCGCCGCAGCCGGTGCGCGACAGCAGCGCCTCGCGGCAGGCCTCCCCGGGGCTGAGCGTCTGGGTGACCGCCTCGCAGACGGGCTGGCTGCACAGGCGGGTGACCAGGTCCTGGCACACCGCGGCGTCCTCCGCGGCAGGTCCGGCGCAGGCAGACAGCAGGGGCAACAGCGGGAGGAGGCGTCTCACGGGCTTTGGAGCGTAGCAGGCCGCGGCGCGCCCGCTTCGACACCCAGCGCCCGAGGCGTTAAGACGCGCACGCCATGTCCGACACCTGGTTCTCTCTCACGGTGGACTTGCCGGAAGACTCGAAGGAGGCGCTGGAGACGGCGCTGTACGACGCGGGCGCGTCCGGGCTGGAAATCCGTGATCGCGAGGCCCCGCCCATGCCCGGCGTCCGCGGCCCCGCTGCGGGGGAGGCCATCGTGGTGGGCTGGTTCGCCACGCAGGAGGAGGCGGAGGGCGCCGCAGGGATGGTCGCCGGAGAGTTCACCGGCGCACGGACGCAGGTGGACCGGCTGGAGCCGCAGGACTGGAGCACCAGCTGGCGCTCGCTCATCAAGTGCGTGCAGGTGGGGCGCCTCTGGGTCGGCCCGCCGTGGGACACGGACAAGGCCCCCGCGGACAAGGTGAAGCTCACCATCGAACCGAAGATGGCCTTCGGCACCGGGGACCACCCCACCACCTCGCTGTGCCTGGAGGCGGTGGACACGTACATGGGCGCGCACCCCGGGGCGAGCGTGCTGGACGTGGGCACCGGCACCGCGGTGCTGGCCATTGCCGCGAAGAAGCTGGGCGCCACCCGCGTGGTGGGGCTGGACAACGACGTCACCTCCGTGGAACTGGCAAGGGAGAACCTGGAGGTCAACGCCACGCCGGACATCGAGCTCTCCACGAAGACGCTGCGCCACGTGCAGGGCACGTTCGACCTGGTGCTCGCCAATATCCTGGCCAACACGCTGGTGGAGCTGGCGCCGCTCATCGCGCCGAAGGTGAAGGACCGGCTCGTGCTCGCGGGGGTGCTGGTGCACCAACGGGACGAGGTGATGGCCGCCTACGAGAAGCAGGGGCTGAAGCCCGCGGGCGAGAAGGTCCACAACGAGTGGATCCGCCTGGAACTCCAGCGGTGAGCGTCCGGCTGCTGCTGCCCGGCGCGCGCGCGGGGCAGGCCACCATTGAAGGGGACCGCTTCCACTACCTCGCGCGCGTGCTGCGCCTGGGCGCGGGGGACGCGCTCCGCGTCTTCGACGGCGAGGGGCGCGAGTTCCCCGCCCGGGTGGAGCGCGTGGACGAGGGCGCCGCAGTCCTCTCGCTGGGGCCCGCCGAGCTCTCCGCGCCCCCGCGCGCGCTCTGGCTCCTGCAGGGGCTGCCCAAGGCGGACAAATTCGAGTGGGTGGTGCAGAAGGGTACCGAACTGGGCGCCACGGACTTCCTCCCCGCGGCGCTCGAACGCTGCGTGGTGAAGCTGGACGAGGACCGCGGCGGCAAGAAGGTCCAACGGTGGCAGGCCATCGCGGAGGAGGCGGCGCGGCAGTGTGGCCGCGCCGACGTTCCCAGGGTGCACGCCCCGGCCCGGCTCCCCGCGGCGCTGGCCTCGTTGCCAACACACTGCGCGCTGCTGGTGCTGGACGAGCAGGCCCGCGCCCCCTCCCTCTCCGAGGCCGTCCGCGCACTTGAACCCGGCCAGCCGGTGGCGCTGCTGGTGGGGCCGGAGGGCGGACTCGCCCGGGCAGAGGTGGAGGCGGCGCTGGCGCGCGGGGGCGTGGCCGTCACCGCCGGCCGGCGCGTGCTGCGGACCGAGACGGCCGCCCTGGTGGCGCTGGCGGCGGTGCAACTGCTCGACGGGCAGCTGGGCTGAGCTACTCCGAGGCCCCCGTGCTGCAAGGGCGTTCCACGCCCCACTGTCCCGCCGCGCGCGGCACCACCCCGGGCGGCAGCGGCGGGAGCAACCCCGCACGGGCCTTGAGCCGCAGGACACGGCGGGCGGACGCCTCGATGCGGGCGCGCCCCTCCGGCATCGTGAGCTCCTCCCGCAGCACGGCGGCCACCTCCTCCAGCACCCCCTCGCTGCCGGAGACGAGCAGCAAGTCATTCCCGGCCCGGGAGGCGCGGCGCGCCACGTCCCGCAGCGTCCCGCCGGGCACCAGCTTGCGGAGCGGCGGGGCGGCCAGGTCGTCCGTCACCGTCAGCCAGCCCTGCTCGTGGGCCAGGGACACCAGCGGCTCGGAGAAGACGGCAGGCACGCCGTCGTAGAAGGCATAGCCCAGGTTTGCGAGCATCACGCCCCCGAGCAGCGCCCCCACCCGCGCGAACGGCCGCACGTGCCGGTCGAACTCGCCGGTCGGCCGCTGCACCACCAGCCGCTGGTAGTCCGAGTTGCCCGCCGCCTCTCCGTAACCGGGGAAGTGCTTCCCAATGGGAATTATCCCCTCGGCCCACAGCCCCTCCGCGAAGGCACGCGTCCGCGCCGCCACCTCGTCCGGGTCCACCCCGAGCGAGCGGCCCGTGGCCGCCATCCACCCGCTGTCCGCCAGGTCCAGCACCGGGGCAAGGTTGCAGTTGAGCCCCAGCCCCGCCATGGCCCGGCCCACCTTGTGCCCCCAGGCTCCCACCTCGGCCGGGGACATGCGGCCGAACTCCGCCCCGCTGGGCATCTGCTGCAACCCGGGCAGGTGGCGGAGCCGGTTCACCCGCCCACCTTCCATGTCCACCGCCACGAGCAGCGGCACCTGCGCGCGCCCCTGAACGCCGGAGAGCCACGCCTGCAGCGCGGAGGTGTCCCGCAGCACCGGGCCGAACAGCAGCACGCCCCCCGGGGCCGGCGCGCCGGGCACGTTGCGCCCGGTGGCCAGCACCTGCTGGGCGGCGAGCGCCTCCGGCGGCAGCACGCGCATCCACGCCTCGGCGGTCTCCTCCACCGTCGAGGAGGTCAGCACGGCGGCCACCACGAGCGCTGTCAGCGGCGTGCCCATGCGTGGGGAAGGTTCATGGCACGCGAAGGCAGGAAAGCAAGCCGCCCGCGCCTCTCACGGCGCGTGCCGCCCCGCGGCGTTCAGCAGCGCACGCCCCTCCTCCAGCGTGGCCGCGCAGCGGAAGCCGAAGTGGTGGTACTGCGGCCTGTTGTCCGGCACGTGGTGGCGCCGGTGGTACCCGCTGACGCAGCCGCCCGGCCAGTACCAGGAGCCGCCGCGCACCACCTTCCGGCCGAAGCCGGGGCAGCGGTCCTTCCCGCCGCAGGGGCCGGCTGGCTCCTCCCCCGCGCAGTCCTTTCCGCAGGCGGCGTAGCTGGGGGCGTACCAGTCGTTGACGTACTCCTCGGCGTTGCCCGCCATGTCGAACAGCCCGAAGTGGCCCGCAGCCCTCTGCCCCACCTCCCACGTCCGGCCCTTGTCCGGCGAGGGCGGGGCCTTGGGCGTCCCGCAGGCGCGCCCCGCCGCGTCCATCAGCACCGCGCGCGCGCAGGTGGGCGGCCCGTTCCCCCACGGGTAGTCGGTGGTGTCCGGGCCGCGCGCGGCCCGCTCCCACTGCGCCTCGGACGGCAGCCGCTTGCCCACGGCGCGGCAGTAGTCCCGGGCGAGGTACCACGTCAGCCCCACCATGGGCTGCAGCGGGCGGCTGAAGTCGTTGTAGGCGGGCCGGGCCGGCTTGCAGCGCCCGGCCGCCACGCACGCCTGGTACGCGCCGAACGTCACCTCGGTCTTGTCCATGAAGAAGGTCTGCACCCACACCTCCCCCTCTGGCAGGTGGTTGGGGCGGCGGGCCTGCGTCCCCGCGTTCTCGGGCTGGGGGCAGGCGTGCGGGGCCGGGCTGCCCCGCAAGAACGTCCCACCCGCCACGCATGCCATGCCCTCCGGGGCCGCCTCGCAGGGCGCAACGGGAGGCGCGGCGAACACCGGTGGCGCCAGCAGGGCGAGGAGGGCGGCGAGCGCGCGGTAGGCCATGGAAACCCACGGACTCCACCACATCCGCGCGCGGCCGGGAGATACTCCGCGGTCGCCATGCCCCTCCCCCCGCTCCCGCTGCTGCTCGCGCTCGCCGCTGCCCCCCTGTCCCCTTCCGCTGCAGAGCGCCCGCCGGACGCGGGCACGGCGGCTGCCGCCGCGGCGCCCGAGGCGCCCCCCAAGGCGCCCGCCCCGCGCACCCTGCGCATCCGCGCCGTGGGGGACGTCAACCTGGGCAGCGAGGTGCCCGAGCCGCAGCTGCCCCCGGAGGACGGCGCCCGCCTGCTGGCGCCGGTGGCACCCCTGCTGCGGGACGCGGACCTCACCTTCATCAACCTGGAGGGGCCGCTGTGTGACACCGGCCAGTCCACCAAGTGCCCGGGCCACGGCAAGAAGCGGAAGAAGCCGCGCAAGCGCACCTGCTACGCCTTCCGCACCCCCACCCGCTACGGCCAGTACCTGGCGGACGCGGGCGTGGACGTGGCCAGCACCGCCAACAACCACGCCGGCGACTACGGCGAGTCCTGCCGCCGCACCACCGAGTCCACGCTGGACACGTTGGGCATCCGCTGGAGCGGGCCTCCCGGCAGCATCGCCTCCCTCGAGCGCAACGGGCTGAAGGTGGCGGTGGTGGCCTTCTACAACTCCTCCGCCACCAATGATCTCAACGACCACGACGCCGCCGAGGCCCTGGTCCGAAAGGCGAAGGCGGCGCACGACCTGGTGCTGGTGTCCTTCCACGGCGGCGCGGAAGGGGCCAGGGCGCTCCACGTCCCGGAAGGCCGGGAGATGTTCCTCGGCGAGGACCGCGGGGACCTGCGCCGCTTTGCAAGGCGGGTGGTGGACGCGGGGGCGGCGGCGGTCATCGGCCACGGGCCGCACGTGCCGCGCGCGCTGGAGGTGTACCGCGGCAGGTTGGTGGCCTACTCGCTCGGGAACTTCGCCACCTACGGGGACTTCAACCTCGCCGGGCCCAATGGCCTTGCCCCCATCCTGGAGCTGGAACTGGCGGAGGATGGAACGTTCCTGCGGGGACGCATCCTCCCGGCCCGCCAGGTGGGCGAGGGCGAGCCGCAGCCGGACCCCTCGGGCGCCGTCATCCCGCTGGTGCAGCGGCTCTCCCGCGAGGACTTCCCGGCCACCGCCCCGCTCATCCGGGACGACGGCGTCATCCTCCCCCGCGACGCCGCGAGCGCTACTCCATCCCCTTGAGCAGCGGGTGGCCCTTGCACGGGGTGAAGGGGGGACGGCTCTCCGTCACCTCCTCAAACCACGTGGTGTACGGGATGACCTTCAGCCCCTTAATGGGCGAGGAGAGGTAGTCGTCCTTGCAGCGCGTGGTCAGGCGGTAGGCGCCGTCCCCCTTCGCCTCCAGCTCGTACACGCCGAACTGCTGCCGGCCGGCCGCGTGGTACACCATCACCGCCTTGCCGCCGCGGGGCAGCCCGCGGGACACCTTCTCCACCAGCACGTCGAACTGCGGCCGCGTCGTGTAGATGGACTCGAGCGCGTTGGAGAAGAACATCACCGGCAGCACGCCGGGCAGGAACGCGTAGGTCGCGTCGTGCAGGGCTGACACCTGCAGTTCCACGGACTTCACGGAGGCCGCCTTCGCCTGGAAATGCTGCAGCACCCCGCGGCAGGCGGGCACGGCCGCGGACAGGCACAGCCGCTCCGCCGAGGCAGACGTCTCCGGCAGCGGGGGCTGGCCGTCGAAGCGGGCGGTCCACCCCAGCTTCACCTCGGCGAGCGCCGCGTCGAAGCCCGGCCCCTCCGCGAGCCGCCCCTCGCGGAAACGCGAGAGCAGCTGCTGGTGCCCGTCATGGATGCGCCAGTCCAGGTCCACCAGGGACAGCCGCTCGCAGCCGAGCACGGTGTGCATCCAGTACGGCTGCATGAAGCCCACGCTGAAGCACTCCTTGCGCGCCTCCGGGTACAGCCGCTGCACCAGGTGGAAGTCCAGGTCCGGGCGCATGTCGTTCATCTGGAAGAAGTTGAAGCAGCCGGCCACCAGCGAGGTGACGAACCCGTTCCACGGGGGCTTCGCCACCACGGCCGGGCGCATGAAGGCGTGCAGGGGCGTCTTGTCCACGAGCGTCTTGATGCGGAAGTGGTGACAAGCCACCTCGGAGGCCTTGCGCATCTGCGCAAACAACTCGCCGGAGCTTCCCGGGCCGTAGGCCTGGTGCGAGGGGACAGCGTAGTAGGCGAGGTGCGCCTCGGAGAACCGGACCGTCACCGGCAGGGCCGCACCGGGAGCGGGATCCACCGCGTCGAACACCACGCGCGTGGGGGTGCCCTCGCCCACGAAGACGGACTCCTCGTGCGGCGTGCCGCCTGGCGGCATGAGGCGCACGCGGTGCAGACCAGGCGTGAGCGGCTCCACCGCCACCTCCGGGGAGGCCACCCCGCGGTCCACCCCGTCCACCGCCACCCGCGTCCCCGGCTGCGCCACCCGGGCCAGCAGGGTCCCCTTCCGCACGCGCAGCACCTGCTGCACCAGCGCGGGCCGCCCGCGCGTCACCACCACCCTGCGCTCCACCGGCTCGCACCAAGGGCAGGACAGGTGCACCACGTGCAGACCGGGGGACACGTAGAAGCGGTTGGGGGCACGCCCCACCGGGAAGCCGTCCACGCGCACCACCGCCGAGGCGGGCTCGGCAGTGACCTCCAGCTCGCCCACCCCTGCCGTGGGCGGCACCGAGCGCCCATCCGGCCCCTCGCGCACCTTCACCAGGGACACCGGCGTGAGCGCTCCGTCCTTCACCGTCACCGGCAGCGCCACCTCCAGCACCCCCGGTGCACGCGCGACCAGGTGGTGCACGCCCGCGGCCGCCCGCACCCAGTGCTCGTCCCAGGCGTCCGGCTGGACGACCTGCCCGTCCAGTTCGAGCGTCCAGCCCTTCGCGGACTCTGACAGCAGCAGCCCCGTGGGGCGCGGAACGTACACGCGGGAGACGGCAGGCTGTGCCCCCACGCGCGGCTCCGGCGGCACGGCCGGCAGCTTCACCACGCCCTCGCCGCCCACGCGCGTGGCCAAGTCCGTCAGCGCCACCTGCAGCAGTGCCTTGTCCGCCGCGGAGCCCGCCCACTCCCCCTTCGCCGCCCGCTCTGCGAGCGGCTCGAGCAACTCCAGGCGGCGCGTGCCGCCCTCGTCGTGCATCCAGGTGGGAACGTACCCCAGCGCCTCCACGCGGGCGCCGCGGCCGTCCTTCACCACGTCCAGGACGAGCAGCACCCCCTCGCGCGTGGCCATCTTCGGCTGCCCCGCGGTGAAGTTGCCGAGGCTGTAGATGACCGCGCGCCCCTCCTTCAACTCTGCGCGGTGCACCACGTGCGGGTGGTTACCGAGCACCACGTCCGCCCCAGCGTCCCGCGCCACCGCTGTCCAGCGCAGCTGCTCCGCGTCGGGGCCGGCCGTGTACTCGGTGCCGAAGTGCAGGGCCACGACCACCAGGTCTGCGTTCGCCCCGTGGCGGGCGCGCGCCACGTCCGTCCGGATGCGCGTCTCGTCCAGCAGGTTCACGCTGTGGGGGGCGGGCAGCCGGTAGCCGTTGGTGCCGTAGGTGTAGGAGAGCAGCGCCACGCGCAGACCGGGCTTCGGCTCCATCACCAGCACCGTGTCCTGCTCCTGCTGGGTGAGGAACGCGCCCGTGTGCGGCATGCCCAGCGCGTCCAGCGCCTGCGCGGTGTTGCGCAGTCCTTCCGCCCCGTAGTCCAGCACGTGGTTGTTGGCGCGGGTGAGCGCGTCGAAGCCCAGGGCCTGGAGGTTGCGCGCCAGCACCGCGGGCGCGTTGAACCGGGGGTAGCCTGCGTAAGGCCACGGCGGCCCGGTGAGCGTCACCTCCAGGTTGGCAATGGCCAGGTCCCCGGACTCCACCCACGGCCGCGCCGCGGCCAGCAGCCCGGTGAAGTCGTGGCCTCCGTCCTCGGTGCGCGCACCTGCCAGCATGTCCCCGTGGACCAGCACGTCCCCCACCGCGAGCAGCCGCGCGCGGACCCCACCGGGCGCGGCCGGTTGCGCCCGCGCCGGGAAGGCGCCCAGCAGGGGAAGAAGGAGCAGCAGGGAGCGCAGGACAGCGGACGTGGGCATGTTCAGCGGGGCGCGGCGCGGAGGGAGGACGAGCCCGCCCCGCCCTTCTTCTTCGCCGCTTTCACCTTGCCCGTCGACTTCGCGGCAACGCCCCGCCGGCGCGCCCCCCCCTCCACCGCCGGCCCCGCGGGCAGCACTTGCGTGGCGCGCCCGGGCGAGAAGGCGGCGAGCGCAGGCGGCCTCCGCAGCCGTCCGAAACCGGCGAACAGCTGCGAGGCGAGCCGGCGGTCGCCCGGCCGCTCCCACCGCGTGTGGTGGCGCACCGCGTGGTTGACCACCACGCCGCCCTC
>Ga0194134_10005551_pt1 | contig 11855 bp, 6 predicted proteins | sample TA2KigOff0mmetaG_FD_148602 | JGI IMG/M metagenome (GOLD analysis project Ga0194134, IMG submission 148602) | Freshwater microbial communities from Lake Tanganyika, Tanzania - TA2015056 Kigoma Offshore 0m | ecosystem: Environmental > Aquatic > Freshwater > Lake | place: Tanzania: Lake Tanganyika... | reverse complement strand
AAAAATTAAAACAATTAAAAAAAAAAAAAAAGTTACCGATGATGGCTTTAGTAATGATTGTAAAAAATGAAGCACATGTTATTAAAGAAACTTTAAATAATATGTTAAAATATATAGATTATTGGGTAATTTCTGATACAGGTTCTACTGATGGAACGCAAGAAATTATTAAAGAATTTTTTAAGGAAAAAGGTATACCAGGAGAATTAGTTGAACACGAATGGAGAGATTTTGGTTATAATAGATCGAAAGCATTTGAAGCAGCATATGGAAAATCAGAATATGCTTGGGTTATGGATGCAGATGATTTAATAGTTGGTAATTTGGTTTTTCCAAAAAACCCTGATAGAGATATGTATTTATTAAAATATGGAGGTAAAGACTTTTATTATACTAGATCTCAAATTTTCAATAATAAATTGAAATGGTGTTATAAAGGAGTTTTACATGAATTCTCTAAATGTTTAGATAAAAATAATGTTACGTCTGCAAAATTAGATGGAGATTATTTTATTGATTCACGAAGATTAGGAGACAGAAATAAAGATCCACAAAAATATTTAAAAGATGCAAATATTTTAGTAAACGCTATAGAAAAAGGTATAGATCCAGAATTAAAAGAAAGATATGTATTTTATGCGGGTCAAAGTTATAGAGATTACAAAGATTTTGAAAATGGAATAAAATACTACAAACAAAGAACTGAGATGGGAGGATGGGTGGAAGAAATTTATGTAAGTTATATGGAAATTGGTTTAATGATGATACAATCAAAATACGACAAAAAAGACATTAAAGAATGTTTTATGAATGGATTTAAAAGTTTACCAGCACGTTCAGAATGTTTATTTTTCCTAGCAAAATATTATTATGATAATGGAGATTTAGAAGATGCTTATAAAACTTGTAAAATTGCGGTTAAAATACCTTTTCCTTCAAATTTATTTTTATTTATTAAAAAAGATATCCATGATTACAAATGTAAGGAATTATTATACTTGACTTATTTATGCTTACAAAAAAATAATATCGTTGTAAAAAATTTGACGAATGAAACAATAGATAAAGAAAAAGAAATATTGTATGAATTTTTAACAACTGATTCTTGTGTACCTGATGATATAAAAACCAAAATTACACAAATTAAACAAAATATAAATAAAATATTTATTGAACCTAAAATGCTGGATGATTATATGTTTATTGATAATATTGATTCATATGGAGGTGATATTGGTTATTTCGAAAATAAGTCAGTCGAAGAATTAGAAGAAATTGCCACTATTTATGATAATTGTATTGCTTTTAATACATATGGCTACTTAAAACATACTATCAACTTGCCAATGATTTTACTACCAAATCAAAATTACAAAAACGATGGTATTTATATTAAAAAAGAAATTGCAAAAAAAATAATTGATAATTATGGAACTGATTTATTGAAATTACCGGAAACAAAAATAACCTTGGATACTTTAGAAAATTAAATTATTTAAATAAAGGAATATCTTTTTTAAGAATTTTATAAATATCATCAGCAAAATTAAGTTGCAATCTTAAAAATTCTGCTTCTATTTGATAGTTTTTATTTGCAAATTCTATATTATGTTCAACTATTAATTTTTCATTAAATTCATTGGTTTTATAATTAAAGATACTTAAAGGATTTTTTCTAATATCTTCTGTATCTACATCAACACCAAATCTTATAAATTTTGGTTTTAATTCGTCACTTATTTCAATATCTTCTTGATAATGAAGTATTTCTTTATTTAATCTATCGCAAATTTCATTATTTGTCAAAATATTTATAAATGGTTCTAATTTTTTGAATGCTTTTGCTATAGTTACTTGTGAAACATTGAATTTTTCCGCAATAGTTCTCTTTTGAATATTAAATCCATTCAAATGTATCATCAAATATATTGAACCTGTTGCTAAACTTAATGGAGTATGAACTGATGCAATATGTAATTTTTGTACATTGTTTGATATTTGAATAGCTTGTTCAGCATATTCTTTTTTTATTTTAAGTTCATCACAAAATCTAGTTATAAAATGTTCAGGTTTAGTAAAATTTAATTTTACTTCCATATGTTTCAATTTTGCTAATTTAAAAAATGTTTTACAACCCTTGGTTATTTCTGTATATTTCAAACCAAATAATTCTGCTATTTCTTTTGGAGAACGTGTTTTATCTTTTTTTCTACAAGCATATAATACACAAGCTGCTATTAAACTTTTTCTATTTATACCTCTTATAATTATATTTTTATCTTTATTTTTACCTACAAGATGTTTACAATCTGAAATATTTTTATACATAATTTTTGCATCATCTTCAATACATTTTAATATTTTTGCTTCTGAACATTTACTTTGAATAATTTTAAATACTTCGTTTAAACTTCTTTCTTTATAAGGCATTGCACTCCATCCCTGCAAAGTTTTTATTCTACTTGAACAACTTCCTCCAATTGTTGTTGCTATTGACGATTGGGGTAATAATTTACTAATTGTTAAACTATTTCTTCCAGAATCTTTTTTATCACCATCACCATGATAACCCCAATCTGGATTATTATCTAATAAATTAGATACAACTTGACCACAACCTTTACAAACTATTATTCCATGTGAAGTATCTTCAATTACATCATCATTTTTACAAGTTTCACACCAAGAACCATTATGTTTAATCTTTTTTTCGTCAGTATTATTTCCATAAATCATATCGACCATATTCGAATATTTTTCATAATTATCATAACTATCCAAATCTTCCTGTTCTATCATTATATTGTTATATTCTAAATTATTATTATTATTATTATTAATTAAACTTCTATTACTCATATGTATATATAATATATATAATTGTTGTAATTTTATATTATTTTCAATTTTTATATTAAAATGATTTAAAAATATAATATATATTTATGCAAAAATATTGAAAATAATAATTTAATATAAATATAACAAAATATAGCAAATTATTAAATGCAAAACTCTATATTTAAAGACATTATTAGTCCCTGTTGGTATGAAATATTTGAAGAAATAGACCCTGATGTATTTGAAATTACAGAAAATGAATATAAAAAAGTCAAAGATAATACAAATGTTTTTCCTTGTTTTAAAAATATTTTTAATTTTACAAAATTTTGCAGTCCTGAAGATGTTAAAGTAATTTTACTAGGACAGGACCCATACCCAGGTCTATTTTGTAATCAACTAGATAAAAATTATTATCCTCAAGCAACTGGTTTAGCATTTTCTGTTCCGAAACAAAGTCCTATTCCAGCCTCATTAGTAAATATTTATGATAATATGAAAAGATTTGGTCATCAAATATTTAAACCAGAACATGGTAATTTAGAATATTGGGCATATCAAGGAGTTTTAATGTTAAATACTAGTTTAACTGTTGAAAAATCAAAACCAAATTCTCATCAAAAAATTTGGTCAATGTTTACAGATGAATTGATTGAAGTTTTTACAAAAAAATATACTGACTTAATAATTGTTTTATGGGGTGGAAGTGCATTAAATAAAATGAATATTATAAAAAATAAAGATAAACAAGAATTTGTTATTAGCTCTCATCCATCGCCTTTGGGTTTTAAAAATATGTTAAAAACATCTCCTTCATTTTATGAAGGAGATCATTTTGGAAAAATTAATTCTATTTTAAAAAACAAAAATAAAAAAGAAATAGATTGGCAAATTTATAATTAAATAAAATAATTTAACATTTTAATATTTATTATATTATTATATGTTTGAATTAATAATTAATTTATTTTCATACACTAAATTATTTTTTTCTTTATGTTTCTTTACATATTTATATAAATGTCTTTATGGTATTTGTAATGAAAAAAAATTAATTAAGGTAAAAAATGAAAAACCAAAAAAAGTAATAAAAATAAGAAATACAATGTCTTTCATATATTTTTTTATGGTTGGATTATTATATTTAGTTTTGGATTGGTTTTCTATTTTTGCTATTTTTTTAATTTTAGTAATGACTTTTTTGGTATTAATGCAAAAATTTGATAAAAGTTTTACCAATGGAACTAAAAATATTGATAGTAAGCCTATTATTCAAAAAACTTGGTATGTATTTTCTGTTATTATAAATGTTGTATTTAAAGTTTTTTCTCCTTGTCATAGAGTAATGGATAGAAAAATCAATAAAAATAAAGAATTACTAAAAAATACCTTGATAAATGGATTTTTTAGTAATATTACTAATTTTGATATTTCAAATGTTTTAAATAGTGTAGACGTATCTAATAGCCAATTAGCTGATGTTCATAAGGGTAATATCAATGAAATTGAAGAATTTTTAAAGAATATTAATAAAAAAAATATGTAGTTATATAGGAAAATATCCCTATAAAGAATATGTATAAATATAAGGTTATTATATAAAAATTTTAATATATATATAGCGTATTTTTATATATAAAACAAAAAAAAAATTGATTTTTATTTAAATGTTTAATTATTATATAATAATTAAAGACTCAATGACAGAATTAACATATGACAAAATTTTTGACCTTCTAGATTGCAAATTTGCTAAAAAAAACGTATTATATGAACATCTTCATAATTCTTATAATGAATTAGTAGAACAAATTAAGAATTACCTTGAAAAAAATAAGAATATTTTTGAAGAAAGTCGTGTAGGAGACAAATTATATAGATATAGATTCAAATATGAAAATTTACATGTAAGACCTCCATTAAATGAAAATGGTGATTCTTTGATGTATCCTATGGATGCTATTGAAAAGAATAGTACATATAGTATAAAATTTATAGCAAAAATTTCTCAAATACAAGAAATATACGATTTAACAAAAAGAGAGATTATATCTGAAAAAATTCTTGGTTCATATGATAAGGAAGTAGCAGTAATTATTCCAAATATGGTTCATTCTAAATATTGTTCGTTAGAAATTAATAAAGATTATGCACAAAGAGAATGTTCTCTAAATCCAGGCGGTTATTTTATTGTCAATGGTGCTGAAAAAATAGTCTTAAGTTTAGAAAAAATGGTTGAAAATAAACCATTGGTATTTGTAAAAAAAGATGCAGGAATTAACAATTATGAAGTTAAAATTAATTCACGTTCTAATGACCCGAATGTAATACCTCAAGGTATACAAATAAAACTCAAAAAGAATTTTGATATTACAATTAAAGTTCCCATTTTGAATGAAGTTTCTGTTTTTGTTTTAATGAGAGCGCTAGGTTTAGAAACAGACAAAGAAATTGTTAAATATATTGTATATAATGAAAATGATATTGATATGTTGAACATTTTAAAAATTGCTGTTGATTTATCAAAAAAGGATGGTAAGAAATTAGTTTTAACTAAAGAAGATGCTTATTATAGTTTGACTAATAAACTTCGTGTCGTAAAAAAATATATTGATAAAGATAAAAAATTACAATATGAAGAAAAGAAAGAACATTTAGAAGCACTTTTAAGAAATGCATTTTTACCGCATATCAATTCCGACGAGTTTGATAACGTTTTGAAAGTTAAAGGTATTTTCCTTGGTTATATGATTAATAAACTTTTAAATTGTTATTTAGGCAGAACAAAACCAGATGATAGAGATTCATTTGTTAATAAACGTGTAGATATGCCTGGAGATTTAATATTTGATTTATTCAAACAATTTTATAAAAAGATGTTGAATGAATGCAATAAATTTTTCAAAAAGCGTTCTGGTGGAAATCATGAAACTCCTTTATTAATTATTAATCAAATTAAACCTTCTATTATTGAACAAGGCATCAAATCTGCAATGTTAACAGGCAATTGGGGCAAAAAGAAGGGTGTTGCACAAATGTATCCAAGAATGACTTATTTACAATCAGTATCTTTCTTAAGACGTGTTGATGCTCCAAGTGCAGATGCAACCGCTAGTAAATTAACTGGTCCTCGTCATTATCATCCTTCTCAGGTGGGATTCCTTTGCTTAACTGGAGATACAGAAATTTTAATGAGTGATGGAACAATTAAATTAATTAAGGATGTTAAGGACGGAGATAGTGTAATTTCAGTTGATAAAGAAACTATGAAAGAAATTTCTACTCCAATTAAAAATTGGTTTAAACAAGATTGTAATAAATTATTAAAATTAACGACAATAACTGGTAGAACTATTAAATGTACTCCCGAACACAAGTTGTTAACAAAAGTAGGAGATAAATATGATTTTGTTGAAGTTCAAAATATGAAAGAAGGTGATTATTTAATTAGTCGCCATGCTGTTAAATATCTTAAACAAGATAAAGAAACAGAATTAATAATTAAAAGTTCTGATGTAAGCGAACAATATAGAACTGAATTATTTGAATTATGTTATTTAGATAGAAAAATACCCCAGTGGAAATTAGAAATTTTAGCAAGACTAATTGGACTAAATATTACAGATGGACATTTAGGTATTCGTTCAAATGATAAATATTATGATTGTGAATTTAGCGTAGGTGAAGAACAAGATGCTTTTGATTTATTAGACGATATTATGAAATTGGGTTTTGGCACACCTTCTATTTCCAAAAGAATTACAAAACATATTAACGGAAAAAATGGAAAAGTTACTATTTATAATACTATTAATGTTAGCAAAAATGGAGCATTTGCATATTTATTAAATAAACTTGGTGCTTTTAATGGAAATAAAATAGAACAAATAAGAAATATTCCAAATTGGATAATAACTGCGAATAATCGTATTCAAAGAGAATTTATAAGTGGTTTTGTCGCTGGTGATGGTTGCAAATTATCCATGAATAATAATCAAGATAAGAAAAAAATACATTGTAGTGAAATTTGTCAAGTTACATTAAAAGAACATTTGAAAGAAACTAAAGAATATCTTGAAAATATTCTTAAGATTATGAATAATTTTAGTATAAATGGAAGAATACGGGAAGGAATATCACAAGAAAATGGAAAAATACCGTGTTACATTTCATTAGAACAAACATATGAAAATCTTAATAATTATGCAGATATAATTAATTTTAGATATTGTAATGAAAAACGAAGAAAATCTGCCTTAACAATAGAATATATTAAACATAAAAATCATTATGCAGATATTAAAACAAATATGTACAATGATATTATTAAATTATATTCATCAGGTATTGGGTGCACTGAAATAAGCGAAACAAAAGATTACCCATATCAAATTGTCAAAAGAATAATAGAAAATCACAGAAAAGGGAAAATACCCAAAGCTAGACAATTAGGAAATGATTTATGCTTATCTTATGAAGAATTTATTAAAGATATTAATATAAATGGTGAAAATTTCTTGATAAAAATAAAATCAATTGAAGAAATACCACCTGAACCTGTTTATGATTTTGAGACCAAATATTTTACTCATAGTTTTGTCGCTAATAGCCTTTATACGAAAAATTGTTGTGTCGAGTCTCCAGAACACGCCAATATTGGTCTTGTTAAGCACTTGACTATGTTAAGTTCTATTACAATTGGGTCTTCTGATCAAGCAAATATATTGCATAATATGATTACATCAAATAAACATTTTATTCACATGAACAACCATACAACTTTAGATTTAGCGGAATCAACAAAAATCTTTTTAAATGGTGAATGGTTGGGTTTTACAAAAAATCCTTTAGAAGTATACAAAGAACTTAAAACATTGAAAACTAATAGCATTATTAATAGAACAAATGGTATAATCTATGATATTCCAAGAGGTGAAATTAAAATTTATACAGAATCTGGTAGATTATATAGACCAATTCTAAGTGTCAAAAATAATGAACTTGTTTTAAATGCTAAGATTATTGATGAAATTGTTAAAGACAAAAGTATTGGTACAAATCTTAACAAATGGAATATGTTAATGATGAAATATCCAGAAGCAATTGACATAGTTGATTGTGAAGAACAATATTATTCACTAATTGCTAAAAGTATTAAAGATATTTCTCAAATGAAATCAAGAGATAAAATTATTGTTCCTGATAATTTAGAACCAATAGTAAATCGTTATGATGATACTATGATATTAAATTATACTCATTGTGAATTTCACCCAAGTATGATGATTGGTATTATATCAGCAAATATTCCTTTTGCAAATCACAATGCAGCAGCAAGAAATATGTTCTCTTTCGCACAAATGAAACAAGCTATGACTTGGTATACAACAAATTACAGAGATAGAGCAGATATTAGTTATATTCTATATCATACACAAAAACCCATCGTAAATACAAGATTAGCAAAATATATTCATACAGATATTTTACCATGTGGAGAAAATGCTGTTGTAATGGCAGGTTGTTATACTGGTCACAATCAAGATGACTCAATTGTATTTAATCAAACTGCTATTGATAGAGGTTTGTTCAGATCTGCTTCACTTAAAAAATGGGCTTCAATAATTGAAAAGAACCAATCTACATCACAAGATGATATCTTTATGAAACCAGACCAATCTAAATTAGCAGGAACTAGACACGCAGTTTATGATAAATTAAATGATAAAGGCTTTGTTCCTGAAGAAACTATTGTTGTAAATGGTGATGTTATCATTGGTAAAGTAACTCCTATTCAACCAGCACCTGGTTCTAATAAGTGCTATAAAGACTCATCAGAAATTTATAAATCTGGTGAACCCGCTATCATTGATAAAGTTTTCCAAACTACTAATTCTGAAGGTTCTGATATGATTAAGATGAGAACTAGGTCTATAAGAATACCAAAAATTGGTGATAAATTTTGTGCGGTTGCAGGACTTTTAGATGTGTTAACGTATGACGGATGGAAAAAATTTGCTGATTTAACAATGAATGATAAAATTGCTACTTTAGTTGATAATAAAAAAATAGTTTATGAACATCCTATTGATATATATAAATTTAATTATAAAGGAAAAATTTACAAAGTAAGGTCTCAACAAGTTGATTTAGATGTTACGATGGATCATGAATTGTATGTCAAAAAGAGAGACCATAAAATTTTTGAATTAGTTGAAGCAAAAAAGATGATTGGTAAAAGATATAAATTTAAAAAAAATTGTGAAATTAATGATAAGCCAGAAATTTTAACAATAAATATAGATGGTAAAGATGTAAGTTATGATGCTTATTTAGAATTATTAGGTATATTTATTGCAGATGGTTGTTTAGATAAAAATTCTAATTCCACAATACAAATTGCAGGCGAAAAACAAAGGAAAATAGAACACCTTATAAATGTTTGTGAAAGATTACAAGTAAATTTAACTTTAAGTAAAAAAGGTTCGGGAAGTCATTTAAATGACTTAAAACTAGGTTGTAATCACAAAATAACTAGTAAAACCTTATATAGATTGTTTGATGAATTAAATGTCGGAGCTTTAAATAAATTTTTACCGGAAAAATCTTTTAATCTTAATATGAGACAATCAAGAATTTTATTGGAAAGTTTAATTTCATGCGATGGTTCTCATAATAAACAAGGTTCGGTGTGTTATTATACATCTTCAAAACAATTAGCTGATGATGTAATGAAATTAGCAATTCATGCTGGATGGAGTGGAAGTATTAAAACTATTAGAACAGAAGGTACTCCATATGAAATTATTACAGAAAATAGTTACAGTAAAGGAACATTAAATGCAAATACATTGTCTGTCAGAATAATAAAAACAAAAAATGAACCTGAAATGAATCATGGACATACTCATCAACAAGATGGACAAAGCGAAGAAGTATATGATTACGATGGAGAAGTTGAATGTCTTGAAGTTCCTTCTCACGTATTTATGGTCAGACAAAATGGAAAGAATGTTTGGATTGGTAATTGTTCAAGACATGGGCATTCCAAAATACCCATAACAGGAGGCTGTGGAATTGCAAAGTTCCAATTTTAAATACTGAATTAACAGTATACAGTGTTACCTTCTAGTCGGCATAATCATCGGGCTAAGTATTTAGTGGTGATTATGTGGTAGGTTGGAGACATCCAACACCTATAGACTAAATGATTAAAACTAAAATAAGTCTTAACAGACGAATGGAGTGAAAACGGTCAATATCTCCTATATATTCAAATTAGTTAATGAGACAAGACCGTCGGTGTAGTTAGGTTGTGAAATCTAATGATATCGCTAACGACTGGGTCACTCTGTGGTCGAGTTAAATGATTTAAAATTAAATATAACTTGGCTCAATGTACAGTCTACCCCCGTAGTGATACGGTGCTATAATGACATTATTGTATTGAAAAGATACTTGGTGGAAGTTATAGGTTGCAATCATTTGTGATTGTAATGATAAGTGAAAAAGGAACAATCGGACTAACAATGCATCAATCAGATATGCCTTTTACTGAAGAAGGTATTAGTCCAGACTTAATTATCAATCCTCATTGTATTCCAAAACGTATGACGGTCGGTCAATTAGTAGAGTGCCTTGTAGGAAAAGTTGCTGCTGTTAAAGGTGTAGAAGCAGATGGAACACCTTTTAACGAAATTGATATTGAAAAAGTTAAAGATGAATTAGAGAAACTCGGTTATGAAAGAAATGCAACCGAATGGGTTTATTGCGGTTTAACCGGACAAAGATTAAAGATACCCATCTTCATTGGTCCTACCTATTATCAACGATTAAAACATTTAGTGATGGATAAAATGCACAGTCGTAGTAGAGGACCAATTAACATGTTAACACGCCAAGCGGCGGAAGGAAGATCATACTAGGTCTTTGTTAAATTAAAATTTTAGCAAGTCCCATAGCAGGGGCGACATTCTTAAATTGCGGGAACAACTCGTAAATGATATAAATTAAATACATAATCTTTAGTACCAAGTTAGTATAGTAATATACTAATGGCAACAGAGAAATCTAGTTGGTATGGTAAAAATCTAAAGATTAGAGTTTATCCGCAGCCAAGATTACAAAATATATTTAAATAAACTATTTGGAATAAGGTTCAACGACTAAACAGGAATGGGCGAAAGCTTAAGATATAGTCTACACCCACTGGCAACAGTGTTATATATAAGTTATGATGATTTGCTATTTAGTTCATTATAACGAGTGTATAAGCATAATGATTTTTGAGGGAAATCTCAGAATGAATGTGGTATTATGGCAAAAGATGGCGGATTAAAATGTGGTGAGATGGAACGTGACTCTATCATTTCACATGGTATGAGTAAATTCTTACAAGAACGTATGATGTATGTATCAGATGCTTATTCTACTTTTGTTTGTGATATTTGTGGTTTATTCGCACAAAGGTCTATCAAAAAGGAAAATAAAAACTATCCTCAACCTTCTGATGTATATGATTGTCCTTCTTGTAGAAATAAGACAAAAATTTCAAGAATTATTATTCCTTATGCATTCAAATTACTTATTCAGGAATTAATGTCTATGAATATTGCACCAAGAATTAGAACTTTACAATATACTTTGTAAAAATACTTGGTAAATTTTTTATATAAAAAATATTTTTATTTTATCTTTTAATTGATATAATAAAAATGGATGACAAAACTATATTGAATATTATTCAAAATAATAATTTACAAAAATATGAAAAGTTATCAGCAATTTTAAAATATTTATTTGTCGATGTTGCTAATATTTCTCAAGATAAATATTATATTTTAGGTTCCTTTGCTATACGTAAAGAAAGAACAATTTCTGATTTAGACATCAATATGGACTATAATGAATTTTTTAAATTAAATACTCTTATTGATAAAGGTTTTGGCGGTTTAGAAATTTATAACAATCAAATAAGATGGTTTTTTGATATGACTAAATTATATAATGACTTG
>Ga0194134_10005549_pt1 | contig 11855 bp, 14 predicted proteins | sample TA2KigOff0mmetaG_FD_148602 | JGI IMG/M metagenome (GOLD analysis project Ga0194134, IMG submission 148602) | Freshwater microbial communities from Lake Tanganyika, Tanzania - TA2015056 Kigoma Offshore 0m | ecosystem: Environmental > Aquatic > Freshwater > Lake | place: Tanzania: Lake Tanganyika... | reverse complement strand
GAGCGTCTCGGCTACAAAACGCCAACTCAAGCTCGTCGCGATTTTTCTGTTGAATTCAAAATTGCTGCGTGATTCAATGGCAATAATTCACTCCCAACGCGCTGTCCACCACGTCCGGAGCGGAACATGCCCAAGCGAATTGCTTCTACGCAGAGTCGCATCGCGGGTTTGAGTTGGGGACCAGGCAGTAAGTTTGTGGTGGCTTCTCTAGAAAAGGGTGCAAGCGGCAGAAGTCTGTGGGCGGTGCCTCTCGATGGCAGCGAAATGAAAAGAATCGCCGCTGCAGGATTAGGAGCAACAGCGCCTGCAATGCCACGCCGAGCCACCGGATTGGCATTCGTGGTTCGGTTGGCGGATACCAATGTATGGTCAGCGGTTCCCGGCAAAACCGATGGAATTGCGATCACACCAGGAGGGGACGGAGATGGGGCCCCACAGTTGTCACCAGATGGGAAACGCATCGCCTGGCGGTCTTCCTCAAGTGGAGCCAACGAGATCTGGGTGGCCAATGCGGATGGTTCTGGGGCAAAGCAGTTGACTCGATTAGGTTCGATGGCGACTGGCTCTCCAGCATGGTCTGGAGATGGACGAACCATAGTGTTTGAGTCAAAGTCTCAAGGGCAAATGGACTTGTATGTCATCGGATCGAATGGCGGCGAGCCGAAGGTGTTGGCTGTCACTAGCGAAGATGAACTAGTGCCCAGTTTTTCGCGGGATGGCCGTTCGATTTACTACTCAGTGGAAATCGAGGGAACTTGGTCATTGATGCGAATGCCCATTGATGGGGGTAAGGCTAAACGAATTCAGGGTGAAGGCGCATTTGCTGGGCAAGAATCTCCGGATGGTTGCTGGGTTTACTTCACACGAAGAGGGCAGGAAGTGGGTGGCGTTTGGAGAATGCCGGTTGCTGGCGGAGCCGCTGAAATGCTGGTTGGCGAGTTGCCCAGCCGATTTTGGGGCCAATGGGCCGTTTCGGCTACTGGACTCTACTACGCCATTTTTCCAGGATCTGGGACGCAGTCGATCCGGCGATTAGATCTTGCCTCACGCCGGATCAGCGACGTCGTCACTTTGAATCATTTGCCGAGTACTTTTGAGCGCGGAATGTCGGTCACCCAAGATGAACGCCAACTGGTGTGGTCGCAGTTGGACTACTCCGGCATTGACATTTATGTCGTGGACGGATTCCGCGCTCCCTAATGCGGATTAGCGAAAGCGCCTGAATCCTCGGCCTCCACTCCAGAAGCCTACCTTGGGGCCCCAGCCGTGGACACGTCCCCAACCGCCGCCCCATCCAGGGCCCCAGAAGGGGTCATAATCCTCAGAGTAGAGTTCTGTAGCACGACCTTTGGTAGAGAAGACGCCAATCAGCGATGCTCCTGCTCCGGCAATCGCACCCAGGCCAGCGCCTGAGGCTCCGGCGGCGGCAGCACCAATTGCTGCTCCAACGCCTGTCGTGGTAGCGACAGCAGTTGCATCACGACCCTATGAGGTGCCTGCTCTCGATTCGACAAGTTGCGTCCGAACCGGTATGTTCTGGCCATCCACAAGGCTGAGTTCAACGATCTCGATGCCAAGCCTGGAGGTACCTTTGATTCTCCCGCCTTTGCTGGTTTCAGCGACACGGCCAGCGACTGTCTGGCCCCTGCGCGCAACGACGATCCCGTTTGCGATGATGGGCTCGGCAAGGGTCGCTGTAAATGAGTCTCCGGCTTGGTTGCGTTCGCTTGAGAGCTGTTGATTGACGCGGACACTGACCCAGGCACCAGCTGGTATTGTGACGACGTTTTGCGCTGACAGCGACTGAACTGCAAGAACAGAAATTTTAAGAATTGTTTTGATCATCATGCATTAGACGATTGCAAACGAATTGCCAAAGCCAAACGCATGTCAAATTAATCACTTGCGGGAAAGGAGCTGGCCAAGATGCGCCAGTGGTGGCTGTAAATCACCGCCTATGCGGTGGCGGTCATTGCGCTGAAGACACTCTCATTAAAACTGTAGCCGAATCCGCGAACGCTCCGAATAAAGTTTGGGGCGGTAGCATCGGCTTCGATCTTCTGGCGCAGGCGAAGGATATACACGTCTACCGTGCGGTCTGTTACAGCTCGATCATGTCCCCAGACGGCGTCGAGCAATTGCTCGCGGCTAAATACAACACCAGGGCGAGTCATCAGAAATTCAAGCAGGCGGAATTCAGTGGCGGTGAGTTTCAGATCTTCGTTGCTCAACTTGACACGGCAAGCGGTGCGGTCCAGTTCCAAATCGCCAGCCTTAAGAATCTTGGCGGAAGATTGTTGCCCTCGGAAGTGGACCTTGACGCGGGCGATCAACTCGCGGACAAAGAAGGGCTTGACGATGTAGTCGTTAGCGCCGAGTTCGAGGCCAAGGATGCGATCCGTTTCGCTGGCTCTTGCCGTGAGGAAGATCACCGGGATCGAAGCCAGTTCTGGATGGTTTCGGATGCCCTTGCAGATGTCCAGCCCATCCGAGTCAGGAAGCATGATGTCGAGCAGGATCAAGTCGGGTTTTTCGCGGCGACAAAGATCGATGGCCCCTTTGCCGGTTTGGGAGCCGACCAGGGCAAACCCCTCTTTTTCAAGGTTGTATTTCAATAGGGAAAACAGATCTGCGTCGTCTTCAATCAATACAATTTTTTTCATGCTGCCCTCTATGTGACGATTCTGCCTGAGAAAGATAGGCATTAGATTACAACTACGTTACGATTCGATGAATCCTCTTCGACTTTTCCAATTTTCTCATGATCGAATCGATCCTCCTATATCGCTGGTTCGTTTGGAGGTTCAACATGAATGCGCTTTTTGCCATCGGTATCGGGTTGATTGGGGGTGTGGCCCTGGGATTTGGATCTGGGTTCCTTGCAGCATTGGCCTACACGGAGTCGTTTGGCTCGAACAATGGTGGCAGCGCGATGGGAGGGTTCTTCTCCATTGCACCGATTGGATTTCTCTCCGGGTTCCTGCTGACATGCGGTTTTTTGTTGCGGCATAGCTCCCCGGATTGGGGAACAAAAATGGTGTGAGGTGGCGGCATTCTGTTTGCCTTTGGGTGCATGGCATTTGCTACGCCATGGATGATGAGCGGACCTGGGCGAACCCCGATGGCTTCCTTAAACCTTGAGATGGAATACTTAGTGGGGGCGAGTCAATCTTCGTCAGACCTGCGGTGGGGCTATCAGGGGCATGCAGTTGAAGGGAAGGCGGACTACAGTTTCATCGCGGAACGGATGGAAGCTGGCCAGAAGGTATTCACGGCAAAGATGAATATGAGCGACTATCCCGAGAAGCGATTCGCATTGATTTCAATCGGCGGTGCCCCGCAGAAATTTGAGATTCCCGTGGGTGGAAATGTGACGGCCGCCACGGAGTGGTCGAACTGGGAGAAGGGTGACCGTGTTCAATTTCGTTGGCGGATGCACTAGCGCTTTGGATAGCGGCTGTTGAGGCCGCGGACCGCATGCCAGATGATGCGATCAAGCTCATCGGCTGGGGCGGCGTCGGGTTCTGAAAAATCCATGCGCTGAGAAGCTCGGGCCATGTCTTCCGCTGGGCCCTTGAGGTTTCGCAGGTTTGGGTTCATTTCGTCGAGCGGGATACGATTCTTTTCTGCAGTGTAGGGAGTGAGATCGGGCTTGGAAGTGAACACTGTAAACATAGGTTCGGCGGCAAGGTCGAATTGATTCTGCGGCGGAAGTCCCAGCAAATGCTGAATGGTGCGGTACATGTGGATGGTTGTGTAGAACGTGGAGTCAACGATCTTGCGCCGGATGTGCGGTCCAATGGCCATTCCGATGGTGCGATGACCGTCGACGTGATCGAGGCCACTCTGTGCATCATCTTCGGTGACAAAGATCACAGAATCTTTCCAGTAGCGGCTTTTTGAGATCGCTTCAACGAGGCGGCCCAGAGCGAGATCGTTGTCGGCGACCATGGCGCGTGGCGTGGGAAAGCCCGGACTTGTGCCGCTGGTGTGGTCTTGCGGGAGCAGGATGACATTGAGGCGAGGAAGCGTGTCGTTCCGTTCGAACTCTTTAAACTCTTCAAGGAATCGATCCACACGGATTTGGTCAGGAACCTGGAGAGAATACGCGGGGACGCGAAGAGAATAAACGTCGCGAAGGCCAACAATCTGGGCTCGGGGCGAAATCGTTACGTTAGACGTACCATTTTTCCAATCGGTGTAAATGTCGTTCCAGGAGGCTTTGGCCGGCGAGATGGTGTTGAGCCCGCGTTCGCCATAGGAACGGACGGTGACACGATGGAGCTTTGCTGCGTCCCAGAGGAAATCATTGGGTGCGAAGAGCATGGGGTTCTGATCATTGCGGCCAATCCCATACTTGTGAACCCAGTCGCTTGCGTAGCCTTGAGTGCACCAGCGATGGCCTAAGGCAGACTGGTCGGCGGGTGTGTAGAAATTATCAAGGAGGACGAATTCTTCAGCCAGTTTGTGATGATTCGGGGTGACGTCGCGGCCGAACAGAACAAGTTTGGGATCACCATTGCCCTGGGGCATGTCGCCAAAGATCTGGTCATAAGTGCGGTTCTCTTTGATGACGTAAAAGACGTGCTGGATGGGGGCAATCCTGCCGGAGAGATTGCGATCCAGAAGACCTCGGTCATTGCGAACTACTTCAGCAGTTTGCCGGGCGAGCTCCTTCGATGTCGGTATGGGGACGAAGGATACGATCCCTTTACGATCACGATAGGAACGGCCGGTGGGATCAGCAGCTGGTGCGAGCGAGCCGAATCCATAGCCGCTTGAAACGATCAATTGTGTCGCGTCGTGAGTGAGAGCAACTGCAGTGGGGTACCAGCCAACTGGGATGAAGCCCGCAGGGGATTGCTTGTCGAGTGGAATGACTGCGACGGCGTTGTCCGCCCCGTTGGCAACGTAGAGAGTCTTGCCGTCGGGGCTGATGGTGAGAGCGTTCGGGGCGCTGCCGATTGGAGCTTTGGGCGTGATTCGAGCGTTGAGAGTAGTGCGAACCTGATTCCTTGCAGTGTCGATCACTGATACAGAATCGCTGTTGGCATTTGCAACATAAAGGGACTTCGCATCAGGACTGAGAACCATGGCGCTGGGGTGAAGACCGGTTGTGATTTCCGCGACAACCTTACGTTCGGTGATGTCGATGACCGAGACGCTACCGTGGCTGGGGATCCCTGTGCGAGGGTCTACGGCGACGGGGAAAACACCATCCGTGCGATCGTTGGGGCCGGGCCGGCGACCGCCCCAGTTTGATACCCAGGCCCGGTTGCCGTTGCGCACAACCGTGTAGGGATAAGAGCCGACAGCAATATGATCCACCTTGCTGGTTTCAAGGTCTACGATCGCAACTTCGTGTTTCTGATTCAGCGCGACAATGGCCTCGTTGCCAAACACGGAGAGACCAGAGGGGGCTCCGTCGAGAGCAATTGGGGCAGCTTCGACAAAGCGTTCATTTTCGAATCGAAATCGCAAGAGCTTTTGATCTTGTCCACCGCCAGCGTAGAGGTGGTTTCCGTCGGCGGAGAATGCCACGCCCACGAAGCTGTCGGCCAGCTTGACGGATTGTTTGAGTTGCTTTGAGGTGATGTCAATAAGATGAAGTGCTCGCGGTGCGAAGTTCGAACCTGTAACGACAGCGAGCCATTTACCGTTGGGGCTGAGGGTCATACCGAGCGGGCGGTCGTTGACCTCGATGGAGGTTCCCGCGGGGCTGAGAAATTGGCCAGTTGGCATTAGATAGGATCCAGTCGGCTGGCGGCCCGGAACGATGAGAACGAAGGCTGCCGTCGAAGCAAGGGCAGCCAAAGCCAGCAGAAGGTTGCGCATCGAGGGCAGCGTAACACGGAAGGTATCAAAACAGAAAAAGGGCCACGCACGGCGCGGCCCTTTCGACTTTAAGGAGAAAAGCTAGTTCGATGCAGGCTTCTTTTCCATCTTGTCCATTTTGTCCTTGGACTTCTTTTTCTTCTCCATCTGATCCATCTTGTCCATTTTGTCTTTCTTCTCCATCTTGTTTTGGGCAACCAGGGAAGTGGTGAAAGCCAGAGTGGCGATGAGTGCAATTGTCTTAAGCATTGTTACGATTTCCTTTCGATTGATCAAAGACCGGCGAACCAGTCGTATCCACGTTCAGCCCAATAATCCGTGGGCCTTTCCGCGGTAAAGCGTATGCTGCCAATGCGCTTGATATTTTTGATTCCGTACTTGACGGGAATCACAAGTTGCAAAGGGGCACCATGTTCGGAAGTGAGCGGTGCTCCGTTCATCTTCCAGGCAAGAAGTGTTTGCGGATGCAAGGCACTTTCACGATCCAGGCCGACAAAGTAACTCTCATCCGGGGTGGTGAGACCTACGTACTCGGGCGCCGACGGAGGAGCGATGTGGCGGAGTGGTGTACCGCTCCAGTGAACCACTTCGCTCCAGCCCTTAACGCACATCAGCTCCGTGGTCATTTCGACGCGAGGCAATGACTTCACCTCATCGATCGTCATGATCCGCTGGCTTGCGCCTGGAGCGTCAATCTTCAACATCCAATCCTTGAGTTCGATTTCTTCATCAAGACCCACCAAGCCGTTCGCCTTCGGCATCACAGCGCGATTGCGGGCAAACTCTGGGCCAAGGCGGCCAGTGCCGATCACTCTGCGAGTGAGCTTTTCGTTGAACTCGTGCGGCGAGATCTTGAGGAGTTGATTCAGCCCGGCGAGTACGGCAGCGCCAGCAACACCGAACTTCAGAAAGGCACGACGGTTGTTATTCATGTCCAGTCACCATGGCTCTAAAATTGGCCCAGCCGGCGCGGACCACCTGTGTGACATGCCTCCCGAAAAAGCCGACATAGCCCAACGGCAGGCCGAAGTGGATCAGACGGGCAGTCTTGTATCCGCCCATAGCTTGAGCAATCCATGAGAATTGCACGGGCCGGTAAATGGCGAGGCTGCGGAGGAATGAGCCGAGCCCCATCAGCACAACTCCCGTGTAAGTGATCTGCTGGGCGGCGTTGAACTTGGCTGGTGGCAAAGGTTCTTTGCGGATGCCAAGGTCATGAAGTACAACTTGAAAGGCTTGCTTGAGTGCATCGCGGCCAGGAACGAGCTCTCTCCATTCGCCACTGAAAATCGTATAGCTGACATAGAGTGCGCTGTTGATAGCGAAGAACCACATCAGAAGAAAGTGGTAGCTCATCCCCTCAGCCAACCGGAACTGCAAGCCAGCTTTTTCGTAGAACCATTCCGGAAATTGGATGTAAGCATCGTTGGCCCAATAGATGATCATTCCGCTCGAGATCATGAGGCTGAGAATGGGAAAGTTCCGCCAGTGAAACCAACGGATGGCCAACGGATGCTTGGGTTTTGGTGAGGTTTGTGTCACGCGTTGTCCTATGCGCGAAACACTTCGCCGCAAGAAAGCGTTTCGTTACGGTTATATTTTTTCCACTTCGCGAAATTGTCGGTGCTGGCTAAAGATCCATTGCGAGAAGGCTGCGTCCTGGTAAGCGCGATCCCAGGAGTTATGGCCGACGCCCTCGTATTCGGAATAGCGGACGGGGTTGCCGATGGTCTTCAGTGCGGCAACGATTTGGCGGGATTGCTCAACGGGAACCGTCTTGTCTGCATCGCCATGATGAACCCAGATGGGAAGATCAGGACCGAGCAGCTTGGCGGCCTGATCGAATGTGACAGTTTCGATACCTGACCAGGGAGCGGTGGAGTTTGTTGAAGGTTCAATACGGCCACAGATAGGAGCCAGGGCTGCAAATCGATCTTTCGCTCGCATTGCCAGATACCAGGCACCGGCGGCACCTTTGGATAAACCTGTCAGGTAGACCCGGTCTTGGTCAACGCTAAATTCCTTAAGAGTTGCATCGAGGGCTTGGAGTGCATTCGCTTGCCAGACGGGGTCGACCCATGGGCGATTGAGCACCGACTGAGGCATAACGACTATTGCGGGAAAGCGTTCGGGGAATAGACGAATCGCTTGAGGCAGACCGATCGCAGTTTGCTTGACTCCATCAGAGCCAGATTCGCCGCTTCCATGAAGGAAAAGAATCACTGGCCAACGGGAGATTGTCGAGTAATTCGAAGGTACGTAAACCGAATAGGGAGCCCCGGCGTTGCGATTGAGAAATCCTGTTTCCATTGAATTACTTTTTGCCTCTCGAAGAGATTACAAACCAGACGAGGCCGACTGCGAGCCAGGCTGCACCGTAGAGCTTGGAGGCAGAGGAAAGATTCCACCACAGGAAGGCGCAAACAGAAAAGCCCGCAGCTGCCATCAGTTTGGCGATGATGCCTTCACCACGTTTTAGGGCGGCGAGGTTTACTCCCATAAAACCGATGAAGGCTCCAAAGTTGAGGAGCTCGGCACCACTTTGGTAGCTCAGAACAAAGCTGCCGATGAGGGCCGCGGTGCCGATGAGTGCAACGTTGCGAGCGGGGATGCCGCTTGAGGGGTGAATGTAGGAAAAGAAGCCACGGGGCAATGTGCCTTCGCGGCCCATCCCGTACATCAGCCTCGCTCCAGCCAGCACGCCGCCCGAACCAGAGCCGACCGTGGCGAGGATCAACGTCAGGTTGATGATCTGGAACAGCCAGGGCCCACCAGCCTTGCCAGCGATATGTACGTAGGCCGTGTCGATATCGGGAAGCTTCTCGCCGTAGGGCCAAACAATTTGTGCCGCATAGGATTCGACGGCACTGAGAATTCCGATGATGAGGCAGACCAGCACGGTGCCTCGAAGGATGTTTTTGCGTGCGTCGATCACTTCCTCACCCAAAGTGGAAATGCCATCAAAGCCAATATAGGTCAGCACCGCCAAGCTTGTGCCGGCTGAAACAGCTGCGAACGAAAATGTTTGCGGGTCGTAGAAGGGGCGAGTCAGATCGGCAATGCCAGCAGAGGCGAGGTTGAAATAATAGCGAGCTGAGAAATAAAGCATGGCGGCAATCACCAGCCCCATGGCGATGGTGAGGAGCTGGTTGGTGCGCGCCGTGGCCTGGATGTTCCGCAGATTGAACCAGGTAAACAGGGCGGCAAACGCAATACGCCATAATTCTTCTGGGACTCCGGCAAAAACGTTGGTCATCGCACGGGCACACCAAATGGTGCATATGACCGGGTTCAAGATGTAATCCATGAGCATCGACCAGCCTGCGAGAAAGCCGAGCGTGGGATGCAGTTCCTGACTGACATAGGTGTAAGCGGAGCCGGAGTTTGGATGGATCGCAGCCATACGGCCATACGAGAATGCGGTGAGCATCATGCCAAACATGGCAATGAGGATCGCCGTCACTATGTGGCCTTTGGCTGTTTCATGAACTACACCGAACAAGGGCATCGGCGCAGTGGGCTGAATCATGATGATGCCGGTGAAGATGAGGGCAGGAAGGGTGAGGGTGCGGCGTAGGCTCGGTTCAGGCATGCGAAGTGACCAGCATATCGCGTCGGCTAGAATCGAGGAGTGCCAAATGCGGCGGTAAATTCGGGCGGACGGCCCACTTGGCGGCAAAGGCTTGAGGAGCGGTGGCGCGAGGGAATTCGCCACAAGGTGACTGCGCTAGGGGCCATGATGCTTGGGCTTTTGTTTACTAGCGGCATCCTGGCATTCACCACTACCCAGAACGTCTTCTTTCTGTTGTTCAGCCTTTTGATGACCTCGATTCTAATTTCGAGTTTTGTCAACCGCCTGATGCTGGCTGGCCTCGAGATCCGATTGGAATTGCCTCCGCATGCGATGGCGGGCGATCCCGTCGCCTGTACGCTCGGCATCGAGAATTCGAAATCCTGGTTGTCGAGCTTTGCTCTCGAACTGGTCGCTCCGGTGGGCCGACGATTCCCGGTTCCGATTGTGCCTGCAGCGGGATCCGCGAAGGTTCCGGTCGAGGTAATTTGGGCCCGTCGCGGGGTGCCCGATCCCGTGGTTGTCGAACTTTCAACACGGTTTCCTTTTGGCTTTAGCGTCAGGCGGACGCGCGTGGCAGTGAGGGTGAGTACGCCGCTGTATCCCTCGATCCGGGAGCAGCCTGGTTTTCGCGAAATTCTCGAAACGGCAAGGCAAAGGGCGGCGAGCGCGAAGGGCGTGAATGATCCCGAGTTCAACCAGTTGAGGGGCTATCAGGCTGGCGATGACTGGCGGATGATTGCTTGGGGAAAGAGTGCACTCGGTACGGATTGGGTAGTGAAAGAGACGAAGTCGAACGGGGAAGGACACTTTGTTCTTGCGTTGAATGGTACGAGCGCGCAGTTTGAAAGGACCGTGGAGTTGGCGGCGTTCTTGATTTGGGAACTACATTTTCAGGGAGTGGACTTTCAATTTGACTGCGAGGGTGTTTTGAAGTTGGTTCGCACGAAAGGCGATGCATATGATGTACTTTCCTGGCTTGCCGAGATCGAGCCGTCGCAAGTGGTGATGTTACATCAGCGGCCAGAAGTATTTCTCATCGATTCTCATTCCATATCTGGGTAAGCTATGTGTTTTGTGCCATTTGTGGCCAAGAGAAGTAGAGTTGTGAGAGTTGCTTGCTTGACTGTGTTTTGTGGGTGGAAAATAACTGACCGGAAGTCCTCGAGTCGCTTTGCTCCTTTTTTCAGTGAAAGGCGATCGTCACATTCCTAACCCTTAGCCAGAACTCTAACGTCACGGATCTTCATCTCGAATGCGGTCTGCCCGTAAGGGCTGCTGCAACTAAGCAACTGCAGTTGTCCAATCGCCCAGATCGCATCAAACAATCTGATCGGTTGCGGAAAATCCGCATGCGCATGGACGATTTGATTCGGAGGTGGAGGAGGCGCATGAATGCAGGCACCAGAGTAGGGAACCAGGAGAAACTCAGAGCAACTGCGCTCTTCACCCTGGAGCGGCACAACAAAGCTCTGTGTTCGAAATTCTTTCAGGATCCTGGCCTGCAAGTCTCCACGGAATCTTCCGCTTCGATAGTCCAATTGCATGAGGTCTTTCCAGTTCAGTGTGTGGGGGTCATTTCCAGTCGAATCGTTCTCAGGCCCTACATTGCCAATCGAAACGCGCCGTCGCCTTTGCAAGAATGCTCCAATTGCCAAACCGATGACGGCGTAGCCAAATAGTCGTCGAGCGAATATCACAAGGTCGCTCCGCAAGTGTGCCGCAGCTTGGTCGGTGCAAGTCCTGGATTGACTGATTCACCTCGCAGCTATGGCGGCAGCAAGGCGGTCTGGTTGGCTGCTGGTTGTTTCTTATTATGGCCGCTGTCTTGTTGCTCGAAGAGGTTCAACTGATTGCGCCAGCATGCATCACAGTCTCTTCGGGACATAGCCTCGAACAATTTCTTTTCCCATCGAGACACACTGGCGGGCAGATTCAAATAGAGTGCGCCCCTTGACTCCAGCCTTGCAGTGAATTCCGGATCGTAAATCACGAGAGGAAGAACGAATCGGTTGCGGAGTCTTGCTTGCTTCTCGTCCAAGCTATGAATCCACTGACTGCGCGCCAGCAACAAGCCGCGCATAGATCCGCCTTGCGTGGACAAGAGTTCTTGTGAATTCGTCAAATCGGAAACCGAATGAATGTTGACACGGATTGAAAGATCAACTAATTGCTCCAGAAGGTTGATCCGCAATCGAGCGGCCGGTTCCCCGAGAATCAAGGTGCGATCCATGAAGAAATTGGACCACCCTTGTCCGACCGGGCATATAGGTAACACTTCTATCCGGTCACATGGGTAACACTTAGTCTGGCAGATTTGGCTCTATTGAGGGAGGCAGAGGGGAGCCCCCATGGGGGCTCCCCTCTGCGGCGCGCATCATCTTGGGGATCTCGCGGAACTGTCCCAACCTGGTATCGAGCAGCGCTACTGGATAGTCGTGGAACCATG
>Ga0194134_10005545_pt1 | contig 11866 bp, 11 predicted proteins | sample TA2KigOff0mmetaG_FD_148602 | JGI IMG/M metagenome (GOLD analysis project Ga0194134, IMG submission 148602) | Freshwater microbial communities from Lake Tanganyika, Tanzania - TA2015056 Kigoma Offshore 0m | ecosystem: Environmental > Aquatic > Freshwater > Lake | place: Tanzania: Lake Tanganyika... | reverse complement strand
TCAATGCGCCGGCGGTCTACCGGGGCATCCCGTTTGACAACGTCCGTCTGAAATTTTCCAAGGGCAAGATCGTGGAGGCCAAGGCTGGGGACAAGAGCCGGCAGTTGGAGCAGATTTTCGACAGCGATGCCGGCGCGCGTTTTGTCGGCGAATTCTCGCTGGGTTTGAATCCCTACCTGCACCAACCGATCCGGGACATCCTTTTTGACGAGAAAATCGCCGGATCGTTTCATTTCACCCCCGGGCAGGCCTACGAGGAGGCGGACAACGGGAACCGATCGCAAGTGCACTGGGATCTGGTCTGTCTGCAGGACCGGCCGCATGGTGGCGGGCGGATCTTTTTTGACGGAAGGCTGATCCGGGAGGATGGACGGTTTGTGACCAAGGAGCTGGCCGGATTGAATCCAGAGCGGTTGACCCGGGTGCTGCCCCTATGAGCTTGGGTGAAACTTTGCTGCAATTAGCTGAACAAGCTGGGGCCAAGGACTTGGTCGCTTGTTCCCGGGCCGTGCAAGAAGCTAGCCAGGCACAGAAACCCGTGGTGACCGCCCTCTTGGAAACCGGGCAGGTGGATGAAAAAATTTTCACCCGCAAACTTGGAGCTGAGTTGGGATTGCCCGTCTGGGAAGAGGAACTTCCTCCAATTCCGGCTCCTCTAAAAGAGAAATTTCCGGCCCGAATCGCACTCCGGCATCGCCTTTTCCCGGTTACGCCTGAGGAGCAAGGCCCTTTGCCGGTCCTCTGCTTTGAGCCGTTCGATCATTTGGCGCGGCAGGTCTTGGCCGGTTTTTGGCCGGGTCCCACCCGACTGATGTTGGCGCCTCGCCGTGCGGTGCTGGAAGGACTGCGGGCCAGCTATGGGGTGGGTGCGGAAACCTTCGATGAAATCCTCGAAGCAGGAGGTGACATCGCACCTGCGAACGATCTGGAGCAAGAAACCACGATCTTGGACGGGGATGATTCCGAGGCTGCTGTCATCAAGTTTGTGAACACCATTATCCGGGAGGCCCTGCAGGAGCGGGCGACGGACATTCATATCGAACCGCTCGAAAACGACCTACAGGTGCGCTACCGCATCGACGGGGTTCTCCGGGCAATCCCGGTTCCGCCCCGCATCAAAATGTTCCAAGCCTCATTAATTTCCCGGCTGAAAATCATGGCGCATCTAGACATCGCCGAGCGGCGCCTGCCCCAAGATGGGCGAATCAATCTGGAATTCGAGGGCCGGCCCATCGATGTACGCGTGGCAACCATCCCTTCGGTGACGGGCGAATCGGTCAGCCTGCGTTTGTTGGGGCAACAAAGATTCGATTTCGCCCAACTTGGCCTCAATCCCGTCAACGAGCAAAAAGTGAGGAGCCTACTAGCCTTATCCAACGGAATCGTCCTGATCACCGGACCGACGGGGTCCGGAAAATCCACGACCCTTTACACCTTTTTGGCCTCGTTGAATTCCAAGGACCGCCGGATCGTGACGATCGAGGATCCGGTAGAAAACAAGATCCCCGGCGTGGTGCAGATCGCCGTGAAGCCGGAAATTGATCTAACGTTTGCAGCCGGTTTGCGTAGCATTCTGCGCGGTGACCCCAACGTGGTCATGGTCGGCGAGATGCGGGATCGCGAAACCACGGAGATTGCCATCCGGGCGGCTTTGACGGGCCATTTGGTCTTCTCCACGCTCCACACGAACGACGCCATTGGCGGTATCACCCGATTGGTGGATATGGAAATTGAGCCTTTTCTCGTAGGCTCCTCTGTACGCGCTTTTCTGGCCCAGCGGCTTGTCCGGGTCCTTTGTCCGTGGTGCTGTGAGCCGGCCCGTTACCCGGAGAATTATTTGAAGGAAATCGGGATTCCTCCGGAACAGGCTGCCTCCGCCCACCGGGCCGTGGGGTGTGACCGGTGCCGACAAACCGGATATCAGGGGCGCCGGGCCATTTTTGAGATCTGCATGGTGACCCCACAGCTTCAGGAAATGATCACGCGAAAGGAATCCAACGGCGCTTTGCGGGACATGGCCCTTTCGCAAGGTATGCGAAATCTACGGGAAGACGGCTGGGAAAAAGTGGCGGAAGGCACCACGACGATTGAGGAGGTGGTGCGGGTCACCTCGGTCCAGGCATCCTGATTTTCCATGCCGACTTTTGCATTTGATGCCGTTGCACCCGGGGGAGGGCGGGAGCAAGGGACTCTGGAGGCCAAATCCCGGCAGGAGGCCTTGATGTTGCTAGGCCGCCGTAAGCTCCGCCCCGTCCGCCTGCAAGCGGCCGATGCAGCAGGTTCCCGTCTCGGCCCCCGGTTAGGCTCAGCCCCCGCCCAGCGGAATTTGACGGAGGCCCAAATCATCAGCTTCACGGAGGAGTTGGGAGATTTGCTGGATGCTGGTTTGCAACTGGAAGGAGCCCTGAAAATGATGGAGCAGCGCTCCGAAGCTTCCTCCATCAAGTCTGTGGCGGAGTACCTTCGCTCCCAAGTCCGGGACGGGCGGAGTCTTTCCGCTTCCCTGCCGGGAGCCTCCACCAGCTTTTCCGATCTCTACGTCAACTTGGTGGCCGCCGGGGAAGTCAGCGGAGCCTTGCAAGACATAATGCAGCGGCAGGTCGCCTACCTCAAAGCCATGAATGACCTAAAAAACCGCGTGATTCAGGCCCTGATCTATCCAGCTTTTGTGGCGGGAGCAGGGGTGTTGCTGATGATCTTGTTCATCGTTGTGCTGATTCCCCAACTAAAACAACTCTTCAGTAAAAATCCGGACCGGATTCCCCTGCCCACCCAGATTTTACTGGGAACCAGCGATCTGTTGATTCACTGGGGTTGGCTCTTTGCCCTGATTCTGGCCGGAGGGGCATTGGCTTTTTGGCAATTCATTCAGAGGCCCGAGGGACGGATCTGGTGGGACCAAACGCGGGTGTGGATCCCCGTGGCGGGACCAGTTCTGCAAGCTTCATTTTACGCCCAGTTCAGTCAGACCTTAGCGAACCTGCTCGGAAACGGTGTTACCTTGCTGCAGGCCCTGAAGCTGGTGGCCGACGCCACCCCGAATCTTTTTTACCGAAAAAAACTCCAGGAGGCTGCCAGTCAGGTGGCAGAGGGGTTTTCCCTGAGCCGTGCCCTGCGCCAAGGAGGGGGATTTTCCGACATGTTCTTGGATTTGGTGGCGGTGGGGGAACAGACTGGGGATTTGTCCAAGGCCCTCGAAAAAGCGGGGGCCCGCTTTGAAAAGGAGATGGACCGGAAAATCCAGAGAATCACCGCCCTGATTCAACCGGTCATCATCGTGGTCATTGCCCTGGTGGTGGGAGTGGTGGTCTACTCCATCATCACGAGTATTTTCGACGCCATGTCGGGGATGAGAAAGGGGCTGTAAGGTTGTTCACGGCCCTTCGGGAGTTGTTCAAAAATCCTGTCAGCATCTCAGGTTGAGACAGGGCTCCCCGATCTTTTGGCATGGCAATCTCGCCCCATGCCCCGTTTGGCCTGCCAAGCTCTGATCCTCTGTACCTTGGGAGGGTGGGTTTGTTTATCCTCCGGCTGGGCTTCGGAGCGAATCGGGGTGTGGAAGCGTGGCGAGCCGGCTCGGGTGTATCCCGACTGGATGGCATCGGTCCGTTGGGCGGAGCAGGCAGGGATGGAGGTTTGGACCGCTGACATCCGACCCTCCGGGTGGGGGCAAGGTGTTTTGTTGACGGTGGTGTTCCGTCCCCAACCTGGCGGATTCGTCCGCGCCATTTGGCGGGGGCCCACGGAATCCGTAACCCTTTCGTCTGATATGGGAGAGGGCAGCCCTTCCGTGCATCAGCGGTCGCTTTTTTTGGATGCGAGCCGGATCGATTCGGGCGGGCAGATATGGATCGAGGCGAAAGGCTCGGGTCTGGAGCGGGTGCAGTTGGAGTGGGTGGATGGGGTTGGTTGGGGTCCGGTTCCCAAAGGTGGGTTTGTCCAAACGGGCTCCGGCCGGTTGTTGCGGGCGGCCGAACTTTATGGGGATGCCTACCGTCCCGAGGCTCCGGAAAATGTGGACGGCATCGTCGAAACCCTTTTGCAGGCGGGCCCCATTCCCATCCAAAAGCGCTCGGTCCGGCTGCGTGTGCCCTTGGCAGAAAAGGTTCATTACGCCCGTCTGGAATTCTGGGCAGCTGGCTTGGGGGCGGAAGAATCGATCCTTTTTTCCCTCAATGAGGGTCCCTTTGAGGAGCTCCGGCCGGAGGTGCCACGGCTGGAGGACCCGGGATATTTTCACCGACCGGAGGAGGCCCGCACGGAATTAGCGGGGTGGCGGCAGGTGGTAAGATTCATTCCCGGCCTCGATCTCCAACCGGGAATCAACACTTTCTGGTTCGGATTTGGCGGATACCCGGGCGGGGGGGAAGTCATGATCCGGGATCTGCGTTTACAGACCTTGTTTAGTCCGACCGAGGTCGCGGTGACCTCTTCGCCCAGGCCGCTGACTCCGCAGACACAGACTCCTGCCCCTTTCCCGTCCGCCGCGAACACCGGTTTGTCTTTCCGCTCTGAGGGGGTAGTTTTACGTCCATGAATCGATGCAAGCACCGGCCCTCTTCCCAAGGCTTCACCCTCATTGAGATCATGCTGGTGGTGGGAATCATCACGGTGCTGATGGGCTCGGCGATTTTCATGCTTACGGGGAATCTTGAATTCGCCAAAGAGAAGCGTGCGGAAGGGGACATGCAGGCCTTGTCCACCCAGATTCGGCTCTATGAAATGAAGAATTCCGGCAAACGGCTTGGAAGCGGGGGTTTACAGGCCCTAGTGGACCAAAAACTTCTGGAAAGCCTCCCTTTGGATCCCTGGGGCAATAACTATGGCTACAAGGTGGACAGTGCGTTACCCAAGGGCTTTTTCCTGTATTCCTTCGGTCCGGATGGAAAGGACGATGGAGGTGGCGGCGACGATATCGTTTACGGGAAGCGGAAGTAGGTGGCGGCGGGGCGCTCCCGAGCGCCGTCCGCCCTCCGCCTTTACGCTAGTGGAGATCATTTTGGCGGTGGCGATCTTTGCCGTCATGATGGGAGGGGCGGCAGTTTTTTGGGGGAGTTCCGGCGAGGATGACGAACTTTCCGCGGCGCGCCGCAGCTTGGAGGAGGCCGCTCGAACCGCGCGGAGCCGGGCTCTCCAGACGGGGCAGGACCAGCGGGTGCGTCTTTTTACGAACCGGGTGGGGGCCACCCCTTTGGGTTCCGAGGTGCAGTTGGATCTGTTGACCCCCCAGGAGATGTCTGCCGGCATCCGAAACTGGGGGCGGCCGGATCCCACAGCCGGTTATCCGTGGTATTTCAGCCGATACGGTTGGCTGGAGCCCCTCCGCGTCCGGCTCCGGACTGCCGGAGGCCAACAGCAAGCTTTTTCCTTTGCCGCCTTGACGGGGGAACTCATCCCGGAAACTGGATCCCGATGAAATCATCCTGCGCTTTCTCCCTGTTGGAAGTCATGGTGGCCACCGCCGTTTTTATTTTGGCCGTGGTGGGTTTGGCCCGGGGGCTGGAAGATATGATTGGGGTTCTTGGGGGTGCGGCCCGGCTGCAAACTGCCCAGCGGGAGCTTGATTCCGCCGCCATGCGCATTTTGGCCACCTCCAACCGGATTTCCCCCGCGGAAAATTGGCGTCCGGTGAACGGACAAGAGCAGGGAGCCAATATCATCCGGCAGAGGATCGAGCGGGTGGAGGGGCTTCGTCTTTCGCCTGCTCCGGGGCAGATGGGAGTGCCGGTGACAAGATGGGTCAAGGTACGCCTACGAGCGGACCAAGACGATGAGTCCAGCGAAGAGCTGGTCTTTTTATGCAACGAGATCCGTTAAGTTTCTTTCATATGAAATCCCGGAGCGGATTCACTTTGCTGGAGATGGTGATGGGGCTCACGATCCTTGTGCTGGTCTTTGGAGTGATGTTTCGCCTGTTGGACGGCTCCCTCGCGGCCATGAAGGAGGCGAAATTCTTTGCCTCCCGTCATCAGGAGACAGCCGGGGTGGTCGGCTTTTTTCGCGCCTTCTGCATGGAAATGCCCCGGGGAAGCACCTTGGGATTTAAAGCAAAGGAGGAATCGATCCGTTTTACCAACTCCCAGATTGCGCTGTTACCCGGGGGTTTCGGCAACCGGGTGCTCGAGTTTTACCGGGACGGCAAAACGGATCGCTTGATGCTACGCGAGTCAGTCGACGAAACCGACCGACGGGCGGCCCGTCCTGGGACTTGGGTCGAGTTTTGTCTCGCTACCAATGTAACCGGTTTTGCCTGGGACGCCCTTGACCCGCGGAACGGCCAAAAAAAAACCGAGTGGAATGATCCCAACCGACCAGCGTATTTGACTTTGTTTCTGAAAAAGGACGGCGCAGAAATCCGCGCGGACTTATGGGTGCCCTCCGGCTTGCCCGCGGGTGGCGGGGGTCCGGGCCCATGAGGCGGATTTCCGGCCTTGGGAGGGGGGGGGTAGCCTTGCTCGCTGTCTTGTGGGCCCTCGCACTGCTTTCGGTGTCTGTGGTTTCGCTTGGATTAGTGTTGGATTCGACCCTCTCGCAGCAGACTTCATTGCTTTCCACCACACGGGCACTGTTGGCCGCCGAATCTGGCCTGGAAATGGTTAAAAGTCCGGCCGTGAACGCGTCTAACTGTGAGGAGGCGACGCGCAAGCTGAACGCCATGCTTTTTGCTTCCCAAGGCGGCTCCAAGGAGGATGGCGTCAGTTTCTCCGTGGCCTTTTCTCGAGAGGGCGGGCTGCTGGATTTAAACCGGTTGGCGACGAATCCGGTTCTCTGCCAGTTGGTGTTAGGGCGGCTTTTCAAAAATAGCTGGAAAGTGAATCCTCAAATTGCCGACCGGGCCATTGACGGCTTGATTGACTGGGTTGACCCGGACGACAACACCCAGCTCAGCGGAGCTGAGCAGAGGCAGTACCAAAGAATGCGTCGACCCGGCCCCCGGAATGGACCGATGGAGGGAAGGGAGGAATTTATGTCGATTTCCGGCTGGCAAGATTTATGGGAGGCTTCCGGCAGGGATTTGCGAAAATACTTCTCGGTGGGTGGGGCCGAAAAACTTGATCTGCTGGGCGCTGAGCCGGACTTGATCGAGGCCGTACTGGGACTGCCCCCGGGTGGATCCGCCCGCTGGCTGTCCGAGCGAGATGGTGAGGACGGTATCCCCCTGACGCCAGACGACATTCAGGATCCGGGGATCGCCGCCAACCTACTCGGCGTGAGTTCGGACTTGGTGAACGAGCGGGCCACTTTGCAAAGCCGCCTCCGCGTCCTCTCCTCTGGGAAAGTGGGACAGACCACCCGCACCATAGAGGCCGTGCTTTCCGAAGGAGACCCCCGCAAGATCGAGGCACGTTGGCTGCAATGAAAAACGGACTCTCCGGAAACAAGAAGGATGAAACGGCGGCCTTCTCCCTGATTTTCCCGGGTCCCGAGCGATGGGAGTTTTGGCACGGATCTTCCCCGGAAAGTCTTTCTCCGGCGGGCACAGCAGAGCGCCCCCAAGAGCTACCTATGCCGGAGGGGGTCATTTTCTGTTTTCCCGGCTCGGCTTTTTCTTCGCTGCCATTATGGAACGCTGTGGCGGAAGGGGTCACGTCCCAGGCGCAGGCGGCGCTTAATCTAGAGGGGCGGGGCTTATTGGGGGCAGATCCAGAGTCTGCGGTCTGGGCACTGGACGTCGTTCGTCGACAGGGAAAGGAGGATGGCAAAGAGGAACGTGAGCTCACCGCCTCGGCAGTTCTTCAACCCCACCTTTCTCCCGATTGGATTTTGGACGGAATCCGAAGGCATGAGATTCCCGGGCGGTTGTTGCTGGCTCCGCCAAGTGGATCCGGCGCGGTCCTGAGGAAAGAACTGGGACGCTGGATTCTGGATCTTTACGAAGCGGGTCGTTGGTTGCACAGCCAGACTTTGTTGGCGCAGGAATTGGGGGAGGAGGCGGGGCGCGAGATTCGGCTTCTTCTCGCCCAGATGGAGCAAGAGGGAATTTCCTGGGAATGGAGGGACTTGGTCTTAAAAGCGCCGGTTTCGTCCGAGGTGGCTGCCACCCTTGCCCGCTTGACGGGTCTTCGGACCGTCCAAGGCGAGGGTTCGCAGAAATTCAAGCTACCTGCATCTCAATGGGATCTCCTTCCCAGAGAGGTAGCGGAGCGAAGGCAGACCCAATCCCGGCAAAAACGATTACGAACGCTGCTGACGTGGGGTCTGGCCACGGATTTGGCCGTGTGGGTGCTGGCTTCCCTTTTCATGCTGGTGCCCGGTCTGCAGCTGTGGAGCTTGGAACGGGCTTTGGCTCCCTTGCGGCCCGAATACCGCCGGATCGCCCAAACCAAGCAAGTCTGGGAGGAGCTACGCAGCCTGACGGACCCGACCGGATCGGCCCTGGAAGTTTTGCAACAGGTATCCCAGCCGCTGCTGGGGGAAAAGCCCAAGCATCCCATCAAACTCACCACTTTTTTCTTTGGTCCGGCCGAATTAACCGTGAAAGGAGTCACCAGTTCTGGAGAGCAGGTCATCGCGGATTATCTTAGTTATCTTTCAAAAAATCCCCAATTGCAGGGCTTATATCTCTGGCCAGCCAAGGCGCCGGGCAAAGGGGAGGGCTCAGGCTCAAGTTTTACAATTACCGCACCATCCACGGCCCCCCAGCCCGAAAAAAAGGAAGGGCCCAATTCGCGATGATCGACTTCCGAAAACTGAATCCCGCCGAAAGACGACTGATGGTTGGTTTCGCCGCGGTCTTGATTTTCTTGATCCATTTATTCGGGCTGCGCCTAATTTTTCAGCAGGCCCATCGGTTGGCCACAGAAGTCGACCTCCGGCGTGCCGAAAAGGAGATGGTGGAGGTGCTGTTGGCCGAGTCCGCCCTGTGGCAACCCCGGCAAGAATGGTTGAACCAGCATTTGCCGCCGAAGACGGCCAACACCCTCAAGGTTTTGGACCAGAAAGCTGAAGAGGTGGGAAAACAGTTCACGCTCTCTTTACCCAGGGGCGATACCGACGAAGAGGAGGGACCGTTGTATGAAGCCGAACATTACCGAGTGTCTTTCAGCGGCCGATGGCCCGATCTGATCCAGGCCCTGCAAAAACTTTATCTGCCGCAACAGGGGATTGCGGTGACCTCGCTGGAAATCAACGCCGTGGATGAAAAAACGCATAACGCCCAAGTAACGCTCAGCCGCTTTTTTCTTCGGGAGGCGGCAGGGGGTTCCCCATGAGGTGGCTCCGGAGGTTGGGGCTGCTTGCTTGGCTGGCTTGGCCCGCAGGGGCCTCCGCCTCGCCTGAACAAGGCCTTCCCCCTTTAGACCCCGCGCCTTTTCCGGCCAGCCGTTACGAGTTACTCCGAGAGTATTCACCCTTTGTTAAGAGCTTGGAGTCCGCCAAGATAACGGAAAAGTCGCCGGATCTGGTGGTGGTCGGCTATGGAAGGATGAAAGGTGAGGACCACGTGATTGTGCAACAAAAAGAAAATTCCGAAAAAAGGGAAAAAATTGGATCCCGCTACGGCTCCAAGGACTTTCCTTACCGGTTGCTTTCGGTGACGAACACTGCGGACCGAAAATCATTCGTGGCTATTTTGGAGGGTCGAAATAATCGGAAAGTCCAGATCCGCTATGCGTCTGAAAACCCATCCCCGCCACCTCCGCCTGGCGGGTCATCAGTGGCGAGCGGCCTTGCCCAACCCACGGCCGGTGTTGGCGATCCCCCTCCCGCGCGCCTAGGGGAAGCTAATGGGTTCGTCGGCCGACCAACCCCCGGTCTGAACCCGTTAGCAGGGGGAATTTTGGACAGCCTCCCCGTGCAGATTCAAAATCTGGAGGCAAGTATCAACAATCCCAAAACCACCGACATGGTCCGCCGGATACAAATGACGGTGCTTGAGGCCAAAAAAAAGCAATTGGAAGGACTCCTAACTCCTGAAGACGTGGCTTCGCCTGAAATCACGCCAGTGCCCGCTCCATGAAAAACACACGCGTGTTACTGCTGGCCACTGGGTTTTTGGTTTCGGTGGCGGCGGGGGCTTGGATGGTGAAAACCAAGCTGTCCAAGTCCAATCCTCCCCCCGCGGCGGAGCCAAGCTCCTCCGTGGCTGCGTCCAATCCGCAATCGGCGTTGCCTGGCCCGCAGCCGTCTCCCGCCCGCCTTGCGGCAAATCCGTCCTCGGCCTCATCCGAACCCGCCTCCTTGCCCAAGCCGGAGAGCCTTTCCTCTTCTTCGGTTAGCGCAACTAATTCGGTGATCAAAGCCAAGCTGGAGGCAGGGGGATCCGGCGCCGCCACCCCTCCGGGTGCTGGGGCAACCCGGGGTGATTTTCGTCGGGTCCTTTATGTGGATCGCCAGAACCAGCCAGTTTCCATGAACGAAAAAGAACTCCGGGATCTGGAGGAGCCTGAGGCCGGCCCTTATGACCGGCCGGCGGTTGATGCTTTCGTCCAAAGGCTGAAGAGAACTGGCAAGTACCGGGGGGTGCGTGATCTTGGCCTGCAGTCCAACGCGGCCGGACAGGACCAGGACTTGGTCATTGAGTTAGATCCAGAGTATCTCTTGACCTACAGCGAAACCCCCGTCACTGAGCTTTTGGATATTTATTCCGACCTGAAGGGGGTAAATTTGATCCGCGACTCAACCATCACCTCCGCCACGAAACTTACCGTCACTTCGAAATGGCCGCTCTCGCGGGACGAGGCCATCAAGCTGATGGAAACCACCTTTTTGCTGAACGGTTTGTATCTCGTCGCCGCCGAGGATCACTCCGTCAAGGTTTTGCCCAACACCAAGGATCCAAAAAAGGAAGGGATCGCCATCGTGCGGAATTTGGATGATCTGATTGGAGGGGAAGTAATTTCCTCCTTTGTCCTGAAGCTGAAATGGATCGACCCGGAGAGCGCTAAAAATATTCTTATCGAATCTTTCGGCAATCTTCACGACTATGGGAAGATTGTTCCGGTGCCTTCCGTTGGAGAGCTGGTGATCACGGAGAATTCTGAGCTTATCCGGCGGATGAAGGAACTCTTGGACGTGGTAGACCGGCCGCCGGCAGAGGTGAAAAGAACCTTTGTGAAGCTAAACCAAGCGAATGCCGACAGGGTGGCGGAGTTGATCACACAAATCCTGGAATCCCGCCAAAAGGCATCTCAAGGCGGGGTTCCTGCGACGGCGGGGGGAGGCGCTCGTGCTGGTGCTGCGCCAACGGCCAGCCCCGCGGTGGTGACCCGGCCTCCCATCGGATTGGGGGGTGCAAGAGCCGGGGGCAGTGAAGGAACTGCCAATATCGCGGCTTCGGAGAAAGATCTGGTCTCGGGCGAGGTGCAGTTGATCCCCGATGTGCGCACCAATCGCATTCTGGTCGTGGGGTCCCCCCGCAACGTGGACTACATCGAAAAGTTGATTGCGGAGTTTGATGTCGTGGTGGAGCTCAGCGAGCCCTATGAACAGCCGCTGAATTATGTCTCCGCTGCGGAGATGTTGCCGGTGCTTTCCGATTTGCTGCAGGAGGAGGAAAGTGCCGCGGAAGGTGCGGCCGGAGCCGCCGGTGCTGCCCCGACCCGCACCACCACCGGGGGACTCGGGGCCTCGCCGGCCGCAGGAGGAGCCAGCGCGGCGAGCGGGTTGGGAGCCGTCTCTGGAGCCGGGAGATTGGGTTCACTTTCCGAGCCCGGCGAGCAACAGGCTGCCCAATCACTGATTGTCGGGAAGACCCGGCTGATCGCCGACAACCGGGCCAACTCGATTTTGGTGATTGGTCAACCCGAAGCCCGCGAAAAAGTCAAAGCCATCTTGGACAAGCTGGATAAACGCCCTATGCAGGTCTACCTGGCCACGGTCATTGGACAGCTCTTGGTCAACAATGACGACGAATTCTCCGTGAACA
>Ga0194134_10005539_pt1 | contig 11877 bp, 11 predicted proteins | sample TA2KigOff0mmetaG_FD_148602 | JGI IMG/M metagenome (GOLD analysis project Ga0194134, IMG submission 148602) | Freshwater microbial communities from Lake Tanganyika, Tanzania - TA2015056 Kigoma Offshore 0m | ecosystem: Environmental > Aquatic > Freshwater > Lake | place: Tanzania: Lake Tanganyika... | reverse complement strand
CCGGAAGGGGCCCGGGGCGCACTGGTGTTCGTGGACGACGCGGACGGCCCCTGGGGCCACCTGCTGGCCGATGACGTGTGGGTGGTGGGGCAGTGAGCTGCCGCTGGAACGGCACCGGGGGCGCGTAGTAGGAGCACTTTTCGTATGGACACGTCTCCCGGCAGCGCTCCCACGCAGGGCGAATCGGACATCGTCCCGCTGGACCAGGATCACCCCGGCTTCCGGGACGCCGAGTACCGCGCGCGCCGCAACGGCATTGCCAAGCTGGCGCTGGACTGGCGCTGGGGGCAGCCGGTGCCGCGCGCGGGCTACACGGGCGTGGAGAACGGGGTGTGGCGGACGGCGTTGGAGAACCTGGTACCGCTGCACCGGGAGCTCGCCTGCAAGGAGTACCTGCAGTACTGGCCGGCGCTCGCCTTCCCCACGGACCGCATCCCGGAGTTGGCGGACGTCAACGTGCTGCTCTCCCGCATCTCCGGCTTCAACCTGGTGCCGGTGGCGGGGCTGGTGACGCCGCGCGTCTTCATGTCCCGGCTGGCCGACGGGGTGTTCCTCTCCACCCAGTACATGCGCCACCACAGCGTGCCGCTGTACACGCCGGAGCCGGACATCATCCACGAGCTGATTGGCCACGCGGCACTGCTGGCCGCACCCGAGTTCGCCCGGATGAACCGGCTCTTCGGCGAGGCATCCAAGCTGGCGGACGAGCCGGCCATGAAGGCGCTGCTGAACGTCTACTGGTACGTCATGGAGTTCGGCCTGGTCCGCGAGGGCGGGCAGCTGCGCATCATCGGCTCGGGGTTGCTCTCCTCCTTCGGGGAGATGGGCCACGTGAAGACGGACGCGGAGAAGGTCCCGTTCGACCTGGCCCGCGTCTCCGCCACCGGCTACGACCCCACGGTGTACCAGCGCACGCTCTTCGTCGGGGAGCAGGGGACGGCGGCGCTGTTCGCCCAGCTGACCGGGTGGCTGGACGGCATCATCCAGCGTGGCGGGAAGCTGCACTGACCTGCAGTCTCAGTCCCGCGCCCATGCCCGGAGGCTCTCCGGCGGCGCCCCCTCTCCGCGCACCCCCTCCTCCAGCGTGAGCGGGAAGGCGTGGAAGCCGCGGGCCGCGAGCGTGTCCACCAGCGCGGCCGCCTCCGCGTCACCCGGCGCGAACAACACGCAGCCGTCCCCGCCCCCCGCGCCGCTCATCTTGCCCATGCAGCCGTGGGCGCGGGCGAGCGCGAGGATGCGCGCCATGGCATCCGTCTCCAGCGGCCCCAGCGTGCACAGCAGCCGCTGGAGGCCCTCCACCGCGGGGGCCAGCTGCGCGAAGTCCCCGGCGCACAGCGCGTCCTCCAACGCATGGCCCAGTGCATCCGACTCGCGCACGAAGGCGGCGCGCGCGTCGGCGTCCAGCGTGGCCTCCGCCCGTCGGATGAGGACCGGCGTGGAGGCGCTGTCCCCTGCAAAGGCGTACAGCATCCGCACCTGCACGCTGGACAGCGAGCGCGCCTCCAGCGGCGGCGCAGACGCGAGCGCGGTGCCCAGCCGCCCGTCCACCAGGTGCGCCTGCAGCCCCTCCAGCGGGTAGCGCCGGTAGCGCACCACCCCGCCCAGCGCGGAGGCGGCCACGTCCCCGCCGCTCCCCTTCCCGCCCTGCGCCACGCTGTGCGAGAGCAGCGCCAGCACCCGGGCGTCGAAGCCCGCCTCCAGCACGGCGCGGCACGCCTCCGCCACCAGCACCGTGGCCCGCGCGCTGCTGCCCAGCCCCAGCTTCCGCCCCCCGGGTCCCAGGGGTGACGGGGACAGCGCCAGCGCGAAGCCCGGCCCCTCACCCCCGTACGCCCTCAGCGCCAGGTCCACGGTGCGGGCCGCGAAGAGAAAGGGCGGTGCCACCTCCCCGTCCCATGCCACCCCGAGCGGCGTGCAGGTGCCGCGCAGCGTGCCCTCGGCCAGGTGCAGCGCGACGTGCCGGTCCTCGCGCGGCCTCACCCAGGCGTGCGTGCGCGGCCCCACGCAGGCCACGCGCGCGGTGCCGCCCCACAGCACGGCGTACTCGCCCGCGAGGAACAGCTTGCCGGCGGCAGAGAGGGCGCGCGCGGCCATGGACTGCCTAAACGTGCACCTGCACGGTGGCGTCCCCGCCCACGTGGCAGCGGACAATTTCCACCGCGCCCGCCTCGCGCACCACCCGCTCGGCGTCCTCCAGGGCGTCCGCCGTGGTGAGCACCACCGGGTTGGGCCCCGCGTCCAGGGTGAAGTACGCCTTCAGCCCCTGCCCGCGCGCATGGCGAACCCGCTGGATGACCTCCAGCGTGCCGGGCAGCAGGTAGCAGAGCGGCGGGTTGGCGGCGAGCGCGGTGGCGTGCATCCGCCAGGCGTTGCGCTCGGCCAGTTCCCCGAGCGAGGCAATGTCCCGCCGCTCCAGCGCGGCCAGCGCGCGCGGAATCTCCGCCTCGGCGTCCTGGGCCCACGCCGGGTAGTAGGGAGACGTCTCCACGCTCCCGCGCATCCCGTCCCGCGAGCCCACCTCCTTCTCCGCCCGGGACAGCAGCGCCACGAACATCCGGAGCTCGGGCCAGTGGGATGCGGCGAACGCCTGCTCCGCGTAGCTGTCCTCGCCGTCCGCCCGCTCGCCGCGCCTCCACACGCACACGCCGCCCTGGATGCTGCGGCACGCAGACCCGGAGCCGCGCCGCGCGAGCACGCTCTCCGCCCGCACGTCCCGGGGAAGCCCCGCCGCCGCGCGAGAGGCGAGGGCCAGCGCCGCGAAGGCCGCCGCGCTGCTGGCGAGCCCCGCCGAGGCCGGGAAGTCTCCGCGGGAGACCATCCTCGCCCCGCCCAGCGGGCGGCCGGCCTCCTCGCGGACCCGCGAGAGCAGCTCCACCACCCGCCGCCGCTCGCCGCCCTCGGCCGCCTTGCCGTTGAGCTCCACCTGGTCCTCCTCCTGCCCCCACTCCACCGTGGTGGTGATGGACAGCGGCGCGAGCGTGAGTGACAGGCTGGACTGGTGCGGGAGGATGAGCGCCTCGTCCCGCTTCCCCCAGTACTTCACCAGCGCAATGTTGGGGTGTGCCGTGGCGGTGGCCTTCACGCGCCCCTCCCTGCAATGACCGACGTGAAGCACGGCACCCGGCGGCGCCGCAACACCTTCGCCGCGGCCTCGGCGTCCTCGAACAGGCCGATGACGGCCCCGCCGTCCCCGCCCGCCCCGGACAGCTTGGCCCCGAGCGCCCCCAGCCCCCGCAGCCGGTGCACCATGCCGTCCAGCGTCTCGGAGGACAGCCCGAGCCCGGCCAGCATGCCGTGGTTCATGTTCATGAGATCCCCGAGCGAGGCGGCGTCCCCCGCCTCCACCGCCGCGCGCGCCTCGTCCACCAGCGCGCCGATGCCGCGGAACACGCGCTCGTACCGGCGCGGCCACTGCCCCGCCCTCGCTCGCAGCGCGGCCACCGTCTGCTTCGTCCCCGTGCGCGGCCCGGCCAGCGCCACGAGCAACTGCAGGCGCCTGGGGCCCGTCACCGCCCGCGCGCGGCCCACCTCCGCCGCCGGTGCCTTGCGGTAGTAGAGCAACTGCCCGCGCGCGCTCGTGGTGTGGTCCACGCCGGAGGGCGTCCCGTGGAAGGCGCGCTCCATGGCCCACGCCCAGCGCTCCACGTCCACCGTCTTCGCCGGCCGGCCGGTCTTCACCTGCAGCAGCAGCCGCGCGCAGGCCACCGCGAGCGCGCCCGAGGAGCCCAGCCCCTGGGAGAGTGGCAGGTCGCTCTGCAGCGTCACGCGCAAGGGGGGATGGCCCAGCCCGTCCGCAAGCTGCGCGAAGGCCGCGCGCAGCAGCCGCGCGGCGTCGGGCGGGGCCCCCTCCGGCATGACCAGCTCGCAGCGGGAGGACGGCGTTCCGTGGGCGGTGACGCCCGCCTGCAGCGGCGCCGCGAGCGCCGGGTGGCCATACACCACGCCGTGCTCGCCGAGGAGGATGACCTTGCCGGGGCCGAACGCGGAGAGCACGTCAGCCCGCGCTCGCCGCGAGCAGCTCGCGGGCGCGCTCCACCTTCACGTGCGCAGGCCCCTGCTGCATGAGCAGCGCGGCAATCCGCTCCACGTCCTCGCCCCGCGCCCCCGCGGTGACGGCCACGCACCGGGCGTGCAGCGCCATGTGCCCCTTCTGGATGCCCACCGAGCCCAGCGCGCGCACCGCGGCGAAGTTCTGCGCCAGCCCCACCGCCGCGAACACCATGGAGAGCTCGCGCGTACCGGAGACGTCCAGCAGCCGCATCCCCACCTGCACGCCCGGGTGGACCTTAATGGGGCCGCCCACGGTGCCCAAGGCCAGCGGCAGCTCGATGCGGCCCACCAGGTGCCCCTCCTCCAAGAGCCACGTGGACAGCGGCCGGTACTGACCGCCGCGGCAGGCGAACGCGTGCGCCCCCGCCTCGATGGCGCGCCAGTCCTGCCCGGTGGCAATGGCCACCGCGTCAATGCCGTTCATCACGCCCTTGTTGTGCGTGGCGGCACGGTACGGGTCCGCCTCCGCGAAGCGCGAGGCTTGCGCAATGCCTTCCGCGATGTCGTCCCCGGGAAGGTCGAAATCCGCAAGAAGGTCCAACGGGATGCGGCAGGTGGCCCGCGCCAGCCGCCGGTCCGCCAGGTTGCTCAGGATGCGCAGGTACACGCGCCCGCCCGTCACCTGTTCAATGAGCGGCGCCACGCCCTCCGCCACGGTGTTGATGAGGTTGGCCCCCATGGCGTCCTGCGTGTCCATCACCACGTGGACCACCAGCAGCGGCTCGCCGCGCGGCCCCTCCGGCGGCGGGAGGATGCGCACCTCCACGTCCCGCGCCCCGCCCCCGCGCCGCAGCATGGCCGGGTGGAAGCTGTTGGCGAGCGCCAATATCTGCTCGCGGTGTTCCAGGATGCGCCGCGTGGCCACCTCCGGGTCGCCGTACCGGGTGACCTGGATCTGGCCGATCATCAGCGACTCGTCCGCCTCGGCCTGGAAGCCACCCGCCTCTCGGACGATTTTTGCCGCGAAGGAGACCGCGGCCACGACGGAGGGCTCCTCCACCGCCATGGGAACCACGTAGTCCTTGCCGTTCACCTGAAGGTTGAGCCCGAGCCCGAGCGGCAGCGTGAAGGTGCCGAGCGCGTTCTCGATCATCAGGTTGGCGGTGTCCGCGTCCAGCGGTGCCGCGCCGGAGAGGTGCCGCACCTCCTCGGGGGACAGCCCGTAGAGCCTGGCAATCCGCTCGCGGCGCTCCGGGAGCGACAGCTTGTGGAACCCCGGCAACCGAGACGACGCGCGCTCCGACATGGACTTGCTCCCGCTCAGGCCTCGGCCGCCAGCGCGGCCAGCCAATCCTTGAGTTCACCGGTGAGGACGCGCGGCTGCGCCCGCAGCGCCGCCACGTCCCGGCTCCCCGTCAGCAGCAGCGCGTGGCGCAGCCCGGTCAGCACCGTCTCCAATGCCCGCTCCGCCCCCTCGTAGCCGCCGGCCTGCTGCGCGCGAAACAGCGGCAGCGCCATCCCGGCCACGTCCGCGCCGAGCGCGAGCACCTTGGCCGCCTCCAGTCCGTCCCGCAGCCCGCCCGAGGCCACCAGCGTCACCCCCGGCCCCACGGCCCGGCGCACGGAGGCAATGGCAGCCGCGGTGGGGATGCCCCAGCCGCTGAAGGTCTGCCCCACCTCGGCGGCCACGCCGGAGGCGCGCAGCTGCTCCACCCGGACCCAACTGGTGCCGCCCGCGCCGGACACGTCCAGCGCCCCCACGCCCAGGCCCACCAGCCGGCGGGCCACCGCGGGGGACAGCCCACAGCCGGTCTCCTTCACCAGGAGACGGCCCTCCAGCGCCCGGGCCAGCTTCCCCAGCACCTCGTACCCGCCGCGGAAGTCCCGGTCCCCCTCCGGCTGGGTGAGTTCCTGCCCGGCGTTGAGGTGGACGGCGAGCGCGTCCGCCTGGATGTCGTCCGCGAGCCGGCGGCAGGCGTCCACCCCGCTGCGCACCGCCTGCGTGAGGCCAATATTGCCCATGATGACCGCCGTGGGGGCCAGATCCCGCAGCCGGTAGCTCCCGGCCCGCGAGAGGTCATCCAGCATGGCGCGCTGGCTGCCCAGCCCGAAGGCGATGCCGGCAGACTCCGCCAACCTCGCGAGATCGCGGTTGACCGCCCCGGCCCGCTCCGTGCCGCCGGTCATCCCGGTCACCATGAGCGGCGCCCGGAGCGCCTTGCCGAACAGCCGGGTGGCCAGATGGACCTCGGACAGGGCCAGCTCCGGGAGCGCGCAGTGGACCAGCCGGACATCCCCGAGCAGCGTCCGCACCCCCGCGGGCTCCACGTCCCCGGTGGCGCAGAGGTCCAGGTGGCTGTCCTTCCGCTGCGCGGTCCGGCTCGCTGTCAGTTCATCAACCATGGGGGCGACTCTTGGATGAGGACGGGCGGGGCGCGTTTCGGGAAAAGGGGAACAGGTTAGGGCCGGTTAGCAGCGGCCCCCCCTTGACGCAAGGCGAAATCCCCCCGTAACCCTCGCCGCGGAACATGCCTGCCTCCCCCCTGCCGCCGCTGGCGGTCTTCCTCCACGCCGGCGAGTACGACCGGGTCCACCAGGGGCTGGCCATTGCCGCCGCCGCAGCCGCGTCCGGCCGGACCGTGCACCTGGTCTTCACCTGGTGGGCGCTCGAGCGGCTGCTGGAGGACCGGCTGGACGCGCCGGACCTGCCCCACCGCCCGGACGTGGCGGACCGCTTCGAGGCGCGCGGCCTGCCCACCCTGCGCGACCTGCTGCAGCACCTGCGAGAGAGCGGCGGCTGCACGGTGTGGGGCTGCACCGGCTCGCTCGCGGCGCTGGGGCGCACCCCCGCGGAGGCCGAGGGGAAGGTGGACCAACTGGCAGGCTGGTCCACGCTGCTCGGCGTCACCGCGGGAATGGCTGACCGCTTCTACGTGTAGAGCAGTCCGGGTTGACGGTCCCCCGCTGGCCATTAGCTTATATATCACTTTGCGCACTCACACGCTCAGCAACTACCTGAAGACCGCGGTCCTGCTCGCCGGGATGACGGCGCTCACCCTGTGGGTGGGCCGGGCCGTGGGCGGTCCGCGCGGGCTGGCCATCGCGGCGGTGTTCGCGGTGGGGATGAACTTCTTCTCCTACTGGTTCAGCGACAAGCTGGCGCTGGCCATGCACGGGGCACAGGAGTTCCCGTTCGCCAGCGCACCGTGGCTCCACGAGGGGCTCCGGCGCCTGTCCGAGCGCGCCGGCATCCCGGTGCCGCGCCTGTACTTCATCCCAACGCACGCCCCCAACGCGTTCGCCACGGGGCGCAACCCCGAGCACGCGGCGGTGGCGGTCACGGCGGGGCTGCTGGAGTCGCTCTCCCAGCGCGAGGTGATGGCGGTGCTGGCGCACGAACTGGCGCACGTGGCCAACCGGGACACGCTCATCAGCACGGTGGCCGCGTCGCTCGCGGGCGTCATCAGCTACGTGGCCCAGTCCATTTTCTGGTTCGGCGGAGCGGTCCTGGGCGGCGGTCGGGACCGCGACGACGAGGGGGCGTCCGGGCTGGCGCAGCTGGGCGTTCTGCTGGTGGCCCCCCTTGCCGCCACGCTGCTGCAGCTGGCGGTAAGCCGCTCGCGCGAGTACGAGGCGGACGCCACCGGGGCCCAGTTGCTCGGGGACCCGGACGCGCTGGCGGACGCGCTGGACCGGATTGACCGGGGCGTGCACCTGCACCCGTACGACCGGGCCCCTGCCACCTCGCACCTCTTCATCGCCAACCCGCTGTCCGGCGGGGCCATCCTCGCCCTGTTCAGCACCCACCCGCCCATGGAGGAGCGCATCCGGCGCCTCCGGGATATGCCGCGCGGCTGAGTCTTTCCGCGGGCGGCCGGGTTGACCGCGGGGGGCGCGGCGCTGCAAGGTGCGCCGCTCGTTTTCACACTGGAGGTCGTTCCCCCGTGGTCATTGCAATCGTCGTCCTCGGCATCATCGTCGTCGCCCAGCAGTACTTCCTGCTCTTCGGGAACAAGACCCCGGCCGCCCCGGCGAACAACAACGTCCCGCAGGCCCGCCAGGCCTCTGGCGAGGCGCCTGCCACGCAGAAGTCCGCAGAGGCGGAGCTGGAGAAGAAGCGCAAGGAGATGGAGACGCTCCGCGCGGAGCTGCGCGAGGCGAAGGACGCGCTCAAGGCCACCAAGAAGAAGCTCCACGAGGAGAAGGAGGCGGACAAGGGCAACCAGGACCTGGTGAAGGCCCGCGCCGAGGTGGAGCGCAACGCCTCCATCCAGCTGGAGAACGTGCGCGCGGAGCTGGCCTCTGCGCTGGTGGAGATAGAGCGGCTGAAGTCCGACAAGCCGGGCGCCCGCCGTCCCGCCCCCGCGCCGGTGGAGGCCGCGCCGGTGGAGAAGAAGGAGGAGCCGCGGGCGGAGAGGCCGCAGGTGGTCATCCAGAAGGTGGTGCGCGAGCTGAACGACCAGGACCGCGAGAAGATGGCGCGCCTGGAGTCGGACGCGAGCAAGGCGCGCCACAAGGCCTCCGAGCTGGAAAACGAGGTGCGCAAGCTGAAGGTCCGCGCGGACAACGGGGCGCGTTTCCTGAAGGTGGCGCAGTCCGAGATGGAGCTGACCAAGGACAAGTTCCGCGCCGTGGAGAAGCGGCTCAACCGCGTGCTGCTGGAGCGGGACCTGCTCGCCCGGGCCATCAAGGACCTGGAGAAGAAGACCGGCACGGCGGTGGACCGGACGGAGCTGACGGCGGAGGAGCTGGCCGCGTCCGACAAGTCCGTGGAGGAGCGCCAGGCCGCCGAGGTCGCCGCGGAGAAGGCAGCGGAGGCCGCCGCGGTGGCGGCGGCGAAGACGGCCGAGGAGGCAGCGGCGGTTGCCCCCGCGGCCCCGGCGCCGGTGGTGGCCGAGGCCGCCGCGGCCGCCGAGGTCGCCGCGGAGAAGGCAGCGGAGGCCTAGAGGGGAAGGAAGGTCGCCATGACGAGGACGCTCCTGCTCGCCGCCGCGGTGCTGCTCGCCGCGGCGGGTTGCCGCACCCCGCGCCAGCGGCTGGCGGACCTCCGCGTGGACCTGCAGGCCCGCGAGGAGGCGCTCTACGGCAGGTACGGCGGTGGGACGGTGGCCAACCAGGCTGCCGCAGCCGCCGCCGGCGCGTCCGACGGGATGCTCGGGGACGCCGCGCGGGCCGCGGCGCGCGGGCTGCGGGACGCGGACATGTCCGTGTTCAAGCTGGCCTGCCGCACGGTGGGGGGCGGCAGCGGGCTCCCCGCCGCGCCGGGCCCCCGCGCCTTCCTGGCGAACCCGGAGAACCGGGACGCGTGCGCGCGGCTCGTCCAGATGGACCAGGAGATCCGCTTGCTGGAGGCCGAGGTGCAGAAGTCCGAGTCCTCAGCGCGCTGAGCGGCTGGCGGCTGTCCCGGACAGCGGTGGTCGCTCGGCAAGGTGAAGCTGCCGGACGCATCGGCAGGCCTGAACGGGGCCACGGACGCGGGTGGACCAGCGGTCCCCCGCCGACCGCCCCTCACTCCAGCGGCGCCGGAGTGAACACCCAGGCCTCGTCCAGCGCCGTCTGGGTGGCGCCCACGGCGTTCACCCCGCCCAGCACCAGAACGCTGCCATCCTGCATGAGCGTGCAGGTGGCGAAGTGGCGCCCCTGGTTCATGGGCGGCAGCGCCACCGCCTCCGCGGTGCCGTCCGCCTTCGGGGAGACGAGCTCCGCGGACGAGTCGCTCCGCGCCCCGGTCACCGCGTCCATCAGGTACCCCCCCACGGTGAGCACCCGCCCGTCCCCCAGCGGCGCCGCGCACAGGTGGCCGCGCGCGCTGGGCAGGGCGGGACCGTCGCTCACCTGGAAGGCCTGGCCGGTCTTCAGCAACTCCGTCGTCACGACGGGGGTGAAGCTGGACTCGGACACGGCGTTGAAGCCGCCGAGCAGCAGCAGCTCCTCGCCTCCCCGGAACGGCGCGAGCACGCCGCCCCGGCGCGGGTCCCTCAGCTGCGGGCTGGTGGACTCGGCAAAGCCGAACCGCTCCCCGTCAAACGCGAGAAAGCGCACCGCGTCCTGGAGGGTGGCCCCGTCGCTGCCCCCGGCCACCGCCAGGAACTTCCCGCCCTGCACCGGGGCCATGGAGTGGCCCACGCGCTTGAGCGTCAGCGCCGCCCCCGTGGCGTCCACCACGTCCTTCGTCTCGTACAACCCCGCCTGGTAGTACTCCATGGACGCGATGGGCGCGTTGGACTTGTCCACGCCCCCCACCAGCACCACGCGGCCGGTCTCGTCCCGGGCCGCCTGGTGGCGGCTGCGCTCCACCTTCATGCGGATGACGCCGTAGTCGTTGTACGGGGGATCGTAGAGGAGGCCGAAGGTGATGGGGGCGGGGTTGCCGCTGTCCGTGTAGGTCTCGCCGCCGGTGATGAGCACCTGCCCATTGCCGGAGTTCAACAGCGTGGCGACATGGAAGGCCCGCGGCGTGGGGTAGGCCACGCCGTTGGGGGAGACGAACGCCAGCTCCTCCGCCTGGGAGAACTCGCCCGAGGACGGGTAGAAGATCTCCGCGCTGGAGAGCGCCGAGCGCCGGCTGCCCTGCACGCTGAAGCCGCCGGACACGTAGACGCGCCCGTCCGGCAGCAGCGTGGCACCGTGGCCCGCGCGGGCCGTCTTCAGCCCCGTGCAGGTGTCCGGGTTGGACGCGGACGACAGGCGCGAGAAGGCGTTCACCCGCCGCAGGAACACCGTCACGCTCACCGGCTGCCCCTTCCCTGCGGGAATGATCTCCGGGATGTCGAAGAGGGTGGAGCGCCCCAGCGACACCATCTGCCCGCCCGTGGCCGGGTCCCCCTGGTAGGCGCGCGCCTCGATGCGGCGGTTCTTCCCCGCCGGCACCTCCGGAAGGGACAGCGAGCCGTCCCCGTAGCCGCCGGTCACGGTGAGGGGCTCCATCCCGTCACCGGTGACGCGAAGCTGGGCGTAGGACACCCCCTCCACCGGGGAGCGGTCCCCGCCGCAGGCCTGGGTGATGAGCTTCACGTCGTACGCCTGGGTGCGCGGCGCACATCCCAGCGCGAGCCCGGCGGCGAGCGACAACAATTGGGTGCGGATGGAAACCATGGATGCCTTGCTCCCGCTCACCACGTGGCCGTCACCGTGCCGGTGACCGGCTTGGTGGCCTGGGTGATGCCATATGCCGCGCCGCCCACCGCCCCTGCCACACCCACTCCCACGAGCGCCCAAACCCACCAGGCCACCCCGCCTTCCTGCTGGGAGACGGCCGGGCCCTTCGGGGGCAGCGGCCCCGTCTCGTACGGGGCGGGGGTGGCAGGCGGGTACACCACGCGGTCCCCGGCGGAACGCGGGTTGGGCAGCGGGGCCGGCTTGCCGGACTCGCGGGTGGCCACCTTCACCTCCACGTCCACGGGCGCGTCGCTCGGCATCGCCGCGGAGGCCTTGCCGGCCAGCGAGTGCGGCAGCGGCGAGGGGGCGGGGAACTCCTTGAGCAACTCCGCCACCTGCGAGCCCAGCTTATACGCGTCCACGTTGGCGGTGAGGAACTCCGCGTCGAACGGCTGGGGCTTCAGCACGGCGAAGCCCTGCTTCTGCACGGAGAACACCGCCGTGTTGGCCGTCAGCTGCGAGCCGCTGGACTGGTACACCAACCCCACCACGGCGAAGCGCGCGCCCGCCGCCTTGCACAGCTGCACCATCCGGTACACCGCGTTCGCGTCCAGCACCGGCGTGCTGAAGGGGCCGTCCTCCGCGGACGGGGCCGCCGCGCGCGCCCCGCCGCCGGTGAAGACCGCCCGCACCTTCCCCTCCCTGCCCTGCAGGTCCAGCCCCTGGCCGAACCGCTCCCCGGACGGGCCGTCCACGCGGACGTAGTGCATCCCCAGAGGCACCTCCGCG
>Ga0194134_10005534_pt1 | contig 11881 bp, 11 predicted proteins | sample TA2KigOff0mmetaG_FD_148602 | JGI IMG/M metagenome (GOLD analysis project Ga0194134, IMG submission 148602) | Freshwater microbial communities from Lake Tanganyika, Tanzania - TA2015056 Kigoma Offshore 0m | ecosystem: Environmental > Aquatic > Freshwater > Lake | place: Tanzania: Lake Tanganyika... | reverse complement strand
TGCGTAGTGCCTGATGCGGCCGGCGGTGGTTATAAAAATGGATCCAATCACTGATCACTCGGCTGGCGTGCTGCAGTGTTTCAAACCGCTGCCGATGGATGCATTGCTCTTTCAGGGATCGGATCACCCGCTCCACCATGCCGTTTTGCTCAGGGCAATGCGGCGTGATGAACTCTTGTTTCAGCCCATAACTTCTGACCAAGGCCGTGAAGCTTCTGCTGGTAAAGACCAAGCCATTGTCCGAACGAAGCAGAAACGGTCTGGTCACTCTGCCCAGGGTTCCGTATCGGGCGATCAATGCTGCTCCAGGGCGGCCTCAGCGGTCTTGGACTTGCCCGATCTCGACAGATGCCAGCCCAAAAGCTCTCGGGTATGGCAGTCGATTACCAGGGCAAGGGTTGCCCAGCCATCACGGCCAGCCCAGACTCGGCAAAGGTCAGTGGCCCAGCGCTCATCCGGCGCCATGGCCACCGAGGGCATGGCCTGCACCCTAGGTCTAAAGCCAACAGGGCGCTTTTTAACCTGCCATCCCCGGATCTGGAAGACCCGCTGCACGGTGTTTTTGTTAAACCCCAGAAGGCTGGCCACCGTTCGATACCCAAACGAGGGTTCTTGCTCAATCATGGCCTTGATCGGGGATTCAAACCGCTCCTGAACCTTGGGCGCAGCCTTGGTGGGCCGGTAATAGACCGTGCGCCTGGGAACCTCAAACCAGCGGCAGAGCTTGGTCATCGGCACCTGGATTCCGTCTTCTTCCAATCCCTGTTTGACGGTCGCGATCATTTCTCGTCTCCGCCCAACAGAGAGTTCAACTTTTTTCGGGCACGAAACTCAAGCATGGCCTCTCCGTACGCCTCCTGCAGCTCTTTGAGCTGCCGTTCATACTGCTCTTTGACATCCAGGGGCTTGGCCCGGAGGGCGTTTTCCATGCCCCGCTTACCCTCTTCCACCCATTCCTCAATCTCCGAGGGCGGCAGATCAAAGGACCGGGATGCCTCCGCAATCGAAGTCTTGCCCTGGATGATGTCCATCACCAGGGCAGCCTTCCTCTTGGCCGTCCAACGCTTGAAATCTTCTTCCACAATCACACTCACAGGATCATCCTTTCTGAAGTATGACCTGAGTAGGAAATCAGTGGGTCATTACACCGAAGCATCCAGCCCGCCAGACTTGGCCTTCCGCTTTTAGTAACTCGCCGAACTGATCCCGCGCTTACGGATCACATCCCCCCCCGGATCCCGGCATCCGCCTCCTTCAGGATCGCCACGATCTGGCTCTCCGTAAACCTCGCCTTTTTCATGCAAAACCTCCTGCCGTCAAATACTGCCAAAAAACAGAAAATTCTGCAGCCCCCAGTGTCTTAAACTAGTTAGACTATATTAGCTTGGCGTGCAAGCGCAATAGAAAACTTCCGCGGCTTCACCACCACAAAATAAAAATAGCTTCTCGAAACGCCTACTGCAAGAAGTAACGTATCACTGCCTCCGCTTTGCCCTCTTCAAACTCTCCGCCAAGTACTAAAAGATCAGTCCATGCAGCAAACAACTGTCTTCTTGCTAGCAAAGCTTGACGTGCCACACTGGCACGATCTTGAACTGTTCGAGCTACCTCGGCTCTGGAATTAACCCCTGCAACTAGACCCTTAAGCTGTGCTGCGAGGCTAATGGATAGTGCCTGCTGTTCAGCGTCCAATCCTGCGACTCGTTTTTTTAGGCCTGCAAGATCACTGTACGCTTTGGAAAGCTCAAATCCGCTCTGAAGCTCGGTATCGCGCAGACGGGTGCGTTCGGCTCGATACAATGCATCGGCCTGAGCAACTGCCGAGGCAATTGTCCCAAACGTATAGATAGGAACGGTTAGCTGAACACCGACTCTATTTTCATCCTTGATAAATGAAACAGAATCATTCTGACCGCGACTGGAGCTTACAAAAGCCTCAATGACAGGCCGATACTCTGCGGATACTTTTTCGCGCTCGTATCTACTCGCCTCGACTTTTTCTCGAGCTGCCGCTATATCTAAGTTTTTGCTCTGGAGCTCATCTTTTTTCTCTAAAAGAGATATGCCATCAACATTAATTAAAGACACTCCATAGATCGATCCTGCGCCAGAAAGGGGGGGTGCCTGCGGACCAATGATCTTTCTTACAGCCTCTCGAGCCGTTTGATTTTGAAGCTCCGACTCATGAACCAACGCTTCCGCGGTAGCTACTCGACTCCTCGCCACCTCGACTTCTTGTAATGTGATATCCCCAGCACTAAATCGCTTTTGAGCCTCGGAGAATATTTCCCGTGTTGCTTCGAGTGATTCTAACGATACCTTTCTTAGGTCTTGGGTGTAAAACACATCAAACCAACTCATTATCAATCTTTGAAGCAGATCCTGATATGCAATCTTCACGTTCGTGTCGGCAAGCCGCTTTTGTGACTCAGACTGGCGCACACCGAGTACATCTCGTGGCTTATAAAGACTCTGACGTGCCTGAATTGTCAGGATGCTCGAATTAAAGCGACTCTCTCGCTCAGTTCTAGCACCGAGAAAGTTTGTGCTCAGTTCCGTTCTGTCGGTTTGATAGCTATTAGCGTTCAAACTAATTTTCGGCCACAGTAAAGACTCCGCGTACTGAACACCCCTTTCCTGCGCCTCGGCTGACTCCAGCGCAAAACGATACTGGGGATCGTGAGCCTTCGCACTCGCAATGTGCTCCCGTAACAAGTCCACAAGTGGCGAAGGAGCCATCGGCGCACTTGATTTTATCGGTACGCCTGCGGCAAGTGCATAGGCGCAGCAACCCCACGCTGCGATAGCACTCAATATCGGTCTAATGATCCCTGGCCGACCCATCGTTACCACTCCCTTAAGGCCATCGCCATTCTGTCAACAAGGGGACGCATCACGTAATTGAAAAATGTACGCTCGCCGGTTTTGATCACAACATCTGCGATCATACCCGGTCTAATTTTCACATCAGGAAGCTTTTTTAACTCCTCGCTCGATACAACAATTCGTGCGGTAAAGTAGCCCATCGGATTAAGGTGATCTTGCTGCTCCACAAAACGATCGCCGGAGACCCACTCAATCGTTCCCATAATCACAGGTGTCGCGCGCATGTTGAGTGTTGAAAAACGAACCTCTGCCGGAATTCCAGGGTAGACGCGGTCAATAAGGTGCGGCTGTATTTGAGCTTCGACAACGAGTCGCTCATCTTCTGGCACGATCTCCAATAGTTTACCCCCGGGAGCGATAACTGCGCCCTCGGTCGTGAGGGCCAGCCCCATGACTCGCCCCTTGGCAGGCGCCCGAATGATGGTTCTCTCAAGTTCGAGAGATGCCGCTCGAAGACGGTCTTCTAGCGCAGATTGTTGAGTCATTGCTTCGCTTCTTTGCCTCTGTATTTCGAGAAGCTTATTTTTCGGATAAAAACCCTCAGCGGTCATCGCGTCAAGGTCTGAAGCAAGCTTTCCCAGGTATGCAATTTGTATTTTTAAGGCATTAAGCTGGGATTCAACGGTCGCTTTTGATGCAAGCGCTAAAGAATTATCAAGCCGAGCGAGTACGGCTTGCTCGGTGACGACCTCACCCTCTTTTACAAGAATCTTCGATATAAGCCCGCCACTTAAGTGCTGAACTACCTTTCGCCGGCCATCCAAGACAACGGTGCCGCTTGCTGGGACGCCTGCATCTAAGGGGGCTAATGACGCCCACAAAAGAAACCCCCCGAAACCAAGAAGCAAAACGATTAATCCAGTAAACAAAGGCCGCGACGCGTTGGTTGGTAGCTCGGCGCTATCAACGACTTGTTTCCTGTGCTGCGCATCCTCGATTACACCAGCCGCTTTACTTTTCCACATCAGTGCTTACTCCTTCGTATTATCGGGAAGACTTGTCGCTGTCTTTTGACTTATTGCCTTAAGGACGTCATCTCGAGCGCCAAAGGCCGCCACCCTCCCATCCACGATTAGCATCAGCTTATCTACCGCACGAAGTATGCTTGATCGGTGTGTAATCACGACTACGGTGCAGTGCTGCTGCTTGAGTTGTGAGACCGCCCCAATTAGGGCAGCTTCGCCTTGATCATCTAGATTGGAGTTGGGCTCATCAAGCACAATTAAGGCCGGCAAATCGTATACGGCTCGAGCCAAGGCGATGCGTTGGCGTTGTCCACCAGAGAGTGCGCTGCCTGCTTCGCCGATTTGAGTTTCATAGCCTCGCGGTAAGCGTAGAATCATTTCGTGCACATCGCATAAACTGGCCGCTTGAATTATTTTTTCAGAATCAATTTCACCAAAGCGGCAGATATTCTCGGCAATAGAGCCCTCGAAGAGTTCAACATCTTGCGGCAAGTAGCCTACACTCGGCCCGACTTCTTCTTTTGGCCAGGAAAAAATATCTGCCCCGTCGAGCCGCATCTTGCCGACCTGACATTGCCAGATACCAACAATCGCCCTCGCAAGGCTTGACTTACCTGACGCCGAGGGACCAATGATGCCGACAATCTCGCCTGCAGCGATGGAAAAGTTAATGCCTTTTAGGACCGACACCTGACCTGAGGGCGGGGTTACGTAGATGTTTTCTGCGTTGAGGGCTCCCTTTGGCTTCGGAAGGCTCAAGCCTTGGAGCCTTTGGGGAAAATTTTCGAGTAGCTCTTTCAGGCGAAGGTAGCTTGATTTTGTGGTCGTGAAATTCTTCCAAGTTGCAATCAATAGCTCTACCGGGGCAACGGCTCGGCCCATAAGGATTGATGCAGCGATCATGATCCCCGGGCTAATTTTTCCCTCGATGACCAACAGAGCGCCTAGGCCCAGGACCCCTGACTGAAGCGTTAGCCGGAGTGTTTTTGTCGCCGCTACCGCAATTGAGGCCCGATCGGAGGCATAGCTTTGACGCTCAAGCATCCGTGCCTGAAGGATGTACCATTTTCGCATCAGGCTACCGAGCATACCCATCGCTTCAATGGCTTCGTAGTTTCGTAAGTTACTGGTCACGTATTGAGTGGATGCGATATTTGCAAAATTTGCTTCAAGTAGCGGTTTTCGGGAGAGCCGGTCGGAGATCACGGCGAGCGCCACTAGGAGTATTGCCCCGATCGTGGCGAAGTATCCGAGCACGGGATGAAACAGGAACAAAACAAATAGATAAATCGGCAGCCAAGGCGCATCAAGAAACGCGAATAGGCCGTTTCCGGTGAAGAATTGCCGAATTTCTGTTAAGTCCTTGAGGGCCTGCGCAGAATTACCCCCCACCTGTTTGAGGTTGCGTTCGAATGTAGCCGTAAACACCCGTTTGCTTAGGACTTGATCGACGGCGTTTCCGACCCGAATCAATACGGAAGCCCGAAAGTTTTCGATCAGACCCATTAGGGCGTAAAGACCGATGGCCAGCAGCGTCAACGCGACGAGGGTCGTTTCATTTCGGCTCGCAAGCACCCGGTCGTAGACCTGCATCATGTAGATTGCGGGAACGAGGTACAGCAAATTGATGACCCCGGAAAATAGCGCGACGCCGTAAAAGGCGCGCTTATGTTCCAGCAGAGCCTCGACGATCTCGTTTTTTGGGGCGCCGGCAATCGGCCTGGGTACAGGGGACAGATTAGACATAAGCTCAGAAGAGGTTTTATTTAAAAGTCTAAAGTGTGATTTTTATCACACTTTTATATGTCCTTATTAAAAAATTCAAAACCGAAAACGAGAAGCAAACTGCCAACTATTCGATCTTAAGCAAGCCCGCCAAGGATCCAGCTTAAAAAGATCGAAAATGAGGGGCTTAAGGCCCCTTAAAGCGATTCACCGCCCCCGCTTCGGGGTTCTGGACTGGCCTGTGGGATCATCGTCTCTTCACCCACCACCAAGGGGGCCGAACTCTCGCGAAAAACTTATGTCAAAAAAGCCCCTCAACGTCGCAACAGAACGATTCCCCGGGTTTGACGCAATCCGAGAGGATGAGGTGGTTCAGGATCTGCTAAAGAAGATTCCCCAAGACCCGAGCCTCAGCGGGCAGATAGCAGAGATCCTGAAGACTCGGCTTGTGCATTCCAGACCGTACGTGAGGTTGGAGCAAGACGTCTATGACGAGCTTTATCAAGCCGGCGTCACGCTGGATCAAATAGTAGCCGCGCTCGCGCATGCTTTAATCGAGAACAAGACTGAAATCAACGTGTTTGGAACTGGATGGCTCGTCAAATATACGCGACCTATTCCAATCGCAGTAGTGTCGCTATTCATCGCCTTTAGCCTACTGATAACGTTCGTTACCTTGGGCAGATCGCGGTTTGAGACGGAGATTATATTCTTGCTTCAGTTCGAGCCACTTCTCGCCCTGGCAGGCTCTATCATGGCACTTGGTATCTATTGTTTTTTAAAACTCGTTTTGCGAATAACCGGACTACGATGAAAACAGGCTCTGCGCTACAGAGCTTTAACTTTGTCCCGTCAATCTATTCGTAATCGCACCCCTAAAAGCCAATTCCATGCCGATTTCCGCCTGCCTTTGATTCATCAAAAGCCCATTTTTAAAGACAAGCCCTTTATCAAGGACCTGGCGACCCAAGGCCGAGACTTCGGGGTTGTAGATAACGTCAAACACCTTCGCTGACCGTGGAAGCAGCCGGGCTTCCTCTGCCAAAAGGGGGGAGACCCCGAGAAAACTGGGTGCCGAGCCCAATGAGGTGCAGTTAATAAGAAGATCGCAGTCACTGAAAAATTCTGATTTGTCAGGCCATCCTACAAACCGAGCCTGCGGATATTTATTGACCTCCTCCTCGTCAACAACAGATCGGGTTGCGATCACCAGAGAAAAGCCCTCCTTGCTCAAGCTAGCGGCAACTGCCTTTCCGACACCCCCGAACCCGAGCAGCACTATCTTCGCGCCTGCCAGGATGCCGAACTCTCGTTGGATGCACTCGATAGCCGCTATACCGTCAGTATTCGTACACGAGAACGTACCTCCTGAAGTCCTGTATATACAGTTCGTGGCGCCACATTGCTGCACGATCGCATCCGAGCGGGGGCCCATATGTTGGGCAGCTACACCCTTATAAGGAACGGCGATAGCTCCGCCTAAATAACTCTGCGATTGAAGTAAAAGTTCTAATACACTAGTGATTGCATCCGGAGAAACATCGAGCGCAAACATTCGTTCCGGCTGCCCGAGAGTAGCCAACCGCGCATTCCATAGCGCAGGAGAACGAGCAGTCGTAGAGACATGCTGGCCTAAGATTGCGTAAAACCGAGCATCAAAGTTAAAATCGATCCGGTTTCTAATTAATCTTGATAACTCTTCTTGCACCTTAAATTGCTCCTTTTGCTATGCGAACAATCTGCATAATACCCGCGCGAGGTGGATCAAAGGGTCTACCCGGTAAGAATATTCGTCCATTGGCGGGCCATCCGTTAATCGCTTGGCCCATAACTGCAGCGCGGAACTGTAAATTAATTGATGCCGTTATTCTGTCCACGGATTCACCCTTAATTGCAGAAATCGGTGTGAAGTACGGGGCCGAAGTTCCCTTTCTTAGGCCGGAAAACGTGTCGACGGATACGGCTACCACAGAGGAAACGCTGAGCTACACCCTAAAAAGATTCGAATCGGAAACCAAACAGTATTTTGATACTGCGGTATTTTTAACCGCCACAGATTTTTTCCGTAAAACAGAATGGATCACCGCCGCTGTCGACGCGTTGCGTGTCGATAATACTCTCGAGAGCGCTTTTGTGGCATCAAGCACTCACAAAAATTTTTGGCAAAAGAGTCCAGAAGACAAACCCGAGAGATTGAAAGAGTGGATGAAGGTTTATTCGAACCGTCAAGTCAGAAGACCCTCTTACCGAGAAGATACAGGTTTGGCCTGTGCATCTCGGGCCTCCTTGTGGCGGGAGGGCAGGCGCATGGGTGATGTTGTAAAGCTAATCGAGGTAGATAGCGCTCTCACTGCCCTCGATATCCATACTGAGTTCGATTTTTTTTTGGTCGAGCAAGCGTATAACTGGTTTGCCTCTCATAGCCCATTAATCTTGCCGGATCTCCCCTCTCCGCTATGAAAAAAGTATCAATAGTTATCAGAGCTAAAAATGAAGAACGCTGGATCGGCGCTTGTCTAAAAGCGGTCTTATCGCAGAGTTATAAGAATTTCGAGGTGATCTTAGTTGACAACAAGTCGACAGATAGGACTATCGAGAAGGCTCGGCCGTTTAACGTAAAAATATTGTCAATAGATGAATTTCGACCAGGCAAAGCGATCAATTTTGGCATTCGAAATAGCGATGGAGAGATCATCGTGATTCTGTCGGGCCATTGTATTCCAAAAAATCATGCTTGGTTGATTTCGCTTGTGGAGAATCTCAAAGACCCAAAAGTTGCCGGTGTCTACGGAAGGCAAGAACCGATGGCGTTTTCATCGGCTTTGGATAAAAGAGACCTTTATTTAACTTTTGGCTTGGATAAGATCATTCAGCTTAAAGATAGCTTTTTCCATAATGCCAATTCCGCTCTTTCGCGAAAACTTTGGGAGAAATTTCCATTCGATGAAGAAGCGACCAATATTGAGGATCGTATTTGGGGACGACAAGTAATTAATGCTGGATACACAATCATCTATGAACCCGAGGCCTCGGTTTTTCATCACCATGGAATTCACCACGAGCTTGACGTGACACGAGCCGAACGGATTGTCAAGATTCTCGAGAAAGTAGAGGGTATAAGTCCGTCACGAGAGGCAGTAGAGAAAGACATAAAACTTCTAACAATCATTCCGCACAGAGGCGAAATTCTAAAGCTCAAAAACTTTGGTTCTCTAGTTGAAATTACGATTAAGCATGCCAAAACCTGTCGGATCCACTCTGAAATTCTGCTGGCTAGTGATAATCCCGGTATGGAAGATCTAGCAAAAAAGCACTCAATAAAATTTCTGCTTCGCCCAAACTCTTTGTCGGAAGAACATGTTGGAATTGGAGACGTACTACAGTTTGCCTTAAGTTATTATGAGGCCAAATTCGTAGTTCCTGACCTTGTTGCCGTCTTAGAGGAAACGCATCCCTTTCGCGACCCCAAAACGCTCGATTTTCTGACCGATCTTGTCTTGACAGAAGGGGTCGACAGCGCCATCGTGGCAAGAAGAGAGGCGAGATTGGCTTTAATCGAGAATGCTGCGGGCCGCCGGGAGTTTGTCAATGAGTCTTTTGCCCCGAGAGCGATTCAGAATAATCGTCTGATGATCGGTCTGTTTGGTGCAGGCTGCGTCACGCATCCAGAATTTATAAGAGATGGCTCGATTATTGGGCAAAAACTTGGGTTCGTCGATAAGATGCATCCGTTGACTCCAGTTGAAATCAGAAATTTTGATCAGCTACGGATGCTTGAAACTGCCTTGGTAGATTATGCCAAAGAGTGAAAAACTAAAGGTAATTTTGTTCGGTTGCGGAAGGGTCGCGCAGCATTACGCAAAAATTTTTAACACGTTTCTAAGTGCGGATCCAATTGAGGTACTTGGGGTATTTGATCAAGATCCCCTTAAAGCAGCTGTGATTGCAAAAGAATTGAGTTGCAAGGTTTTTGCAACGATTGAGGATATTTTTTTAGACAAACCTAACCTCGCCCTAATACTTACGCCGAGTGGCCTGCATGAAGAGCACTCCCGTTTATTCTTGCTGCGAGGTATAGCCGTGCTGAGCGAAAAGCCGATCGGACTTAGAGTTCCTCTTGTGGAGCAAAATATAGAACTTGCAAACTCTAATGGCGTTTCCTACGGCGTTGTCTTTCAGAATCGGTTAAATCCGGCGATGCAATTTGCGAAGGATCGAGTTACCGAACAAAAAATCGGACGGATTGTATCCGCGAGTGTACGTCTGAGATGGTGCCGCTACCAATCCTATTACGATGACGGTTGGCATGGCACTTGGCGAATGGATGGTGGTGTCACAAATCAACAGGCGATCCATCATGTCGATGGGTTAAGGTGGTTAATCGGTGAGCCGACAGAGCTTTTTGCGATTGGCCGCAAGCAAGTAAATTTGCTAGAAGCCGAAGACACGCTGGTTGCGGCGGGAGTGAGCGCTCAGGGGGTACTTTTTACAATAGAGGCTACAACGGCAGCAAGGCCCATCGATCATGAGGCATCAATTACGCTGACTGGAGACCGGGGTTTTTTAAGCGTAGGGGGGGTAGCACTGAACGAATTGACCGCCTACTCCAGTCAGGATGATCAGGATGTGGATTTGAGTGACTATTCCGAGGCTGTTCAAACCGGTTATGGGGTTAGTCACTTTCGCGTTATGCGATCTTTGGCTAAGACCTATTCCGAGACCGGCAGAGTGGAGCCGCAAGTATCAGCCGAAGATGGCCTGAAGACGACGAAATTTATTAGCTGGCTGTATCGATCAAATGAGCGGAAACAGGCGGTGCACTGCGATTCTGATAATTTTTCTCACAATCTAGGAAATAGTTATGGAAAATAAATTTCCAGGAAAAGATATTACTCCGGAGGATCTTGCAACCAAATTTCCTTTGGCCGCACGAAAGCAATCAAAGCTGGTAACAGCGGGGGGCATTACTTTTGATTCGAGGTCGGTTCCTGTAATGGCGGGACCCAATATGGTGGAGAGCGAGCAGCTAATTGTTGAAACGGCAATCAAGGTGAGGGAAAGCGGTGCCAAGTTTCTCAGAGGCGGCGCATTTAAGCCGCTTACTTTTCCTTACCGGTCAGATAAGTATCGAGAAAGCGGTCTTGAGGGCCTGAAATGGTTGGGCACTGCAAAAAGGGAGTCAGGCCTCTCGGTCATTACAGAGGTAATGGAGGAGCGTTATCTAGATACGGTTTGTGAGGTCGCAGATATCCTACAGATCGGCGCTCGAAATATGCAAAATTATCCTTTTATTCAAGCCGCCGCTCGAACTGGTAAGCCCTTAATGATAAAGCGACACTTTGGTGCCTCGCTGAGAGACTGGTTTGGTGCCGTTGAGTATGCATTACTTGAGGGAAACGAAAACATTATTATGTGTGAGAGGGGCGTTTGTGTTCCTCACACCCATCGGGCGACCTCTCGATTCATGCTCGATTTGCAGGTCATCCCGGCAGCCAAAGAGATTACGTCTTTGCCGGTGGGCACTGATCCTTCTCACGCTACCTTTTGGGCCCCTTGGGTTGAACCAATGGCTTTAGCTTCCGTGGCGTGTGGTGCAGATTTTCTAATGATTGAGGTTCATCCCGACCCCAAGAATGCAGCAGTAGATCCATTGCAACCTCTAAACTTTGAAGAATTCTCTGCGTTGATGAGAAAGGTAGAAGCTTTGAAAAGTTGTATTTGTGATGGCGCGAGCGGGGATTCTCCCGACTGAAGTCAGGTGAAACAGGCACCTAGTTGCGAGGCGTTTCGATTGCCTGGGCAGGGCTCGAAAACGGCAAAAATTGCCAAAAACCACTCCGGAGTCTTGAAATAGATCTCCGGCCATTGTCCTACTGTCTCGGACAAAGCGAAAATACCAAAAGCTATCACATGTATCGGCATTTGTAGAAAAAATTCGACGCGCTCTTGACGTTATGTTGCAATGCAATAATGAATAGGCACTGCGTTCGGGGAAAAAGCTTATTGATATGTCCCTTAATTTAATTACGCAAAACTCCGTACACCTATAGCCCCAATGCGTTAAGACCGAGCTCTATGCCGAGTACTACTTCCGTTTTGATTGGACGCTTTGCCAAGGTCTACCTAACCACGCGTCCGTCGGAGGCGACGCTTGCTACTTTCGTTTCCAGGGTGGACACGAACACCGTCACGCTCGCCCAGCAGATGTTGGAGTTTCATCAGTCATCTGATCGTACACAGGGATATGCAGATGAGATTGCGACGATATTTTTTCTTGTGCTTAATCGGCCCCCCGATCTTCAGAC
>Ga0194134_10005528_pt1 | contig 11887 bp, 14 predicted proteins | sample TA2KigOff0mmetaG_FD_148602 | JGI IMG/M metagenome (GOLD analysis project Ga0194134, IMG submission 148602) | Freshwater microbial communities from Lake Tanganyika, Tanzania - TA2015056 Kigoma Offshore 0m | ecosystem: Environmental > Aquatic > Freshwater > Lake | place: Tanzania: Lake Tanganyika... | reverse complement strand
GAGCGCAGCGAAGAGCTGGGCTTTGACCAGCTCGAGCTGATTGATAGCAATGGGCGACTGCTGGGCTACCGCGCACGGGTGGGCTCAGGCATGATCCTGCTCGATCCTGATCGCCCGTCCTGATGGCACTGCAGACCTCCGACCTGCAGGCCCTCTTTGGGACACCGCTGTTCGAACCCTCTGACGGCCCCAGATCCAGCGAGCAACAGCAACCCGGCGGCTTGCGCTTGTGCACAGACAGCAGGCTGCTGGAGGCCGGGCAGGTGTTCATTCCCCTGGTGGGCGACTCCTTTGATGGACACCACTTTGTGCCGGCCGCCATCGAAGCTGGTGCAGTCGCCGTGCTGATCAGCGCCAGCAGCCTCACGGCAGCGGGCCCGCTGCAGCCTGACGCCCTCATCGAGCTGGCCAGACAGCATCAATGCCTCCTCTGGCGCGTCGATGACACCCTCGATGCCTACCAGCGGCTAGCTGCAGCCAACAGACAACAGTTGAAAGCCAAGGTGGTGGCCGTCACCGGCTCTGCCGGGAAGACCACCACGCGCGAGCTGATCAAGGCGGCGCTGGCCCCACTGGGTCAGGTCTGGGCCAGCAGCGGCAACGAAAACAACGACATCGGCGTGCCCTTGACCCTGCTGGGGGCTGGAGCGCAGCACGCCGCCGTGGTGGTCGAAATGGGCATGCGCGGCCTGGGCGAAATCGATCGACTCAGCCGCTGCGCCCAGCCCGATGTGGCCGTGATCACCAACATCGGCACCGCCCACATCGGCCGTCTGGGCAGCCGTGAGGCGATCGCCACCGCCAAGTGCGAGATCGTGAGCGCGCTGCGTCCGGCTGGGCTGGTGGTGATCCCGGCGGGCGATCCACGCCTCGAGGCGGCCCTGGCGCAGGTGTGGAGCGGCAGGGTGCTGCGGGTGGCCCTGAGCGATGACCCCCAGGCCGCTGGTACGCCCCCTGCCGATCTGCGTGGCGTTCTACGCACGAGCTCGACCCAGGAGCTGGAGCTGAGCAGCGGCGAACGCCTACCACTGCCACTGCCTGGGCGACACAACGCCCGCAACCTGCTGCTGGCCGTGGCGGTGGCCCAGGAGCTGGGCCTGCAGGCCGCAGAACTGGCAGAGATGAACGTGCAGTTACCGGGCGGACGCAACCGGCGGCTGCAGCTGGGCGGTCTCACCGTGCTCGATGAGACCTACAACGCCTCGCCCGAAGCTGTGCTTGCGGCCCTGGAGCTGCTGAAGACTCAATCGGGGCGTCACTTTGCCGTGCTGGGCACCATGCTCGAGCTGGGAGAGCAGAGCGTTGCACTGCACCGGCAGGTGGCCGCCAGGGCCGCCGAGCTTGCCCTCGACGGCCTGGTGATTGTTGATGCCGGCGCCGAAGGACGCGCCATGGCAGCGGAGGCAGCGACCATCGCGCGGTTGGTGGTGGTCGAGCGGCCAGAGCAGGCCGCAGCAGCCCTGAGCGGTTGGCTCCTAGCGGGCGACACGCTGCTGCTCAAAGCCAGCCGCGGTGTGGCCCTGGAGCGGCTGATTCCGCTCCTGCCATCCCTTGTGGACTGAGGGGTCTCAGCCGCTCAATCCACTGGAGTTGACCAGTTTTCACGCACCATCTGGCGCGCCCGGCCCAGGGCCAGGCTGCCGCTCGGTACATCTTTGGTGAGGGTGGAGCCAGCGCCCACGGTCACCCCTTCGCCCAGGGTGATCGGGGCCACCAGCACGCTGTTGGCGCCGGTCTTGCTGCCGGCGCCGATCACGGTGCGGTGTTTGCGCACGCCGTCGTAGTTGGCGGTGATGGTGCCGGCCCCCACATTGACCCCGACGCCCAGGTCGGCATCGCCGATGTAGCTGAGGTGATTCACCTTGACGCCAGAGGCGAGGGTGCTGTTCTTGATCTCGACAAAGTTGCCGACGCGGCAGCCACTGGCCAGCGCAGCGCCGGGGCGCAGCTGGGCGTAAGGGCCGATGGCGCAATCGGCCTCGACGCGGGCCTCGCGCACCACCGAATAGACGATCTCGACCCGATCGCCAACCATGGCGTTGTCGATCAGGGATCCAGGGCCGATGCGGCAGCCGCTGCCAATCACGGCCGCCCCCCTGAAGTGGCACTGGGGCTCGACCACCACATCGCGGCCGAAGCGGGTGCCCTCGCTCAGGGTGCAGCTGGCGGGGTCGGTGAAGGTGACGCCTTCGCGCATCCAGTGCTCGCGCAGCCGCTGCTGCAGTACCGCCTCGCACTGGGCCAGCTGCAGGCGGTCGTTGATGCCGTTGAGTTCATCGGCATCCGCCACCTCCACATGCATCGCTGGGCTGAGCATCGACACCGTGTCGGTCAGATACAGCTCGCCCTGGTCGTTGTCGGTGGTGAGCTCGGGCAGCACCGCCGCCAGCTTGGGCCAGTTGAAGCAGTAGATGCCGGCATTGATCAGATCGATGCGGCGCTGCTCGTCGTTGCAGTCGCGGTGCTCGACGATGGCACTCACCTCGCCGGCCCCGTTGGCCACCACACGGCCGTAGCCACGCGGATCGGCCAGCCGGGCGGTGAGCAGGGTCACCGCCGCCCCACTGCTGCGGTGCCGGTTCAGCAGCAGCTCCAGGGTCTCGGGCCGCAACAGCGGCACATCGCCGTTGAGCACCAGCAGGTCGCCTTCAAAGCCCGCCAACGGATCGAGCAGCTGCTGCACCGCATGACCCGTGCCCAGCTGGGGCTGCTGCAGCACAAACTCAAGCCCCTGCTCCCCAGCGCCCTCGAGCGTGGTGCGCACCCGCTCAGCCTGGTGGCCCACGATCAGCAGGCGCCGCTGCGGCGCCAGGCCCCCGCAACTGGCCAGCACCCGCGCCACCAGGGTGGAGCCGGCCAGGGGCTGCAGCACCTTGGGCAGGTCGCTCTTCATGCGGGTGCCCTTTCCGGCGGCCAACACGGCAACGGCGAGCATCAACACAGCGGGCAACTGGGCCGGAATCTAGGCGGGGCCGACCACAGAGCTCGGCGTCATGACAACGTCAGGCAATTCGACTAGGGTCACTGGGATCACCCAGCAGCCTTTCATGGCCATCGCAGGACAAAAGCCTGAGCTGCGCTCCGAAAAGCTTGACCTGCGGCTCACCCCGGCCGCCAAGCAGACACTGCAGCGCGCTGCGGCTGCCGCCCAGCGCAGTGTCACCGATTTCGTGCTGGAGAGCGCCCTGACCAGCGCCTCAGAGGCCCTCGCCGATCGCGACAAATTCTCCTTGGATCCTGAGCGCTGGGACGCATTCCTGGCAGCCCTGGATGCCGCACCGCACCCACAGCCGCGGCTCAACCAGTTGCTGCAGGAGCCAGGTGTATTCGATTGAGCCGCTCGCGGCCCATCACAACCTCGACGGTTTCGATTGCGGCCAGGAAGCACTCAACCGTTTCTTGATTCGCCATGCCTGGGTGAATCAACGGGCCCAATCCAGTCGCACCTATGTGGGCCTCAAGGGTGATGTTGTCGTGGGCTTTCACACCCTTGTGGTGGGGAGTGTGCGGCCGGAAGAAGCCCCTCAACGCATCAGCCGAGGGCTGGCACATCATCCGATCCCGTTGATGGTCCTGGCCCGCCTGGCGGTCTGCCGTCAACACCAAGGCGAGGGGCTAGGAGCCGGACTGTTGAAGGACGCCATCAGGCGAACCCTGGCTGCAGCAGAGATTGCCAGAATCCGGGCCCTCGCTGTGCATGCCAAAGACGACAACGCGCGGGGCTTCTACGCACACTTCGGATTCAGGCCTTCGCCCAGTGATCCCCTGCACCTGTTTGTGCTGCTCAAGGACCTGCGGGCTTAACCCAGCCCCCAGCGGCGCCGCCAGGCGCTGGTGGGCTCAAGCTGACCTGCCACCAGCAGGTCGCGCTGGCGTCGTTCGCGGTCGGCCAGGATCGCGGCCGCGGTGCCCTGCCCCGACGGATCGCGGTAGGTCACTGCGGCATTGGTGGCGAGATGCTCGCGCTCCATCGGCGACAGCGGCCTGAGCGAATTGAAAGACCCGTCGTCCTCAGAGGGAAGACCCTCCCCCAACAACGGAGCCGGACTGGCCACCGTGCCACCGCTCCAGCGCTGCTGAGAGCCGCGAATCGCCGCCAGCTCCAAGTCCAGCTGCTGCAACGCCGCCCGCACCGCCGCGGCCGAGCAGTAGGTGAGCAGCCGCCCCGTGGGCGCCAGCAGCGCCGCCAGGCCAGCGAGAAACTCGAGCGTCCACAGCTCGGGGCAGCGGCGCGGCGAAAAGGCGTCCATCAGCACCAGGTCGACCTGGCCGCCGAGCTCGCCATGCAGGGCCGACAAGCGGGTGCGGGCGTCGCCCCACAGCATCTGGCCGTCGCCCAAAGGGGACGCCCAGCAGCCACGGGCATCGAGCTGCCGCAGCGGTTCCAGGGCGTCGGCCTGCCACTGGGCGCAGAAACGGGAATCGCTCAGGGCTGTGCGCAAAGGCTGAGGCTCAAGCTCCAGGCCGCGCCAGAGCAGCTGCAAGCCGCGCGCCGCACAGGCCTCGAGCAGAGCAGCGGTGTTGCTGCCCGTGCCCACGCAGACATCGACCACCACCAGCTGGGTGCCTGGGCCAAAGCGCTCCAGCTGGGCAGGGCCCACAAAGGTGTGGCGCGCCTCGCTGAGGGCACCGCTGGCGCTGTGAAATCCCTCGCCAAAGCGCTCGCTGTAGAGGCTGAAACTGCCGTCGCCGGTGGTGCAAACGCGCAGCTCAGACACGCAGGCGGGCCAGGTCATCCCAGAAACCGGGATACGACACCGCCGCCGCTTCGCTGCGCTCCAGGGTGGTGCTGCCCGTGGCCACCAGCGACGCCACCGCCAGGCTCATGGCGACCCGGTGGTCGGTTTCGCTGTCGACCGCAGCCCCATGCAGCTGCACCGGAGCTTCGATGCTCATGCCGTCGTCGAACTCTTCAACGCGGGCGCCCATGGCCCTGAGCTGACGGGCCATGACCGCCAGGCGGTCGGTCTCCTTGACCCGCAGCTCCTCGGCTCCTGTGATGCGGCTGACCCCGGAAGCGCAGCAGGCGGCCACCGCCAGCACCGGGATCTCGTCGACCAGGCGGGGCATGATCTCGGCCCCGATTTCAAAGGGCTGCAGGGGGCCATGGCTGACCTGCAGGTCGCCGACTGGCTCACCGGCCACATCGCGGGCGTTGAGCACCGTGATGGGCGCGCCCATCTGCTCGAGCACTTCGAGAATGCCCGTGCGGCTGGGGTTAAGCCCCACATTTTCAACGATCAGCTCGGCGCCGGGTGTGATGGCGCCCGCCACCAGCCAGAAGGCAGCGCTGCTGATGTCGCCCGGCACGATCACGGTCTGGCCCTTCAACGCCGGGCCCGGACGCACGGCCACCTCGGTGTTGCCGGGGCCGCCGATGCTGAGGTCGGCGCCAAAGGCCCGCAGCATGCGCTCGCTGTGGTCGCGGCTCTGCACCGGCTCGATCACGGTGGTGGGGCCGCTGGCGGAGAGCGCCGCCAGCAGGATCGCGCTTTTGACCTGGGCCGAGGCCACCGGCGTGCGGATCGTGGCGCCATGCAGCGCCTGACCGTGCACCGCTAGGGGCGCAAAGTTGCCGTCTTTGCGGCCGTGGATCACCGCGCCCATCTCGGAGAGAGGGCCGCCGACGCGCCGCATCGGCCGGCCCCGCAATGACCCATCCCCGGTGAGCACGAAATGCCGGCCCGCCCGGCCGGCCAGCAGGCCCAGCATCAGGCGCATGGTGGTGCCGGAGTTGCCGCAATCGAGCACATCACCCGGCTCTTGGAACCCATCGAGCCCCACCCCCTGCACCGTGACCGGCTCGCCGGCGTGGATGGGCGAGACCTCGACCCCCATGGCCCGCAGGCAGGCGGCTGTCGACAGCGGATCTTCGGCCGGCAGCAGCCCCTCGATGCGGGTCTGGCCCTCGGCAATGGCGCCGAACAGCAAGGCGCGGTGCGAGATCGATTTGTCGCCCGGCACCCGCACCGTGCCGCGCAGGCTGCCGCCGCCGCCAAGGCTCAGGGGGGTGGAAGCGGCGTCGGCGTTCGACTCGGCCAAGGCAGACAGGAAGCGGATGGAGCGATCCTATGGAGCCCGCCCGTTGCCGATGGCCTGGTTGCTGCCGTTGTTGCTGTCTCTGGTGCTTCTGGTGGGCCCCGCCTGGGCCGCCGGTCCCGAGCCGCTGCAACAGGAGAAGTACCTGTGTGACGGCGATCCACTGCTGGCGCAGGTGTTTGCCGGCGCCGTGGATGCTCCTGGCATCCCGCCGGGTGCCTACGTGGTGCTCAATTGGAGGGGGGTGAACCTGCAGTTGCCGCGCACCAACAACGCCGGCACGCCCAGCTACACCGACGGCCGCTGGTGGTGGCGGGCGGCCGATCCGCAGCATCCAGAGTTCAAGCAACGCCGCGGCAGCACCTTGACCTACAGCTGCCAGTGGCAGAGCGGGCCCTGACCGGCGCCGATCGCCAGCGAGGCGCGCAGGCCGCCCTCCACGTAACGCTTGGCCGCCACAACCGCCTCGAGCACGCTGAGACCTCTGGCCCGCTGGGCGGTGATCGCGGCCCCCAGGGTGCAGCCGCTGCCATGGGTGTGGGGCGTGTTGATCAGTTCGTGCTGCAGCCACTGACCGGGTGCATCGCGCCGCAGCAGGTAGTCGCGCCCACGCAGTTGCGGCAATCCCGCACCTTTGATCAGCACGGCAACAGGGCCCAGGTCCAGCAGGCGTTCGGCGGCCCGTTCGACGTCAGCAGCCGCTTCGATGGCGATGCCACTGAGCAGCCGCGCTTCATGGATGTTGGGGGTGAGCAGCTCGGCCAACGGCAGCAGCAGCCGATAGGCGTCGATCGCCTCGGGCTCGAGCAGTACCGCCCCCGCGCGCGACACCATCACCGGATCAATCAGCCGGGGGATTGCCAGGGGCGTCAGGGCCGCAGCGGTCGCCTCAATCAGCTCGGCGTTGAGCAGCATGCCGGTCTTGAGCGCCGCCACCGGCAGATCGTTCAGCACCGCCTGGATCTGCGCCGTGAGCGCCGCAGCCGGCAGGGCATCGACGCGGCTGACCCCGGTGGTGTTCTGGGCTGTCACACAGGTGATGGCACTGCAGCCATGGACGCGCAGGGCCATGAACGTCTTGAGATCAGCCTGAATGCCGGCACCACCGCCGGAATCACTGCCGCCGATGGTGAGCGCAATGGCTGGGGTCATGGAGTCAGGCTCCTCAAATCCAGCAAAGCGGTCACCATCAATATGATAAACCGTACAATGTCCGTACGTCATGGGAGACTCTTGTCGTGCCCAGCGCCAAGATTCCAGCCAGCCGCTCGGCCAAAACCAGCCGGATCGAGCTGCGGGCCACAGAAGAGGATCGTGAATTGCTGGACCGTGCTGCCTCGACCCTCGGCACCGATCGCAGTGCGTTCTTGCTCGCCCAGGGGCGCCTTGCAGCCCTGCGGGTTTTGGCCGATCGCGAACGCTTCCTACTCCATGACGAGGCTCAACAGGAGTGGGAGCGGATCAACAGCCGCCCCGCACGCAGCCTGCCGGGTCTGATGCGCCTGCTGGAGCGGCCCTCGCCCTTCAGCCAGTCGACATGAGCCTGTACCAGCCGCCTGTGCTGCTGGCTCCCCATCACCAGCTCGCCGGCTTTCGCTGCCGCTCTGAGGAGCAGACCAACTGGCTAGTGGATCTGGCCAGGCAGGCCCATGGCACAGGCACCACCCGCGTGTTCGTCGTCACGGAGCGAGATCAGCACGACGTTGTCGCGTATTACGCCTGGTGCATGGCCAGCGTGTCGAGGACTGATCTGCCTGAGCGCATGGTGCATGGCGCCGGGCGCTACCCGCAGCCCCTGGCGCTGCTGGCCCGGCTGGGGGTGGATGTCAGGCATGAAGGGCAGGGCCTCGGCGCAGCACTATTGGTGGATGTGATCAGCCGCGTGTCGAGCATCAGCGATGCCATCGGCTGCCGGGGCTTGGTGGTCCATGCGGAATCGGCCGAGGCATGGCGCTTCTACATGCACCTGATCCCGGAATTCGAACCCTCACCCACCGATCCGCTGCACCTGATGTTGCTGCTCAAGGACATCCGCCGCACGCTCGCCTCACACAACGGTTGATCGCCGATGGCCCCAGCCGAACCCCTGCCACCCTGGCAGCCGACGGAACGCCAGCCAGGCGCCCATGCAGGGGCTGGGGGTGCAGGGTCTTTCAGTCATGGGGCGAGGTTCAGTCGCGATAGCCGAGCTGAGCAATCAACACTCCCCCGTGGCACTGGTTTGGCCCTTCCCCTCCAACACAGAAAGAGCCAATCCCATCAGCTGTTTGACCATGGCCGCATCGGTACCAAGGGCACGCAGGGAGGCAGCCAGAGCCATCTGCACAAACAGATACTCAGCCGCCAACTCTGGCGCGATGCCGCCAGACCATTGACCATTGGCGAGGTTGGTTCGGAAGAACTCCCTCAGGATCGCCTGCATGGCAGCCTCGATCTCAATGAGGGCTGCCTGTGTTTTGGGGCCAAGATCATGGCGGGCAGCACGCATCTTAAAGAAGAGACAGCCGTGTTCACTGCGCGGTGCCTCGCTGGCAAATTGCAGCAGGCCTTCAATTTTTTCTGCAAAGCAGAGCTCGCCGCCCAGCAGTGAGGCCAACTGGCCATTGACCTCAGCGCCATAGCTTTGCAAGGCAGCACTGGCCAGACCGTCCTCGCTGCCGAATTCACGGTAAAGCGAGGGTTTGGAAACTCCGGCACGCTGACAGATGGCATTGACTGACACGGACGGACCTTCTTGCCAATAGGCCTCAGTGGCAACCCTGAGCAGCGCATCGGGACGCATCGTCCGGGGGCGACCACGCCGGGGCTCAGGCGCTGCGGCACTCATTTTAATACTGCATGGTATCTTTTTCTCGAAGTGGCCATTGATCGTCGCTTCCTGCTGGCATCCTATGGCAAGCCAGAGTCCAGTCCTATCAACAGGTCAGCGTTCATGGAGACCACACAAACCAGCGTTGTGATCACAGGGGCCAGCAGTGGATTTGGCGAGTGTGCCGCCGCGCTCTTTGCCCGCACTGGTCATCGTGTCTGGGGCACCATGCGAGATACGCAGGGGCGCAATGCCGCCAAAAAGACAGCCCTTGAAGCGCTGTCTTCAGACATCACTATCCTTGAGATGGATGTGACCGACGATGTCTCGGTTGCCTCAGCCTTTGAATAGATCCTGAGCCATGGCCCGATCGACATCCTCATCAACAATGCGGGTGTGATGTTTGTTGGCCTGACCGAAGCCTTCAGCATTGCCCAGGCCCACGAACAGATGAACACGAACTATTACGGGGTCATCCGCACCACCCAGGCCGTTCTGCCAGCCATGCGCAAGGCAGGGCGAGGTCTCATCATCAACACCAGCTCCATCGTCGGCCGTCTTTCGCCGCCATTCTTCGGCACTTACACGGCGACCAAACATGCCTTAGAGGGCTATTCACAAGCCCTGCGCTACGAAGTGGCAAGCAGCGGTGTGGACATCGCCCTTGTCGAGCCCGGTCCTTTTGCAACCGAATTGCTCAACCGCAGCCAGCCACCAGCACTGGAAGCAGTGGTTGCATCCTATGGCGACCTCTCTGAGGTTCCAGTCGCCATGAGCAAGAACTTCGAGCAGATGCTGCAAGCGGGAGATCCGCTCACCGAGCCTCAAGTGGTGGCGCAGACCTATCTGGACCTCGCCTCCATGCCAGCGGGAACCCGCCCGATGCGCACGGTGGTCGGCCTCACCTGGGGTGTCGACGAGATCAATCGACTGACCCAACCGATCCAGGACAACATCCTGAGTGACTTTCAGTTGGACGGGGTTTTGGGAGGGGCCTCAGCCTGATCCCCCTACCCCAGCAGCAGCCCTGCCTCACTGCCGGTGCTGGCCTCGGCGCTGCGCAGGTCAAACAGCAGGTCTTCAAGGCTCGATTGCGCCAGGGCCTGCTGGCGGGCCCGCTCAAGCCGCCGGGCCAGGGCCAGCGTCACCTGATCGGCAGGCGCATGGGGCGTGGCATCGCAATCAGCCGCGGCCCTGGCGCCTGAAGCAGCAGCCGGCTCTGCAGATTCACCCAGGGCAGCCAGCACCGCCGCCAGCGACAGATCCCGAGCCGGGCGCGCCAACCGGTAGCCCCCCAGCCGCCCCCGCCGCGCCACCAGCACCCCCGAGCGCCGCAGACGCAGCAGCAGTTGCTCGAGCATCGGCTCGGGCAGATCCTGGGCTGCCGCCAACTGGTGGGTCGAGCGCCACGTGTGCGGTTCGGCTGCCAGCAGCAGCAGCGCCTTGAGCGCGTGGGTGGCCTGCCGGCTCAGCACAGCCCCGCCAGGCGCCCCAGCACGTGCTCGAGCGTGTAGCCGAACAGGGCTGGATCCGGCGGCACCGTGCCGATGTCGGCCAGACCCAACTCGGCCCAGCGCCCGTCGAGCCGGGCTTCGAGCTCGGCCGGACGCCGCAGCGGCTCACCCCAGGGATGGCGCTTTTCAGGGCCGATCTTGGTGGTGGCGTCGATCGCCAGGCGGCCGCCCAGGCCCAGGCGCTCGCTGGCGAAATCGAGCGTGTCAAAGGGAGTGTCTTCCAGCACGAACAGATCGCGCGAGGGGTCCACCTGGGCGCTGATCGCCCAGATCACCTGACGCGGGTCGCGGATGTTGATCGCCTTGTCGACCACCACCACAAACTTGGTGTAGGTGAACTGGGGCAACGCGCTCCAGAACGCCATCGCCGCCCGTCGCGCCTGGCCGGGATAGGCCTTGTCGATGGCGATCACAGCCAGCTTGTAGCTGAGCCCCTCCATCGGCAGAAAGAAATCGACGATCTCGGGGATCTGCTGCCGCAGGATCGGCGTGTAGATGCGGTTGAGCGCGATCGCCAGCATCGCGTCCTCTTTTGGAGGCCTGCCGCTGAAGGTCGTGAAGTACAGCGGGTCGCGCCGCTGTGTGACGCAGTGGAAACGCACCAAAGGCGAATCCTCAACGCCGCCGTAGAAGCCCATGTGGTCGCCGAAGGGGCCATCGGCCAGCTCCTCGCCGGGGGTGATCGTGCCCTCGAGCACCACCTCGCTGTGGCTGGGCACCTCGAGGTTCACGGTTTTGCACTTGGCCAGCCGAACTCCTTGCCCGGCGTAGAGCCCCGCGAACAGCCATTCGCTCAGCTGCACCGGAATCGGCGTCGCCGCGGCCATCACCAGCAGCGGGTGCACGCCGATGGCAATGGCGATCTCGAGCTTTTTGCCCAGTGCCGCAGCCTTGCGCAGGTGCCGCGCCCCGCCGCGCACGCTGAGCCAGTGCACCGTCATCGTGTTGATGCTCTGCTGCTGCAACCGGTACACACCCACGTTGGGCGTGCCGGTCTCGGGATCCTTGGTGATCACCAGCCCCAGGGTGATGATGCGGCCGCCATCGCCGCTCCAGGGGCGCAGCAGCGGCAGGGCGTCCAGATTGACCTGATCGCCTTTGAACACCTGCTGGTGGCAGGGGGGCGTCAGGTCCAGATCAGGGCGGGCTTTGAGTACATCGAGCAGCACCGAGCCAAAGCGCACCGCCTCGCGCGCACCCTTGGGCGGCCTGGGCTGCTGCAGCAGGGCGAGGCGCTCGCCTAGGGCTTCGAGCTCTTCGGCCCGCTCCATCCCGAGGCTCCACAGCACCCGCTCCTGGGTGCCCATCAGGTTGATGGCCACCGGCATGGAGCTGCCGATCACGTTCTCAAACAGCAGCGCTGGACCGCCTGCGGCCAGCACCCGATCGGCGATGGCAGCCAGCTCCAGGTCGGGATCGACCGGGGCGCTGATGCGGCGCAACTGCCCGCGCTGCTCCAGCAGTTGCAGAAAACCGCGCAGGTCGCGCCGACTGGCCGGAAGCGTTGTTGCCATCGCGGTGGCGA
>Ga0194134_10005518_pt1 | contig 11921 bp, 12 predicted proteins | sample TA2KigOff0mmetaG_FD_148602 | JGI IMG/M metagenome (GOLD analysis project Ga0194134, IMG submission 148602) | Freshwater microbial communities from Lake Tanganyika, Tanzania - TA2015056 Kigoma Offshore 0m | ecosystem: Environmental > Aquatic > Freshwater > Lake | place: Tanzania: Lake Tanganyika... | reverse complement strand
TCATCCCAGGGGATGGTATCCTCCATCTCCTCAAGGAAAATCTGCCGCCGCGTCTTCTTCTTGGCGTAGACCTGCTCGTAATCGCTGAACCCCAGCTGAAGTGATCCGCTCACTGGCCAGTCTCAAGCTTGGACTTGATGCCATTTTGGCGGGTTTTTCAGAGGTTCCTTAAATTTGAATTCAAGTCTTTACCGCAGGACGATCCATTGCAGAGGAAGCCTGTCATTACTCTCGCCAACCAAGAACTTAATTGGTATCCTTCTGTCAACTTAGAAAGAGGTCTAGAAAAAACTATAAATTACTTTAAGGGTCAATTGTAGGATTAATTTTTTAAGTACTAACTTTCCTTTAGTTCTGGTGAATAATGAATTTGTTGCTTGGTATTTTTGATCACTTCAAACTAAAGCGCAAATTGCAATTTGCAATTATTGTGCTCTTTATGATTGCCAGTGGCTTGGCAGAGATGATTTCACTTGCATCTTCGGTCCCTTTTTTGGCCGTTTTAAGTGATCCTCAGCAGCTTCTTCAATATTCATTTACTCACTACCTTATATCTGTACTTGGGATTGGTAACTCTAATGATCTACTCCCCCTGGTCTCTTTTATGTTTATTTTGGCAGTCGTTTTTGCTGCTCTAATCAGGCTATTAAATTTGTGGCTTGGCGGTCAGTTCGCAGCTGGAGTTGGTTCAGATTTAAGTTGTGATGCATATCGTCGCACGATGTATCAACCATATCAAGTCCATATAAGCCGTAATAGCAGTGAAGTTATCACTACTATTACTCAACATATATCCGAAGTTGTTTTAATAGTTAATGCTTTTATGCAGATGCTGACAAGTGCTGTAGTCGGCTTTGCCATATTAATCGCACTCTTTTTGATTGATAAATCCATAGCTTTAATAGCTATTGTGGTGTTTTGTTCCGCATATTTTGTTTTATCAACACTTACGAGAAAGTATTTATATCGTAACAGTAAAAAAATTGCTTTAGCCAATCAAAATCAACTGAAAGCATTGCAGGAAGGATTAGGAGCAATCAGGGATGTCTTACTGGGACGTAAACAAAATATATACGTCGATATTTACGAATCCGCTGATCGCCCTTTACGCATGATGATGGCACAGAATAGATTTTTAGCCTCTTCCCCGCGCTATGTAATTGAAGCATTAGGCTTAATATTAATAGCTTCCATTGCAATTGTCTTGAGTTTTCAGAAAAACAGTAATTCTATAATCCCATTATTAGGATCCTTGGCAATTGGCTCACAGCGACTTCTTCCTGCGCTTCAACAAATATATTCTAGTTGGTCTTTGATAACATCTTTTCAATCAGGTGCAACATTAGTTTTAAAGCTATTAGATCAGCCACTCCCTGCTTTGGAACTACCAATTAATGACTCAGCAGTTAGCAATTGGAGTGAAATTTCAATGTCTAATGTCGACTTTCGCTACTCCTCTGATCAAGAACTAGTATTACATGATATAAGCCTAAATATAAAAAGAGGTGAATGTGTTGGATTAGTAGGTTCTACAGGTAGCGGTAAAAGTACTCTTGTAGATCTTCTCATTGGCTTGCTTCAGCCTACATTGGGAGATATATCTGTGGATGGAAAAAAAATAAACGACTTGGAAAATGCTCTCACTCTTACAGCTTGGCGATCCGCTATTGCGCATGTTCCACAAGGAATTTTTTTAGCAGATAGTTCAATTTCTGAAAATATTGCCTTTGGTGTGCCCAAACATTTAATTGATATTGATAGAGTGAGAATGGTCATTAAGCAAGCGAAGCTGGAATCACTTGTTGAATCATCTCCTCTCGGTCTCAATTCGATCGTAGGAGAAAGGGGGGTTAATTTAAGTGGAGGTCAACGTCAACGAATTGGTATTGCCAGAGCACTTTACAAAAACGCTTCTCTAATTGTATTAGATGAGGCTACGAGCGCACTTGACTCCCATACAGAAAGTGAAATAATAAATACAATTCATGATTTAACTCCAAGTGTTACAGTACTTATGATTGCCCATAGGCTTACCACGCTCGCTCGTTGCGATCGTATAATCCAAATGAATTCTCGCTCCTCTATTTCGATCATCCCCACAAGTGACTTCTTCTCTTTTAATTAGTCCGACTTATTCTTGCGTATCAAAGTGAAAGCTGTAATTCTCGCGGGTGGACTTGGTACTAGGCTTTCAGAGGAAACTCACTTAAAGCCTAAACCTATGGTAGAGGTTGGCGGAAAGCCTATGCTTTGGCATATCCTTAAAATATATAGTCATTTTGGGGTGAGTGATTTTATAATATGTTGCGGCTATAAAGGTTATATTATTAAGGAGTATTTTTCAAACTATTTCTTGCATACTAGTGATGTTACCTTTCATATGGACCAGGATAATCGTATTGAGGTGCATCAACGCAAAAGTGAACCCTGGAAAGTTACCTTGGTCGATACAGGTGAACTGAGTCAAACTGGTGGTCGCTTGCTTAGGGTACGTGAATATCTTGATGACTCCAGTTTTTGTTTTACATATGGCGACGGTGTGGCAGACATTGATATATCTTCTCTCATTTCCCATCATCATAGCGAAGGCCGCGAAGCTACTCTCACAGCAGTCCAGCCGCCAGGTCGCTATGGAGCTCTCCATCTGGAAGGAAATTCAGTTAATCAGTTTCAGGAAAAACCAGATGGCGATAATGCATGGATTAATGGAGGCTTCTTTGTTCTGAAGCCGAGTGTTCTTGACCGAATCTCTAGTGATATGACTAGTTTCGAATCTGGTGTATTGCCGTATTTAGCCGATGATGGACAATTGTCTGCGTACAAGCACCATGGTTTTTGGCAGCCCATGGATACTTTGCGAGATAAAACCAAGCTTGAGGAAATGTGGAAAAAAAACCAAGCTCCTTGGAAAATCTGGTGATGTTGAATACTTCTTTTTGGTCGGGCCGTAGAGTTTTAATTACAGGCCATACTGGGTTTAAAGGTAGTTGGCTTACCTTGTGGCTATCACAACTTGGTGCTGAAGTGTGGGGTTATTCTCTTCCCCCTGAGGATGAAACCACTCTGTTTTATGAGCTATCTCTTTGTAAAGCTTTTGGATATGTTAGGCATCAATATGGAGATATACGTGACGTCGAGGCTCTAAACCAGTTCGTAAGTCAAGCTCGCCCGCAAACTGTTTTTCATTTAGCTGCGCAGCCGTTAGTTCGAAAAAGTTACAGCGATCCCCTTGGGACTTGGTCAACTAATGTGCAAGGTTCTTTGAATTTAATGGAGGCTTTAACGTTTTTGAGTCATGATTGCTCTGTCGTGATGGTGACTACGGATAAAGTATACGCAAATAATGAATGGGATTATGGTTATCGTGAAGAAGATAGACTTGGTGGACTTGATCCTTATAGCGCAAGTAAGGCCGCAGCCGAGCTTGCAATATCTAGTTGGCGCCAAAGTTTCTGTGGTGATGCAGCTCATCAGACCCCATACATTTCAATCGCGACAGCAAGAGCTGGTAATGTTATCGGAGGCGGTGACTGGTCTATCGACCGTATTGTTCCCGACCTGATTCGCTCTTTAAATTCAGGATCAAGCTTGCCCGTACGAAAACCTGAAGCGACTCGTCCTTGGCAGCATGTTTTAGAACCTTTGAGTGGTTACCTTTTGTTGGCTGAGTCCTTGGCTACAAATGGAAACGAATTTTGTTCAGCTTTTAATTTTGGGCCTACATTAGATTCTAATAAGAGCGTTAAAGAGTTGATAAATACTGCGATGAATTATTGGCCAGGTTCCTGGCATTGCCCAAAAGTTTTTGCAGACCCTCACGAAGCAGGTCGTCTCCATTTACAGATTGACAAAGCATATCATCAGTTGGGATGGAAACCTCTTTGGTCATTTCCTACTACAGTAGAGCGTACGATAAATTGGTATAAGGCTGTCTGTAGTGGCAGTAGTGCCCTTGATTGTTGTCTATGTGATTTAGAGCTTTACCAAGAGGAGCTTGCGAATGTCAGTTGATCTTTACGCTTTAAGCATTAATGGAGTGTTTGAGCTATGCAGCCCTACTTATGGTGATCATAGAGGAACTTTTTTGAATGCTTATCGAGAGCAAAATCCATCTTTTGTTGCAAGTTGGGGAAATCGTTCCATCAAGCAGGTTAATTTAAGTAGAACTGAAGCTGTTGGAACTATACGAGGCCTACACCTGCAGTCTGCCCCATATAGCGAGGCCAAGTTGGTTCGTTGCATACTCGGTCGCGTATGGGATGTAGCTGTAGATCTACGCCATGGTTCTGAGACCTATGGCCAATTTTCATCCGTAGAATTAAGTCCTGAAAAGGGCAATGCTCTTTTGATTCCTGAAGGTTGTGCTCATGGTTTTCAGGTTTTAGAACCCGGAAGTCAATTGCTTTATCTACATTCAGGTCCTTGGGTTACGGAAGCTGAAACCGGAATCGTCTGGAATGACCCAACGCTTGACATTCCTTGGCCATTGCCTGTGACCGATCTCAGTGATCGCGATATGATCTTACCTTCCTTCAACATCTGATGTCACATCTTTGCCGTCATTGTTCAACTCCTCTTGAGCACGAGGTAATTGACTTAGGTCACCAGCCACCTAGCAATGCTTACCTCACAATTGATCATTTGTCTCTGCCTGAGGTCACCTATCCGCTCAGAGTTTTTGTCTGTCATAACTGCTGGTTGGTTCAGCTTCCAGCCCATGCTGCTGCAGATCAGTTGTTCACTGCTGATTATGCATACTTCTCTAGTACCTCAACTACATGGTGTACCCATGCTGAGCGCTACGTAGAGCATGCTATCAATCGACTTGGACTTGGACCATCTAGCCATGTTGTTGAATTAGCATCAAATGATGGCTATTTACTTCAGTACGTAAAATCTAAAGGTATTTCCTGTCTGGGTGTTGAACCTACCCATGCCACTGCAGAGGTTGCCCGTATGAAGGGTATCCAGACTGTTGAGCAATTCTTCAGTTTGTCGCTTGCCGAGGAACTAGATAAAGCTGACTTGGTTATTGCAAATAATGTATTGGCACATGTTCCTGATATTAACGACTTCCTGGCTGGAATAGCGAAGCTTCTTAAGCCTAATGGATATGCATCAATTGAATTCCCGCATTTGCTTAGGCTTCTTTTAGGCAATCAGTTTGACACTATTTATCATGAACATTACAGTTATTTGAGCCTTGGCTCTGTAAAGAGAATTTCTGCCGTTGCTGGACTTGAGGTTCTTGATGTTGAAGAACTGCCTACCCATGGTGGCAGTATTCGGGTATGGTTAGCTCATCAAGGCTTACGAAAAGCTTCTCCTAAAGTGAGCTCAATTCTTTCAGCTGAAGCTTCTTTGGGTATTGAAACTTTGTCTGCTTATACTGGTTTTCAGCAAAGAGCTGAATCGATTAAGAATTCACTTATAGAGTATCTGATATTGGCAAATCGTGAGGGTAAGCGTATTTTGGGATACGGCGCTGCTGCCAAGGGTAATACTCTCTTGAATTATGCTGGTATACGTGAGGATTTGTTGCCAGCTGTTGCTGATCGTGCAACTAGCAAACAAGGAAAATTCTTGCCTGGGAGTCATATCCCCATTATTAGTCCAGACCAGCTAACTATAGAATCCGTAGATAGACTCTTTGTACTACCTTGGAACCTGATTGATGAACTTCGCCATCAGCTTGTTGGCTATGATCTTATGACCGCGATCCCTAATCTTAAATCCTTTCCCTCCCAAATCTTAAGATGACAAACAAGTTAATTCGTAATATACCTTACACTAAACCCTCAATCACTGAGCTTGAGGTTCAATTTGCGACTGATGCCGCTGCTAATGGTTGGGGAGAGCATTGCTACGAGTATATTTCTCGTTTTGAGGAATCCTTCAAATCTCATTTAGGAGTTAAGCACGCAATCGCAACTAGCAGTTGTACAGGTGCTCTTCACATGGGGATGAGTGCTCTTGGAGTTGGTATTGGTGATGAAGTCATCATGGCAAATACCAATTGGATTGCAACTGCTGCACCAATTGTTCATTTGGGCGCTACACCTGTATTTGTTGATATCCTCCCTGACAGTTGGTGCTTAGATCCCTCACAGGTAGAAGCTGCAATTACGAGCAAAACTAAGGCTATAGTCGCCGTTCATTTATACGGTAATTTGTGTGAAATGGATTCTTTACTTGATATCAGTAAACGTCATAACATTCCACTAATTGAGGATGCAGCTGAAGCTATTGGCTCTATTTATAATGGCCATAAAGCTGGTAGTCTTGGTCTCTTTGGTGTCTTTTCATTTCATGGCACTAAAACCATGACTACCGGCGAAGGAGGCATCTTCGTTACGGATGATTCCGATCTTTACGAGCATGTTTTGACTTTGTCTAATCATGGCAGGGCACGTAGCCAAAATAAACAGTTTTGGCCTGATTTCGTCGGTTATAAATACAAAATGAGCAATATACAAGCAGCAATTGGCTGCGCCCAAATGCAGCGTATAGGCGATCTTATTTCAGCCAAAAGAAATATCTTTGCAATGTATCATGATTATTTAAATGATCTACCAGTACGGATGAATCCAGAGCCTAAAGGATGTCAGAACGGTTACTGGATGCCTACCTTTGTTGTTGATAAAAATATCTCATTTAATCGCGATAATCTGATTGCTATGCTCAAAGCCAATGGAATAGATGCCAGAGTATTTTTCTGGCCACTTAGCCAAACCAACACACCTGGCCGCAAAGCATTTGACGAGCCTTATATTTCTGAGGAAATAAATATGCGAGCGCTTAACCTTCCCTCACATCATGAACTCACTACTGATGACGCATCTTACATTTGCTCTTTGATTAGAGATTTCTTTAATTATTAGATTTACATTTTCAGAGCCTAACTAATGCCTAGATCAGTCGTTATCTTTGCAGATTCTCAAGTTGGTTTCTTTTGCGTCAAGTGGTTGGTAAAAAAACATAGAGCAGATTTGTCTTGCATTGTCACCACTTCTGAAAACGATATTTATCATTTCGCCGTTCAAAATGACATAAATGCTCATGTTTTTGATAGCAAAATCTCTTGCTTGTGATATTTTAAACAAAATCACAAAGTATTCGATATTGGTTTTTTTTGCTTTGGTGGCCCAAAATAATTAGCTCTTCTATTATAAAAATAACCATGAAGGGATTTATCAATACTCATTCAAGCTTGTTGCCTTACAATCGTGGAAAGCACTACAACTTTTGGGCATTAGTAGAACAATGTCCATTTGGTGTTAGTCTTCACATGGTAGAAGAAGGCATTGATTGTGGTGCCATAGTTGCTCAGAAAAGAATCGAATACACTTGGGAGGATACAGGTAAAACTCTTTATTCTAAAGCAATCTTAGGTATGAATGAGCTCTTTATTGAGTCCTACTCCTATCTGCGAGATATGAACTTTGACACAAAAGTTCAAGACTTGTCAAAAGGTTCGTTTCACCTTTCTTCTGAGCTCAAGGACGCATCCCTGATTTCTTTAGACACCCATACAACTCCTAGAGATCTACTGAATCTCCTGAGGGCCAGAACTTTCGATGGACACCCTGCTTGTAGTTTCTTTGATCAAGGTGTAGAGTATGAGGTAACAGTCCAAATCAAAAAAAAACATGAGCTATTCAGAATTCAAGAATGAATGTTCCGCACAAATTGACGCTCAAGGTCATGATCGTGCTCTTATGGAAGCCACTAGATCCTGGTTCACGTTAGCCAATGGTTTTGGTTATTCATACCATTTCGAGTCATTCGGTCGACCTTTGATTCAGTACCCTCAAGATATTGTTCAATTTCAGGAGCTAATTTCTTCAACTACTCCATCTCTCATTATCGAAACAGGTATTGCTCATGGTGGTTCATTAGTTCAATCTGCGGCTATGCTTTGCCTTTTAGATGTAATTGATGGCCTAGACCCTCGACAGTCTCCTCGAAAGGTTGTTGGAGTTGATATTGATATTCGAAACCATAATCGTGAAGCTCTTGACGAACATCCTTTGAGGTTTAAAATGGATTTAATAGAAGGCTCATCTATTGACCCCGATATCATTAAACAAGTCCATCAACATGCAGAAAACTACGACAAAGTTTTGGTTTCTTTAGATTCTAATCATACTCATGACCATGTTTTAGCGGAACTGAATGCTTATGCAGATTTAGTTTCTGTTGATAGCTATTGCGTTGTCTTCGATACTGTGATTGAGGATTTACCGAGTGGCTCTTTTCCCGATCGTCCATGGGACGTCGGTAATAATCCTAAAACAGCTGTGAATGAATGGCTCCAGAACAATAAGAACTTCACAATTGATCGAAAAATTGATCACAAACTACTCATTAGTGTTGCTCCCCATGGCTATCTAAAGAGAATCTCCTAACTATTTATGGTTGTCACGCTAGGTATTGCAGTAACTACCTTTAATTCCGAAAAATATATTCAGGATTCTTTGAGTTATGTCCTTTCCCAGTCTGTACCTTTTGATCAGATTTTAGTCGTCGACGATTGCTCTTCTGATAATACACTTTTGATTGCTAAAAAAGTTTTGTCTGAATCATCAATCCCTCATAAAATAATCCAAAATAAAAAAAACTTTGGTGGCCCTGCCCACTCAAGAAACTTAGCCTTGCAAGAGTCTTTTTGTGACTACATTGCCTTACTTGATGCAGATGATTGTTGTTTAGTTAATCGTTCAGAATCAATAAAAAGGTTTTTGTCAGCTACAAGTTGTGATTGTCTTATAAACGGAATCTATGAAGTCAGTAAATCTAACGTTACAAAAAGGCCGTTCCTATTCCCTTTGAATATTTTTAAGCCATATCATAGTCATAGCCCAACAACGGCCTGGAAATATGTAGCTTCTCCATACTTAAGTCCAGGAAGTTCTTTGGTTATAAAAAAATCCATCTTCCCAGAGATTATGTTTAATGAATCTTCGCAAATTATTGCTGGAGAGGATAAGGAATTCGTTGCCCAAGCTATTCTCAAGCGGAAGAAAATAACAAGCTTATCAAGCCCCCTTGTCATATACAATTATTTTGATTGGAAAAATTCAATACTTCAGTCATCAAATCATATTACATCACCCAACAAGACCCTTAATATTATATCTTATTTTATTGATGTCTATAATATCGACTCGACTCTTCCTTCTGTCTACCTAGTTTTTTCTCGTTGCCTTGCCTATATACGTCTCAATAAAACAAAGAAAGCTCTTCTATCATCATATCAATATGGTTTTATTTTCTTCTTGAAGTTATGTTTTTTTTCTGCTTTTCACCTTTCTCGCTCAGTTATTGCATTTTCCGCAAAATACTTCTTTTTTAATGGTAAAGATCTTTGCAAAGTACTACCAAATACAGCTATTAATTCTCCTTCTTAGTCTCATGATTATTTTGATTACTGGAAGCAATGGTTTTCTTGGACGTCATTTCGTTGAAACTTTCTATAAAAATAATTATAAAGTTATAGGATGTGATATTGATCACACCCCCCATGCTGATCTATATAATCTAAAAGACAATAATGATCGGTTCTGTTATCACCAATGTGATATTACAGACGAAGAGCAGGTTAAAACTCTTTTTAAAAACTTAGAGTTAAAAAGTATTCTTCCCGTGCATTTAATTAATAACGCAGCTGTTAATCCTGTTGTTACGAATAAAGGCCTTTCCAATTCCTCTAGATTAGAGTCTTTTGTTCCTGAGCAATTCTTATTTGAAGCTTCTGTCTCATTAATTGGATCAATTCTATGCTCCAAATACATGTATCTTTATGCCAAGAATCATGGCATTAAATGTAATATAGTGAATATTTCATCTGATTTAGGCCTAATCGCGCCCAACCAAAACCTTTATCGTCAACCCAATCTTAATGAAGATCAGCAGTCTGTAAAGCCTGTTTCTTACTCTGTTATTAAACATGCTGTTCACGGTCTCACTAAATATCTGGCTACTTATTCCCCATCCTTTATAAGAGCAAATTCTTTGTTTCCAGGTGGTGTATTCAATGAACAGTCTCAAGATTTTTTGGATAAACTACTTCCTTTAATTCCCATGTCGCGAATGGCTAATCCTTCTGATCTCGATGGAGCGCTACTTTTCTTGTGTTCTGATCAGTCTAGATACATGACTGGTTCAAGTATTGTTGTGGATGGAGGTCGTAGTATTTGGTAAGCTTTTCTGCTAATCAATTATAAGTTAGTTAAGGAAACTCTGATCAAGCCCCGTTCTTCTCTCCAGGGCGGTCTCAATCTCATCCATGAGACCGCTGCGTGTGATGATTCTGCATCGCTGCCGCTGTAGACCGCTTCACGCGGCCTGAATCATCGCCTTCTGTCCAGGATTTCCGGGTTTTAGACACACACATCCTATGAGCTCATGCCGTTGCTGGTGTGCGTTGCCTGATCTTGTAGAGGTTGGCCAGAGCAAACAGGATCTTGAGCTTGTGATCGTTCTTCTTGATGCCTCGGTAGCGCGTCTTCTGGAAGCCGAACTGATGCTTGACCACCCGAAAAGGATGTTCCACCTTGGCTCGCAGGTGAGCTTTTGCCGTCTCAAACAGATTCTCCAGTCTTCCCTCCGCTGTATGAGGTAGAGCGCGGCGCTGGCCTGGTCTCATGTCGATCCGGAACTGGCACGGACTGTCTTCAAAGTCCTGTTGCTTCTCGATGCCGAGATGACCTGAATCTCCGTAGACCACTTTCTCCTCACCGTGCAGCCGCTCGGAGGCGGTGTTGAGTTCATGCACATTGGCGGCGGTGCTGACCACCGAATGGACCAGGCCTGAGGCCGCGTCCACTCCGATATGGCAGCGCATCCCGAAATACCACTGGTTCCCCTTGGCTACCGAGTGCATCTCCGGATCCCGTTCACCCTTCTTGTTTTTGGTGGAACTGGGTGCGTGGATGATCGTGGCATCGAGGATCGTCCCCTCCTGCAGCAGGGCTCCTTGCTCTTTGAGCGTCTGCTTAACCGCCTCGAAAATCTGCTCGCCGATACCGTGCTCCTCGAGGAGATGCCGAAAATTCAGGATCGTGGTCTCATCTGGAATCCGCTCAGAGACCATGTCGATCCCCGCAAAGCGCCGGAAGCAGGGGGTATCAATCAGCATCTCCTCCATCAGCGGATCTGAGAGCGTGAACCACTGCTGCAGCAAGTGGATCCGCAGCATCACCTCCAGAGGAGGCCGCGTCCCTTCCAGAGGTGTAAAACCCAAGGCCCGATTGTCCTGATTCGAGAGTGAACAGGGGGGAATGACGGGCTGTCATTCGCGAGGCAATGTGTCCCTCGTTCGTTCACGATGAATCCTGACGATTGACTTGTCAAGTCATTCGCCTGGATTGGTGCTTGGTTGTTGGCTATGCCTGAATCTCTGCTGCTCCTGTTGGCGCCGGCCCCCGGGCGGTGAGCGTTGCCACTGCGCCCTGTGGGGGCGCTGCGGCAACGCTCACCTGGGGCCTGGTGTTGGCCGTGGGTTCAGGCGGTTGTGTCCTGGAGCGAGGGCTGGATCGGCAGCTCCTCCAGCGCCGGGATGGCGGCCATGCTCTCGGCCGAGAACATGCGGCGGCCCTCAAGCTGCCTGTGCTCATCCTGCTCCAATAGCACCGCGCCCACCAGGCGGGTGATCGCCGCACCGTTGGGGAAGATCCCCACCACGCGGGTGCGGCGTTTGATTTCCTCGTTAACGCGCTCGAGCAGGTTGGTGCTCCAGACCTTCTTCCAGTGCGGCTCCGGGAAGTGGCGGAAGGCAAGCACGTCTTCTCTAGCCTCGAGCATGAGCTTGGCGGCGTTGGGGAAGCGCTCAGCCAGGGAGCTGGCCAGGTCATCCCAGCGGGCCTCGATCTCAGAGGCTTTCTCCTGAGCAAACACCGAGCGCAGCGCGGCGGTGACCA
>Ga0194134_10005514_pt1 | contig 11924 bp, 12 predicted proteins | sample TA2KigOff0mmetaG_FD_148602 | JGI IMG/M metagenome (GOLD analysis project Ga0194134, IMG submission 148602) | Freshwater microbial communities from Lake Tanganyika, Tanzania - TA2015056 Kigoma Offshore 0m | ecosystem: Environmental > Aquatic > Freshwater > Lake | place: Tanzania: Lake Tanganyika... | reverse complement strand
GCTGCGCGATCCGCTCTTCATCGACCAGGTCATCCAGAAAATCCGCCTGGCCCGCATGTACGCCGTCTTCCCGGGCCTCGGAATGACGGTGCAGGACTTCGTGTCCGTGGTTCAGGCGGCCGGGGTGGCGGTCAACGCCTCCATTGGCAACAACGTTGCGGGAAACCGGTTCGTGGGAGACAAGACCAACACCTGGAGCATCAAGGCCGTGGGTGAGGCCGGGGACGTGCAGAAGACCCTGCACGCCGTCATCCGCGCCGACGGGGCGCTCGGGAAAGTCGTCTACTGGAGGGAGGAGTAGCCATGGCCAGCGTGCTGGGACTGGACCTGGGGAGCAGGTGGATCAAGGCCGTCAAGGTGGAGGGGGCAGGCCGCACGTGGACCGTGAGCGGCTGGGCCGCCGTCCCGCGCGCCGCCCCCGCCGGGGAGGGAGGCTCCAGCCTGGAGGCCCCCCTGGCCGCGCTGCGGGAGCAGGGGCTGCTCTCCGCGGACCAGGTGGTGGTGGCGCTGCCCGGCGAGCTGCTCGCCACCCACGCGCTCGCCTTGCCCTTCTCCGACAGCAAGAAGCTGGAGGCGGCGCTCCCCTTCGAGGTGGAGTCCCACCTGCCGTTCGACCTGGACGAGGCGGTCTACGACTACCAGCCCACCGCGCAGCGGGAGCTGGCCCCCGGCAGCAAGGAGAAGAGGACGGAGCTGCTCGTGGGCGTGGCCCGACGCGAGGCCGTGGCCGGACTGCTCGCGGAGCTGCAGTCGGCGGGCGTGGACCCGCGCGTGATCACCCACCCGGGGCTCGCCTTCCAGTCGCTGCTCGCGCTCTCACCCGCGGCCTTCGGCGGCACCGGCGGGGCGGTGGCCGTGGTGGACGTGGGGGCCGAGCGCACCACGGTGGCGGTGGGGGCCCCCGGCGGGCAGGTGGAGTTTGCCCGCGCCTTCGCCTTTGGCGGCCGGGAGCTGACGAAGGCCCTGGGAGCCGCGCTGGGGCAGGGGACGGACGAGGCGGAGGCCTACAAGTGCGGCACGGCCACCGTCACGCCGGACGGGACGGACGGGCAGGCCGTGCACGCCGGGGCCGCCCTGTCCCGGGCGCTCCAGCCACTGGTGCGCGAGCTGCGGGCCACGTTCAAGGCGGCGACGGGCCGGACGCGCAGCGCCCCCCAGGCGGTGTACCTGTGCGGCGGCACCGCGGCCCTGCACGGCCTGCCCGCCTTCCTCTCCGACGCGCTGGGCATCCCGGTGCAGCGGCTCACGCTCCCGCCGGAGGTGCGGGGGATTGGGCCCGAGGAGGCGGGCGCGGCGGCACAGGCGGTGGCGCTCGCGCTTCGCGGCCAGCTGACCGGGGCGCGGGCGCCGCGGTTCAACCTGCGGCGCGGCGAGTTCTCCTTCCAGGGCGCCCACGACTGGCTGCGCGAGCGCGTGGGGAGGCTCGCGGCCTACGGGGTGGTGCTCGCGGTGCTGTACATCGCCTCCGGGGCGGTGGAGGCGCGGCTGCTCGAGCAGCGCGAGCGCGCGGTGGACAAGGCGCTGTGCGACGTGACGGCGAAGATCCTCGACAAGTGCGAGCCCAACTTCGACCGGGCGCTCTCGCTCCTGCGCGGCAAGGAGTCCCCGGCGGCCACGCTGCCCAGGGTATCCGCGGCCACGCTGCTGACGGAGCTCGTCTCCCGCATCCCGGCGGACGTGCCGGTCACGTTCGACCAGGTGGTGGTGGACCTGGAGCGCATCACCCTGAGGGGCGAGACGGAGAGCAGCAAGCAGATCGACCGCCTCACCACCGCCATCAAGGGCTTCCACTGCTTCTCGGAGGTCAAGGAGGGCAAGGTGGAGAAGAGCAAGGACGGCCAGAAGGTGGCCTTCCGCCTGGACATCCAGGTGGAATGCCCGGAGGACGGCCAGGCGCCGCAGGGATGACAACCATGGAACGCATCCAACACCTTGCCGCCCCACTGGTGACCTGGTTCCAGGCGCTGAGCAACCGCGAGCGCCGGATGGTGACGTTCGCCGCCGCCGCGGTGGTGCTCTTCTCCCTCTTCCTCGCCTCCAGCAGCTTCTCCGCCTCGGCCCGCGCGGCGCGGCGGCGGACGGAGGACAAGCTCACCAAGCTCGCCGAGGTGCAGCGGCTCGCCGGCACCTTCAAGGAGGGCGAGGCGGCGCGCGAGGCGGCGGAGCGCTCGCTGCGCGGCGCGGACCTGAAGATCATGTCCTACCTGGAGGACAAGGGAACGAGGGCAGGGTTGGACATTCCTGCGCTCAACCCCAAGGGGGATCTCCCGGTGGGGGACGGGACCATCATCGAGAGCGCGGTGGAGCTGACGCTCACGGACGTGCCGCTGGACAAGCTGCTCGCCTTCCTGGAGTCCGTGGAGGCCGGGCCCGGCGTGGTGCGCGTCAAGTACCTGCGGCTGGAGCCCCGGGCGGCGGAGAAGAAGATCACCGCTTGGACCACCATTGCCGCCTACCGGTTGAGGTAACCCGTGGCTGACTCCCCCTCCCCCGCCCCGTCTGGCTCCCGCTGGAAGCGACGCCTCGGCTACTCGGCCTTCTTCTCGCTCGCGCTGCTGGTGGGCCTCTACGTCACCTTCCCGTATGACCTGGTGAAGGCGCGGCTGCAGCAGTTCATGGACGCGCGCAATCTGTACGTCCGCATGTCCTCGCTGGGGCCGGGGCTGTCCGGAATCACCGCGCGGGACGTGCAGATCTCCCCCAAGCTGCTGGGGGTCACGGACCGGCCGGTCCCCGCCTTCATGCTCAAGTCCGTGGTGGTGCGCCCCACGCTCTTCCCGCCCGGGGTGCAGGTGAAGGTGGAGACGCTGGGGGGCGTGGTGCGCGCGCAGGTGGGGGCCACCGGGGCCACCGAGCCGCTGAAGGTGCAACTGGAGCTGGATGGCCTCTCGCTCGAGGACCCGGAGCTGAAGGAGTACACGGGGGCCCAGCTGGCGGGGAAGGTGGTGGGCCGGGTGGACCTCTCCCTGCCGCGGCTGCCGCTGCCCAAGGGCTCCCCGCCGGGGACGCAGGCGGATGCGGATCTCTCCCAGGCCTCCGGCGTGGTGGACGTGAAGGTGTCCGGGCTGCAGGTGAACGGCGGCTCCATCACCCTGCCCATGTACGGGGAGGCCACGCCGGTGGACCTGCCCAAGATCGTCGCCGGGGACACGGACCTGAAGATCAACTTCGACCGCGGCATGGGCAAGGTGGACACCTTCCACGCCAAGGGCGAGGACCTGGAGATGGTAGTGGAGGGCACGCTGAAGCTGGGCAAGAAGCTGGAGCTCAGCGAGCCCAACCTGGACCTCCGGCTCAAGACGGAGCCCGAGTTCGTCAAGCGGCTGGGGATGGTGGGGGCGGCGCTGTCCATGCTGGGCCCGGACAAGAAGGACCCGCAGTTCCGCGCGGGGAAGCTGACCGGGCTCCTGTCCCGCCCCAACTTCCAGCCTGCCCGCTGAGGCCGCAGGGCGGTCAGGCGCCCGGTTGAACCGCGCCGGGCCGCGGTGTTAGCTGCCGCCCTCGTTCGTTGGTGGACCCGGCGTCGCAGTGGGAGGGAGCGGCCATGGCGGAGCTTTTGTTCTTCAGGCGCGGTGAGGAGGTCCTGCGGTACCAACTGCCGCGCGGCCGGGTGGTGCTGGGGCGCGGCGAGCAGTGTGACGTGGCGCTGCCGGATCCCGCGGTGAGCCGGCAGGCCGCGGCGCTGACGTGGGACGGGCAGGCCCTGGCGGTGGAGGACCTCTCCGGCGGCGGGCTGCTGGTGGGCGGCCAGCCGCTGAGCACCCGCACGCTCGCGGACGGCCAGGATCTCTCGCTCGGTCAATGGCGCGCGGTGTTCCGCGCCGCCGGCACCGGGGACGACGAGGCCTCCACGGTGGGGGCGGGCAACGCCACCGCGGTACGGCCGGCAGATCCGCTCCTGTCCCGCTGGCAGCCCGCGCAGGTGCGGATGCGCCGCGGCGGGCAGGAGACGGTGCAGCGGCTGCAGGGGGACGCCTTCACCGTGGGGAAGGACCCCGGCAATGATCTCGTCGTGGACGACCCCTACGTCTCCTCCCGCCACCTGCGCGTGGCCCGCGAGGAGGGGCTGTTCCGGCTGCAGGATCTCCAGTCCAAGAACGGCACCTGGCTGGGCAACGTGCGGGTGCACGAGGTGGTGGTACCCCTGCTCACCACGGTGAAGCTGGGTGGCGAGGTGGAGCTGTCCCTGGAGCCGCTGGTGGCCGGGAAGGCGGCGCCTGCGTTCCACGGGATCATCGGCGCGGACGCCTCCGTGAAGCAGCTGGTGGAGCTCGTCCAGCGCGTGGCCCCGTCCAGCGCAGCGGTGGCGGTACTGGGCGAGTCCGGCACGGGCAAGGAGCTGGTGGCCGCCGCGCTGCACGCGCGCTCGCCGCGGGCCAGCGCCGCCTTCATCCCGGTCAACTGCGCGGCCATCAGCAAAGAGCTGATCGAGAGCGAACTGTTCGGCCACGAGAAGGGGGCGTTCACCGGCGCGGTGGGGGCGCGCAAGGGGGCCTTCGAGGAGGCGGACGGCGGGACGCTGTTCCTCGACGAGGTGGGGGAGCTGCCGCTGGACCTGCAGGCCAAGCTGCTGCGCGCCCTGGAGTCCGGGGAGATCAAGCGCGTGGGGGCCAGCCGCCCCATGACCGTGGACGTGCGGGTGGTGGCCGCCACCAACCGGGATCTCCTGCAGCTGGCGCGCGAGGGGAGGTTCCGGGAGGACCTCTACTACCGGCTCTGCGTGGTGCCGCTGCACCTGCCGCCGCTGCGCAGCCGCAAGGGGGACATCCCGGCGCTGGCGGAGGAGTTCGTCCAGCGCTTCGCCCCGCGCGGGCACGCAGTGCGCTTCACCGCGGCGGCGCTGGAGCGGATGAAGGCCCACCCGTGGCCCGGCAACATCCGGGAGCTGCGCAACGTGGTCCACCGCGCGCTGCTGCTCCGCCGCGGCCCCATGATCGACGCCGAGGATCTCCACTTCGACGCGCAGGTCCACCCGGAGGTGGGCGTGATCATCCCCCAGGCGGGCAACGGGCTCACGCTGGAACAGATGCTCGGCCGGGTGGAGCGGGAGATCGTGGAAGCGGCGCTCAAGAAGTACCGGGACAACCGCGAGCGCGTGGCGAAGGAGCTGGGCATGTCCCGGTCCACGCTGTTCAAGAAGCTCAAGGAGTGGGGGCTCACCGCCCAGAGCGAGCCGGAGGCGTAGATCCTTTCCGGGCGGTTCGCGTTGACAGGGGCATGCACCCGAATGCCGCCCCCGCCCTTCCGCCGTTCGAAGAGCTCTACGCCCGCCACCGGGCCCGCGCCCTGGCCATTGCCCGGCGGATCCTCCGGGATCCCGCGGAGGCGGAGGACCTGGTGCAGGAGGTATTCAGCCGCCTCTGGAACGGGGAGCTCCCGTTTGACGGGCGGGCCTCCTGCGGCACCTGGCTCCACCGCGTCATGGTCAACCGCAGCATCAACGGGCTGCGCGCCCGGCGCCGGCGCGCGCGGCTGGAGCTGTCCCCCACCCTGCCCGCCGACCCGGAGGCCCTGGCCGCGGCCCGCGAGCGCTTCGCCCAGGTGATGGCCACGCTGGGACACCTGTCGTCACATCACCGGGAACTGCTTACCCTGAGGGAACTGCAGGGGCTGTCGTACCCCGAGATTGCGCTCCGGCTGGGGATCCCAGAGGGGACGGTGAAGAGCGCGCTGAGCCGCGCGCGGGACCGGCTGGAGCAGCTGCTCCCCCCGTGAGCGCGTGCGGGTGCGTGGCCGCCCAGCCCTTGCGGCGCAGCGCGGGCTCAATCACAGTGCCGGTATCCTGAACCTCGTCCCCCGCCTCTCCTGCCGTTACTGCGGCTCCAAGGTGCTGCAGCGCTCGCACGCCCGGGGGCTGGGCGAGCGGCTGCTGCGCGCCTTCACCCACATGCGTCCCTGGCGGTGTGACGGGTGCGGGCGCAGGCAGCTGAGCCCGCTGCGCCCCTCCCGCCGTGCGCTCAAGGCAGCCGGCGGCGAGCCCGCCGAGGCCGAGCCCCCCGCCGCCACCCCGCCCAAGCGCAAGCAGCGGGGAGAGGATCCGCTCGAGGCCCGCATTGCCGCCCAGCGCCGGAAGAAGCAGCTGTGGGCCGCCGTGCTGGTGGTCGTCACCGGCGTGGGGCTGGGGCTGATGGTGTCCCGCTCCCCCTCCGCCCAGGGCTACGCCGGCAGGGCCCCGTGAACCCGGCGCCCCCAGGCGCCACCGGCCTGGACGGGACGCGGGCGCTGGGGCTCGCCGCCGCGGTGGGGGTGTCCGCCTGGTTCGCCCACTCGCCCTGGCTGTACCCCCTCAAGCTGCTCGGCATCATGATGCACGAGAGCGGCCACGCGCTGGCGGCGCTGCTGGTGGGGGGCAGCGTGGAGGCGGTGGTGCTGGAGAGCGTCCACGCGGGCCGCTGCCTCTCGCGCCTCCCGGACGGCTTCCTCCCCCAGTTGGTGGTCTTCTCGGCCGGCTACCTGGGCAACGCGGTGGCCGCCGCCGCGCTGGTGGCGCTCACCTTCCGCCACCGCGCCCACCGCTTCGTGCAGTGGGCCATGGTGGCGTGGCTGCTCGGGATGGGGGTGCTGTACGCGGGCACCTGGTTCACCCGCGGGTTCTGCGTGGGCACCGCGCTGGCGCTGGCCGCCGCGGCCCGCTGGCTGCCGCCCACCGCTGGGGCGTGGCTCAACCTCTTCATTGCCGGCTACGCCGTGGTGGACGTGGGCGTGTCGCTCGTCCACGGGCTGTGGGTGCGCTCGCTGGTCACGGACGCGGACCTGCTGTGGGAGCGCTCCTTCGTGCCGCCTTGGATCTCCATTGCCGGGTGGACAGCGCTCACGTTCGCCATCCTCGGCTGGGCTGGCTGGTACACGCTGCGCGGGCGCCGGGCCTGAGCGCGGGGTTCACGCTGCCGGCGTCTGGGCGCCAACGTTGTCGAACGCGACGATGTCGCCGGGCTTCACTGCCGACACCAAAGTGTCCCCGACGAAGGTATCGACCACCTCCGCTGACGTTGGTCCCTCGGTGGAACGACCGAGTGCCGTCGCATTGCCACACACGTTTCGACTGCAGTGTTCCCCGTCAGCGAACGCCGGGAACTCTTCCCGAAGCGGCCCGCCGAACACAAGCGCGCCGGCGCCCCACCACCGCGCGGGACGGTTCGGGAAGAAACGCGTTGAACGAAACCGCTTCCGGACGCAGTCCGTCCTATGGGCTTTCTGCCGCACTCGCCGCCGCGGGACAGGCGCCGCCGCCGTCGCTGTCCACCGAACCACCCACCGCCGGTCGCTCGCCCGCACGCGCGCGCTGCAGCTGACGCCGCATCTCCACGTCTTTCTGCCCGAGGGGCTGTGGGGCGGCGATGGAGAGTGGTGGATGCTCCCACCGCCGGAGGACGAGGAGGTCGAGGCCGTGTTGCAGCGCCTGCTGCGGCAGCTGCGCGCCACTTTCGCCGCGCTGGAGTCGCGCTGGCCCGAAGAAGCCGAGGAGTCGCTGTGGGCCGAGGCCGCCCAGTACCGGCTGCCGCTGGAGGGCGACGCTTCGCCGAAGAAGAAGGCCCGGAGGTGGGTGCGGGCCTTTGGCTTCTCGCTGGACGCGGACACGGCGGTGCACGCCTTCGACAGGGCGGGGCTGCAGCGGCTGTGCGGGTATGGCGCGCGAGGGCCCATCTCCGAGGAGCAGCTGACGCAACTGCCCTCGGGCCTCTACCGCTGGCAACCGAAGCGAGGGCCCGCGTTGACGCTGACTGCGGTTGCGCTGGTGAAGAGGCTGGTGGCCCTGGTGCCACCGCGAAGCCTGCACCTGAGGTGCTTCCATGGCGTCTTCGGGCCCAACGCCCGCCTGCGCTGCGCGGTGATGAATGCTCCGCCAGCTCCGCCCGCGCCCGTCGGCATACCTGCACCCGCCGTCGCCAGGCGCCGCCGCCTCGACTGGGCCACTGCCCTGCAGCGCACCTTCGGCGCCGACGTCTGGCGCTGCCCCTGCGGCGGCGCGCGCTGCATCCGCGCCGTCGTCACCCACCAGGCCACCGCGGAGGCGTTGTTGCGCTCGATGGGGCTGTTGCCCCCGCGCACGCCCCTCCCACGGGCCCACGCACCGCCTCAGCTCTCGCTGGGCTTCTGAATCGCCCTTTGACGTCTCGGGTGTCCACCAGGCAAGGCACTCCTCCGCCCGCTCCCCGCTAACGCGCACTGAAGTTACCCCTCTGCCCTCGCCCTCACCCCTCTCCGGGCAGCGCTTCGAGCCCAACGGCTCGCCTTCGCTCGCCGCGGCCGCTCCGCCTCTGCTCTCGTTTGCCCGGGCTGTTCTTCCTTCACTTCGCCAACGTGGTCCTCAACGTCACCGCGCTCGGCGGCCGCGCCACGCTGGTTGCGGTGGTCGGTGACGACGTCGAGGCGCAGCGGCTCGAGGAGCGGCTGGCGAGCGAGGCGCGCCTTGCGTGCGCGCTGCTGCGGGACCCTCAGCGCCCCACCACCCGAAAGACGCGGGTGGTGGCGTACGGGCAGCAGATCGTGCGCTTCGACCGCGAGAGCCGGCGCCCGGTGGAGCCCGAGTGCGCGCGGCGCCTGGTGCGCGAGGTGGAGTCCTTCGCGGCGTCCGGCCCCGGCGTGCTTGTCCTCTCGGGCTTTGCCAGGGGCGTCCTCACCGACGAGGTCCTCGCCGGCGCGCTCGCGGTGGCTGCGCGGCACGCCCTGCCGGTGGTGGTGGATCCCAGGAGGCGAGGCTTCGAGGCCTACCGGGGCGCGACCATCCTCACCCCCAACTCAGCGGAGGCCCGCGCGGCGCTGGAGGCCCCCGCGGATACTCCCACCGAGGCCCTGCTGGAGCCGCTGCTCGCCGCGCTCGGCGGCGCTGCGCTCCTGGTCACCGAGGGCGAGCGGGGCATGACCCTGGCGCGCGGGGGTGAGTTACCGGTGCGGATCGCCGCGCGGGGCCGGGCCGTGTTCGACCGCACGGGCGCGGGAGACACGGTGGTGGCGGCGCTGCCGACGCTGCCCGCGGGCGGGGCGGGGCTGGAGGACGCGGCGGTGCTCGCCAAGGTGGCGGCCTGGGTGGTGGTCGGCAAGCGGGGCGTGGCGACGGTGACGGCGGACGAGGTGCTGGCCGAGCTCGGCTGAGTTCGGGAGCGGGACTTGCGGTGGACGTCCGTTCGATGACAATCTACGAAATCTTTGCACGTCCGCGGTCCCAGGGGCCGGGTGCGCTCCCGGAGGAGGTTCCATCATGGCCCGCAGTCGTCTCTTCTCTGCCCTTCGCCGCTCCGCCCTCCTCGCGCTCGGCGCCCAGCGCCGCGGCGTTCCCGCGAGAGAGCATGCCGAGGAGCGCCGCGCCGCCTTCGCCGCGACCCGGCGAGAGTTCATCCGGCGCAGCGCCGCCACCGCGGGGGTGCTCGTCGTCGGGGCGCAGCTTCCGTTCCTCGCGGCCTGCGGCTCCGAGGACGTGAGGTCGCCCGGCACCGCGTCGATCGCGATCGTCGGCGGGGGCATGGCGGGCCTGATGTGCGCCCGCTCGCTGGAGGCCGCGGGGCGGCGCGCGACCATCTTCGAGGCGCAGAAGCGTACCGGCGGCCGCATGTGGAGCGCGCGGGGGCGGTTCCCGGCCGAGCAGGTGGTCGAGCTGGGCGGGGAGCTGATCGACACCGAGCACATGATCATGCGGAGCCTCGCCGGCGAGCTCGGGCTCACCCTCGATGACTTCCTCGAGTACGACCGCGAGGTGAAGGCCGAGGTCTTCTACTTCGAGGGGCGCGTCGTCTCGGAGGACGAGTTCTTGGACTCGTGGGCCTCGCTCGCGGCCCGGATCGTGGCGGACCTCGGCGCGTCGGAGGCCTCCAGCGCGGAGTTCGAGCGGCTCGACGCGATGTCGATCGCGGACTGGCTCGACGACGTCTCCGACCTCGACCCCACCTTCCGGCGGATCATCGAGGTGGCCTATACGGGTGAGTATGGGGCGGAGCTCGAGCAGCAGACTGCCTTGAACTTCCTGTGGCTCGTGGGCTCGGACGACCCCGATGACTTCGTGATCTTCGGGAGCTCCGACGAGCGCTTTCACACGCACCAGGGGAACGACAGCTTCCCCGCGAAGGTGGCCGAGGGCCTGAAGAGCGAGCTCCGGCTGGAGGAGCGCCTGGTGCGCATGCGCAAGCTCCCGGACGGACGTCACCAGCTGACCTTCGACCGCGCGGGGAGCGCGACGGAGCACATCTTCGACAAGGTGGTGCTCACGCTCCCGTGGACCCTGCTGCGTGAGGTCGACTTCGGGGACGCCATCTCCGCCGAGAAGGCGCGCATGATCCGCGAGCTCGGCTACGGCACCAACGCCAAGCTGATGCTCGGCTTCGAGAGCCGGCCGTGGCGGACCCTGCACGGTGCGGCGGGCTCGACCTTCTGCGACAACGGCCCGCAGACGCTCTGGGAGACCAGCCGCGGCCAGGCCGGCGCACAAGGGATCCTGACGGTCTTCACCGGCGGCGCCGAGGGGCTCGCGGTCGGGCAAGGTACCCCCGAGGCGCGGGCGCGCGCCTACCTCCCCGCGCTCGACGCGATCTATCCCGGCACCCAGGCGGCCTACCGCGCCGACTCCGCGGTGCGGATGCACTGGCCGACCTTCGACCTCGCGAAGGGCAGCTACTCCTGCCTCCAGCCCGGGCAGGGGGCGTGGCTCGAGCGCATCGGCGAGCGCGACGGCAACCTGCTCTTCGCGGGTGAGCACACCTCGGCCGACTTCCAGGGCTACATGGAGGGCGCCGCGGAGTCCGGGATCCGGGCGGCGGAGGCGCTGCTCGCGGACGAGGTCTGAAGCGCCGCGCCGTCCTCCCAGCGAGCTGCGCTCGGAGCGGAGCGCCCGCGCGGCTGCCTCAGCCCGGCCGTAGACCGGCACCACCGTCCCCGACACCATCCCGCTCGCCGGCGAACTCAGCCTGAAGATCACCTCCGCGAGCTGGACGGTGGAGGGCCACGAGGCGTGGTCGGCGCCGGGCATCGCGGCGCGGTTCGCGGGGGTGTCGATGATCGAGGGCGCGATCGCGTTGCCCCCCATGCCGCGCGGCGCGAGCTCCCTGGCGGCGTCGACCGTCATCGCCGCGCCCGCGGCCTTGGAGGTCGCGTAGGAGACCATCCCTGCGCCCGCCGCCGGCTCGAGGGCTGCCCGGGCGGCGACGTTCACGATCGCACGCAACGTGCAAAAGCGCTCCGAGGAGATCCTCCTGCGCGTGCCCCCGGAGCCCATCGTGCGCCGCATGATGGGCGGCGACGCGGTGATCGCTGACGCGCACGACGCGGTCACGGTCCTCTTCGCGGACATCGTCGGCTTCTCCCCATTCGCCGCGAAGCTGCCGCCGGGCGAGGTGGTGCGCGTCCTCGAGCAGGTGTTCGTCGCGTTCGACGGCATCGCCGCCCGCTTCGGCGTGGAGAAGATCAAGACGATCGGCGACGCGTACATGGCGGTCGCGGGCGTCTTGAGCGCGTGCGAGGACCACGCCGACCGAGCGGCGCGGATGGCGCGCGCGATGGTCGAAGCCTTGGAGCGCTTGGACGTGGGCACACGCCTCGCGATCCGCGTCGGGCTCCACTCGGGCCCGGCGGTCGCCGGCGTCATCGGCACCGACAAGTTCCTCTACGACCTCTGGGCCGACACGGTGAACGTCGCGAGCCGCCTCGAGAGTCACGGCGCTGCGGGGCGCGTGCAGATCACCGCGTAGACCGCCGCGCTCCTGGGCGAACGCTTCGCCCTCGAAGAGCGCGGCGTTGTGGAGCTCAAAGGGCGCTGGGCGACGAAGACCTTCTGGCTCGTGGCGGAGCGCGACGAGCCCGTGCCGCCGACCCACCGCGGCGGCTGAGCGCTCCGGCCGTCGCGCCCGTCGGTCCCCTCACGAGGGCCGGATTCGCTGCACTCGGCGGAGCGCGTCGTGCCCGGTACGCATGGTTGCGATGGACACGACGCTGCGTAC
>Ga0194134_10005508_pt1 | contig 11943 bp, 10 predicted proteins | sample TA2KigOff0mmetaG_FD_148602 | JGI IMG/M metagenome (GOLD analysis project Ga0194134, IMG submission 148602) | Freshwater microbial communities from Lake Tanganyika, Tanzania - TA2015056 Kigoma Offshore 0m | ecosystem: Environmental > Aquatic > Freshwater > Lake | place: Tanzania: Lake Tanganyika... | reverse complement strand
GTCGTCGCGGCTCTGCGGGACGATGTGGGGAGACGTTGATCATCTCGCCGGTCTCGGGGTCGGGGAACAGGCAGTCCGCCGCGTGGTGGTGTTGCAGGTCGAAGACGCGGGCGACCGACCGGGCGGCGCCTTGCGTCTGCGGGTGCGTCGTCGCATCGTCGACACGGTCGTTCCCGAGGTAGAGGCGGCGGCGGCTGCACGAGAGGTGTGCGAGGTACTGCTCGCCGGTTCGTGCGCCCTCCGTTTCCTCCCGTTCCCTCATGTGTCGCCGTACCGGCATCGTACGGCAGCGGGTCGCCGTCCGACACGCCGTGCCGCCGACGTGGCGAGGGGCTAGAACCTCACCATGGTGCTCTCCTCGCGGGCCTTCGACGTCGTCGATGACGACGACGCCCAACGCCTGTACCGCGACCGCGGTTGGACCGACGGCCTGCCCGTCATCCCGCCGACCGCGGCGCGCATCGAGGCGATGCTCGCCTGGTCGGGCCACACGCCCGACACCGTCATCGGTGTCGAACCGGTGAAGCAGCGTCCCCTCACGGCGGAGAAGGTTGCGGTCAATGCGGTCCTCGCCGGCTGCCTGCCACCGGACTTCCCCGTGGTCGTCGCCGCGGTCGAGGCGCTGTGTCGCCCCGAGGTACTCGTGCACGGGGCGACCGCATCGACGGGCGGCTGCGCGATCCTGATCGTCGTGAACGGCGAGGTCCGCCGCCAGCTCGGCATGTCGTCGGCACACTCGGTCCTGTCGAGCCCGGACAGGGCGTCGATCTGCATCGGTCGTGCCGTGCGCCTCGTGCTCCGCAACTTGCTCGAGGTCCGCCCCGGCGAGCTCGACCGGTCGACGCTCGGCCATCCCGGGAAGATCTCCTGGGTCGTCGCCGAGGACGAGGAAGGCCTCGACGGCTGGGCACCGCTCGCCACCGAACGCGGGATCCCGGCCGGAGTCTCGGCGGTGACGGTCTTCGCGGCGTCGGGACCCCGCCAGATCATGAACGAGTGGACCACCGACCCCGAGGAGGTGGCGACGACGATCGTCGCCGAGATCCGGGCGACGATGCTGCACTACTCGATCTGGGCGGGAAACTACGCTGTCGTGGTGCCACCGCAGCTCCGCTCGGTCTTCCATGCCGCCGGGTGGTCGAAGGCACGCCTCCGTTCGTTCGTGTACGATCATGCGATCGTGCGGCGTGCCGACTGGGAGGCGGTCGGCAAGGCGGCCGTCGTCTCCGACCGGAACCGGGACACCGAGTATCGGGCGCTGCCGTCACCCGACCACCTGCTCGTCATCGGCGCGGGTGGCGAGGCGGGCGGATTCGCAGCGGTGATCCCGCCGTGGCTCGGCCCGAAGTCGGCGGCGACGACGGTGCCGATCGGCGTGTGCGTGGACTGTTGAGCGTGGAGAGGACACCCCGATGGCGATGACCGTCTACGACCCCGGATTCGAGGCCGACGAGCGTGTCGTCGCGCTCCCTGAACGCCCGCGCACGCTCGTGGGCGCGACCGTCGGGATCATCTCGAACGGCAAGGCGAACACCCGACCGTTCTTCGACCACCTCGAGCGGCTGCTGCGCGAGGAGTGGGGGGTCGCCGAGGTCGTCCGCCGTACGAAGTCGAACTACTCCGCACCGGCCGAGGCGGCGCTCATCGACGAAGCGGCGACGTGGGCGGCGCTGTTCGCCGGGGTCGGCGATTGAGGGAGCTGCTCGTCGTGCAGTTTGCACGACGCCGTCAGCGGTGAGCTCGCCGGTACGCCCGCAGTCGGGGTGATGACCACCGGGTTCGTCGACGCCGCAGAGCTCATGGCCTCGGCCCTCGGTGTGCCGGGCTACCGGTTCGCCGTCATCGACCATCCGATCTCGAACGCGTCCGACGACGCGCTCGAGGCACGTGCCCGGGCGACGCTCGCGCAGGCACGCCCGTTGTTGCTGCGGGCAGACGGACCACGTGGCCGAGCGGCCCGACGACGGACGGGGGACCATGGCACGGATGCGTCCGGACGAGGCCGAGATCATCGGCTGGATGACGTCGCTGTCGAACTGGGGGCGATGGGGTGACAGCGACCAGCTCGGCACGCTGAACCTCGTCACCCCCGAGCACCGGCGTCGTGCCGCAGCGCTCGTGCGGGAGGGGGTCACCGTCTCCTGCGCATGGGGACATCCGCCGAGGCCCCCAGCCCGGGGTCACGATGGAGACGCAGCGCCTGATGATCGCCACCGGACAGGGGGCGACGGAGGAGGGGCGGCGACCGTCGCTGCTCCACAGCGACCGGGCGGACGCGGCGCTCGAGTTCGTCGGCCTCGTCTTCCACGGGTACGCGGTCACCCACATCGACAGCCTCGCCCACGTGTTCTGGGACGGCAAGCTCTACAACGGCCATCCGGCCGCGATGGTGAACGACCTCCAGGGCGCCCGTGTGCTCGACGTGTTGCCGCTGCAGGACGGCGTGGTCACCCGCGGGGTCCTGCTCGACGTCGCCCGGGCGAAGGGCGTCGATGCGCTCGGCCACGACGACCCGGTCTTCCCCGAGGACCTCGAGGAGGCGGAACGCCTAGCGGGCGTCACGGTCGGTGAGGGCGACGTGTTGTTCCTGCGCACCGGCGAGAGCGGCCTGCGTCGCCGCGACTCCCGGGGCTACGACCCGCACCGCCCGCGTTCGGGGTTCCAGGCCGCGTGCCTGCCGTGGCTGCGCGAGCGAGGTGTGGCGATGCTCGGGTCGGACGTCGCGCAGGACCACCTGCCGTCCGGCTACCCGACGATGACCCAGCCCGTCCACGTCGTCGGCATCGTCGCGATGGGGCTGTGGCTGATCGACAACTGCCAGCTCGAGGACCTCGCTGCGGCGTGCGAACGCTTCGGCCGTTGGGAGTTCCTCCTCAACGTCGCTGCGCTGCGCCTGCACGGCGTGACCGGCAGCCCCGTGAACCCCGTCGCCGTGTTCTGACCGCTCGCCGACCCGGCGCCGGGCCGCTCCTATGATCCGCTCCGGACCAAGGGGGTGGGGCGTGGGACGTCTCGGCGGGAAGGTGTGCATCGTCACGGGCGGAGCCCGTGGACAGGGTGGTGCGGAGGCGGCGCTGTTCCGGCGCGAGGGTGCCGAGGTGGTGATCACCGATGTGTTGGAGGAGGGCGTCCAGCTCGCCGCGTCCATCGGGGCGACGTTCGTCCGCCATGACGTGCGCTCGGAGGAGGAGTGGGCCGAGGTGGTCCGCCAGACCGTGGAGCGTCACGGCCGGGTCGATGTGCTCGTCAACAACGCCGGCATCTACGAGCGGGGCAAGCTGCTCGACACGTCGGTCGAGCAGTTCCGCCGGATCGTCGAGGTGAACCAGGTCGGCGTTTTCCTCGGGATGAAGTCGGTCGCGCCGCAGATGATGGAACAGCGCAGCGGTTCGATCGTGAACATCTCCTCGATCGCGGGCCTGCTCGGCGCGGCGAACGCGATCGCGTACGGGGCGTCGAAGTTCGCCGTTCGCGGCATGACGAAGGCGGCGGCGCTCGAGCTCGCCCGGCACGGCGTCCGGGTGAACTCGATCCACCCGGGGATGATCGAGACGGCGATGATCCACGAGGTGACCGGACACAACGACGACCGGCACGACCGCATGGCCCGCGGTGTTCCGTTGGGCCGACCCGCCGAGCCGGAGGAGGTGGCCGACCTCGCGCTCTACCTGGCGTCCGACGAGAGCCGCTACTGCACCGGTTCGGAGTTCGTGATCGACGGCGGGGTCACCGCCGGCTGAGTGGAGTTCGAACGGCGACTTGATTCCTGACCATTCCGGTCGGCATTATTGTTGACGAACCCAGTCGGGTTTGTCAGCTTTCCGAGGAGTCGCCATGGACCACTTCCCCGTCATCGCCTCCGGTTTTGAGGCGCCGACCACCATCTGGCCGTTCTCCCGGCCCTGGCGGCGCCCTCAGCGCCCCGGGCCGGGGGCGGCGTAGACGGCGACCTCCCCCACCACACGCACCCCGACCCGGTCACCGGGCCGCGGCAACAGCGGCGGTGCCCAGCGTGCGTCGACCTCCGTGCCGTCGTCGAGGTGGAGGCGCACGAGCCCGTCGTGGCCGAAGTACGTCGTCTCCCCCGCCGTTGCGCCGACGCCGTCCGCCGAGGGGACGATCTGCTCCGGCCGCACGACCACCGTGAGGAACGACCCGGAGCTCGCACCCGGCGGCACCGATCCCGGAACCACCGCTCCGAGCGCGCACCGGACCACGTCACGGTCGAGCTCGCCCGGCAGCACGACCGCCTCGCCGAGGAAGCGGGCGACCTCGATCGACGCCGGAGCCCGGTAGAGCTCGATCGGCTCCCCGCACTGCGCGACACGGCCGTTCAGCAGCACGCCGACCCGGTCGGCGGTCGACAACGCCTCCTCCTGATCGTGGGTGACGAACACCGCGGTCGCCCCCGCTGCCCGCAACGCCCCCACGACCTCGTCGCGGACCTTCGCCCGCAACGCCGTGTCGAGCGCCGAGAACGGTTCGTCGAGCACCACCAGGCTCGGGTTCGGGGCGAGCGCCCGGGCGAGCGCCACCCGCTGCTGCTGTCCACCCGAGAGCTGATCCGGTCGGGCATCGGCCCGATCGGCGAGACCGACGAGCTCGAGGCAGGCGCGGATCCGCTCGGTCGACGCCGCACCCCGCGGGAGCCCGAACCCGACGTTGCGACGCACGTCGAGATGCGGGAACAGCGCGCCCTCCTGGGGGACCACGCCGACCCGACGACGTTCCGGTGGCACGTCGGTGCCCTCGCCGGCGACCCGGACCCCGCGCACCGTCACCGTTCCCGCATCGGGATGTTCGAAGCCGGCGACGATCCGCAGCAGCGTCGTCTTCCCGCAACCGGACGGACCGAGCACCGCGGTGATCGACCCGGCGGGCACGACGAGGTCGACACCGTCGAGCACGCGACGGTCACCGAAGGACTTCCGGAGACCACGCACCTCGAGCACCGGCGCCGTGTCGTGGGTCGCCTCAGCCGACATGCCCACCATCCTCGCGCCCGCGCACGAGCAGGAGCCCACTCAGCAGCGCCGTGGGCACGGCGGCGACGACGAGCAGCGTGAGGGCGAACGGCGCGGCGGCGGAGTAGTCCGACAGCGTCGTGTGACCCCACAGCCGCGTGGCGAGCGTCTCCGTGCCGGTCGGTCGCAGCAGCAGTGTGATCGGCAGTTCCTTCATGGTGGCGAGGAACACGAGTGCCGTGCCCGCGGCGATCCCCGGACGCGCCGCGGGCAGGGTGACCCGCCACCAGGCACCGGACCGGGACGTGCCGAGCGACCGGGCGATGTCCTCGAGCCGCTCCGGGACGGCCTCGACCGCCGCACGGACCGAGCCGACGAGCAGCGGCAGGAACGCCACGACGTATGCGAGCGCCAGCAACGGCAGCTCCTGGTACACCGGCCGCAGGAGGCGCACCCCGACGTAGACCATCGAGATCGCGAGCACGATGCCCGGCAGGGTGTGCGCCACGTACGTCGCCTGCTCGAGCCGACGGGCGATCCAACCGCGGTAGCGGGCGGCGAGCAGGCCGACCGGCAACGCGGCGACCGCGGTGACGAGCGCCGCGATCGCCGACACGCCGACGGTCGCCCACAGCGCCGAGAACACCTCACCGAACGCGACGGCCTCACCACCCCGCCACAACGACCACGACACGACCGACACGACCGGGAAGGCGAGTGCAACACCGAGCACCACCACGACGAAGACCGCTGCGGGTCCGGTCGCCCGCCCGAGTCGTACCGGCCGACCGCGGCGCGCGGCCCCTCCGCCCACTCGGCTCGCGTCGACGCGGCCACGGGCGATCCCCTCGGCGGTCACGAGCACGATCGACACGGCGACGAGCACGACCGACAGGAGCGCCGCCCGGGTCGGGTTGAACCCGGCGCGGTACGCGCCGTACACGACCCAGGTGAACGCCTCGTACCGCATGGTCGCAACGGCGCCGAAGTCCATGTAGGCGTACTGGGCGACGAGCAGGGCGCCGGCGAGCACGGCCGGGCGAGCCTGGCGGAGGGTGAGCCCGACCGCGATGCGCCCCTCGCCCCACCCGAGCGAACGGGCGATCTCCTCCTGCGCCGGGTCGATGCGCCCGAGCGCGGCCACGACCGGGAGGTAGACGTAGGGGTAGGACGTGGCGACGAGCACGAGCGCCGCACCCCAGAACCCTGCGATGGAGGGATCCCACGAGACCCACGCGAACGCCGACAGGTACGACGGCACGGCGAGCGGCATCGCGAACGCCACGCGCAGCACCCGCCGTCCGGGCAGATCGCTCCGGGCGACGATCCACGCCGCCGCTGCCCCGACGAGGACCGTCGCAAGGGTCACGAACCCGGCGAGCGCCGTGCTGCGCACGACCAGGTCGACCGTTCGACGCTGTGCGACCTCCTCGATCGCGGGGCCCCACCCGCGGTCGAGCGCCTGGTCGACCAGGTACCAGATCGGCGCGAGCGCGACCAGCGCGACGACGACCGTCGGGCCGAGCAGCTGCCAGGGCGGCAGCTCGACCCGTCGGCGGCGCGCACGGGAACCCGTGGCGACGGCGGTCGTCATGCCGGCGTCACTTCGTGAGCAGCCCCACGGAGGTGAGCAGCTCCTGCGTCTTCTCGATCGACTCGAGGTCGGCGAGGTCGATCTTCGGCGGTCGGAGCGATGCAAGCGTCGGCAGGTCGGACGCCTGTGGCACACCGGTCCGGAGCGGGTACTCGAAGGTGGTCGTGGCGAAGTACGACTGCGACTCCTCGTTCAGCAGGAACCGGACGAATGTCTGAGCGGCGACGGCGTTGTCGCTCGACGCGAGCACCGCTGCGCCGGCGACGTTCACGAGCCCCCCCGGATCACCGGGTGCGAGGTACACGTTCTTCGCCACGACCTTCGCGGCGCCTTCAGCGGCGATCTTCTCGTACAGGTAGTAGTGGTTCACGAAGCCGATCGCGATCTCGCCCTTGTCGACCGCGTCACGCACGGCGCCGTTCTTCTCGTAGGCCTTCGGCTGCTGCGCCGCGAAGGCGGTCAGCCAGGTCTTCGCTCCCTCCTCACCACGAAGCACCCGCAGCGCGGTCACGAAGGACTGCCACGAGGCGTTCGTCGGCGCGTACCCGAGGCGTCCCTTCCACGCCGGGGCGAGCAGGTCGTCGATCGTCTTCGGCGGGTTCGGTGCGAGCGTCGGGTTCACCACGAGCACCCGGACCCGACCGCTGGTCCCGACCCACGTGCCGTCGGTCGCCCGGTAGGCGGGGTCGACGACGTCGAGCAGGCCTTTCGCCGGGAGCGTCCGCAGCAGACCGGCGCCGGCCACCGCACCGAGCGCGCCGGCGTCCTGGGAGAAGAACACGTCGGCGGGGCTCGCCTTGCCCTCGGTGAGGATCTGGGCGGCGAGCGCCCCTGAGTCGCCGGCGCGGAGCTCGACCGTCACCCCCGTCGCCGCGGTGAACCGGTCGATGACGGGCTTCACGAGCTTCTCGGTCCGGCCGCTGTAGACGGTGATGGTCCCGGTCGGGGTCGCCGTCGCGTCGTCGATCGTCGACGCCGTGGCGGACGCCGAGCTCGACTCCGAGGACGAGGAGCCGCCGCACGCGGCGAGAGCTGCGGCGAGGAGGGCGAACACTGCGGCGGTTGCGCGGGCGGATGGGCGATGGGACATGGTTTTCCTTGGGAACAGGTTAGGTCGGCGCGGCAGTCAGCGTTTGTTAGGCATTCCTAATACCCTGCCGTAGGCGTGTCAACCCGATGCGCCGTGTCGGCCGGGCCCCTACGCTCGTCGCAGCGGCCGGGGGGACGACGGCCGCCGAAGGGGAGGGGACCATGGCAGGACTTCCGTTGGTGGACGTGCCCATCGTCGGGTACGGCGACGCCGAGGCGGCGATGGTCGACTACCGGCTCGAAGGCGAAGCGCGGGCCCGCGCCCTCGGCAACCGCGGTCCCCTGCGCGTCGACGCCCAGGGGCGCGTCGACCCGGCCATCGTCGAGGCCTACCGGACCCACGGGTTCTACGTGTTCGAAGGTGTCATCGGCCGCGACGAGCTCGACGATATCGAACGCGACGTGGTCGACCTCCTGCACCGGGCCCCCGCCGGACCGAAGCAGCGCCACACCGTCGACGGCACCCCGTCCTTCGACGCCGAGACCACCGGCAACAACGTCGTCTGGGTCCGACCGCTCTCCGACCCGCTCGGCGGAACGGCCGCCCTGAACGGGCGACACCCCTCCAAGATGCTCGAGCCGACACCGCCGGAGGGGGCTCCCGAGTTCGTGCTGCAGCTCGTGCTCGGTTCGCTCCAGTACTCCGACGCCTGTCTCCGCCTGTACGGGCACCCGGACCTGCTCGCGTTCGCCGCGGCCGTGCACGGCGACGACTTCGCCCCCTTCAACGAGGCGATCTGGATCAAGCAGGCCGGACTCGGCGGGTCGGTCGCCTGGCACCAGGACGGCTGGACCCACTGGGACGCCCCCGACCTCGACGCCGACACCCACGGCTTCAACTTCATGGCGCAGCTCTACGGGTGCACCGCCGCGAACGGGCTCTGGGTCGTCCCCGGCTCGCACCGACGCGGCAAGGTCGACATCGCGGCGATGGTCGCGGCCGCCGGCTCCGACCGCCTACCCGACGCCGTGCCGATCGTGTGCGACCCGGGCGACATCGCCGTCACCAACCGCCAGGCCGTGCACGGGTCGTTCGCGAACACGTCGCCGAACCCCCGGGTGACCATCAACTTCGGGTTCCACCGGCGCGCGTCGGTGCTCGGCGTCCGCTCCGGCGGGGTGCACAACGACGTGTCCGTCTACGACGAGGACCGCATCGACCGGCGTTCGCAGGCGATCGCCTACGGCATCGACGCGCGCAGCCAGCGGTTCCCCGCTGAACGTCGCTTCGTCTACGCGCCGTTCGCAGGTCGCGAGGACCGGTTCAGATTCGGCGCCGATACCTGGACCGCCCTGCGGGACTACAACCTCGACGACCTCGGCATCTGACACCGAAACCGCCTGCTCCGCCGTAACGAGACGACGGGACCGGTCGGTAACGTGATCGTGATGTCGTCAGTTCGCTCCAGCGGTCGTGTCATCGGCACGGTGGTGACCGCCGCGCTGCTCGCCTCGATCGCGGTCACGGCGAGCCCCCGCGCCCCGCGCGCCGCCGCCCAGACGACACCGTCGACCGCAGTGCCCGAGGTCGACACCTCCGGCGCGATCCCCTTCGCGGATGGCGAAGTGCTCGTGAAGTACCGCTCGAACCGGTCCGAGGTGACGAAGGAACAGGTGCGTTCCTCCGTCGGTGCGACCGGGGCCACCACGGTCTCACCGCAGGCGACCGACGTCGAGAAGCTCGAGCTCCCCGCCGAGGTGAGCGTGGCCGAGGCCGTCGCGACCCTGCGCACCGACCCGAACGTCGCGGCGGTCGAACCGAACTACCGCTACGAGCGGTTCGTCACCTCGAACGACAACCGGTTCGGCGACCTGTGGGGCATGCAGGGGACGACCTCCTCGCCGGCGAACACCTACGGCAGCCGGGCCGCCGATGCATGGGCCGCAGGGCGAACCGGTTCGTCGAGCGTCCACGTCGTCGTCATCGACGAAGGGATCGATGTCGGCCACCCCGATCTCGCCGCCAACATCTGGACCAACCCCTACGAGATCGCCGGCAACGGGATCGACGACGACAACAACGGCTACATCGACGACGTCAACGGATGGGACTTCGCGCAGGATGACAACGTCGTCACGGCGACCGGCGACTCGCACGGGACGCACGTCGCCGGGACGATCGGCGCCGTCGGCGGCAACGAGATCGGTGTCGCCGGCGTGAGCTGGGACGTCACGCTGATCTCCGCACGGTTCCTCGGCAGCGGGCCCTACGGCGGCTGGACGACCTCCGCCATCGCAGCGATCGACTACGCCACCGACCTGAAGGTCCGGCACGGCATCAACATCGTCGCCACGAACAACTCCTGGGGCGGCGGCGGCTACTCGAGCCTTCTTCTCGACGCGATCGAGCGCGGCGGCGACGCAGGGATCCTGTTCGTCGCTGCCGCCGGCAACGGTGGTGAGGACGGCGTCGGCGACGACAACGACACCCAGATCGCCGACACCGCCACCAGCAACCCGCCGTACCCGGCGAACTACACCTGCACCCGTGGCGGCACCCGTTCCTACGACTGCGTGATCGCCGTCGCCGCACTCAAGAGCAACGGCACGCGCGATTCGTACTCGAACTACGGCGCGACCACGGTCGACCTGGGTGCGCCGGGCACCAGCATCGTCTCGACCGTGGATCGCAGCACCGGATCGGAGTACGCCACCAAGATCGGGACCTCGATGGCGACACCGCACGTCACCGGGGCGATCGCGTTGTGCGCATCGCTCGGCACCTCCATCGGTCCGTCCGCCGTCCGCTCGCTGCTCATGTCCACCACCGTGGCGACCCCGTCGCTCAGCGGGATCACGGTCACCGGTGGGCGTCTCGACGTCGGGGCCTTCACGTCGCAGTGCGCCGCAGTGCCCCCGACGCCCTACACCTGCTCGGCCGCGACCTACGCCTGGGACGACATCGTCGGCACGGGAACACAGCGGGTTCTCGCCGACGATGCCGCCGTCGAGGTCCCGGTTGGATTCACCTTCAGCTTCTACGGCGTCAACCGGTCGACCGCGTGGGTGGGTTCGAACGGCCTCCTCGGACTCGCCGAGGCGCCGTTCCCCGCCGCCTTCACCGCCGGCAACGACCCGGTACCGTCGCCATCCCCGGCGAACGGCGCAGCGTTCGCCTACTGGGACGACCTCGACCCGAGCGTCGGTGGTTCGGTGTGGACCCGTACCCTCGGTTCTGCCCCGAACCGTCGTTTCGTCACGACCTGGAGCGACGTCCCGCGTTGGGTCCAGTCCGGACCGGCGAGTGGTGGCGTCACGTTCCAGGCCGTGATCTGGGAATCGACCGGCGCACTGACGTTCCGCTACCAGGACACGGCGTTCTCGGACGGGTCGTACCCGACGACGTATGACAACGGGGCGTCGGCCACCATCGGGGTCGAGGCACCGTCGGGGACGGTCGGCACCCAGGTTTCGTTCAACACGGCGACCCGGGCCGCGAGCACGGCGGTCACCTGCGGCACGACACTCCCGCCGACGATCACGACGACCTCCGTGCCGAGCGCGTCTCGCGGCGTCGCCTACAGCACCACGCTCGTCGCGAGCGACGGCGTCGCACCGGTCGTCTGGTCGATCCCGTCCGGCACGCTGCCCGCGGGTCTGTCGCTGAGCACCACCGGCGTCCTCGCGGGAACGCCGACGACGCCCGGGACCACGACCGTGACCGTCGCCGCGACGGACGCGATCGAGCGGTACGACGAGCAGGTGCTGTCGATCACGGTCAACCCGCTGTTCGGCATCGTGCAGTCGTCGCTGCCGACGGCGACCAGGAACAGCGCGTACACCACCACCCTCACAACCCTCGACGGAACCACGCCGGTGTCCTGGGCCGTCATCGGCGGCGCCCTCCCCGCCGGGCTGACGCTGGCCACCAACGGGACCATCTCGGGGACCCCGACGTCGGCGGGCTCCTCCTCGGTCACGATCCGGGCAACCGACGCCGCGGCGGCCACGGCGTCACGCACCTTCAGCCTCACCGTCGCTCTCGACGGTACGCCTGCGTCGCGCTACATCACCTCGACCTACCAACTCTTCGTCGGCCGTCCGGCGACGACCGCTGAGGTGTCGACCTGGTCGCCGACCGTGCAGGCCGGGAACCGCTACCCGCTGACGAGCGCGCTCGCCGTGTCCGATGGTTGGGCGGGGTATGAGATCGATCAGCTGTACCAGATCGTGTTGGGGCGTGGCGCCGACCCGTCAGGTCGGGCGTACTGGGTGTCGCAGGTCGCTGCGGGAGTGCGGCTCGAGACGATCGCGACCTTCTACTACGGGGGTCCGGAGTACTACAGCGCGAACGGC
>Ga0194134_10005502_pt1 | contig 11944 bp, 10 predicted proteins | sample TA2KigOff0mmetaG_FD_148602 | JGI IMG/M metagenome (GOLD analysis project Ga0194134, IMG submission 148602) | Freshwater microbial communities from Lake Tanganyika, Tanzania - TA2015056 Kigoma Offshore 0m | ecosystem: Environmental > Aquatic > Freshwater > Lake | place: Tanzania: Lake Tanganyika... | reverse complement strand
CCAAGGTCTACATTTTGGACATGTTCCCCTACCCCTCCGCGGCGGGCCTGCATGTCGGTCATTTGGAGGGCTACACCGCCACCGATATTGTGGCGCGCTACCGGCGGATGCGCGGAATGAATGTGCTGCATCCGATGGGCTGGGACGCCTTCGGCTTGCCGGCCGAGCAACATGCCATGCAGACCGGCACGCATCCACGGGTGACCACCGCCAAAAACATCGATAACTTCCGGCGGCAGATCCAAGCCATGGGTTTCAGCTATGACTGGGAGCGGGAAATCGACACCACCGACCCCAAATATGTTCGTTGGACCCAGTGGATCTTTCTCAAGCTCTACGAAAAAGACCTCGCCTATGTGGCTGAGGCGCCTGTCTGGTACTGCCCGGCCTTGGGGACGGTCCTGGCCAATGAGGAGGTTTTGCCCACCGACGAAGGCCCTCGCTCCGAACGGGGCAATCATCCGGTGGAACGTCGCCCGATGCGGCAATGGATGCTGAAAATCACCGCTTATGCGGAGCGACTCCTACAGGATCTGGATTTGTTGGAGTGGCCGGAGTCGCTTAAGGAGATGCAGCGAAACTGGATCGGCAAAAGCGAGGGTGCGGAGGTGGTGTTTGCGGTGGATGGGTCCGAGGAAAAAATCCCGGTCTACACGACCCGACCCGACACCCTTTTTGGGGCGACCTATCTGGTCCTGGCGCCCGAACACCCACGGGTGGCTTCCCTCACCTCCCCCAGCCAGAAAACGGCGGTGGAAAAGTATGTCCGGGAAAGTTCGGCCAAGAGCGATTTGGAACGCACCGAACTAGCCAAAAAGAAGACCGGGGTCCCCATCGGAGCCATGGTGGTGAATCCGGTGAACGGAGAAAAAATTCCCGTCTGGGTGGCGGACTATGTGTTGGCGTCTTACGGCACCGGAGCGGTGATGTCGGTGCCTGCTCACGACGAGAGGGATTTCGCTTTTGCCAAAGCCTACGGCCTGCCGTTTCGAAAAGTGATTCGGCCGGAGTCGGGCTCCGTTCCAGACTGCTTCACGGAGGACGGGGTAAATTTCGATTCCGGTTTTCTCGACGGCCTAAAAACACCAAAGGCCAAGGCAGCGGTGATCGATTGGCTTGAAAAGAGGGGCCTAGGTCGGCGACAGGTGCGCTACAAATTGCGTGACTGGCTCTTTTCACGGCAACGGTACTGGGGTGAGCCTTTCCCCGTGGTCTGGAAGGGCGACCAGCATCAACCTCTTTTGGAAAAGGAACTCCCCCTCACCCTCCCGGAACTGGCGGATTTTCAACCCACCGCCTCCGGAGAACCCCCCTTGGGCAAAGCGGAGACTTGGAAAAAATTACCGGACGGACGGATGCGGGAGCTAAATACCATGCCCCAATGGGCGGGCTCCTGTTGGTACTACCTGCGTTTCTGCGATCCCCACAACGACTCGCTTCCGTGGAGTGCCGCAGCGGAAAAATACTGGATGGCGGGTGGCGGCGTGGATCTTTATGTGGGGGGGGCGGAGCATGCGGTTTTGCATCTTCTGTACGCCCGCTTTTGGCACAAGGTGTTGTTTGACCTGAAGCTGGTTTCCCATCCCGAACCATTCCGGCGACTGGTAAATCAAGGGATCATTTTGGGCGAAGACAATCGGAAGATGTCGAAGTCCATCGGTAATGTGGTCAATCCCGATGAGGTGATTCGGGAGCACGGGGCGGACGCGCTGCGGGTCTTTGAGATGTTTCTGGGCCCCTTGGAACAGATGAAACCTTGGAGTTCCAAAGGTATGGAGGGCTCGGTCCGTTTCCTGGCCCGGGTGTGGAGACTGGTTTGTGAGGAAACAGAATCCGGAGAGTGGATCCCCTCACCCACCCTGGTGGACGAGGCGCCCGAACCGGAGACCGTGAAAGCCTTGGCGAAGGCGACGGCCAAAGTGACGGAGGATTTGGAAAAGCTGCAGTTCAACACCGCAATCTCAGCGTTGATGGTCCTCGTGAACCATCTCACAGGATTGGAGCGTCGACCCAAGGCGGCGGTGGCCCAACTATCGAAACTCCTGGCGCCATTTGCGCCCCATTTAGCGGAGGAGGTGCACGCGAGACTGGGCGAAAAGGGCTTGGCAAGCGTGGCGGCGTGGCCGACTTTCCGAAAAGAGGATTTAGAGGAGGAGTCGGTGGAGTTGGCCGTGCAGGTCAACAGCAAGTTAAAGGGCCGAATGATCCTGCCCAGCAAGGCAGGCAAGGAGGAGATTGAAAAAATGGTCCGGGTACACCCCGAAATCAGAACGTGGACAGGCGGGAAGATAGTCCAAAAGGTCATTGTGGTTCCCGGGCGAATCGTGAACCTTGTCACTTGATGAACTTTTTTCTTCTGCGGCGCCGGGAGCGAAAAATTCTCCTATGGGTTGGCCTGATCATAATCGTGATTTCGTTTGTAAAATTTATGACCCAGTCGGGTTGAACCGTAGACATTTCATAATAGATCGGTCATAATATCACTGTGGCCCATCCGTCGATGGATCAGGCGATCGCAAAGCTCCGGGAGCAGGATTTCAGGTTTGCCCCGGCAGCGTACCATTTTATTCGGAGGGCTTTGGATCATTCTCTGCAAAAACTGAAGCGGGAGGATGCGGACCGGCCCGCCCATGTCACGGGCAAGGAGTTGTTGGAGGGGTTCCGGGATCTGGCTTTGGCCGATTTCGGGCCGCTGGCCAAGACCGTGCTGGAAGACTGGGGCATCACCAAGTGTGCGGAGGTTGGGGAAATCGTTTTCCAACTGATCAGCATGGGCGTTCTGGGAAAAAACGAAAACGATAGGATCGACGACTTTGAGGAGCTGTGGTCGTTTGCAGAGGCTTTTGACATACCCTTCCGTCCCCAAGCCACTGTTGCCACACCGCAGAAGGCTTCCCGGCGCCAAACGGCTTCTTCGCCCGCCAAGAGCGATCGCAACCGCTCCAATCAGTCCACGGCGTCCTCCGAAAAAAAGTAGCCAAAGGACAATCCCTATGGCCGAGTTCCAAAAGACCAACCCGGCGACCAGCACGGAGACGACGCGGAAGTTCGTCCAGTTCATTATGGTGCAGGCTCAAAACATTCTTTACGTCTTGGGCCGGATTCCGACCCCAGAGGGAGAGCGGCTTCCCCCAAATCTCCAAGCGGCCAAAATGATGATCGACCATCTGGATCTGATCGCGCTCAAAACCCAAGGAAACCTCAGCAGCCAAGAGGAGAAGATTCTCAAGGAAGCCCTGCAACAAGTGCAGATGGCATTTGTGGAGGCTAGCGGAGGTACACCACCCTCGATGATGCCGGACCGCGGCCCCCAAATGGAAATGCCGGACCTTGAGGAAGAGGACATCAATGCCGAGCCTTCGGGGGTGCAGGAGGCCCCTTCGACCCCCGCCGCGCCCTCCCCGTCTCCCCAAACCGAACCTGGCGAGGACAAAAAAAAGTTTTTTAAAAGCTACGGATGAGAATTGTTTTTCTCTTCCTGGCGGTGCTGGGCTGTCCCATGAAAGCCATGGTCCAGACCAGTACCAATGCGCTGGTCACGACCAGCCGGATGTCGCTTTGGAACTGTAAATTTGCGGACGGGAATTACTACTCGGTCTCCTTGGGGGCCATTGACTCGGTCAGCCAACATGAATACCTCCTCGACGGTGCCCTTCGGGTGGTGGAAGTGACCGTGGCGACCCGGGGTTCCACCCAAGCAAGGTTCTATGTGTTGGAAAAGCCAACCACCGACACCGGGGGTATTCCGGGGCAGTCTTTGGCTGATGGCCTGGGCCGGGTAGCCGATGAAATTGCCTCTCGCGCCCCCGGCTCCTTGAGGAACGTCACCAACTCAGTGGTAAAAAAATTCCCGGATACCAGTCATGCCAAAATTATTGAATATCGGGTTTCCGACCGGGAAACCCTGGGAAAGCTGTTTGATCATCTCCTCAAGCGTTGGCAGGGCCGCTCGGCGGACGACACCTTTGAGGTGACAAACTAGGAATCAGCGCGGCGGCGCCCCGAAGAGCGAATTCAAAATTTGTCCGGCGGCCTTGGCGGCATCTCCCCCGCCCTGCGAGCCGGCGGCCTTCTCGAGGATCTGGGCTCCGGTCCGCACGGCCGTGCGCGCGATGGCGGAAGTGAGTTTGGCTTTCAGGTCGTTCTGGGGATTCTCCAGCGTCCCGGAAAGGCTGATGGTTTCGTAGAGGTATCCGTTTTCCTCCCGCTGAAAGCATTCCCCCCCAGAAAGGGCGTTGACCTTGGATCCCAGATTTCGCTCCAGACCCAGCAGGATTTGGCCGGAGAGGCTCTGACCTGTGATCCGCACCTGCCCGACGGCGCGAAGCAGGCCCGGGGCTTCGGCCACGATTGAACTGACGTCGTAAAGTCCGGGTTGCATGGACCACTTGGCCTGGGCCGTGTTCAAGGGGCAGCCACGCAAGCGCGGCTCACCGGTCAAAGCCGCCAAAAGCCCAAGGATGGTTTCCGAACCAGGACCAGGCTCGAGACGGGCGTCCACCAACCGAACCTGGCCCTGGCCCACCGGTCCTCCCTGGCGTATCTCCTGCAGCACGAATTCGCCAGACATGCGGGCGGAGATGTCAAAGAGGCCAACGCCGATTTTTCCTCCAGGAATTGACCAACCATCCCAGGTGGCTCTGCCCTGGGCGCGTGGAGTCGGCCCAGGGGTATACTCCCCGGAAAGCTGAAGCATGCCGCCGGCCGGAGATTTGGCGTCGAGAGAGGTCAGAAAGACTGTGGGATCGGTATAGCGGCCTTTGGCACCCCCCAGTTGGATATTCCCGAGCCAGGAGAAGGGCGTCATGATTTCGCCGCCGCGGAGACGGAAGTCGGTCTGCTGCTTGGATGGTTGAGCGGAAATCTGCAGGCCCTGAACGCCCCAGCCGGCGCTTGCCGCCGAGGGTTTACATTGAATGGAGCGAATTTCGACGGTACCGATCTGCACATCCCGAAATAGGTCCGAGGAGGTTTTTTCGGCGGGGACTGATGCCGGTTTTTCGAAGGGCACCAGCGTAGGTTGGGTGCCGGGGGTAAGGCTAAGCTCCCCAATGGAGATTTCTGGGAAACGGAGAATGCGGTCCAGCAGCAGCCGGGGGGAGATTTCTGTGCGCAGCTCCCTTACCTCCCAAAGCCACGGCCCCGGAGAGTCGGGGCGACTGGTAAACCCACCGGAAAAGACCGTGAAGGAGGACCATTCGAGGGGTTGTAATTCGCCCTCCGTCTTTAACAAAATGGAAAGCTGTTGGGAGGCCAATTGCCGAAACTGATCCCCGCCCAGCCAACGGGTGACCCAGAGTGGCAGAAATACCGCCGTCAATACCCCCAAAACCAACAGACCGGCTGCCAACCCGCTCAAGATCCAGACCAGCCGATTTTTTTTGCCGCTTGAGAAATCGCCCATTTCCATGAACATGGGCCAAGGCCTCGATCTTTTGGAGTTTTTTCCGCGTTGCCTTTGGGGCTGATCGGGGATTCTCTTGAGGCGTGCTTTCGCTCGAGTCTGTCGAACTCACGGTGCCTTCGGCGGAGGCTCCCCTGCTCTCGGGGATCACCCTCCACCTTCCGGGCGGCCATTTTGGGGCGATCGTCGGCCCTTCGGGATGCGGGAAAAGCACCCTCTTGAAAACCATCGCCGGAATTCTGCCCCACACTTCCGGCACCATTCGTTGGCGCGGACGCAACCTGGACGACGTCGATTTGGATCCCCATGAGCTTGGTTATGTTCCCCAATTCACCTGTGCCCAATCACGGCTGACGGTTGGGGAAAACCTCACCTATGCCACCCGACTGCGGCGCGAAGGTGATGCGGGTGTCATTCGCGCAGAAGTGGAGAGGGTGGAGGAAGAGACCGGACTCACCGACCTGCACGACCGGCGTGCGGGGGTGCTCTCGGGGGGGCAACTCAGGCGCTTGGGCTTGGCTATGGAATTGACGACGAATCCCAGCCTCCTCCTGGCGGACGAAGTGACCAGCGGTCTGGATCCAAAGTCGGAAGAGGAAATTACTGCCCTGCTTGCCAGCTTGGCGCGCCAATCCGGCCGACTGGTTTTGCTGGTTACCCACAGTCTTCGATTTTTGGACCAATACGATTCCGTGACGGTGTTGACCGAGGGAAGGCTAGCCTACGGAGCCCCTCCGGGCGGCCTAACCTCCTACTTCAATGTCCCCACTCCGGAGGACGTATATCCGGCCTTGGGAGACAGGGCCGCTTCAGCCTGGGCTGAGGAGTGGAGATCCTCACCCGCCGATCTGGGTTTTGAAATCGGGGCCGCGGCGGACGATCTCTCCAGTGAACTGACAAGGCAAGAGGAACCCAAAGCCTCCGTCCCAGGTTTCCTCCCCCAGGCCCTGACCTGGTTTTCCCGGAGAATAAAACTTTTCGCAAGGGATCGCGCCCAGGTGTTTCTGCAATTGGCTTTGCTGCTGGTTTTTCCCGTAGTGGTCACCCTTTTTGCCTATCAGGGGCTGCCGGCCGTACGGAATATGACCATGAATCCCGACACGGATGTGGTCCAACAACTCCGGGAGTCCTTGGCCTATACCGTGCAGTCCAGCCGGATCGGAACCTTGGTCAGCGGTTTGGCCATGTTTCAAGTGATCCTGCTTGCTTTGATGGGGTCCAATAATTCAGCCCGGGAGGTGGTTGGGGAGCGGGTGATTCTGGAAAAGGAAAAGTTGGCCGGACTGCGTCCAGGGGCGGCCTTGGCCGGGATGGCCGCCTTTCTTTTGTTGCTGGTTTTGGTGCAGTCGGCGTGGATGACGCTTTTTGTCCGGGCGGTTTGCCAGTTTCCCGGAGACTTGGGAGGTCAATTTTTGCCGTTTCTCCTGCTGACTGCGGCGATGACCTCCTTGTGTCTGGCGATCTCCAGTTGGGCGGCCACCAGCGAACAAGCTTCCCTGGGCAGCCTGTACTTGGTCGGCTTTCAGTTACCCCTTTCCGGGGCGATTCTTGCCCTGCCGGATTTTCTGGGCTTGATGATTCGACCCGTGATCAGCGCCTACTGGGCCTGGTCCGGGTATCTACAGACCCTTAAAGACACCCGTTTCTACGATCTGGTTCGGGCGATCACCGAGACGCCCTTGGCCTCGGCCCAAATAGCCCTATGGATTTTAACAATCCATCTTAGCCTGGGGCTCATCTTAGCCTACTTCGGCCTTCGACGGAGTGACTGGCGATAATTTTTGCCCCCGGGGGGCAGAAAAGGGTATTCTTAGGGATGGCTCGTCGCGCCCACCAACAAACCTCCCCCTTTCTTTGGCTGGTTGCAGCAATGGCTCTGATCGTGTTGGCAGGAGCAGGGGCTTTCGTTCTCCAGAAGGACGGCAATCCATACCGGACCGTAGAAGTTTTAAAACCCTCCGACTACCTGGAAAACGCCAACAGCCTTCGGGGTAATACCTACCAAGTGGAGGGCGTCATCTCAAGTTCTCTGGGTTCAAGCCCGGAAAAAGGACGGCTCTTTGGTTTGAAAATTAATCAAGCGGATAAAGATTGGCCCCTGCCCATTTTGGTTCCGAGAGATTATCGGGAATTGAACCTACAAAAGGGGCAGCGTTATCGGCTTAAGGTTGAGGTGAACGACGACGGCTTGCTTGAGGTTGAAGAGATGAGTAAATCATGAGCTGCTGGCCGGTTGCTGCGGGTCTTCTTGGTGGCTCTTTGATGGCTGCTTGGGCCCAAAGTCCCGACGCGGCGCCTCCTGCGGCATCTCCCGCTCCGGCGGCACCTCCCGCGGCCCAAAAGGGTTTCCTCGGCAGTGATGTGCCCGCCTTTGATCCGGGTTCGGAAGGGATGACCTGGGATGGAAAAATCTGGAACATCCAAGACCAGCGGGTGTTTCGAGCCCGTTTCGAAAAATATCTAAATGCCGAGGAGGAATCAGGCGCCGAGGCCAAGAAATACCGGGACCAGTTCAAGGAAATGCTCGATCTCCTCTCCCCTGCCAAAATGTCCAAAGAAAATTTTCGTAAGGCTTGGGCGATCCTTCCTTCCGCGTCGAGCTATGAGCCTGACGCGGAGCTCTGCAACTCTCTGGACGACGCCATCTTCGGGGTCCTGCTGGCACAACAGGAAGTCACCAGGATTGATGACCAAAATCGTTCCCTTGTCCGGCGCAAAGACACCTTGGAGTGGAATTCCCGTTTCGCCGCCGACAGCAGCCTGCTGGGCCCGGCCCCCAAAAACCCGGCGGCGGCGGAGCAGTGGAACCGGGAGCAAAATCTTAAAAGGGATATGAAAATGCAACCCCTCCTCACCGAACTCGGGGAGGTCAACGCCTCCATCGCTGGCAACCGCGTTAAAAAAGAGGCCCTTCGCCTGCAGGCGAAAATCGAGTTCCAGGTGCTGATCGCCCAACTCTTTCTGCAAAGGCGCTTTGAGCACGTCTTACTGGCCAACCGTTTCTACCGGGCTCTTTTTGGTGACGGGGACAACCAGCTACGGGTGGCTGACGACTATGCGGCCAACCAGTCTGCCAAAAACAAAGAGTCCTTTGGCGACTTGGCAAAACTCCCCAAAACCCTCGGTCAACTGGACGCCTTGGCGAACGAGGCGATTCGTGATGTGCGGGAGGGGGTGGAGTCTTTTTCCTTCCTGCTGGAGAAAAGCGAGCTGAAGAGCGCTGCGGAACGTCTGAGTGAGGCATTCGCCGTGGGTGAATATCTCCCGGAGATCCGGCTCCTTATCCGTGCCAAAAAGCGGTCCGTTTTGGAGTTCACGCGGAAATCCAACCAACTGCTCTCTGCCCTGGAGGTTAAGGACTACGAAAGAGCGAGCACCCTCGTTAAGGAACTGGAAACAACAAGCCAGGACTTTGACAGCGCCAAGCCGTTGGCGGCGGTGGAAACCGCCCGCACGGTCAGTGCACTGCACCTTGCCAAGGCGCGGGCCGCAGCGACCTCGGGGGATCGGGCCACCCTGGAAACCGAATTGCGAGCCGCCACCGAGATTTGGCCCCGCAACCCTGCCTTGGCGGAAGTCTCGGGGGCTATCTTTAACCAAGCCGACGTGCAGCAGCAGGCACTCAATGACTTTGAGCGGCTTCATGCCCAGAAGAACTATCGGCAGATTTTTGAGGACAAAGTTCGTTTTATTGCCGCCACCGCTCTCCATCCCGAAAAACAGGAAAAACTTAAACAGGTGCTCGATCAAGTACAGCTTGCCGAGGCGGCCCTCCTGCGCGCAGCCGAGTTGGCCAAGCGCGGGGACGCCGCGGGAGCCTGGGAAAGTGTGGAGCGGGGATTTTCCGGCTACCCCGATGACCCCAAGTTGAACCAGGCACGGGCGGAATTCACGACCCAGGCCGCGGAGTTTGTCCGCAGCGTCCGGACGGCCCAGGAAATGGAGCGCAAGCAACAACTTGGGTCGAGTCTGGCCTGGTATTTACGTGCCCAGCAGGACTACCCCAATAGCGAGATTGCCCAGGACGGGGTGGCTCGGTTGGCCAGTCTTATCCTCAAGCCCTAGAGCCAGCTTGCTCATTGAAAATTGGGTGGTTTGTGCTTACGTCATTATATGGTTCTTTTGAGGGTTTTCACTTTGGGTGCCCTTGGAATCGCCCAGCTTTCGGCTGCGGAAAAAGGTACGGCTAATTTTTACCAAAGCGCTCCTCAGGAGTATCTGGGCAAGGAAATCCGCCTCCGGGTGGCCTCCCTCACCCCGGTCCCGGAGTACACGGCCCTAGACCAAGGATTTGTTTGGATGGAGGCCTCCACCGGTCGACCCAAGAAAGAAGAGGGAAAAATCATGTTGCGAATCCCGTCAGGCGATTCCGCCAAGCTGGCAAAGACCATGAATCTCCCCTCTGCTTCAGGCCACTGGCTGAGGGGAATCTTCGCCGGACATGACTCCGGCGCCGTCCTGCCTAGCAAGATCAAGGAGCGGACCCCGTACTACCTGCAGATTTCCTCGGCCGTGGAGCAAAAGGAGGTTCCTGAGGAAATGGAAACTGCCTCCGGCTCACTGGTGCTCACCCCCAAGTCGAAGGAAACTGCCTTAGCGCAAAAGCCTACCGCCACAATCGCTCCAACCCTGAGTGCATCTGCCCCCGCTAAAAAAATTGCGGACGGCCCCCAAGTGGTCCTTTTACGCGGTAAGCCCGGCGAGCCGTTACAGCTACGGACCGCCAAGTCGGTAAAAATGGAAGCGGACTTCTGCGAAATCATGGATGCCGACGGCAAGCTCTCCTTAGTGGGCAAAGCCTTGGTGGCTGCCATCCTGCCGCTCCCTAAGGATGGAGTGGTTCCCAGTCGTGAGGAGGCGGAGGCGGCCCTGCGTCTGTACGCCGAGAAATCCCAAACCATCCCCGAAGCCACAGCCTTACTCATCCCATCCAAGGCATCTTGGGAAAAGTTCTCCGCCGCCCCGGTGGCCACCACCGCCAGCACTGCTCTGCCTGACGTGGAGGATGTGGAGACTGCGGCCGGCGTTGAGGAAGCTGAGGTGGCCTCCGGCTATCCAAGTTGGTTCGGATGGAGCACTATAACGGGAAGCCTCATGCTCATTTTTCTCGTTTGGCTCTGGTCCCGCCCCCGCTCCTACCTGACTTAAGAGCCTGGCTGCGCCCTGCCGTCGGATTGTTGCGGCCCCGCCAAAGCCATCGCAGAGGTGATCCACCCAAGTCAAAAGATTCCCGGATCGTGGCTCCCAAATATCGCTCGTATTCTTGGTTCATCAGACCGGGTTGATTTACGAACCCAAGAATCGTCGGTACGGGCCCGTCAATTTGGGTGGCGTAGTAAATCCGCAACCGTTTTCCGCCTTGGGCCGGAGGCGCCTTTCTTTCGGTGGCAGCGGACAAGACCCGGTTGAGTTCGCCGGTTCCCATCTTCAGGGATCGGCAACGAATCATCCCGCCGACCGATTCCCTAAGCTGGTCCAAGCCCCTACCTTGCATGGAACTAAGAAACACCACGGGAACGTCTGGCAGAAAAAATAGTTTTTTGCGAAGAGCCTCCTCGTAGTCCGAGAGAAACTTTCGGGTGCTGGTCTCGGCACCACCATGTCGGGCCAGGTCCCATTTGGTAACTGCCACCACGCAGGGCCTCTGGGCGCGCTGAATCAGCCCGGCGATCTTTTTTTCCACGAGACCCACCCCCTCCACGGCATCCACCGCCAGAATGGCGACATGACAGCGGTCGATCGCATGGGCCGTTCGGCCCCCCATGATCTGCTCAAGGGGATCATGAACCCTTCGTTTTTGCCGCAAGCCAGCCGTGTCAATAAAAGTAACCGGGACACTGCCGATCTCCGCGTCCACATCCACCGCATCTCGCGTGGTGCCCGCCAGGGGGTTGACCATGACCCGCCCTTCCCCAACCACTGCGTTCACCAAGGATGACTTTCCCGCATTCGGACGACCCACCACGGCCAGTCGGGTGCGCTCTTTTTTGACCGCCCTTTCCTGCGACCAGCCGGAACCAAGATTTTCCATCAAATCCCCAATTCCGAGGCCATGCTCGGCAGAAATCACATGGCCTTCTCCAAACCCAAGCTTCTGAAACTCCCCGGATCTCCCCTCTCCTGAGCCCGGATCCATTTTATTCACCGCCAAGGTAACATCCGCTCCGGCACGGCGCAGACGTTTGGCGACTTCGCTGTCCAAAACCTGCAGACCAGCCTTTCCATCCACGACCAGCAGCACCTTGGTGGCGGCGGCAATTGCCAGATCAGCCTCCCGCTCCACTGCTTCTTCCAGCCCAGAGCCGTCCTCCAAACCAAGTCCCCCGGTATCAATCAAAGTGAACGGCCGCCCTTGCCATTCGGTATCCGTCACCAATCGATCCCGGGTCACCCCCGGCCGGTCAAACACCAGGGCGATTTTCTTTCCGCACAGGCGATTAAAGAGGGCGCTTTTGCCGACGTTGGGGCGCCCGACAATGGCCACCACCGGGCGGCGGGGATCAACCCCGGCCGGCTTCGCCATAACTGCTCGCATGCAGA
>Ga0194134_10005489_pt1 | contig 11985 bp, 8 predicted proteins | sample TA2KigOff0mmetaG_FD_148602 | JGI IMG/M metagenome (GOLD analysis project Ga0194134, IMG submission 148602) | Freshwater microbial communities from Lake Tanganyika, Tanzania - TA2015056 Kigoma Offshore 0m | ecosystem: Environmental > Aquatic > Freshwater > Lake | place: Tanzania: Lake Tanganyika... | reverse complement strand
TCCCCGAGGCCCGAGCATGCATCGACCGCCTCGAAGGCCTCAGCCAGGATCCGGTCGTACGTGGCACCGCGGTGGCTCTGCTCGAGCAGGCCGATGCCGGTTCCGAAGAGGTCGAGCATCTCCTCGCGGAGTTGCTGCAGCACCGACTCGGGCATGGTCGCGGGGCCGGCCGAGAAGTTGTAGACCCGACCTGCGGAGGGCGAGGAGGGGGGCTCACGGAAGGCGGTGGCAACGTGTGGCATGGGGCTCCTCACAGCAGACCAACAATCGTAGGGCGGACGGCCGAGCCCAACGACCGGCCTCGATGCGCAATTACCTTTCAGATGAGGGGCATAAACCCGCGAACAAACTCGATTTGAATGCGCGATCGACGGGTAAGTCCCACGCCGCTCGCGTTCTGAATCGCAACTTCCCGCGGAAAAATGGCTTGACCTGCCCGGAAGCCGCGGCACAATCGCCGCGTGGAGCATGGTCCGTTGCTGGACCATGCGGGGTGCGGGAACAAGGGACGTCCGAACGGGTGCGACCTGAGCGCGTGAACTCAGGTCGTGAAGTTCCCTGCGGTGGTTCCTATGCCTGCCCTGCCAAACGACAATTGTTCGTTCCCGCCTTCGCTTCCCGAGTTGTTCGAGGACATTTATGCGCGGCTCAAGGAGCTGTCGTTGATGTTCATGCGGCACCAACCCGCGGGACACACGCTCCAGCCGACCGCGATCGTGCACGAGGCCTTCGTCAGGCTCGCCGAGTGCGACATCGATAAATTCAAGGGCGAGGAGCACTTCTTCGCCACGGCGGCCGCGGTGCTGCGCAGCGTCCTGGTGGACCACGCGCGCCGCCGTGGCTGCAAGAAGCGCGGCGGCGGGAGGCGCAAGGCCGACGTCGCGGCGTTCGAGCCTGCCGACGCAAGTGCGGACGTGGCTGGCGTCCTGGAGTTCGAGGATGCGCTGGCCACGTTGGCGAAGATCGATCCACGGAGCGCGAAGGTCGCCGAGCTGCGCATCTTCGGCGGGCTCTCGATGGAGCACGTCGCGCGGCTGAACGGCACCAGCATCCCGACCGCGGAGCGCGACTGGCGCTTCGCACGTGCGTTCCTCGAGAAGCAGTACGGACGCGCGTCGAGCGCCGCCGCACTGGCCGGCGGCGCCACGGAGGCCGCGTGAGCGCAGCTTTTACCGAGCGCTGGACCGCCGTGCGACGCATCTTCGACGCGGCGGTAGAGTTGCCGCGGGAGCACCGCAACGAGTTCCTGGCGTCCTCGCGTCTCGATCACGACACCCGCGACGAGGTCTGGATGCTGCTCGAGGCGAGCGACTCGGCGATGGACCTGCCCGCCGACCGGGCGCCCACACCGGCCTCGACCGTGCCCGAGCGGATGCCCGAGGTGCTCGGCTACCGGCTCGTCCGGAGGCTTGCCCACGGCGGCTCCAGCCGGGTGTTCGAGGCCGAAAGCCTCGAAAACGGGCGAGCCTTGGCCGTCAAGGTGATCAATTCGTGCGCCTCGCCCTCGGGGCTGCACCGCTTCCGCCAGGAGTGTCGGGTGCTCTCGAGGCTCAGGCACCCGGGCATCGTGCAACTCTTCGAGACGGGCCACACGCCCGACGGGCACGTGTACCTCGCCATGGAGTTCATCCATGGCCGATGCATCGACGCGTGGGCCTCGGCCGAGTCCGCGTCGATTGCGCAACGGACCCGCGCGGTCATCGAGGTGCTCGACGCGCTGGCGCACGCGCACGAGGCTGGCGTCGTCCACCGCGACATCAAGCCCCACAACATCCTCGTCGAGGATTCCGGGCGCGTGCGGCTGGTGGACTTCGGCGTGGCCCGCCTGCACCGCGACGACGGGCAGCGCACGGGTTTCCACACCGAGACGGGGAACCTCGTCGGCACCTTCGCCTACATGAGCCCCGAGCAGGCCGACGGCAAGTCAGGCCGGGTCGGGCCGGCCACCGACGTCTACCAGTGCGCGGTGGTGCTGTACGAATTGCTCACCGGCCGCCTGCCGTACGAGATCGAGGACCGAGGGGCGATGGCGCTCCTGAAGGCCATCCTTTTCGACCGCCACGTCCCGCCGTCGGAGGCGAACCCGCAGCTCGACGAGCGACTTGCCGAGGCGCTCGACCGCGCGCTCGCACGCGACCCGGCCGAGCGTCCGCAGTCGGCGACGCTCTTCGCGGACCAGCTTGCGGCCGCGATCGCCTGATCCCATCGGCATTCCGACGGAGTGGCTCAGATCGGCTGCGCGATCGCCCCGACCGCGTTCGGCCCGAATCGCACCACGCACGGGCCCGCGTCCGTGGACGCATGCAGCAGGTAGCGGCCGGGAGAGATCACCATCGGCGTCATCGACGCGTCGCGCGCGCACAGGTCCGGGATCACGGACCGGCCGAACGCGTCGAGCAGGCAGACCTCGGCGGCATCACGGACGCACATCGCCCACGCATCGATGGCGAGCGCGCGCATTCCGCCCACGAGCAGGTCGATCTCGAGGCTCGCGCGGTCCGGCCCGACGAGCGCGGCATCCGCGCCGGACGGCCCGAAGTCCACGCGGGCGAGCGCGTTCGAGCGTGGCGATCGGACGACGAAGCGACGCGCGGCCTCGTCGAACCGGAGCAGCTCCCGCCGGATGACGGGGACGCCGTCAACCAAGATGGATGCCTCCGCCGCGACGAAAGCGAAGCGCGAGTCGGCCAAGGGGTCGAAGTTGCTCCACACCGCGACGGTCACGGAAGTATGAACGGCAACTGAATCGACCGCCCATCACGTTCGCCCCCTGAAATGGCCTAATGATGGCGTTATCGGTTGTGCGGCGCCAGACGCCCGCGCCGCGGGGCCCATCGGCATTCGCTCGGGATTTCGTGATGGTCCGACCCCGGATCCTGCGTTCTTGAACTCGGGGGAAGAGTTCGTCACGTCCACTCCCTTCGCGCGCCTGGCAGGGCCGCGGAGAAACAGATGCCCCTTGGAGTCACGCCTCCAAGGGGTTTTTCTTGTCCATGGTCCGGAATGCCCCGGATTGCGTGACGGTTTCCTTGACCTGGTGCCGATCCGAATCGAAAATGAACTGCGTCGGCGTAAGGTCGCACGGCGTTCTCTCGCCGCTATCGTCGGCCCCGTGGCAAAGAACAAAAGGAAGCCCATGACCAACAGTAAGAAGCTCAACGCCGCCGACCTCGCCAAGGTGCAGGGCGGCAAAATCTCCAAGTCGACCGCCGCGCGCGTGCCGACCGCCGCGAAGGGCCGGGCCGCCGGATCCGCCGTCAAGGCAAGCAACCTCGGATCGACGCGCCGCTGATCGGCGCGAACCGGTTCCGTCATGCGAATCACCCGGCCCCCGGCGCACGCGCGCCGGGGGCCGTGCGTTCCGCCTCGAGCAGCGGCGGCACGTCGAGGAACGCCTCCGGATCGCTGCCGGGGTCGCCGGCCTCCGGAGCCGGAAGCGGGATGTCGGAGTCGATCGAGAGCCCGGCCTTGCCCGGGAGCAGCCCGGACGCGTCGGCGAGGTCGAGCAGCGCGATCTGGTAGCCGACCTCGGCCATTGCCTGCGCGCGCTGCGCCTCGGTGAGCTGCGTGAGCGACTGGGTCAGGTCAGTGATGGTCGCGAAGCGCCGCTCGTACAGCGCGCGCACGCCGTCGTAGGCGCGCGTCGCGAGATCCACGGCCTGGCGCGTCGACACCATGGCCTGCCAGCCCGTGCCCGTGCGCGAGACCGCGTCGAAGACCTCGCGCGTGATGGTCTGCCGGCGGTCCTGGCTCGTCGCGAGCTCCCTGAGGCGGCGATAGAGGGCCATCCGCAGGTCCGCCTTGGCGGCCTCGTTCCCGAGCGGCACCTCGAGCCGCACGCCGCCGTTGAACGAGAACACGGTGGAGGCATCGGCGCCCGTGTCGCTGACCGCTCCGCCGAGCGACTGGCCGAAGCCCACGGGGGCGGCGGTGCCGAACGCATCGAGCCGCGGGAGCAGCCCGTTCTGGGCGACCTGGATGCCGAGCGTCGACTCGGCGATCGCGAGCTCGGCCTCCATCATGTCGCTTCGCTGGCGCAGCGCGGTCTCGAGGACCGACTGCGCGACGAAGAGGTACTGCCGGTCCTCGGGCGGCGAGGAGAAGCCGAGCACCACCGAGTCGTCGAGCGGCACGTCCTGCCGGTTCATCGCCTGCTTCAGCTCACGCGAGCGGGAACGAAACAGCTCGCTGGCCGCGATCACGTCGTCCACCTGGCTCACGGCGAGGTAACGCGCCTTGATGACCTCGGTGGTGGCCGCCATGCGCGACTGCGCCAGCCGCTCGGCCACGGCCACCTGCTCGACGGCCCGGCGGTATCCGTCCACCGAGATGTCGAAGGCGCGCCGTGCCCCGTATGCGCGCCAGTACGCGCGCTCGGCGTCGGCCAGGAGGCGATGCACCATGAGGCGCGTGCGCACCTCGACGCGGCGCTGGCCGAACTCGGCGAGCAGAATGCTCGACTCGTTGACGAGGCGGCCTCCTCCTCGCAGGAGCGGCTGGTTCAGCGACACCCGCGGCACGCTCTGGTAGCCGTCGCTGTCGTTCGGGACCAGGCTCGGGAACTGGTCGTCGAAGTACATCAGCCGCCAGTCGACGTCGAGCTGGCCGCCGTCGGCAAGCGGGATGTTGAGGTTCGGGCGAACCTCGGCGTTCCAGATCTCGGCCTGCAGCGGCGGGACGAAGTTGACGTTGCGACCTCCCTCGGCGCCGATTCCGAAGGTCCACTCGAACTTCGCGCGCTCGCGCAGCACCCGCTCGTTGGCGATGGCGGGGTCGATTCGCACCACCTTGATGCCGAGGTTGTTCTCGAGCGTCGCGGCGCGCACCGCGGCCAGGTCGACTTCCACCCCGCGCTGGCCCGGCTGCAACGCGGCGAGCTCCTCCGGCGTCGGGGGCGCCACGATGGACGATGCCAGCGGGCCCGCCTCGCCGAGGCGCGAGACGTCGCCCGACTCCATCATGGCGAGGCGCTGCGCCACGTCGTCGGACAGGATGCCCTGCCGCTGGTACGGCGAATTGCAGCCCGCGAGCAGGACGGCGGCGGCCATCGCCGCGGCGGGCGCGTGCACGGCATCCGTACGGGCGCGGCGGGCGATCACGGCGTCACCCCCGTGCCGGCGCCGGGTACCTCGAGCAGCTGGCGACGGACCAGCTCGCGAAACGGGCCCTCCGCCGACACCAGTTCGTCGAACGTGCCGGACTGCACGACCTCGCCGCGCACGAGCACCAGGATTCGATCGGCACGCCGCACCGTGCTCAGGCGGTGGGCGATGACGATGCGCGTGACGGCAAGCGACTCGAGGTTCCGTGACACGTGGCCCTGCGAGACCTCGTCGAGCGCGCTCGTGGCCTCGTCGAACACCAGGATGCGGGGGTTCGTCGCGAGCGCGCGCGCGATCAGGAGCTTCTGGAGCTGCCCGCCCGAGAGCGTCTGCTCGCTGACGAAGGTGTGCATCTGCATCGGCATTGCGCGGATGTCGTCGGCGAGGCCCGCGGCCTCGGCGGCGGCCCACGCGTCCTCGGGGCCCACGAGCGACGCACCGACGATGTTCTCCATGATGGAGCCGGGAAGCACCTTGCTGTGCTGGCCGACGACGCCGACCTGCCGGCGCACCGAGACGGGCTCGAGCTTCGAGAGGTCCTGCCCGTCGAAAAGCACCTTACCGGCGGTGGGCCTGCGCAGCCCGAGCAGCAGCTGCACGAGGGTCGACTTCCCGCTGCCCGAGGCGCCCACGACGGCGACGAAGTCGCCGGGCACGGCCTCGAACGACACGCCCCGCAGCACTTCGCCGGGCGAGCCCGGGTAGGCGAAGCGCACGCCCTGGAGCGCGACCGCGCCAGAGAGCGGACCCGCGGGCTCGGCGCGGTCCGAGGCCTCGGGAGCGGCCTCGAGGATCGGGCGGAGCCGGCCGAGGAGCGGCGCCGCCTCCGAAAAATCGCCGATGGCGTAGCCGAGCGCGGTGATGCCGGCGAGGGCCGCGCCGAACGCGGCGTTGAAGGCCATGAACGACGCGACGCGAACTTCCTCGGCACCCGGCACGTGGGCAAAACGCCACCAGAGGAGCGCCGCGGCCGCGAACGGGACCGCGACGCCCATGACGCGGAGCCACCCGCCGGCCAGCGCCGCCAGGTACATCGATCGCCGCTCGGGCCGGTACCGCTGGAGCCACTGCACGAGGGCGGGCTCCTCGGTGCACGTGGTGCGGATGCGCTCGACGCCCGAGATGAGCTGGAGCGCGAAGCCCCCAAGGCGGCCGCTCCGCTCGGCGGCGTCGGCGGCCCAGCGTCCCTGTCGCCGGGCCACCAGCGCGGTGACGGCGAAGATCGCGAGGAACGCGGCGAACGAGGCCGCACCGGCAAGGGGATCGATCGCCAACATCAGCACGAGGTAGGTGAGCGAGAAGACCCCGCCGACCACGGCGGACACCATCGATCCGGTGACGCGGCGCTCGAGTTGCTCGAGCGCACCGATGCGCTCGGAGAGCTCGCCCACGGAGTGCCGCTGGAAGAACTCGAGCGGAAGCCGCAGCGTGCGCAAGAGGATCGCCGACGCGCCGCGGATGGTGATGCGCCCCTCGACCCGCAGCAGGAGGAAACTCGAGACGAGCTCGAAGAGCGCGGTCGCGACGATGGTCGACCCGAGCACGAGCCCGAGCGCGACGAGCGACAGGGCGTCGCCGGACGGGATCACGCGGCTCACCAGGAGGCCGGTCGCGAATGGCACCGCGAGGTTCAGGAGGCTCGCACCCGCGGCGACGGCCGCCGCCACGAGGAGGTCGGGTGCGCAGCCGCGGAGCAGGAACGCGAACAGCGAGCCCACGGTCGCGGCATCGCCGGGCAGCGGAGCCTCGAAGAGCACGACGTCGGGATCGAGCGATGCCGCGAAGGCCGCGTCCACCGCAACCGGGCGAGGCTGGACTCCCGCTTCGTAGACGAAGGCGCGGTATCCGCGCCATCGCCCAGGCACCAGCGCGACCGGCGTGCGCCCCTGTCGGAACGCAAGCATCGGCCCGCGGTCCGCGGCCCACCAGCGGCCCGGAAGCCGTGCCCGACGGCAACCGATCCGCGCTGCGACGGCGAACGCCTCGGGCGCAGGCGTGAGCGGGTCGTCGGGGATGCGGCGCGGGATCACCAAGAGTGGCACGCCCGCGGCCACGGCCACGTGGCGGCACGCCCGCAGCATCACCGGGAGCGCCGGGCTCACGTTGAGGACCTCGTCGCGGCCCGCGAAGATCGCGCCGAGCATCTGGCGGAACGCACGGCGCCCCGCCTCGGGCTGGCCGGCACGCTGGGTCACGGCACCGGAGACCGCCTGGCCGTCGTCCGCGACAAGTGCGCCCACGCGGAAGGCGAGCGCGAGCAACGCGTCCGACGCAGCGGCGTCGGTGGCCCTCGCGTCGGGCGGCAGCATCACGCGCGCGAATGCCCGGCTGGCGGCCTCGACGTCGTCGGCCGCGGCGCCGGTGAGCTCACCCGGCGCAGGCACGACCGTCGCGCGACCGTCCGGCACCGCGATCGCGGTGGCGCCGGTGCCCGCGAGCTGCGGCGCCAAGGCGGGGATGTACCCCCCGGGCGCCACCGTCCCGAGGTAGATCCGGCGACCCGCGGAACCGTCGGCGCGCACGGGTGCCGCGAACACGTTCACCATGCCCTGCGCCACGGCCCACCCCGCGGCGGCGGTGCCGAGGTCGAGGTGGTCACGCCCGTCGACCGTGCGCTGGCGGCCGCCTTGGGCGACGAAGTCGCGCGCGAGGCCGGGAAGGTTCATCCTTGCCCTCCGCCGCGGACGAACGCGGCATAGGCGCCCTCGAGCGCAAGGAGCTCCTCGTGCGAGCCACGCTCGACCACCTCGCCCGCGTCGAGCACGATGATCTCGTCGGCGTCTCGCACGGTGCTCAGGCGGTGGGCGACGACGATGCAAGCGCATCCACGGCGCCGAAGCGCGCGGTCGATCTGTGACTCGGTGGTCGCGTCGAGCGCGGACGTCGCCTCGTCGAGCACCAGGATGGATGGCCGGCGCGCGAGCGCGCGGGCGATCTCCACGCGCTGCGCCTCGCCTCCCGACAGGTTCGAGCCACCCTCGGCGAGCGGCATCCCGAGCCCGCCGCGCGCATCCGCAAGCCCCGCGAGCCCCGCGTCGGCCACCGCGTCGCGGATCCACTCGTCCTGGATCGACGGGTCCCAGAGCGAGAGGTTCTCGCGCAGCGAGCCCTCGAAGAGGATGGGCGACTGCCCGACCGCGGCGATGAGCGTCGCGCGCTCGGCCCGCGAGATGGAGGCGAGCGGCCGGCCGTCGACCGTCACCTCACCCGACCAAGGCGCGTACAGGCCGCACGCCAGGCGCGCCACCGTGCTCTTGCCGGAACCGGAGGCCCCGACGATGGCCACGCGGCGCCCGGGCCCCACGCGCAGCGAGAAGCCACGGAGCAGCGGGTCGGCGGACTCGCTGTAGCCGAAGGTCACGTCGCGGAACTCGATCGCGTCGGCGCTTGCCGGCGCGGTGCCCGCGGGCGCCGCGCCCGCGGGAAGCGCAAGCAGGTCGACCGGGTTGCGCATCACGTCGTCGATGCGCGCCATGGTGGCACGGAGTTCCTGGATCTCCTGACCGAGGGATGCGACCTGGAGCACCGGGCCCAGCGCCGCGATGAGGAGCGTCTGGAACGCAAGCAGCGCGCCGATCGTCATGTGCCCGTGCATGACCTGCCACCCACCGAAGGCGAGCACCGCGGCCGACACGAGGAGCGCGACGAGGAACTCGGGAACCGCCTCGAGCACGGCCGTGCGCACCGCGAGCGACTGCACCGAGGTCGCGACGCGCGCGTTCGCCGAGGCGATGCGCGCGAACAACTCCGACTCACGACCCGACGCCTTGATACCCTCGATCGCGGAGAGCCCCGACGAGAGGGTGCCCGCCGCGAGCCCGACCTCGCGCTCGAGCGTCCGCGTCCCGTCGACGAGCCCGCGGCCCGCGCGCAGGACGAGGATCAGCACCAGGCCGACCAGCGCCACCGCGGCGCACGCCATGCGCCAGTCGATGGCGAACATCGCGGCGGCGAACACCGAGGTCGTCACGAGCCCGACGGCGGCGGGCGCGAGCTTCGACGCGAGAATATCGGCGATGCCCTCGACGCTCGAGACGCGCTGCGCGATGTCGCCGGCGTACCGGTGGGTGAAGAAGTCGACCGGAAGCCGGAGCACGTGCTCCATGAGCGCAGCCGCCCCCGAGATCGCCATGCGCTGCTCGAGCTTCGCGAGGATCCACACCTGGAGCCACGCGAGCGCCCCCGCGATCGCCATGCTGGCGGCGACGATCGCGATCATCCCCGGAAGCCAGCGCTGAGCCCCCTCCAGGAGCACGCGGTCGACGTACACGGCGCCCAGAGCGGGAAGCACGAACCCTGGCACCGCGGCCATCACCCCGCACGCGGCCGCCGCAAGCACCACGCGGCGCGAGCCCCGAAGGCGCGCGCGAAGCGCGTCCGCGACGCCGGGAGGCCTGCCGCCCGGGAGGAAACCCTGCCCCGGCTGGACCTGAAGCACCACGCCGGTGAACTTCTCGTCGAACTCCGCGGGCTCGACCCATCGGTGCCCGAGCGCAGGGTCCATGATCCGCCACCCGCGGCCGCCCCAGCCCTCGAGCACCACGAAATGGTCGAACCCCCAGAAGAGGATCGCGGGCAGCCTGGCCTCGGCGAGCTCGGCGACCTCGACCGAGTAGCCGTCGCAGTCGAGCCCCCAGTGCTCGGCGGCAGCCTTCAGCTGGAGCGCGCTGCTCCCGTCGCGCGAGACGCCGCAGACGCGGCGGGCCTCCTCGAGCGTGACGTGCCGGCCGAAGTGCGCGAGCACCGAGGCGAGGCAGGCCGCGCCGCACTCGGCGGCCTCCATCTGCAGGACGGCCGGGGCCTCGACGCGGCGGCGCCCCGCAGGGACGTGCGGGGCCGTCCGGGCCTCAGCCACCGAGGACCTGCTTGAACCACGGCAGGAGCAGCGCCACGGGCGGGACCTTCTCGGTCACCACGTCGACGTCGCACAGCGTGCCGGGGCTGAGGGTGCGGGCGTAGCCGGATCCACCCGTCCAGCGGAGGCCGCTCGGCGACGCGGGGTCCTGCTCGAGGTCGATCACCGCGGACACGATGCCGCCGTACTTGCGCTCGATGTCCTGGGCCACCTCGGCGCTGTTGATGACGCGCATGAGCGACTCGCGCGTCCCGGTCACCGGTTCCACGTCGCGCACGGACGCCTTGATGACGCCGAAGCGCTCGCGGTCGGCGATCGAGGGCTCGACCTGCGCGTCCATGCCGGCCTGCGCGCGCTTGCCCTCGGCGAGCGGGAAGAAGGTGTAGCAGCGCATGCGGCCGTCGCCAGCGTCGGAGACCACCGCGATCGAGGCGCCGCGCCTGACGAGGTCCCCGGGGGACCGCAGGACCTGCAGCACCTTCCCCGGCCGGGGAGCCACCACGTGGCGCTCGGCGGCGAGGATCGCCTCAAGCTGGCGCGCCTCGGACTCGGACTCGGCGATCGCGTTCTCGCGCTTCTGGCGTTCCTGGCGGTGGCGGGCCCGCGCCTCCGCGCGCTCGGCCTCGACGCGCTGCTGCTCGGCGCGTGCGTCGGAGAGCCCGCGGCCGATCTCGACCTGGGTGTTCACGAAAGCGAGCAGGTCGGCCTCGGCGAGCAGGCCCTGCCGCACCAGGTCGCGCCTGGACTCGATGGACCGCCCGAACTCCGCGTAGGCCTCCTGCGCGAATCCGATGCGCGCGCGGCACTCGGCCTCGCGCGCATCGAGCGAGCGAAGCGCCGCCGCGAGAACGCCGTCCTCGACCGCGACCATCGCCTCGTGCTGGGCGCGGAGGCGCTCGACCGCGACGCAGGCGTCGGCGAGCTGGACCTCCGCGGCCGGACTCGCGATCACGGCCAGCACGTCGCCCTGCGCGACCGCGTCGCCGGCCTTCACGCGCACCTCGAGCAGCCGGCCGTCGATCGGTGCCTCGGCCGCGACCACCATCGATCCCTCGATGAGGATGCCGGTGCCGCGGACGGTCAGCGGGATGGAGCCGAGGAAGCCCCAGCCCACGATCGCCGCCAGCATCAGCGCGAGCCCGGCGAAAACGAGCCAGAGCCTCGGCGGCGCGATGGGCGCCACGACGTTGATGCTCTCCGGAGCGGACACCGACTCGACGGCGTGCTCGCGGAACATGGAGTCTTCACCGGCCATGGCTTCGACCGGTGCATCGTATCCAATCGGCAGGGGCGCGCTCAGTCGCGCGCGGCCCACCCGTAGGTCGCGTACTCATGGACGAACGACCCGTCGGGGCGGAGCTCGATGCGCCCGTACCCCGGCGCGATGCCCTGGACCGAGCCGCGCCACCAGGCCCCGCTCACGGCGCCGTCGCAGACGTAGGCGACGCCGTCGATCCGGCAATGGTCCACGAGGTGCGTGTGGCCGCTTAGGCAGAGCCGCACCTTGCCCGACGACTTGAACAGCTCGTGGAGCACCGTCGCATCGGTGTGCATCTCGGCGAGGTTGATGACCGTGTCGGTGCCGTTCTGCGCGCGCGGCCGGGGTGCGCCGTAGGTGATCGCGGTGAGCGACATGACGGGGACGTGCGAGACGACGCAGACCGGGCGGTCGGCGGGCGTCGCGGCGAGGAGCTTCCCGAGCCAGTCGAACTGCTCGTCGTCGAGGAACGCGGTGTAGCCGTCCCCCTTCGGCTGGACGCTGTCGAGGCAGACGAAGCGCCACGCACCGTGGTCGAACGTGTGCCACGTGCGCGGGACGCCGAAGAGGTCGCACGCGAACCGCTTGCCCCAGTCGGCCTCGGTGCCGCCGGTGCCGCTCTTGCCGCGGTTCCACCCGAAGATGTCGTGGTTGCCCGTGACGTGGTGCACCGGCACCGAGCACTCGCGGCGAAGCGTGTCGCGGAAGAGGCGGCGAAGCTCGTCGGCGCGGCCGCGCTTCGCCTCGAACACGTCCATCACGGAATCACC
>Ga0194134_10005482_pt1 | contig 11993 bp, 6 predicted proteins | sample TA2KigOff0mmetaG_FD_148602 | JGI IMG/M metagenome (GOLD analysis project Ga0194134, IMG submission 148602) | Freshwater microbial communities from Lake Tanganyika, Tanzania - TA2015056 Kigoma Offshore 0m | ecosystem: Environmental > Aquatic > Freshwater > Lake | place: Tanzania: Lake Tanganyika... | reverse complement strand
TTGCTGATTTTATTGGATGCTGCCGAGTCGCCCTTGTTTGACATACAGCAAGAATTTAAGGAGCGCTACCCAAGTATTGCGATCAAGACGGTTTTGGCCGATGTACGCAATCGCAAGCGATTGAATAAGTTATTTAAGGACAACCGTCCTCAGCTGGTATTTCATGCGGCGGCCTACAAGCACGTACCCTTGATGGAGCATTACCCTGAGGAATCCATCCATACCAATGTGCTGGGTACCAAGAACATGGCTGACCTGTCTGCTTTCTACCAGGTAGAAAAGTTTGTATTCGTCTCCACCGACAAGGCGGTAAACCCTACCAACGTGATGGGAGCGACCAAGCGTGCGGCAGAGATGTACGTGCAGTCCTTTAATGAGTACTTGGAAACCAACCATACTAAGTTCCATACCCGCTTCATCACCACCCGTTTTGGCAATGTCTTGGGTTCAAATGGATCGGTAGTGCCGGTCTTCAAGAAGCAGCTCGCGAATGGAGGCCCTTTGACGGTGACTCACCCCGACATCACCCGCTACTTCATGACCATCACCGAAGCCTGCCAGTTGGTACTGGAAGCAGGGATCATGGGGAATGGAGGAGAGGTTTATGTTTTTGACATGGGCAGCCCCGTGAAGATTGTAGACCTGGCGAAGCGCATGATCGAGCTTTCTGGCAAAAAAGTAAGAGAGGACATTGAAATCCAGTTTACCGGCTTGCGGGAAGGGGAGAAGTTGTACGAAGAACTGCTGAATGACCACGAGCGCGTACAGATCACCCACCATCCCAAGATCATGATTGCGCAGGTAAATCCAGGGGCCTATTCTAAGATTCGAAATCAGATTGAACTTTTTGCGGAGCTGATCGAGAAGAATAACGAATACGATATCGTTCGTCACCTAAAGGTACTGGTACCGGAGTTTATATCTAATTCCTCACGCTTCGAGACGCTGGATCGGGTGAATTGATCCGCCGCGGCGGATGGTTAACTGTTTAATTGGTTAACTGGTTAATCGTGAATTGTTAAACGTTAAAGTTGTTAAATGTTAAGCATGCTGAAATGAGTATTCTGCTAGTTGATTTTATTACCATTGATTTTGAATTATAGGTAATCCGCTGAAAAGCAGATTCTTTGCGTCTTGGCGCCTTTGTGCGCCATAATTAGTTAAGTGAAATGTATTCTAAATCCGCTGTAAAGTGGATTTTTTTTTGTTTTCACGCGGATTTAAAAGGAAAAGGAGCGTTGATTTTAAATTCCCCTCGTAGGAAGCGTGGTTCTAAACAAGATTTTTGTATCACCCACTTCGGGGTTCTGAGTAACTTGAGCATCCCTGACCCAGGGTTTTACCCGGGGTTATAATCGGTTCACCCCCGCAATCCTGCGGGGCAAGCTCCTTCGGGGTTAAGCCAAAAACCAAAGCTAAATCCCCTTCGGCAGACAGGTCCTTAACATTTAACCTTTAACATCTTTAACGATTCATCAATTAAACAATTAATCAGTTAACCAAATAACCTGCCTCCGGCAGACAGGCCCTTAACATTTAACCTTTAACAATTTTAACGATTCATCAATTAACCAATTCAACCTCGTATTTTTACCTTCCCTTTTAAGGATAACTACCTTACCATGAAACAAACTTTTTCCCTACAGCTCTCCCCAGAGGAGGCATACGATGACTTGCTATTCAAGCAAGCCGTACTGAAGAAAGCGGGGGTGCCCGCAGCTACTCCACAAACTTTTGCGCGACAGACGCGGCGCTCCATCGATGCCCGAGGCCGAAAGGTGCTTGTGAATGTGGAAGCCGAACTCTTTATCAACGAATCCCCCGGTTCCTTGCTGGACCATTTTCCTACCTACGACAACGTATCCCAAGCCGACCCTATCCTCATCGTGGGAGCAGGGCCGGCAGGATTATTTGCCGCGCTGCGAGCGATTGAACTGGGCGTCAAACCCATCCTCATCGAGCGAGGCAAGGACGTGCGTGCCCGCCGCCGCGACCTGGCAGCCATCAACAAGGAGGGGGTCGTGCATCCCGATTCCAACTACTGCTTTGGGGAGGGAGGAGCTGGTACCTACTCCGATGGCAAGCTCTATACCCGATCCAAGAAGCGTGGCGACATCCGCCGCATCATGGAGATCCTCGTGGCCCATGGCGCCACCGAGGAGATCCTAGTGGACGCGCATCCCCATATCGGGACGAATAAACTCCCCGTACTGGTGGCCAAGCTTCGCGAAACAATCTTGGAGTCAGGGGGGGAGATCCACTTCGAAACGCGCGTGAAAGACTTCATCCTGGAAGGAAATGAGATCTCCGGGGTGATCACCCAACATGGGGATCAAATTAAAGGAATAGGGGTGATTCTGGCAACAGGCCACTCCGCACGGGATATTTTTGATTTGCTTCATCGGAAGGAAATTTTAATTGAAGCAAAGCCTTTTGCCCTCGGTGTGCGCATCGAGCATAGCCAGTCCTTGATCGACCGGATCCAGTATCACTGTGCCGTAGATCGTGGCCCTTACCTTCCGGCCTCTGCCTACTCCTTGGTGCAGCAGACAACCTTCAAAGGTGTGCAGCGGGGCGTATTTAGCTTTTGCATGTGCCCTGGGGGATTTATTGTGCCGGCAGCTACTGCTCCGGGTGAGTTGGTGGTGAATGGGATGAGCCCCAGCCGCCGAGACAGCAAGTTTGCGAACTCGGGCATGGTGGTATCGGTGGAACTCGAGGACCTTCCCGAATACCAGAAATACGGTCCCCTTGCTGCCATGCACTTCCAAGCCGAAGTGGAAAAACGTGCTTGGGAGATGGGGGGTAAAAATCAGGTAGCACCCGCTCAGCGCATGGTGGATTTTGTGAACAAAAAGGTGAGTGGGAGTTTGCTGGACACGTCCTATCAGCCGGGTTTGGAGGCTGTAGAAATGCGGGAGGTACTGCCTGACTTTATTGCCGCGCGCTTGGCGATGGCTTTCGAAGCCTTTGGACAAAAGATGAAGGGGTATTACACCAACGAGGCCCAGTTGATCGGGGTGGAGAGCCGTACTTCCTCCCCGGTGCGTATTCCTCGCGACAAGGAGAGCTTTGAGCATCCCCAAATCAAGCGCTTGTATCCCTGCGGGGAAGGGGCCGGCTATGCAGGGGGCATCGTCTCCGCTGCCATGGATGGGGAGCGCTGCGCCGAACGCTTGGTGGAAAGGTATGTCAAAAAAAGGGGTTAGCTGGTTAACTGTTTAATTGTAGCTGATAAAATGTTAAAGGTTAAGCGTTAATCCGTTTGCGCCACAAATTAAATTTTGAAGTTACGATCCAAATAACAATTTCCACAGAATTGAATGGATTGTTAACTTTTTCGGAATGAAATCCAAAATAGTTGCTACTTTTTCGGAATTGATTCCGAAAAAGTATGGGTTTATGGTTTATGTCCCCAAATTTTTAGTTCACGCTGATCCAAGGTGAAAAAATACGCTGATTTATTTGGTTTGATCTGCGGGATTTTTCCGTTAGAATCAGCGGGAAGAATTAGTGGTAAATCCTAGTACCAAAGGAAACAAACAACGATGACCCCCTGTGAAACCGGGGGGCATTAGGAGTATTAGAAATTCAGAGCCCCGAAGGTGGCGATACTTTTTTTGTATCACCCACTTCGGGGTTCTAAGCAAGTTTGGTATTCCTACCCCGGGTTTTACCTGGGGTTATAATTGTTACACCCCCGCAATACTGCGGGGCAGGCTCCTTCGGGGTTTAAACTAATTCTAAAAGTAAACCATCAATACTAATATCAGGCCCTTAACATTTTTAACGTTTAACTTGCCTGCGGCAAGCCTACCTCCCGTAGGGAGACAATTTTAACACTTAACCTTTAACGAATAATCAACCAGCTTGCGACTGGCAGGTTAATCAGTTAACCAATTCACCAGTTAACCACTTCTCCCCCTTCAAAAAACTGTAATAAATCGTATCTCTTCTTCTGCCATGGGTCATCAGGGTATGGCTGCGGAGGATGCCTTCCTCGGTGGCGCCGAGTCGGAGTAGTGCCTTGCGGGCGGGGAGGTTGAGGACATCGGTCTTGAACTCCACACGCAGCATACCCAATTCCTAAAAAGCATAGGCAAGCATCAGGAACTTCATCTTCTGGTTGGTGCCCGTACCCTGGGCAGCATGTCCCAGCCAGGTCCAGCCAATCTCTATCCGCTGGTCCCGAGGGAAGTAATTGCCAAATCCCGTAGACCCTAAAAGTTGCTGGCTGTCTTGATCCACCACCACAAATTGGAAGCGATCCTCCGAAAAATGCCCTGATGCCCAAGCTTCTAGCCCAGCAAGCGTACTCAAGTCATGGGTGAAATAGGTCCACAGCCCCGGATCCTGCGTCAATTCCAGCAACCTTGGTAAATCTTCCTGCAAAAGTGGGCGCAGCAAAATGCGTTCACTTTCTAGAATCAGGTCTTTTGCAAACATTATCCCAGTACTTCCTTGAGGGCCTTTACGCAAAGGTTCATTTCTTCAATCGTACCCGTGGAGATGCGGCACCAATCGTTGAGGGGAGGAAAAGGCCTGCCTACTACCACTCCTTTTTTGGCCATCTCGGCATTCAATTGCGTGATGTCTCTTCCTGATTGAAACAAGACAAAGTTGGCATGGGAGGGAAGATAGGGAAGTTTGAGTTCGTCCAAAGCCTGGGTGAGGATGGCCTTGGCTTCGTTATTTTTCTGTAGGGAAAAGCGGTAAAAATCCTGGTCTTGCAAAGCGGCTTTGCCCGCTTCTATAGCCATGATATTCGTATCAGCCACCACCCGCTGACGGAGTTTGGCCGTCAATTCAGGCCGAGCGATCAGGTACCCCACACGAATGCCGGCGAGTCCATACACCTTGGATAGCGTGCGGGACACGACCACATCCATCCCTTTTTTGACCAGCTGCACCATGGAGGGGTAGTTGGGTTCGGTGATGTAGTCCGAGTAGGCTTCATCGGAGAAGACCACGGTACGCTTGCTGACCGTTTCGCAGAAGTCAAGCACCTGGTCTGCAGGAAGGAGCTTACCAGTAGGGTTATTTGGATTGCAAAGGAACACGAGGCCTGTTTCATAGGATACGCGCTTCTCGATTTCTTCCAAATTATAGTCCAGGTCCTTGGTCAAAGGCACCCAGTTGATATCCGTACTCCAAAGGGAGGCATACTCCATCATGGTCAGAAAGGTGGGGAAGCAGGAGATGATCTCCCGACCCTGTCCAAAGGTGAGGCCTGCTACTTTCAGTCCTTCGCCCGAACCGGCAACGGTGACGATGTGGTCCTCGGGCACTCCCTCCTTGGCTGCGATTAACTTGACTAGGGAGGCGTTTGAGGACCAGGGGTAGCGGCATCCTTCGTCAAAGGCGGCTTGCATGGCCGCCCTCATTTTAGGCGAGGGACCGTAGGGGTTCTCGTTGGATCCGAGGCGAATCATCCCTGCCAAAGGGCGAGGGGTGTAAACTGGGGCTGCTACTGCTTGCAGCGGGTTGAGGAGGGCATTTCCTCCCAATAAAGCCATTCCACTGCTAACTGAGGCAGTTTTGATCCAATCTCTTCGTGTGATTCCCATGGGATGCTGGTATTTGTGTAAGGGAAAATAGGAACAACCTTTGAGGTTTCCAAAACCTCGAAGGTTTATGAAATAATTGCCTCTTAAGTTTTTATTTCACGCAGATTAAAAAATGAAAAAGACGCTGATTTAAATCTCTTGATCTTCGGGATTTTTCCCTGAAATTCCCCGGGAAGAAAAAAGAAAAAAATCCTTTCCCAGGCCGGTTTCCCGTTACCCCCTCAAAATACCCTCAATCTCCGCCAATTCATCTGCACTAAACCGGCTATTCTGGATGGCGGCCACGTTGTCGTCCAGCTGCTCGGGACGGGATACCCCCACCAATACGGATGAAATGCGTGGATCCTTCAAGAGCCAAGCAATGGCGAGTTGGGCTAAGGTTTGTCCTCGACGCAGCGCCACCTCATTCAAGCGCTGAATAATCGCCAATTTCTCCGGAGCAATCTGCTCCGGCTTCAGGTACCGCCCATCCTTGGCAGCACGGGAGTCAGCCGGGATTCCTTTCAAGTACTTGTCGGTGAGCAAGCCTTGCTCCAAAGGAGAGAAGGCAATGCTTCCTACTCCTTTTTGCCCCAACACCTCCATCAATCCCTGTTCCACCCAGCGGTCTAGCATGCTGTAGCGGGGTTGGTGAATAAATAGGGGCGTTCCCAAGGACTTCAGGATTTCATAGGCACGTGTGCTGTCTTCGGCGCTGTACTGGGAGATGCCTACGTAGAGGGCTTTTCCCTGACGAACCAGCAGGTCCAAGGCTCCCATGGTCTCTTCCAACGGAGTCTTGGGATCGGGACGGTGGTGGTAAAAAATATCCACGTAATCTAATCCCATGCGCTTCAAACTCTGATCGCAACTGGTAATCAGGTATTTTTTAGAACCAAAGTTACCGTAGGGACCGGGCCACATGTCCCAGCCTGCCTTAGAGGAAATCAGGAGTTCGTCTCGGTAGGGAAGGAAATCCTTCTGCAGCATTCGTCCGAAATTTTCCTCTGCCGATCCAAAGGGAGGACCGTAGTTGTTGGCCAGATCAAAGTGGCAAATCCCCAAATCAACCGCTCTTCTTAAAATCCTTCTTCCCAGAGTAAAGTCGGCATTGTGCCCAAAGTTGTGCCAAAGGCCCAAACTGATTTCTGGGAGTTGGATGCCGCTGTTGCCGCAGTAGCGGTACTTCATCTGATCGTAGCGATCGGCTGCGGGGACGTAGGGAAGGAGGGGGTTATGGTCGTTGATCTGCATGGCTGGATTGGGATAGGTTTGACGTTTTGATTTGGTTTTTGAAAAGTTAAAGATGCCTTAGGCAGGGGTTAGCACTTCAGGATTTTTTGGCTTTTTGGATACGTAGTTTTTAGGAAGTTGCTGCTTCAAGGCCTTGACGAAGAGGTGGAAGTCCACGGTGATGGTATGCCTTGGGGTATTTACTTGCTTGTAATGCGGGTTGGTCACCTCTTTTTCACAGAGCTCGGCCAAGTTCTTGGGTCGCTTCCAGGCGCCAATCAGTTCCTGCGCCATCAGTTTACTCTGCAACTCCGCACCGGGCCAAATGCAGCCCAGTGGCTGAAACATGCCGATAAAGTAGAGGTTGGAGAGGCTAGGATGGAACATTTTTAGGTACAAAGGCACGGGTCCTGTGCTGTAGTCGATCAATTCCTTTTCGAAAAAGGGGTGTGTGAGCCAGTAGCCCGTGCAGGCGATGACGCTGTCGTAATCTTCCTGACGCCCATCTTCAAAAACCACGGTGTTGCCTTCAAATCGGTCAATATCTAGTCGCGGGCTTACTTTGCCATGACGGATTTTGTGGAGGAGTTCGTCGTTGATGGTGGGGTGGGTGGCTCCAAAGGCTTCGGTGACCGGACGGAGTCCATACACGGAATTGTCTCCCACAAAGACTTTGAGCATCAATTTGTTGAAGAAACTACGCACCTTGATTGGTAGCCATTTGGTGCCTTCGGCTACCTTGTCGGAGGGCTTGCCAAACAGGAATTTGGGCACAATGTTGTACCCTCTTCTCCAGGAGATGGCGGTAAAGGCAGATACGCGGCTGGTTTCCACAGCCACATCACAGGCAGAGTTTCCTCCGCCGATCACCAGCACGCGCTTACCTGCAAAGGGAGCGGCCTTTTTGAAGTTATGGGAGTGGAGGAGTTCACCAGTAAAGTTGCCCGGATAGTTGGGCATTCGAGGCTTCCAATGGTGTCCATTGGCGACGACCAGGTGCGTGTAGGTTTCAGTGGTGGACTGCCCAACTTTTTCGGTGGTTACATCCCAGAAGCCGTCGGCTTTTCGCCGACAGGAGGTCACTAGGGTGCCAAACTGGATGTGAGGCAGGAGGTTGAACCGTTCGGCGTAGGCCTGAAAATACCGGCGCAGCGTATCGTGGGAAGGGTAGTCGGGGGTGTTGGGGTCAAACTCCTCGAAGGTAAAGTCTTCGTACTGGGAGAGGGTCTTCGAAGAGATGATGTGTGTAGTTTCAAAGACGCTGGAGTGGCTTTCCTTTTCGGAATAGATCCAGTTGCCGCCTACGGCTTCGTTTCGGTCAAAAGCGACTGCTTCCAGCCCTTGGTCCAGCAGATTTTTAAGTGCAGTTATGCCCGAAGGGCCTGTGCCAATCACGGCTATTTTCTGATGCATGGAAGGAATTTTGGGTAAAGGGGAGGGTGTAAAAACACCTTTCGAAAAATAAGGAATTTTTGGGGAAAACCTTCCTTTGAGGTCTTTTTTAGACCTCGAAGGTTTATTTCTTAAATAAGAATAAGGGTTTTTAAACCGTCGAGGTTTTTGCCCAACCTTTGAGGTCTTTTTCAGACCTCGAAGGTTTATTTCTTAAATTAGAATAAGGTTTTAATTTAAACCGTCGAGGTTTTTGGAAACCTCAACGGTTTTTTCTCAGACCTCGAAGGTTTATTTCTTAAATAAGAATAAGGTTTTATTTCAAACCGTCGAGGTTTTTGGAAACCTCAACGGTTTTTCCCCCCAAACCTACCTTTTTTCTTGCCGGCATCGGGTTGGGATTCGATGATGTCGATCGTTTCGGCGTAGGTCAGATCTGCCGCTTCCTTGCCCTTCGGGATCTTGTAGTTGTTTTTCCCTAGCTTGATGTAGGGTCCCCAGCGTCCATTCAAAACCTGGATCTCTGGGTTTTCCGCGAAAGTTTTGATGTGCTTGTTGGCATCCGCCTCCCGATTGGCCACAATCAATTGGATGGCTTCCTTCTCAGTGATGCTCATGGGATCTTGTTCCTTTTGCAAGGAATAGAAAGCAGCATCGTGCTTGATATAGGGGCCAAATCGCCCGAGGGCAGCCACCATCTTCTTGTCCTCAAAAACGCCTACCTCACGGGGAAGTTTAAACAATTCCAAAGCATCTTCTAAGCTGAGGTTTTCGATGAATTGGCCTTTTTTCAGACTGGCAAATACCTTTTCCTCGTCCTCGTTGTCGCCAATCTGCACCAAAGGACCAAACTTGCCTAGTCGAGCGGTGATGGGTTTACCCGATACGGGGTGCGTGCCTATCAACCTGCTCGTATTGATGTCCTGACGGGATACCTGCTGCGTTTCTTCCACACTGCTGTGAAACTTGCCGTAAAAGGCATCGATCATGTCCTGCCAATCTTGGCCACCCGCAGCAATCTCGTCAAACTCCTTCTCCACCTTGGCGGTAAAGTGGAAGTCGATCACATTCGGAAAATGCTCCGCCAAAAAGTCGTTTACGACCATGGCGATATTCGTAGGGAAGAGTTTGTTTTTCTCGGCTCCCGTAATTTCTGATTTAGTACTCTCCTTAAATTGCCCACCCGAAATGACCATCTCCACGTAGGGTCGCTTGGTCCCTTCGCGGGCCTCTTTATTCACGTAATCCCGCTTTTGAATGGTGGAAATCGTGGGTGCGTAGGTGGAAGGTCGGCCGATGCCTAGTTCTTCCAACTTTTTCACCAAGGAGGCTTCCGTGTAGCGTGGAGCAGGACGTGTGAAGGTTTCTTTCCCCTTCATCTCCTTTATGCGCAAGGCTTGTCCTACAGTCATTGGTGGAAGGAGTGCAATGTTGCCACTTTCCTCATCTTCAGGCTCCTCGTCCGTATCTTCCAAATACACCTTCAAAAATCCATCGAAAGTGATCACTTCTCCCGTTGCCTGCAATTGCAGGGGGGAATTGGAAATGCCCACGGTGATCGTGGTGCGCTCCAAGGCAGCATCACTCATCTGGGAGGCGATGGCTCGCTTCCAGATCAACTCGTACAAGCGCTGCTCGTTGCGGTCGCCGGAAACTTGGGCAGTGCCAAAATCGGTGGGACGAATTGCCTCGTGCGCCTCTTGAGCACTTTCGTTTTTGGTAGTGAACTTTCGCTGGGTATGGTAGTTGGGACCAAAAGCCTGTTCGATGGCGGACTTGGCTGCGGCCAAGGCATCTTGAGACAAGTTGGTGCTGTCGGTACGCATGTAGGTAATCTTTCCCGCCTCGTAGAGCTTCTGGGCTACCTGCATGGTCTGTGCTACAGAAAAATACAACTTACGAGAGGCCTCCTGCTGAAGCGTGGAGGTGGTAAATGGGGCTGCAGGAGTCTTTTTGGCCGGTTTCTTTTCGAGGTTGGCTACGGAGAAACTCGCATCTATGCAATTTTTGAGAAATGCCTCGGCTTCGGCCTTGGTGTCAAATTTCTTGGGCAATTCCGCCTGGAAGGACTTGCCTTCCACCTCAAAAAGGGCGGTAATGCGGAATGCGGATTTGGAATGGTGCGCCTCGATCTCTCGTTCGCGCTCCACAATCAAGCGAACTGCTACCGACTGCACGCGACCGGCTGAAAGCCCGGTTTTGATTTTTTTCCAAAGAATAGGGGAGAGTTCAAAACCCACCAATCGATCCAAGATACGTCGTGCCTGCTGGGCATTGACGAGGTCGTAGTCGATGGTTCGTGGGTTGTCGATGGCCTTTAGGATCGCGTTTTTGGTGATCTCGCGGAAGACGATGCGCTTGCAATCTTGCTCCTCCAACTTCAATACCTCTTTCAAGTGCCAAGAAATGGCTTCTCCTTCGCGGTCATCGTCACTGGCAAGGTAGACCATGTCGGCATCCTTTACCAGGGCTTTGAGATTCTTGATTACTTCTTTTTTATCTGCAGTGACCTCGTAGGTGGGCTTGAAGCGATTTTTGATGTCGATGGCCTTGTCGCCTTTCGGCAAATCTCGCACGTGCCCGAAGCTGGAGGCTACCTTAAAGTCCTTTCCCAAGTACCCTTCGATGGTTTTGGCTTTGGCGGGGGATTCTACGATGACAAGATTTTTCGACATAAAAGTGGAGGGTTAGGGTTTGGCCCCTAAACGAAGCGCTAAAAATAGAGGGGATTGGGTTCTCGTGCAAATAATTACTTCTGAAGCTACCTTTTATTTGATAAGGAATGTATCTGCTAGCAATTGTACAAGGTACAAAGTACCAAGTACAAAGTAGGAAATTCAATACGGATATATATTCTGCTTCGGAAGGATCTTGATACTTGCTACTAGATACATGCTACTTAAGAATCTTGGGATAACAAATTGTACAAGGTACAAGGTACAAAGTACCAAGTACAATGTATGGAATACCAATAAGAGAGAATTTTAAATCATAAACCTGACTTGCTTGTCTACTTTCGGTTAGCAGGTTCTTAAATGAAAGCAAAAATTCAAAAGGCACAAGACGATTAAACTAGCAGAATAATCCTTTTAGCAGTAACGCATACTTGGTACATTGTACTTAGTACTTCGTACAGATTAATTCAAAGTAGGGATTGCGGTAAGGATATGAATTCTGCTTCGGAAGGATCTTGATACTTGCTACTAGATACTTGCTACTAAAGAATCTTGGTACATTGTACTTGGTACTTCGTACAATTTTTACCGGATTTCCCTCAACACATCCAATTCCGTATACCTCGGTGCTCCTCCTTTTTGCGTAGCGACGTAGCCACCCAACTTGCAGGCAAAATCGATGATCTCCTCGGGGGACTTTTCTTCCAAATACATCTTGATAAAGCCGCTCAAAAAGGCATCGCCTGCCCCGATGGAATCCTGGAATGCCACCTTGTAGCCGGGATGCTCGACCAAGGTGCCCTTTTGGTAGATCGCTGCACCCTTGGATCCACGCGTGATGCAGATGATGGAAATGGGGTACTGTTGATCCAAGAACTCACAAAGACCGGGAATCGTCGCTTCCGTGCCGAAGTGGGCGGCAAACTCCACCAATTCATCCTCGTTGATTTTGAGGATATCCGTGTAGCCCAATAAGGTTTCAATGACTTCAAAGGAATAGTGGGGAGGACGGAGGTTGGCGTCAAAAATCCGAAGTGTTGAGTGGCGGAGCAGCTTGAGTAGGGTAGCCAAACTTTCAGAATGCCTGGCGCCCAGCGTACCGAAGACAAAGGCATCGGACTCGGCAACGATGCGGTCTTGCTCCGGG
>Ga0194134_10005480_pt1 | contig 11997 bp, 13 predicted proteins | sample TA2KigOff0mmetaG_FD_148602 | JGI IMG/M metagenome (GOLD analysis project Ga0194134, IMG submission 148602) | Freshwater microbial communities from Lake Tanganyika, Tanzania - TA2015056 Kigoma Offshore 0m | ecosystem: Environmental > Aquatic > Freshwater > Lake | place: Tanzania: Lake Tanganyika... | reverse complement strand
TGGATCAATTTGATAAGATAGGCACTTATAAGGGAGTGTTTGCACGGCTGGCGCCGGCCCTGGTCTTCAAAACCAGCGGGGGGTTTGAACAAGGCTCCCAGTAGGTTCGATTCCTATACACTCCCGCTTCTCTAAAGTCCTTACGGAACAGAAGTTTCTGGCGATTGTCAAGGGCGATCCGTCATGAAGGTGGCGGGTCGCCCTCGGCTTTGGATACCGCCAAAATTGGGTGGTGCGCGGCCTGAAAAGGTTAACGGGAGCGATCCACTTGTCTGGCTCCCATGTGCCTTGCTGGTGAAGTGATCGTCATTTTCTGTCCCGGTGATGGCTCATCTTGCCCACTCTGCGCACTGACAAGCGGGTGCTAACCGTCACCCCATACCGTCCACGCCGCTGAGAATAGCTCGCCTCTCAGCTACATAGGGGGTGCAAGAACATCACGTCCTCAACCTCAGCGCGGGGGTCCAAAGCACCGCCCTTTTATTCCTGGCCCGCGAACCCGGCAGCAAACTCCGGTTCGACGCGTGCGTCTTCGCAGATACCCAGAAAGAACCCGCCGCCGTCGTCAAGCACCTCGACCAGCTGCGGTCGCTCGGTACGCCCGAAATCTGGGTCCGGTCGGCAGGCAGCCTCGGCGGCAACCTGATCGGCGGCACCAACAGCACCGGCCAGCGGTTCGTCTCTATCCCCGCCTTCACGAAGGGGCCGGACGGCAAAGTCGGGATGGACCGACGCCAGTGTACCGCCGAGTACAAGATCAACGTCGTGAACCGGGCGATCCGCCGCGAACTGCTCGGCCTCAAGCCCCGCCAGCGGGTTCCGAAGGGCGTGACGATCTATCAATATATCTGCATCACTACCGACGAGGCGGCGCGGGCCGAGAGAGCGAAGAAGAGGTTTGTCACGGTGAAGCACACCGTCCCCGTATACCCTCTGATCGAGATGGGCTGGAGTCGGAAGGACTGCCTCGAGTACCTGCGGGGCAAGCTGTCCTACGAGACGCCCAAGTCGTCATGCATGTTCTGCCCGTACCGCACGAACCAGTCGTGGCGGCACCTGAAGCAGACCGACACGGCGGGTTGGGACCGGGCCGTCGAGATTGACGCGGCCTTGCGGCGGAAGGAGAGCGCGGTGACGAGGGGCTTCCGCCAGGAGTTGTTCGTCCACAGGTCGTGCGTGCCGCTGCCGCTCATCGACTTCAACGCACTCGCCCCGAACACCCTCGACCCGATGACGGTCGGCGAGTGCTAGGGCATGTGCGGCGTCTGATCCACCGCAAACCGAGCTACTCAGCGCTCGGGCCACTTCCTGGCAGAAGGCCACCAGCGACGGTGATAGGTTGAACAGGTCCCCCATGACGAATTTAGCCGCCTGGAGATCATCGAGGACTACGCCGAAGTAGAGCCGGAATTTCCGCGTCGTCTCGATGGTCGTGCCGCCCTTGTTGAGCAGCCAACTATGTTGAACCCAGCGCGACCCGGACAGCGAGTAGCCGGTTGCGATCCGGTAGCTCGGGTGGTACATCAAGTAGAACCCGGACGTGTTGCGGTGGCAGTTGTGCTGGACGCCCTTCTTCAACACGATCTTGTCCGGGCGCAGTAGCTCGCCGTGCTGAAGGATGAAGTCGTCCAAGTCCACGTCTTGGTGGTAGACCCGTTCGCCGCCGATGGCGAGCAGCACGTCGTCAATCGTCTTCATGATGTCTCCTCGATCCGGCTCTTGCCGCGTCGTTCGGTCAACTGGTGTTCCCGCCCGCGCCCGGCGCGGCGGTGTGCGACGAGCCAGCGGGGCGTTCAAACTCTCTCCAACGGTGTCAGCGGTTACGTTCAAGCTTCCGGGTCGTCGGGCGTGGTGCCGTCATCGTCGTAATCGGCCCGTCCTTCCACGCTTCATTTCTGGCAAGAAATCGTATGCCAGACTCCGTGGCAACGTCGAACTGCACGTCGGGCCACCCCGAACCGTCGCGCGGCGGCGAGACAGCACTTTTCCGGCAGCATCGGGAGGCGTTGGGGTTGGCGAGCCACGGCGGGAAAAAGGCGTCGGCAGCCGTCTCCGACTACTCCCTACGCCCTGTCTTGACCGCGCGGATGGGGTACAGGTCGCCTTAGGCGTAGCCCTCGCCGATGATCTCAACCTCCAATTCGATCACTTCGAGTTGGCCCTGTAGGTCGGGCCACCGTTTCGGGAGTGCCTTCGCCAGCTTCCTCGCCCAAGTCGAATCCGTGTTTCCAAGCCACGGGATGAGTGGCGACAGGTTCACCTCGGAACGGGACCAATCCACGACGTTGGGCATCTGCGCGGCCCGCCCGTCGAGCGCGCCGCCGTACCACTCCCTCGTCATGAAGGATCGCGTCTGCTCCTCGGTCGGGGGGACATGGCCAGCGAGGATGTAGAAGCTCAAAGGGACGCGGACGTTCACGATCTATTTCATGCGATCCTCCGGTTGTGGGCAGTCAGCGCTGCGTCCTTAATCGTCGTCGTGCCGGTTGCCTCGACTGGTAAGTGACTCATTTTCCTCGATAGCGTCGAGGAACTGCTCGCCCGACTCCGTGAAGGCGTCGAACTCCACGTCGGGCCACCTCTCCGTGATGGCCTTCAAGAGAGCCGAGCCGAATCCTTGACGCCGGTGGCCGTCCATGACGTACAGCCAATCGATGTACCACCCGTAGCCCTCCACGATCCACGCCTGGGCGACGGAGTACGCCATCTCTTTTCAGCCAGTATTCGACCGCCCAACGGATGCCCGGCTTCGACCACGACGCGACGGGGGCGTCGAGCCGCCTAAAGAGGATTTCCGCATGGTCAAGCTGCACGATCTAGACTTCATTCTTCTGGTGCATCGCACTGTCCTCGGCTGCGTCTGGGTGCTGTTCGTGTCTGTCGCCACCCTCAATATCGGCAACCAACACCCGCTTGTAAACTGACGCCAAGGCCCGCGTTCTCGTCGCCAGATTCACGGCTCAGGCCGCGACGCGCGAAGGAAGGCCACCATGACCACATCTCGGTATAACAAGGGCATACGGTGGAGGTGGCCGCTGCATTCCCCGTGACGACCGAGTTTTCCGCAGGTGAACTTCGCCAATCGCCGGGTCTGGAGAGACGTTCATGCACAAGGCTGATACTTCGCGGTGGGGCGATGCCCACGACTTCGATTCGGGCAACCCGGTCAGCGAACGAGGCACCCGGCTGGTCGTGCTGCTGACCGCGACGATGATGGTGGGCGAGATCGTCGCCGGCTGGCTCACCAACTCGATGGCCCTGCTGGCGGACGGCTGGCATATGGGGACGCACGTCGCGGCCCTCGGTGTCACGGCCTTCGCTTACTGGTACGCCCGCCGGCACGCCGCCGACCCACGGTTCGCATTCGGGACGTGGAAGGTCGGCGTCCTGGCCGGGTTCGCCAGCGCCATCATCCTCGGCCTCGTCGCGTTGTACATGGCCTGCGAGTCGGTGGTTTGGATGTTGCACCCCATGTCGATCCAGTACGATCAAGCCATCGCCGTGGCCGTCGTCGGCCTGTTGGTCAACCTCTCAGCGCGCGGCTGCTGCACGGCGGCAGCGGCCACCACGGACACGGTCACGGACATTCGCACGGTGACGGCCACCATCACCACGACCTGAACCTGCGCGCGGCCTACCTGCACGTCTTGGCCGACGCCCTGACTTCGGTCCTGGCTATCGTCGCCCTGATTGGCGGGAAAGCGTTCGGCTGGGACTGGCTCGACCCGGTCATGGGCATCGTCGGTGCCGCCGTCATCACCATCTGGGCCTGGGGGCTGCTGAGGCAGACGAGCCGGGTGCTGCTCGACCGTGAGATGGACGAGCCGGTCGTTCAAGAGATTCGTGACGTGATCGAGGGCAGTAGCGAAGCGGTGGTCGTGGACCTGCACGTCTGGCGGGTCGGGCCGGGCAAGTTCGCCTGCATCGTCGGGGTGGCGACAGCCAACCCCGAGCCTCCCGAACACTACAAGGAGCGACTGCGGGTGCATGAGGAACTCGTCCACATCACGTTCGAGGTTCACCACTGCCAGGGCGAACACCCGCACACCGAAGAATTGGTTGCTGCTCGGTGACGTGAGGTCAACGCGGTCAGCCGATCCGAGGGATCAGGTGGCGTGGCACCGCTTCGCGGACGGTCGGGCGGAACCAGTCGATTTTGCCGGTCTTCTTCCTGGCGATCCGCTTCCGCCGCGCGTTTGTGAACGGCGTGGGGTTGATCCGCGACAGCCACGGGCGGGGGGCGCGATCGGGTGCCGGGACGCCCTCGACGTACTGCATGAAGGTGAGCATCGGGGTATGTAGCCCGCCCGACACCGGCACTCAAAAGAAAAGTCCGCAGAGGGAAAGCCGGATACGGTCGATGGAACCGGATTCCGGGGGAAATGAGCGCGGGTTCGAGCCGCTTCAGTTTTGCGACACGGATCGGGCCGGACGCGGTCGCCGACAAACAGGCAGAGCGCTGCCGTTCGCGCTTCCACTGAGCGCGCAGTTCAAGCCCCTTGACCGACGCCCACCTCTCTACCAATTTCCATTTACGGTAGCCGACTCTAGGCTTCCAACTGCCGATACACAATCGTCAGATGTCTCTCTCTTAAGTAGATGCGTCGAGCAGAAGATCGACGGCTTGTGCCGAAGCCTCGGGCAATCGACGGGGATACATATTTCGGCTTCCCACGGCTTGCCGTCCGCATTCGGCGGCGTGACAGCGCCCGCCGCTGCCCTCCTCAGCCCGCTTCCGGCGAACTTTTTTCGGTAAAACTTCGTATGCACCTTGTCGCCACTCGCTGAAGGTATTACAAAAGTATAACTTAAAACCGTTTCGTATTACTTTGTTTGACCGGAGTGCCGCCACAGGCTCCGCTCAGGAGGTCCGCATGACCGCACGACCGCGCGCCTCGTACCGCACCGCCTTCACGCTGATCGAGTTGCTGGTGGTGATCGCCATCATCGCCGTCCTCATCGGCCTGCTCGTGCCGGCTGTCCAGAAGGTTCGGAGCGCTGCCGCCCGGATGAGCAGCCAGAACAACCTCAAGCAACTTGGCCTCGCCCTGCACAGCTACGAGAGCGCAAACAGCAAACTGCCGGGGATGCTGTCGGTGGGGGCCAGCAACGCCACCTCATTCGGCTATTCGGTCCACGCCCAACTGCTGCCGTACATCGAGCAGGAAAACCTCGGCAAGACGTTCGACATGTCTCAGCCGCTGTTCGTCGGCGTCTTCCCGACACCTTCGTTCCGACTCAACCCGGTGATGGCTCCCGCTGCCGCCACGGTCGTCAAGACGTTCCTTTGCCCCGGCGACGGACAACAACCCCTCTTCACAGTGAACTCGGGTGGCGGCACCCACGCCGGGACGAATTACGTCGTGAACCTCGGGTCTGGGCTGGGCGGCCCCGGCGCGTCCTCCACGAACGGATACGACACCCGCTTCCCCTCGGACGGGATGTTCTTCTACGGCCCCGGTCTGCGGTTGGCCGACATCACGGACGGCACCTCGAACACCATGTTCATGTCTCAGTGCCTGCTCGGGACGAACCAGAACCTGACCAAGCCGTTCGCCAACTTGTCGATGGAAGAGAAGCGGCGGCAGACCGCCAGTATCTCGGGCCGTGGGTTGTACACCGGGCCGAGCGGGGTCAACCCCGGCTATGGGGCCAGCCCACCCCTCGGACCAACCGATTATCAGTCGGCTACCTCCTGGCGGGGCAACCGGGGCGGGTCGTGGATTTGGGCAAACGCCTCCGTCAACGGCTTCACCGCCGCGCTCACGCCCAACTCGCCTGAGCCGGACGCGACCGCCCACGGCCTCGGGTTCCTGTCGGCCCGGAGCAACCTCAGCGGCGGCGTCAACGTGTGCTTCGGCGACGGCAGCGTCCGCTTCGTCCGCGACTCGGTCAGCATCACCACATGGCGGGCGATGGCGACCCGCGCGGGCGGCGAAGTCATCAGCGGCGACAACTAACCACCCGGAGAAACCCACCATGACCCTGCTCCTGCTTTCCCTGCTTCTGGGCGCGGACCCGACGCCGTCGCAGACGTGGCCCGGATTCCGGGGCGACGGGTCGAGTACCTCAACAGCCAAGGAATTGCCGCTGAAATGGTCGCCGAGTGAGAACCGTGCCTGGGTCACGCCGGTGCCCGGCTACGGCCAGTCGTCGCCCGTGGTCTGGGGCGACCGCGCCTTCGTCACCGCCATCGACGGAGCCGAGAAAGAGAAGCTGTTCGTCGTCGCGGTGGACGTGAAGACCGGCAAGGCGGACTGGAAGAAGGAGTTCGCCGCCGGCCAGAAGGGCAAGAACACCCCGATGATGAGCCGGGCCGCGCCGACGCCCGTGGTCGATGCCGACCGCGTCTACGCCTTCTTCGAGTCCGGCGACTTGGTCGTGCTGACCCACGCCGGCGACGTGAAGTGGGAGCGCTCGCTGTCGAAGGACTACGGGGCGTTTGAGAACGGACACGGCATCGGCAGTTCGCCAGCCCAGACTGACAAGGCCGTGGTCATCCTGATCGACGACCGGGGGCCGTCGTACCTCGTCGCGCTCGACAAGGAGACGGGCAAGAACCTGTGGAAGGCCGACCGCAAGAGCCGGGGGTCGTGGACTTCGCCCGTGATCGGCAAGTTCGACGGCAAGCCCGCCGTCCTCGTCAGCAGCAGCGGCTCGCTCGACGCCTATGACGCGGCCAGCGGGAAGGTACTCGCCACTCTCGACGGCCTCGTCGGCAACAACATCCCGTCGCCGACCGTGTGCGGCGGCCTCGTCCTGGTCGGTGCCGGCGAGAACCGCATGAAGCCGGACAGCGCCGCGTCGGCGAAGTCGAACTGCTGCGTTCGGCTGAAGGAGGGCGAGAAGCCGGCGTTCGAGGTGGCTTGGGAGGGGAAGAAAGCGATCTGCCAGCACGCCAGCCCGCTCGCCCACCAGGGCCACGCCTACTTCGTCACCAAGGTCGGCCTCGTCGTCTGCCTCGACCTGAAGACCGGCGAGGAGAAGTACGCCGAGCGCCTCGGCTGTGAGTGCTGGGCGACCCCGGTCGGCGCGGGCGACCACGTCTACTTCTTCGGCAAGGACGGCGTCACCACTGTCCTCAAGGCCGGGCCGAAGTACGAGCGCGTCGCCACCAACCGCCTGTGGTCCGCCGAGGACTTCGCCAAGCGTCAGGAGGAGGCGAGGAAGAAGGCCGAAGAGACGCTGCCGAAGGCGAGGGAGGGCAAGGGGCCGGGCGGACCTCCGCTGCCCAAGGAGGAGCGCGAAGCCATGCGCTATTCCGCCGTGGGCGACGTGGTCTACGGCGTGGCTGCGGTGGACGGGGCGTTCATTGTCCGCACCGGGACCGAACTCTACTGCGTCCGCGAAACCAAGGCTGAGAAGTGACACCGGGGTGACACTGATGATGATGATGCACCGTTTCGCATGGCTGGCGCTGCTCGGCCTCGCCCTGGCCGGCACGACCGCCTGCAACCGCTCGAGCGCGGTCGCCCGTGAAGACAAGCCCTCTGACGAGAAGCCGAAGAAGGCGAAGTCGGCCCGTCCGTTCGCGCGGCTGTTCGTGCAAGATCTGGAGTCGTGTTCGCTGAAGTGGGCCGACGTGAAAGTCAGCGAGAAGGACGAGTTCACGCTCGGGCCGCTCGCCGCCTTGGAGGGGTTCAAAAAGCTCGACCCGGCCAGGCAGAAGCTCGTCCAGATTGCCGACAGCAGCGGGCTGGTCTGCGTCGGCGTGCGCGACGACGAGGTCGGGTCGGTTGAAAGCGGCTGGGTGCTGCTGCGCTCCGGCGTCGGCTACATCGACCACGGCGACCACGGCCACTGGACGTTCAAGAAGAAGCCCGAGGTGATCGACAGCCGCCTGGACAAGAAGCAGGGCAACCCGGCCCACCTGTACATCTACGACGGGCGCTTCTTCCTCGCCAACGACAGGCTCAACGGCTACACGCGCATCGACCCGAAGGAGTACGAGGACGGCGGCAAGGGCAAACCTCGCTTCCTCCAGGGAGGCGGCAACCACATCACGCTGGCCGTCGTGGACGACAAGGTCGGCTATTTGGCGTGGATCGACGGCGGTGGGCCGAACAAGGGTAGGGTCGATGTCACCCCGGTGACGAAGCAGGAGAAGAGCGAGCCGAAGTATTCCTTCAAGCTGCCAGCCGGCGGCATCCACGGGGCCATCGCCAACTCGGGCAAGGTCTTCTTCGCTCCGTCCGACGGGATCTGCTGGGTCGAGGGCGACAAGGCGCTGATGTGCAAGGCCGACGACGTGAAGGTGAACCACGTCCCGCTCGGCAAGGACGGCGACAAGCCACGCCGCACCGGGGCGTTCGTCAGCCACGCCAATTATGTCCTGTTCGTCACCGGCAAGGAGGCGTCCTCGGCCCTCGTCCTGCTCGACGCGAAAAAGGCCGAGCCGAAGCTGATCTCCGTGGCGCTGGGCGTCAAGAAAGGCACCCAGGCGGTCACGCCGCACGTCGCCGTCACGCCCGAGGGCAAGGCGTATGCCTTCATCTTCCACGACCACGCCAAGGGCGTCGATGTCGAGGACGCCATTGGCGTGGTAGCCCTGGACCCGAACGGCGACGGCGACTGCTCCGACGCCAAGGTGGTCAAGACGCTGAAAGTCGGCAAGAGCGTGGTGGAAGGTCACTTCGGCCACCACGACATGGCCTTCGATGCGGAGAAGCGTTTCGCCTTCTTCACCAACCCCGGCGACGGCACCGTCTCGGTGCTGTCGCTCAAGTCGCTCGACGTGGTGAATACGTTCAAGGTCGGCGGCACCCCCACGGCCCTCGTCGCTCTGGGCAGCCGCGAGACGGACGACTGAATCACGCGAAAAACGGTCCACCCGCTCGCCCCGAGTGAACCGTCTGCGCCTTGGCGTCGTATAACAAATTTTAACCATCTGCGTTCTCAGTAGACCCTCGACCATGAGCATCGAAGCGGAACCAGTCTCGACGGACACGACCGCCCCGGCCCCGCGCCCGAGGCCGTTGTCGCGGCGCGTCCTGCACTGGGTACGGCGGACGCACCTGTTCCTGGGGCTGTTCCTTCTGCCGTGGGTGATGCTTTACGGCGTGTCGGGCTTCCTGTTCAACTACCCGACCGCCTTCCCCGACCAGCCGACGCGCTCGTTCGGCCTCGAGGACGTGCGCGGCACCTCGCTGGAAGGGTTGCCCAGGCCGGCGGAACTGGCCGAGGAGGTCGTCGCGGTTCTCAACGAGAAGGGCGGCTCGTACCGCCTCGTCCGTCCCGAGGACGCGGCGTTCGCCCGCAGCCGGGTGCTGCTCAACGCTCGCGGGCAGGGCGTCGAACACAGCATCGTCGTGGAACTGCCCGATGGCTCGGGCTACGTCCGCTCGAAGCACAGCGCCCCGCAGGAAGCGCCCGCGCCGTTTGCCGCGAAGTCCGGCATCCGCACGGCCACGTCGCTGCCGGATCGGCTCCAGGAGGGGACGCCGGTGGTGTTGAACAAGCTCGGCCTCGACGCCGACGAGGCGACCGTACCCGGCGCGCTGCCGGACCTGAAGTTCTACATGGAGGCCGACGGGCGGGTCTGGCGGGTGACCTACCAGCCGCAGCGGGGCGGCATCAGTGGCAGGCCCGCTGACGCGCCGGGGCAGAGCCTGACGGCCCGCCGGTTCCTGACGGGGCTGCACCTGGCGCGCGAGTATCCGGCGGGCGGGGGCGTGCGCTGGTACTGGGCGCTGTTCGTGGACGCGATGGCCTTCGTGATGGTGTTCTGGGCCGTCTCGGGGCTGTTCATGTGGTGGCAGATCAAGGCGGTGCGCGGCTGGGGGGCGGTCGTGCTGGCACTCAGCGCCGCCGTCGCGGCCCTCATGGCGTTCAGGGTGTATCAGGTGCTGTCGCTGTGACCAGTGGGTTGTCATCCGATGAGAACCTGTTCAAAGTGTGTTTGCCTTGCACTGCTTCTGGCGGCTATCGGCTGCGGGAGCCGCCAGCCGGAGCGCGTGAAGATCTACCCCGCGCGTGGGGCGGTCATCTTCAAAGGCCAGCCCGCCGCCGGGGCAATCGTCCGCGTGCATGGCGTAGCGGGGGCGACGCCTCGCGCCGTCGTGCGAAAGGACGGGACGTTCGCCCTGACCACCTACGAGGCCGGCGACGGCGTCCCACCCGGTCGTTACCGGGTGAGCGTCTACTGGCGTCGGCAAGGCCAGGAGGACGGCGACGAGGGGCCGTTCTTGATTCCAGAACGGTACTCCCGGCCCGAGTCGTCCGGCCTTGAGATCGAGATCAAACCCGAGGCGCAGAACGACCTGTCGCCCTTCAACCTGAAGCCTTAACCCGGAGTTCCGATGTCTCGATTTGTTCATATTATTCGACGAGCCTTCACGCTGATTGAGTTACTCGTCGTGATAGCCATCATCGCCATCCTGATAGGGCTGCTCCTGCCGGCGGTGCAGAAGGTCCGCGAAGCGGCGGCGCGCATGTCGTGCAGCAACAACCTCAAGCAACTGGGGCTGGCGCTGCACAACTTCGAGAGCGCCCACGGCGAGTTCCCGGTGAACCTCGGCACCGTCCGCAATCCGGGGCCGCGCCACCCGTGGACGGTCAGGATCTTGCCGTACATCGAGCAGGAGAACCTGTTCCGGCAGATCCGCCTCGACGTGGCCTGGTTCGATCTGCCCAACCGCGACGCCATCAAGACGCGGGTCAAGACCTATGAGTGTCCCTCGGCGTCCGACCGCCAGCCGGCCTTCACCGAGGTCTCCGTGCCGACGATCAGCGGCGTGATGACGCGGATCGAGGGCGGGCGCTGGGACTACGGCCCGTTCAGCGGCATCAACGGCGCGTTCCTCGGCCTGCCGTCCTCGTTCGACGTGCGCGCGGTCTTCGACGGCGGCGGCAACAGGTACGCCGACATCACCGACGGCCTCTCCAACACGGCGATGATGTCGGAGTGTGCCAACCGCCAGGAGTTGTGGAAGCGGCGGACGCGCGTCACGAACACCGTCGCGGAGAACAACCCCTGCGGGGGCGGCGGTGCCGGGTGCGTCAACGGCGGCATCTGGGCCGACTGGAACAAGAACATGCGGATCGACGGGGCGAGCTACGACGGCAACGCCTCCAGCGGCGGGCAGTGTGCCGTCAACTGCACCAACCAGTGGGAGGTGTACAGCATGCACACCGGCGGGGCCAACTGCCTGTTCGCTGACGGCTCGGTGCGGTTCCTCAACGAGTCGCTCACCTACCCCGTGCTCGCCGCCATGATCACCCGCGCCGGCGGCGAAATCGTGGACGGCGGGTACTGAATGGCCTCGACAGGGAAGACTCATTCTGGAGAGCGAACATGCAACGCGCGTCGAAGATCACGCTCGCCTCGATCCTGATGGTCGCAGCATCCGCCCTGGCCGGCGAGGGCAAGGCGACACTACCGCCCCTGCCCGTCGCGGCGTCGAGCCTCGGGGCCGTCGAGTGCGGCGGGTTCTTGTACGTCTACGGCGGTCACATGGCCGCGCCGCACACCTACTCCCAGGAGACGACCTCGGGCAAACTGCACCGGCTAGACCTCGGAGATCCGAAGTCGAAGTGGGAGGAACTTCCCGGCGGCACCCACTTGCAGGGCATGAACCTCGCCGTTCACAAGGGCAAGGTGATCCGCGTCGGCGGCATGGAGCCGCGCAACAAGAAGGGCGAGAAGCCCGCGCTGTTCTCCACTGACGAGGCCGTCATCTACGACCCCAAGGCGAAGAAGTGGGAGAAACTTCCGGCCCTGCCCGAGCCGCGCTCCTCGCATGACCTCGTCGTGATCGGCGACAAGCTCTTCGTTGTCGGCGGCTGGAAGCTCGACGGCAAGGGGACGAGCGGGACGTGGCATGACACCTCCCTGGTTCTCGACCTCGCCGCCGAGAAGCCCGCGTGGAAGAGCTCCGCGCAGCCGTGGAAGCGCCGCGCGGCAAAGGAGCTCTGGTGCAGTCGTCATATCCTCGATTATGACATCAAATTGCAGGTTGAGGATGGTGAAAAGCGGGTGTCGCTGGTCAGGGTCCGAAA
>Ga0194134_10005476_pt1 | contig 12003 bp, 10 predicted proteins | sample TA2KigOff0mmetaG_FD_148602 | JGI IMG/M metagenome (GOLD analysis project Ga0194134, IMG submission 148602) | Freshwater microbial communities from Lake Tanganyika, Tanzania - TA2015056 Kigoma Offshore 0m | ecosystem: Environmental > Aquatic > Freshwater > Lake | place: Tanzania: Lake Tanganyika... | reverse complement strand
CCACCCGGACGTGGATCTCCCGCACGCTGCGCGACATGCGGCGGCTGGGCGTGGACAAGGGCGAGGCCACCCGCAACAAGGTCAAGGCGCTCTCCGAGGAGCTCACCCTCATTGGCCAGGAGTTCGGCCGCAACATCGTCCAGGACGTGCGCTCGGTGGACTTCACCCCGAAGGAGCTGGAGGGGCTCCCCGAGGACTTCCTGAAGGCCCACCCGCCAAAGGACGGCAAGGTCCGCGTCACCACCGACACCCCTGACTACGCCCCGGTCATGGCCTACGCCCGCGCAGCCAGGACGCGCGAACAGATGTGGCGCGCCTACCGGATGCGCGGCCACCCGAAGAACCTGGACACCCTCAACCGCCTCATCTCCAAGCGGCACGAGCTGGCCACGCTGCTCGGTTACCCGTCCTGGGCCGCCTACGTCACCGAGACCAAGATGATTGGCAGCGCGGAGAAGGCCGCCACCTTCATCGACCAGGTGAACGACGCCGCCTCCAAGGCCGCCGCGCGCGAGGTGGACGCCCTGCTCGCCTTCAAGCGCAAGGACGACCCGAAGGCCGCCGCGCTCGAGCCCTGGGACCAGGAGTTCTACGAAGACCGCTACAAGGCGGCCACCTTCGGCTTCGACAGCCAGAAGGCCCGCCCCTACTTCGAGTACACGAAGGTGCTCGCCGGGGTGCTGGACGTCACCTCCACCCTCTTCGGCATCACCTACACCCCCGTCCCGGACGCCCCGCGCTGGCACATGGACGTGCGCGCCTTCGACGTGTCGGAGGCGGACACCGGCACGCTGCGCGGCCGCATCTATCTGGACATGCACCCGCGCGCGGACAAGTACAAGCACGCCGCCCAGTTCGACCTGGTCACCGGCCAGGGGGACATTGCGTACGCGGAGGGCGTGCTGCTGTGCAACTTCCCGCAGCCCGGGGCGCAGCCCGCGCTCATGCAGCCGCGTGAGGTGGAGACCTTCTTCCACGAGTTCGGCCACCTGCTGCACCACGTGCTGGGCGGCAACCAGCGCTGGGCCGCGCAGTCCGGCGTGAAGACCGAGTGGGACTTCGTGGAGGCCCCCTCCATGATGCTGCAGGAGTGGGCCCAGAACGGGGAGGCGCTGGCCCGCTTTGCCCGCCACCACGACTCCGGCGAGCCCATCCCCGCCGCGCTCGTGCAGCAGATGGTGGCCGCCAAGGAGTTCGGCAAGGGGCTGCACACCCGCCGCCAGATGTTCCTCTCCGCGGTCAGCCTCAACTACTACAACCGCGCCCCGGGGTTTGATCCCCTCCAGCTCGCCACCGAGCTGCAGGCGAAGTTCCTGCCCTTCCGCCGGGAGATGGTGGAGGGTACCTACTTCCCCCTCGCGTTCGGCCACCTCGAGGGCTACTCGGCCATCTACTACACGTACATCTGGTCCTCGGTCATCGCGAAGGACCTGCTCACCGTGTTCGACGCAGAGGGCTACCTCAACCCCGCCCCCGCCGCCCGCTACCGGCGCGCCATCCTCGAGGCCGGCGGCAGCGACGACGCCGCGCAGCTGGTGAAGGCCTTCCTCGGGCGGGAGAGCAACTTCGAGGCGTACGGCCGCTGGCTGGACACCCAGCCCGCGGTCCCCGCGGCGGCCCCCGCGAAGTAGGCGGCTGCCAAGCGGCTGGATTCACGCCGACTTTTTGGGGGGCTCGACGCCGCCCCGGCAATGGGAGCAGACTCCAGAGTGGCTGTTTCCTCGTCTCCCGGTAGTCTCCATGAGCGTGCTCATCCCCGCCCTCATCGCCGCGGCCGGCGCGTGGTTTCTCCGGCCCAGCCCCGTCCCGGCCCCCGTCCCGGTACGCCCGCGGGACCGCCACGGCTAGCGGGCGGGCTCCCGGATGGCGCTGCGTCCGTTCGCGCTCGAGCGCTGCTTCGGTCGGCACGAGTTCACCGCCCGCTTCCTCGAGGGGCGAGCGACCCCGAGTCCATCACGGTGGGCGATCTGCTCGCGGCCGCTGTGCGAATAAGAACGTCGGCCACGGTGACGTTTGCGCCAGGAAGCCCCCGACCTGTCCAGCCAATTCGTCCTACAACGCATCGCGTGCGTAGGCGGTCAACAAAGAGCCATGGAGCGGCTGCTCACTGCCCGTTGAGGACGCGCTCGGCCTCCTGCTCGAGCCCTTCCAGGGCGCCGGACAGCTTCACCCAGCCCGCGGTGTACTCGGTGCGGGCCCACGCCGCCGACTTCTCGAACGCCACCTCCACGTGCCCCAGCGGGCTGCCGCTGCGGGCGTAGTCCAATCGGAGGGCCACCGTGGGTGGCCCCTCGGGGGGCGTCTCGTCCCGGCCGAGCAACTCACCCGCCGCCAGCCGCCACAGCCGGTCATGCCAATTGCGGGCGAAGTCGTCCGCCGTCCCCTGCGCATCCACCAGCCGGCCGGGCCCCCCCTGCGGCGAGGTGGCGCGGAAGGCCCGCTTGCGCTCGCTCTTCGTCACCACCAGTGCGTCGTAGTCCTGCGCGGTGAAGGTGTGCAGCCGCCGGTCCACCAGCCGCGCCTGCCCCGCGTCCAGGTCCGAGATGATGCCCCCGCCCAGCAGGTACACCTTCCCGTCCTTGCCGTCCCGGAGGTACGGCGAGGTGAGACCCAGCGACGAGGCCCCCACGTCCCACGCCACCTCCCCGCTGCGCAGCCCCACCAGGAGCCGCCGCGTGGGAGAGGCCAGCCCCAGCTCCTCCAGCTTCGCGGGCTCCAGCGCCCCCAGGGCCCGGGTGGCCCGCAGCGGCGAGAAGCGCTGGAAGAGCTTCTGCGCCAGGTCGTTCCCCGGCAGCTCGCGCTCCGGCACCTTCGCCGCAGCGGCGGCGGCCGCCTCCGTCCCGGCGTCCGGCGCGCCCGCGCCCGGGGTGCCGGCGTCCACGCCTTGCGGCTGCGCGCCGGGCGGTGCCTCCCTCGTTCCCACGCGCACCCACACCGCCCCCTCGCCCGCACCTTCGCGGGGGCGCAGCTCCACGAACCGCGCGGCGTCCTCGTACCGCACACGTTGGACGTCCTTGCGGCCCGCCTCCAGTACCACCACCGCTTCCGCCGTGGACTCCGGCTCCCGCTGCCACGCGCCGTACGCCGCGGCCAGCCCCACCGCCGCCAGCGCCCCCATGGACCACGCACCCCGGGCCTTCATGGCCTTGCCTCCCGGCGCCCACCGCGCCGCCGCACGTACAGGTAGCCCCCCAGCAGCACCAGCCCCGGCGCGCCGAACAGCGTGGAGTAGAACCAGGCCACTCCCTTGGACCGCGTGTGCTGGAGGGCCACGTCCTCCTCGTTGCTCACGCTGCCGGCCAGCTGCTCCTCGCCCAGCAGCCACTTCAGCCCGTCACTGGCGAACAGCAGGTTGGGCTCGTTCTGCAAGAGCAGGTCCGAGACCGCGTCCGCGTCCCCCACCACGAGCGCCCGCCCCTCGGGCACGTCCTTGCCGCCGCCGCCCACCTTCACCGCCGCGGCCAGCTCCCAGCCCTTGCGCTCCTCCGCGTCCTTCGTGAACGCGTAGTCGCCGTCCGCGTCCAGCCACGTCTGCGGGTGGGCGCGCACCGTCACGTCCACGGACACCCCCGCCGGCAGCGCCTTCTGCGGCTGCACCGCCCCGGCCTCCAGCAGCACCATGGGCGCCCGCCGTCCCAGCTGCGACAGCGTGGTGACGGATGGGTGGGAGGAATAGGTGGACGTGGCAATGCCCGCGCGGTCCGACACCTGGTTCGTGCGCTGCAAGTAGGCCACGTCGTTGGCGAGCAGGTGCGCCGTCAGCGTCAGCCCCAGCGGCCCGAGCAGCCCCGCGGCCTCCACGCCCGGCTCGAGCGCGTACAGCACCCGCCCGCCGCGCTGCACGTAGCGCCCGAGCGCCCCCGCCTCCTCCGGCAGCAGCGCCTGGCGCGGCCCCACCACCAACACCGCCGCCGCGTCCGCCGGCACCTCGCTGCCCAGCCCCTCGGCCGTGCCCAGGGGCTTCACCGCGTGGTTGAGTGCTTCCACCATCTTCCGCAGCAGCCGCGCCGTGGGGCGCTGGTCCGTGGTCCCGCCGCGGTCCTCGCCGCGCTCGCCGTGGCCCGCCGTCACGTAGACCACCTTGCGCGGACGGCTCACCGCCAGCAGGCGCTTCTGGAAGTCCTCGTCCAGCCGGCGCAGGTCCCCCCGCGCCCGCTCCAGGTCCGTCCCCAGCAGGAACTGCTCCTTGCGCCCCCCCGCCGACAGCAGCACCGCGCCGTTGCCGGACACCCCCAGTTCCCGCGCCCGCGCCGGGTCCACCGCCACGTCCCGCTTCTCCAGCTTCAGGTTGGGCCCCTCCGCCTGCAGCGCGGAGACGTAATCGTGGACCGCCTGCGCCACGTCATTGGCCGGCGGGAAGAAGGTCACCACGGTGACCGGCTCTTCCAGCGCCTGGGCCACCTTCCGCGTGGCCTCGCCCGGCTTGGCCACCCGGAAGCGCGAGAGGTCCACCCGCACGTCCCGCTCGGAGGCCACGAAGTAGGCGCTGAAGGCGAACACCAGCAGGAAGGCCAACCCCAGCCCCGAGTACACCGCGTCCATCACCCGGCCCCCCTCCACCTCCGCCTCCGCGGGGGTGGACGCGTAGGACAGCTCGCCCAGCAGCAGCGGCCAGCCCCCCACGGACACGAGCAACGGCACCAGCGCCGAGGCCACCACCGTCCAGCGCGGCCAGTCCACCGCGCGCGCCCCGGTGAGCCAAACGCCCAGCAACAGCCCGGCGAGCACCGTCCCTTGCAGCCCCAGCAGCACCGCCTCCACCGCGCGCCGGTCCCCCGCGCCGCGGGCCACCCGGAGCGCCCGGGCCGCCGTGGCCAGCCCCACCAGGGCAAGCCCCAGCCCCGTGGCCCCCAGCCGGCCGTTGCCCACCTGCACCAGCCGCTCGCCTGCGAAGACGAGCGCGCTGCCCACCCCCACCGCCACCGTCAGCCCGTGGCTCCTCACGCCCGCGCTCATCGCCACCTCCGCGCTTCCACCACCCGCGTGGCGGCGAACAGCGCCACCCACGTCACCAGCACGTAATAGGCGACGTCCCGCAGGTGGATGACCCCCGCCTGGAACGGCGTGAAGTGCACGCCGTGGAGCGCCAGCGCCGTGAAGACGTCCGAGAGCGGCCGCTCCGTCACCGGCGCCAATATCCACGCCACCAGCAGCCCCACCAGCATGCAGCCGGAGAGGATGCCCGCCAGCGTCTGGTTCTTCGCGAACGCCGAGCCCAGCGTCCCCAGCGCCAGGGACGCCGCCCCCAGAAGCAGCAGCCCCAGGTAGCCGGCCGCCACGTGGCCCAGGCTGATGCGCCCATCCAGCAGCACCAGCATCGGCATGTAGAAGCTGAGCAGCGTCAGCGCCCCCACGACGAGGAAGCCGGACAGCCACTTGCCCACGACAATCTCCACGTCCCGTACCGGCGAGCTGTAGAGCAGCGGCAGCGTCCCGGCCTGCCGCTCCTCGGCGAGCAGCCGCGCCGCGATGAAGATGGACGCCACCATGGTGGTGCCGCTGCACACGTAGAAGAAGCGGCCGAGCACCTCGCCGCTCTTGCGCACCCCCTCCAGCGCGTAGGTGTTGAACAGCAGCGCGTCCACCATCAGCGTCACCGCGAGGATGACGTAGCCGGACATGCTGCGCGTGTAGGCCGCCAGCTCCCGGCGGGCAATCAGCCAGGCGTTTCTCATGACCGTGTGACCTCCCGGGTCAGCTGCAAGAAGATGGACTCCAGCTGGTGCGCGGACCGGTCCAGCCGGAGCAGCTCGTGGCCGCCCCCCACCAGCGCGCGCGCCGCCGCCCCGCGCAGCTCGCCGTCCCCCGCCACCCGCAGCGTGACCACCCCGTCCACCTCCGCCGCCACGGTCACCTCGCGCACCCCCGGTACGCCCCGCAGCAGTTCCACCGCCGGGGCCGCCGCGCCGCGCACCTCCACCTCCACCGCGGACGCCCCCGCCCCCAGCCGCCCGGCCAGCTCGCCCTCCGTCCCCTGCGCCACCAGTTCCCCCCGGTGGATGACCAGCAGCCGGTCACACACCTGGGAGATTTCAGGGAGGATGTGGCTGGAGACCAGCACCGTGTGCTCGCCCTTCAGCGACCGCACCAGCGCCCGCATCTCGATGATCTGCACCGGGTCCAACCCGGACGTCGGCTCGTCCAGGATGAGCAGCGACGGCTCGTGCACCAGCGCCTGCGCCACCCCCACCCGCTGGCGGAAGCCGTGGCTCAGGCTGTAGATGGGGGCGCGGTGGACCTCCTTGAGCGCGGTCTTCTCCTCGGCCGCCTCCACCCGCGCCCGCACCTTGCCGGACGGCACCCCCCGCAGCGCCGCCACGAAGGCCAGGTACTCCCCCACCTCCATCTCCTCGTAGAGCGGCGGCGTGTCCGGGAGGAAGCCAATTCGCTGCCGCACCTCGTGCGCCTGCGTCGCCGTGTCCAGCCCGTCAATGACGACGCGCCCGGAGGTGGGCAACAGCACGCAGCCCAAGATCCGCAGCGTGGTGGACTTCCCGGCACCGTTCAGGCCGAGGAAGCCGATGACTTCCCCCTCCTGGATGCCGAACGAGAGCCCGCGGATGGCCGCGTGCTCCCCGTAGAGTTTGGTGAGCCCGTGGACTTCAATCATGTCGGGGCTGCCTCTTAATGGCGGACCCGCCACGCTTCAAGCGGCCTGCTAGCGCTCCAGCACGCGCCAGGCGAAGCCCACGTTCAGCCCCAGCAGCCACTGCAGCGTCCCGGACTGGGTGGGCACCCACGTGGCCCCGCCGGACACGGAGAGCAGCCCCTTGTCCCCCGGCCCCAGCATCCAGCGCCCCCCCACCTCGGCGGACAGCCCCAGGTGGTTGTCCGTGGCGGAGAAGCCGCGCTCCCACGGCGCGCCGAACTGCAGCCACCGCACGCGCGGCCCCACGTAGAGCGCCCCGGAGAGCGGGTGCCACCCCGCCCCCACGCTGTAGGACTGCAGGTACCCGGATGGCTCCCACAAGAGGTCCACGTCCCAGGCCTGCCTGCCGCCGTCCAGCAGGCTCGCCACCGCGTTCACGCCGAACGGGTGGACCAGGCCCAGCTTCGCCCCGGCGTACAGGCGGTAGCGCGCGGGGGCTGCGGCCGTGGGCGCGGCAGACACGGCGGCGCGGGCCGCGAACTCCTCGGCGAAACCGGGTGCAGCGACCAGCGACAGGGCGAGTGCGAGCGTGCGCATGGGGTCCTCAGTTCTCCGCCGCGAAGTGGTTGAAGAAGCGCACCACCTGGGCAAGCGCCTCGTTGCGGGCGGCGTCCGCCTCCATGAGGATCTCGTGCTTGGCCCCGTCGAAGCGGGACAGCTGGCAGCCGGGCGCCTCGGCGCAGTACTTCGCCTGCGCCTGCGGCAGGACGATGGTGTCCGCCCCCGCCTGCAGGAGCAGCGTGGGCACCGGGTTCTGCGCGCCGGACTGCTGGGCCCGGTTGCATGCCCGCAGCGACTCGCAGACGAAGCGGTACGTCACCCCTCCCAGCTGCAGGCGCGGGTTGTCCTCGAGCTGCTGCACCTTCAGCGCCCAGCGCGTCGCACTCCGGGTGACGGTGTTGTTCTCGAAGTCCGTCTCCGTCTTGTAGTCCCCCGAGCCCACCGCGTAGTCCGTCCCGTCCGACCCGCCGCAGGAGGTGAGCGAGATGGCGGAGGCCACCGGCGCAGGGAAGGCCCCAGTGGAGATGTCCAACATGGGCGCCGACAGGGCCAGGGCGTCGAACGTGCCGGGGTGCTTGGCCGCGTGCAGCACCGACACCGCGCCGCCCATGGAGTGCGCGAGCAGGAACAGCTTCGCCGGCTGCTCGGGCAGCACCACCGTCGTCACGAAGGACTGCAGGTCGGTGACGTAGTCGTCGAAGTGCTTCACGTAGCCCTTGAACCGGTTGGGCAGCATCCGCTCGGACTCGCCCTGGCCGCGGTGGTCCAGCGCGTAGACGGAATAGCCCTGCGCGTTGAGGTCGAACATCACCTCGGCGTACTTGGCCACCGCCTCGGTGCGCCCGGGCAGCAGCACCACCGCCCCCTTCGCGTCCTGCACGCGCTGCACGTGGTAGTGCAGCTGCACGCCGTCCACGCCGGCCAGGGTCCCGTCCTCCCCCGCGCCGTACTGCGGCTGGATGGCGTCCACGTCCCTGGCCTCCAGCCCCAGCTCGGAGCTGAAGGAGGCCGCGGTGGGGCCGCCGGCCACCTCCGAGACGTTCACGGGGGCTTCCTTCACGGCCTTGCCGCAGCCGGCCAGCAGCAGCAGCGGTACCAACAGGGAGGGTGCGCGTCGCATGGGCGCCTTGTATATCACGCCGAGCCGAGCCGCTCCTTGCCAAGCAGCATCCGAAGCGCCCCTTCCAGCTGCGGGTAGAGGAAGGTGAACCCGGCCGCCTGCGCCTTCGCCGGGCGCACCCGCTGGCCCGCCAGCAGCACCGCCTCGCCCATCTCTCCAAACGCCGCCCGGATGGCCAGGGCCGGCAGGGGCACCACCGCGGGGCGCCCCAGCACGTGGCCCAGGGTGTGCGCGAAGTCCGCGTTGCGCAGCGCCCCCGGGGAAACCGCGTTGACCGGCCCGGACATCTCCTCGTCGAACAGCGCGTGGTGCAGGAGCCCCACCAGGTCGTCCAGGTGGATCCAGCTCATCCACTGCTGGCCGCTGCCCTGCGGGCCGCCCCCTCCCAGCTTGAAGGGGGGCAGCATCTTGTGCAGCGCGCCGCCCGCCGGGGACAGCACCACGCCCACCCGCGGTTTCACGGTGCGGATTCCCGCCGCCTCCGCCGGTGCCGTCTCGCGCTCCCATGCCACGCACACGCGCGCGAGGAAGTCATCCGCGGGCGGAGCGGCCTCGTCCACCTCCGCGTCCCCCGTGTCCCCGTAGAAGCCCACCGCGCTCGCGGAGATGAACACCCTCGGGCGGCGCTGCAGCTTCGCGAGCGCCCCGGCGAGCGTGCGCGTGCCCTGCTCGCGGCTGTCGTGGATCTCCTTTTTCCGCTCCTCCGTCCACCGCCCGTCTGCCACCCCCGCGCCGGCCAGGTGGATGACGGCGTCCACCCCCTCCAGCTTCTCCTGCTCCACGGTGCCGCCCTTCGGGTCCCACGCAATGTCGTTCTCTCCGGAGGCGCGGCGAACCAACTTCAGCACCGTGTGGCCGCCGGTGGTGAGGAACGGCACGAGCGCGCTGCCCACGAAGCCTGAGGCCCCCGTGATGGCAATGCGCAGCGGCCCCTTGCCCGCGAAGCGCGCATGGCGGGCGAGGTCACCGGAGGTGACCGCGTGCCGGTAGGCGAACATGGACTCCAGTTGGTGACGCGCGGTGTGGCCGCCGAACGCGCTGCCCAGCAGGCCGAGGGGGAGCGCGTACTCCACCTCGTCCTCGAGCAGCGACGTCATTCCGTTGGGCACCGCGCGGTGGGTGTGGACCCAGTGGGAGAACGGTCCGGACAGCTGCGTGTCCTGGAACATCGTCCCGGCCTCGTAGGCGGTGTGGAGCGCCTCCCACTTCAGCGGGACGGGCCCCATGTGCATGCGGATGACGGTGCGCGCCCCCACCTCGATGCCGCCCGAGCGCTCCAGCACCTCCACGGGCGCGAAGGGCGGGTTGAGCCGCTCGAAGGCGCCGGGGCGGGCGTGCCAGGCGAACAGCTCCGCAGCGGGGACGGGCATGGGGCTGCGGGCGAGGTAGCGGACGGGACGGGGCATGGTCTAAGGGCCTCTTTCAGCCCCATGTCTAACGGCAGCGAGCTCCAACACGCAGTGGAAATCCTCCGTTCCGGCGGCGTCGTCGGCCTGCCAACGGAGACGGTGTACGGCCTGGCCGCGGATGCCACGAACGAGCTCGCTGTCCGCCGCATCTTCGCCATCAAGGGGCGCCCGTCCGACCACCCGCTGATCATCCACGTGGCGGACGCTCAGGCGGCGCACGCGTGGGTGCGGGCCTGGCCCGCGGAGGCAGAGGCGCTCGCCCGCGCCTTCTGGCCGGGGCCGCTCACGCTGGTGTTGCCGCGAAGTCCGCTCGCGCCTGACGCGGTCACAGGCGGGCAGGACACGGTGGCCGTGCGCGTGCCCGGACACCCGCTCGCGCGCGCGCTGCTCTCCGCCTTGGGCGGTGGGGTAGCGGCGCCGTCTGCCAACCGCTTCGGCGGTGTCAGCCCCACCACCGCGGCCCACGTGCGGGCGGACCTGGGGGCGGAGGTGCCGCTGGTGCTGGACGGCGGGCCCTGCGCCGTGGGCGTGGAGTCCACCATCGTGGACTTGTCCTCCGGCGAGCCGGCGGTGCTGCGCCCGGGCGGCATCTCGCCGGAGCAGCTCTCAGCCGTGCTGGGCAGGACGGTGCCGGTGAGGCAGGCCTCGTCCGTGCGCGTCTCCGGGTCGCTCGCGTCCCACTACGCGCCGCGGGCAGGCGTGGAGTTGGTGAGCGCGGACGCGGTGCGGCGGCGCGCCGCGGCGCTGCGGGATGCAGGGGTGAAGGTCGCCGGGCTCGCACCGGACAGCGTGGCGTTGCCTGCCGGGGTAGGACGGCACTTCCTACCGGACGACCCGGCCGGCTACGCGCGCGGGCTCTACGCGGCGCTCAGGGACCTGGACGCGGCCGGCTTCGAGCGGATCCTCGTGGTGGAGCCCGAGGGAGGCGGGGTGGCGCTCGCCGTGAAGGACCGCCTCAAGCGGGCGGCGGCGCCTCGGCCCGGCGCGGGCGGCGGCTGAACACGTCTTCCACAGCTCGCCCGCTCAGCCCCCTATCCAATCCTCCACCGACACCCCGGGTATCCGACCGGGGTGGCGCCGATTCCCGGTCACCACGTCCGCCCCGTGGACGGCGGCCACCGCGGCCATCAGCAGGTCTGCATCCTCCAACTGCTCTCCCCGCCGCTCGAGCAGCACCTTGAACTCACCGAGCAGGGCCGCAGACGCGGCATCCAGCCCGAGCACGGGAAGCGTGGACAGGAACTCCGTGACGAGCGCGCGGTTGTGGGCCGGGGCCTTCGACTTCGCCGCGCCGCAGAACAGCTCCGCGGCGGTCGTCCAGGTGGTGACCGCGGGGCCGGGTTCGGCCAGCCGGCGCGCGAGGACCCCCGGCGTGCCCCGCAGAAGGAGGACGCAGGCGTCCGTGTCCAGGACCTTCACACGTCAACCTTCCGCCCGAGCGTCCGCGTGCGGACCGCCGCCTCCGCCTCTTCGTCCGCGCGCACGTCCGTGTTCCAGCGCGCGGCATTGCGCCGCTAAGCGGCGGCCTGGGCCTCCACCTATGGACTGGACGTGGGGGCCGGCGTCCGTCGTCCGAGTGCAAGTCCGAGCACCTGCATGACCTCCTGGTTCAGGCTCCTCCGTTCCGTCTTCGCTGCCAGGCGCAGCGCCTTGAGCAGGGCATCTGGAACGTTTTTCAGGGCGATGGATGCCATGCACAACCTCCGCGGAACCGGAATGACACCATTGCGGTTCCTGGACAACGGCACGGCAATCACCCTTGATGTGGGCCGCCGCGCTCCAGCCGGCGACGGCGCTCGCCAATTGCCACTGTCCGGGACTAAACACTCTCTATGCTCCGTCTCGCACCGCTGTCCCTCGGCCTGTTGCTCGCCCTCCCCGCCTCCGCGCAGATGCTCCAGGACCGCAGTCCCCCGCAGCACCGCATCGTCCAGCGCAACACCTTCGCCCTCCGCTACAACCCGCTCGGGCTGCTGTACGACGGCCGCTTCGCCTACCGGTACCGGCTGTACGAGTCGCAGTCGGTCGCACTGCGGGACAACTTCGTCGGCGTGGGCCTGGCCCCCACCATGAGCCCCGCCTTCCTAAAGGTGGGCCCCTACGTGGAGTTCAACCCGCTCTCGGTCCTGGGTGTGTGGGCCGCCTTCCAGCGCGTGCAGTACTACGGCACGTTTGACCTGCTGCAGGGCTTCCCCTCTGCCACGTCCGACTTCGGCGACCGGGCCATCAAGGTCAACACCGGCCGGCGGCTGCCCGTGTCCGGTTGGGAGCTGACCCTCGGCTTGAACTTCCAGGCCCGGGTGGGACCGCTGGTGGTCCGGGAC
>Ga0194134_10005466_pt1 | contig 12022 bp, 8 predicted proteins | sample TA2KigOff0mmetaG_FD_148602 | JGI IMG/M metagenome (GOLD analysis project Ga0194134, IMG submission 148602) | Freshwater microbial communities from Lake Tanganyika, Tanzania - TA2015056 Kigoma Offshore 0m | ecosystem: Environmental > Aquatic > Freshwater > Lake | place: Tanzania: Lake Tanganyika... | reverse complement strand
CTCGCGTGAAAATTACCGATATGCAAGAAATGCTAGGCTTCGCAGGCTAATTGCGCCCGTAGCTCAACGGATAGAGCATCTGACTACGGATCAGAAGGTTTGGGGTTCGAATCCCTACGGGCGCGCAAGCAGTTCAAGCGTGATTCTTCTGGTTTTAGAGCCCTTTGGTTGATTTCTAACCAAAGGAGTAAGTAATGGCAACACCTATGCGAGATGGCTCCAAGAGAAAAGAACATGTGTATCGACTACTGAAGAACAATTTCAATGTTAAGGTTAAATCAGCCCCACCAGGTTGGATGGATAAGTATTTGGAGAAATGGGAGCAGCTGGACTGACACTTTCTGCATATTTGAGAAAACTACTAGAGTAAAAAATGATAGCTAAATCCCTTTTAAGCCAGTGGATTGATTAAAAAAAGACTTTCCTCGGCATATTGTTTTAATTCAATGTGGAGTCTTCTACGAAACCTACCAAGACGACGCTGAATTTCTATCCGAGATCTCCACCATAAGAACCTATCAACTTGGTCTTGCGTCTACCGAACAGCCAGAACTTCCGACTTCCAGGCACAGCCTCCATGCGGTCATTACTTCCACCGCACTTTGGGCAACTCCAGATTAGGTCTGTCACTCATAATCTCTCAAGTATCTTCTTAAAGTCTCCCCGACGAAAGTTACCTTTTGTTAGGTAGATATTCCTAGTATTTACGAATTCAATCCGGTTTCTGTAATCAACTAATTGAGGCACTGCTGTACACCAACCGAGCTTATTCCTACTCATGATAATCAGGGCATCTCTCTTTATTGCCTGTTCTATTAGAAAAAAGGTGTAGTACTGAGTGTGAAATATAAAGGGAATTGGGTACCAGGATTTTGACTGGTAAGCATGGAAATTTACAAAAAATATCCTGGAAGCGACGGATTCTGTGGATGTCAATTCTGCTAGTTGTTTTGTATGCCTCTTGAAGTATGGTTTCTCAAGAAGATTTTCATCAGGTGAATCAAATCTATCAACATAATCGGCAATGCTCTCTTGTTGATGTAGCAGATTCCTTTTATGTAATTCAAATTTTCTTCCAGTGAACTTTCTGTTTTTTTCACGGCCTGAGCCACCGGCTCCGGGGTTAGCTAACAGAACTAGTACTGGGGCGACGGGATTACCTAAGTAAGGTAACGGTTCGAAGTCTTTTCGCAATTTGTAATATTCACTCCACCTCTGCTCAGAAACGGACTTATTGAAGGCATGAATATGTTCTCTGTCCTGAGGGTGGTACATATCTGCGTAATTTCGGTCGAAATACTCATGCCAAGGATTCTTCATCTCTTTGCCTTCTTGTGAATAGTTCAGGAGTCAATGGCTCCAGATTAGGTCTTGGAAATCAATCTTGGAAGACTCCAATAGGTTTCAATCTGTCAGACCCGTCCAATATCCTTTGTGTATGAAGAAAACCTGCCCGAGCTGCCAATCAAAAAGTGGCATAAGAAAGATTTTCTATGGGCTACCTGATGGCTCCTGGGATGAAAGTAAATTTGCTCCAGGGGGATGCTGTATCTCAGATAACGACCCGACTCTTCGTTGTATTGATTGTGGTTGGGAAGGGGAATACGTAAACAACTTGCCTTATCAAGTTTTTTCGTAAGAAATCTCTAGAGTTTGAGTAGATCATCAGGGTTATTAATTCTCTTAAGCTCTCTTCGAGCTTGTTGCCATTGATATAAGCGAATTAACCAATTGGGAAAGGTGTAATCGGTTCTTAGTCGAATTGGCAGAATAAAGAGTGGAATCAACATCCAAAAACCAATGAAGTAGGCATAAAGCCCCCATCTCCATGGGTTTCTTCCAAAGAGAAATGCGATAGATGAAATGAATGGAATTGAGATTAAATTAAGCCAGTTCAAGTTGTTCCTCCCTTACTTTGTACTGATACCGAGCCTAAAGATGGGGTCTGACATCCCGAATCAGAGGCTCACCCTGCAAAGAAATTTGGTCCTGCTAGCGGTAATCAAACATACTCTGGACCGTTATTCGCACAACCGGGATAAAAGGGCAATTTTTTGGATTCACAAGCCTAAACTTGTAGTCACATCCGAGCAAACTGCCTTGAATAAAACCATTTTCTATTCGCTCAACTGAATCAAAATTTCTACGGGTGTGTTGCGGTTTTTGGCGACCTTTGCTCGGATTTCAACACTTCTCTCATTTGCTAAACAACTTAACAAATCCTTTGAAGCGTTTGGATTCTCGGCAATATTACTGAGAGTACTGATTCTATCTGGAGCATATTTGTCAATATACTTCTCAGCCAATTCAGTGAGCATAGTGCTTGATACATATGGGCACCTTGCAATGTAGAGATGCTCAGGTGACCCTATTTCGGATTTCATAAACGTTGCAAGAATTTTCTCACGTAGATCACTTGGAGTTGAGGAATTAAAAATAACTCCAGATCGAATATAGGAATCCTTATGCTTTCCAAGTTTCAGAATTAGCTCTTGAGAAGCACTGGAGTTTTGTGCAATCGCATACAAAATCCAATCGCTCAGACCCTTTTTACTTGCCAATTTATCTAAATCTTCAGGATGTGACGCAGTATTTCCAGCGATGTTTAACTGATGCCCTTCATCTTTCATAAGTGTTTGGAGAAGAACCCAAGGCGCAGATGGATTGCTTGCAATCCCTTGAACTATGTTGTCCTCCCCCTTTTTAGCTAATTTAGAAATAAGCGCTACAGGAAGATTTGGATTTTCAGCCACCGTCGAAATGACCCAAGTGTCAACATGATCAAGCAGTGCTGTCAAATAATCTGGCGAGACTGCTGGGTTAGAAGCTAGCCCAAGTTCTAAACCTCGATTATCGAATCGCCATTTACCTGCCTTACCTTTTTTTAAGCTTTGCTCCATTAAGTAATTGAGAGAATCTTGCGGCAGTGAAGGATTTGCAGCCAAATTCTTAATTACATCTTCGTCTTTATTCTTCAAAAGTATTGAAATGCATGCTGAGGGAATAACGGGGTTTTGTGCCACTCCAATCGCTAGACTCAAGATGTTGCCTTTTTCATACTCCTTGTCATTATTGCTACATAGTTGCTCCAAAATCGAAACTGGGGTGCTTGGATTTTGTGCTAAGCCAAGCTTTACAGCAAACGGATTAGAAATGCTTTGAGCAGATTTTTCATCAAGATTTTGATTCTGAAGAACTAATTCACGAATATGAGAATCTTTATCTTTCGCCAGGAGAGCCAAAACCTTCTTTGGTGCATTGAGATTCTCTGCAATTTGTGCTCTAACATAGCTACTCTTATCTTTTGCCAATAAAGTGTAAATCTCTTCTGAGAGATCTACTCGATATCCAACACTCGCTCGAACAAACTCATCCTTGTCTTTGGCTAGAAGAAATAAGACATCCTTTGAGGCATTCATTTGACCAGCGACAGCTTCACGTACATCTGAGGATTTATCTCCAGCTAGCTTTGCTAGCACTTCTGGAGGAGTCTTTATATTTTCTGCAACTGCTCTTCTAACCTCCTCGTCCTTATCATCAGCCAAAGTACTTAGATTCTCAAAATCCGCCTTATCGCTCGAAGCTAGATTCACCTTTCCTTTGGTGCTCGTTGAAGATTGAAGAATGTCTGGCGAAATTGATTCGTTACTGAGCGCCGCCTCTCTGACCAATTCCTCGGAATCCTTTGATAATGCTTTCAAAATATCCTGCGGTGCTGAAGAATTCTTGGCTACAGCCAGGCGAACCGCCTTGGCGCCATCTTTGGCAAGAATTTCAAAGAGTCCATGCTCTGCCTCAGTCATTAATCCTGCCTGAACTCTGTCACGAACGGAATTACTTTTTGCCAGTTTCTCAAGTTTTGTTTTTGTTCGGTCTTCTAAATAAAGATACTCTCCATCGACCAAGGCATCAATCTCAAATAGAAACTCAGAGAAGTGGTCATGAAACCATGCTCCAATATCACTATTTCGTCCTTCAGTAAGTAGGCAACCAAATTCACTTACCCATTCACCAATGCCTTGAAATTGTTCTGGATTCTTGAGTGCATATTTCATGAGTTTAGGAATAGCTTCATCAACTTCCATCAATGTGAAGCAATAATCTTCTCCAGTAAGAGTATCTCGGGTATAAATGTATAAATCCACCCACATGGCAACTGTCAGCGCTTCATCCCCAACTCCAGGAAATTTTTCCTCAATTAATTCTTGTAACTCTTCTCCACGCTTTACAGCTGGCCTTTTGCTCCACTTTTTTAGACTCTTGGCTTCTAGCGCAATCATGATGTCAGCTAATTCGCGAAGGTACTCTACGCTTAAGAGATCTTGAGACTTACTCTTTTTGGCTGCCACCTTTGAATCTTACAACCCAGCGCGCCGATCCCTTGCAATTCAAAGCAATTGCTTCCCAAGAAATTGATGAGGTCTCGGCGAGAAAATTATCACCTGAAAACTGGATGGATTGAATCGTATCCACGCAGGGTGCTTTGCAGGTTATGTGCAACCAGCAACTCGAGATTTAGAGACGTTATTTCCTAGTAAGTTAGTCATCAGATTAGTAAGTGAGTAACAAGTAAGAAATGGAACCACAAAGGGCCTTGGCTAACGGCAATATCGAGGCTACTCTGGTCTCACCAACTAAATGTGTGTGCATTTGGAGGCAGAGGTCCGCTAACTCAAATACACCAGTTGAGTTGCTGACCAAACTCGCCACCGATAAGAGCGAAGAAGTTCGCAGCGCGGTTGCCGAAAATCCAAATGCTCCGACGAAATAAAACGATTTGAATTATTTGGAAACACTTACGCGCGTTTGTTCCTTAAGTATTAATACGCAACAGGTCGCGGTATTTCCTTATCCCTCGCCCTAGGCTAGCCTTGGTGATATGCAGTTGGGCTTTGATGAATGGGCGATATGACAGACAAAGTTGAGATTGCCACAAACCCCGATACGCCAGTTGATGTGCTGATCAAACTCGCCACTGATAAAGATGAAGGGGTTCGCAACGGGGTTGCCGAAAACCCCAATACACCAGTTGAGTTGCTGATCAAACTCGCCACTGATAAAGATGAAGGGGTTCGCAACGGGGTTGCAGAGCATTCAAATACACCAGTTGAGTTGCTGATCAAACTCGCCACTGATGAGCACCAACCTGCTCGCTTCGGGGTTGCCAGAAACCCAAATACTCCGGTTGAGTTGCTGATCAAACTCGCCACTGATGAGCACCAACCTGCTCGCTTCGGGGTTGCCAGAAACCCAAATACACCAGTTGAGTTGCTGATCAAACTCGCCACTGATGAGCACCAACCTGCTCGCTTCGGGGTTGCCAGAAACCCAAATACTCCGGTTGAGTTGCTGATCAAACTCGCCACTGATAAAGATGAAGGGGTTCGCAACGGGGTTGCCGAAAACTCAAATACTCCGGTTGAGTTGCTGATCAAACTCGCCACTGATTCAGCCGCTGATATTCGCCGCGGGGTTGCTTTCAACCCAAATACTCCAGTTGAGTTGCTTACTAAGCTCGCCACCGATGAGAGCGATTATGTTCGCCAAGGAGTTGCCGAAAACTCAAATACTCCGGTTGAGTTGATGATCAAGCTCGCCACCGATATAAGCTATGAAGTTCGCAACGCGGTTGCCGAAAACCCCGATACACCAGTTGAGGCGCTTACCAAGCTAGCCACTGATAAGGACAATGCTGTTCGCCGCGGAGTTGCCGGAAACCCCAATACACCAGTTGAGGTGCTGACCAAGCTCGCCACCGATAAAGATGATTGGGTGCGCAGTGTGGTTGCCGAAAACCCCAATACACCAGTTGAGTTGCTGATCAAACTCGCCACTGATAAGGACGAATATGTGCGCAGTGTGGTTGCCGAAAACCCCAATACACCAGTTGAGTTGCTGATCAAGCTCGCCACTGATAAGGACGATGCTGTTCGCCGCGGAGTTGCCGAAAACCCCAATACACCAGTTGAGTTGCTGATCAAGCTCGCCACTGATAAGGACGAATATGTGCGCAACGCGGTTGCCGAAAACCCCAATACACCAGTTGAGTTGCTGATCAAGCTAGCCACTGATGAGGACCATTATGTTCGCGGCAAAGTTGCCGGAAACCCCAATACACCAGTTGAGTTGCTTACTAAGCTCGCCACCGATAAAGATGATTGGGTTCGCGGCAAAGTTGCCTGGAACCCCAATACACCAGTTGAGTTGATGATCAAGCTCGCCACCGATATAAGCTATGAAGTTCGCCTCGGAGTTGCCGCAAACCCCAATACACCAGGCGAGGCGCTGATCAAGCTCGCCACTGATAAGAACGATGATGTTCGCGGCAAAGTTGCCGAAAACCCCAATACACCACTGAGGTGCTGATCAAGCTCGCCACTGATAAGAACGAATATGTGCGCAGTGTGGTTGCCTTAAACTCAAATGCTCCAACAGAATAAATGAGCACGGCTGCGACATTGCGCCGGATCCCCAATCGTTGGCTACTTTTTTTAAAGAAACCTACAACACACTTCTTTCACAATTTTAGTGCGCTGGAGTGCGATCATCTAAGGTATTATTAGGCTTGACTACTTACATCGGCATTGTGAAAATGCTGAAAAGAGGCTTTATACTCGATGGATTACCATTATGATTTGGATTTAGTCAAAGATACCGCTTTAGAGATTTCGACTTTAGTAAACACTCGGGCCGAACTTTGGACAAAAGATAACCAATTACGCGGCCAAGACTTAAAGTCCATTATCAAATCAAAGTATAAAGGGGTAGATGAATATCAAATTCTTGATCTAGCTCTATTGAGTGATGTTTATCTTTGCTTATCGATTGAATTTGGTCCAAATGCAAGGTTCGAAGAGAACAAAAATTCTAAAATAGATATCGATAAAATAATGCAAGCATTCATCAAGAAAGCTGAAAAACAGATTTTTAATAAAACCGGCACCAATGAATGGATGCTAACTATGCGAGACTGGAGCAGGGAATTTGGTTGCTTATTGACTACAGGTAATGATCATGATCTAGGTCTCTGGTTTTGGGACTCACTTTTCGAATTTGTAGAGGAGGTTACGGGCTTAGATCTGAACAAATAAGTACAGGGCCATGAAAATCTCTATCATGAGCAGCAGCCTTGAATGGACTCCTACAAGAGCTTTTCTGTGACTACTCCTTTGTTGAAATCAAAAGTAGATTCAATGACAAGTTTGCCAATCTGAAAATGACGGTAATTGTCATCCCATAAATACTCTATCAATTTTGCTTTTGACCTGTCTCTTACATCGGATAGATCAAGTATTTGTTGCCAACCGCACCTTGTACGCATATCCACATATGCATCCCAAAATAACCACTCTAATTCTGATTCTGTGAGTTTTCGCTTAACAGGGCTAATTGCTATTTTTCGATTTTCAGGTTCTTTAATGTCATTCCAAATTTCGGGTGAGATATCCTCATCCTCGAGTGGCAATGGCTTTTTTAGAATCATAAATTAAATACTACTCCATGATTGATTATTTTCGATTTGTTCTCTTCATTCACTATGAAGTTCGCTTAAAGGTCGCATCTAATCCCAGTACCATTAGTCCTCGAAGTCCTGGGAAATTACTTCTTCGCCCGACTCATTACCAAACATTTCCATCTTTAAATCAAAAAGATGGGCTGCGACGGCAAAGGCTGAAATCATTTTTAGAAAAACATCTGAGTATTGATGATCGTATAGGTGCGAATCGGCGTTGATGTGGCTGGTTACAATATCGCAGCCGTTTACCGTCGCTTGAATAGCAAAGGCTTCCTCCATATCATGCGTCTCTTGCTCCCACGACGTCACTGTCTCTCTAATACGAATTCCCTGATTAAAGTAAGGTGTTAGCTCTAATCCCTCTATTGGGAACTTTTGAGTAAGTGACTTATTTGAAGACTTGATCGAGAGACTCCGCTCGGTGAGAAGTAAGTAATGAGTGCTGGCTTTTCTCCCCTCGTGGCCCATGGATTTATTTATCTTCTCACCCGAGTCCTCTATTATTCCAGTCCATATTATTTTTTCATTTTCTACAAATTCTTGACTTATCAATCCACTAAAAACTCTTTTCAAGGAATTGAGATATGAATGATGTTGGTATCTTTGGAGAACTCGCTCTAAATCATCGTTTTCTACTGCGAAGGGATTACCTATCACATCAAAAGTAAAATCCAAATACGAATTCCAGTTCTCATTTAAAAAAGGCTTACGGTTCTCTTGCCAGTGGGGATGAGAGAATGCAGGCTGCTCCATCCACTCGCAATAGTCGTAGAGCTGATTTCTCAACCGCTGCGCCGCTGCCTCAAAATCCTCCACATGGCATTTATACTCCTTTTGTCGCGTAGCACTTAGCACCCTATTGGAGAGTCTTTTTAGCGCCATCTCACTTGCAAAATAACGTGGAGACTCTTGATTAATCTCTACACCAGTTTTAAAATCATGTGCCACACACTCATCGACCGAAGACAAGAGGTTTTTCGTGTGAGGATAGTCAATTCAAATTTGCTTATCTCACCGAGAGATCTGATTGCAGAATTGGAATGCAGTCATCGATTACACCTTGACTGGGCCGTAATTAAAAACCTTCTTCCCGCCCCCGACGATGATGAAACTCCAGAGCAAAAGCTATCTAGAGCTCATGGTTTGGCCCATGAGGCAGCACTCGCTGCTGATTTGTCAAAACAAGGAAGCTTTCGAAAAGTCTCCAATACCTTTCAAGACCGTGCACTAATTGTTGACTCTTTTCAGGAGACAAAACAGGCCATGCTCGATGGGGTTAATTTTATTTACAGCCCAACCTTATTTGATGGTGAATTTCTTGGATTTCCAGACTTTCTAGTTAAGGCGAGAGATGATGAGGGAAATTTTGTCAAAGATAGAGATGGGAGGTATGTCTATGACCCAGTAGATGCAAAGTCAGCAAAGACTGAAAAGAGAGCAGCTGTGCTCCAAGTCGCTGCATATGCATTTGCAATGGTCAAACTCGGCCTTCCTCAACCGCACCACATCCATCTTTGGTTGGCTGGTGAGAGAAAGTGGAGCACCTCTGCTTCGGACCTGCTCGACCTAGGTGAATTTTTCTACCACAGAGCTAAACAGCGCATCAATTCTTTTTCAAGGTCTCCTCATCCAAACTGGGCTGCACCTCGGGAGGCATGCCCACGATGTCGGTGGAGTCATCACTGTGATCTTGGGCGACGTCAGGCAGATGACCTGTCTTTAATTCAAGGGATTCGCGCAAGAACAAGACTTGCTTTAATGGATATCGGAATAAGGACACTGGCTGATATGGCCTTCGCACAGCAAGATTCACGCAGAGTCGGAAATAAAGAGATTGCAATTGAAACCTTTACAAACCTCAGAGCCCAGGCCGCAATTCAACTACAGGGGCGAAAAGCGGGGACCAAAATTCCTTTGTTTGAAGTGAAAGATCCACTGGGGTTTGGACTCATGCCAAAGCCCTCCCCCGGTGATATTTGGTTTGATATGGAAAGTGATCCCTATGCTGAGAATGGTGAAGGTCTTGAATACATGTTTGGCTTTGTAGTTAGGCAAGGAGCAACCCTAGAGTTCTCAGCACTCGTTGCTGAAAATAGACATCAGGAGAAAAAGGCTGTTCAGGACTTCGTAAGTTTTATTCAAGAACGCCGGGCAAAGTTTCCTGACCTCCATGTTTATCACTATGCATCGTATGAGCCCTCAGCTCTACTCCGTCTCGCTCAGCGCCATGGAATTCTAGAATCCGAGGTTGATGATTTGATTCGTGAGGGTGTCTTTGTTGACCTTTATTCAATTATTCGCAAAACTTTTCGTTTTTCGACCGAATCGCTGTCGATAAAAGATATAGAAAAGATTTTCTACGAGGGCAACCGTGACAAAACCGTTTCCTCCTCGATTGGCAGCGTAATTGCCTTTGAAAGCGCTCTCTCTGATCTTGGTCGCGGCTATAGAACTAAATTTGAAAAAACCTTAAACGAGATAAAGCTTTACAATGAGGATGATTGTCGTTCGACACAAAGACTTGATGAGTGGATTCGCAGAATTGCAAAAGATAAGAGAGTTAATTTTGCTGCGACAAAAGTTACCGCCGAGGCCAAGAAAAAAGAACGAAATGAGATAGCAGAGGAATTGGTTGGTACTGAGCTGCTAAAGCATCTACCACTAGATCCGAAAGAGTGGACTGAGGCTCAAAAAGGTAAAGCAATGATCGCGGCGGCTATTGAGTACCACCGTCGGGAGGATCGAACAGTATGGTGGGATATTTTCGAGAAGGCTAAGAGCGAACTACACGAACTCGAGGAATCAAATGATGTGGTTGTGCCCTCTAAAGTTGAGAGTACTAATTGGCGTGTTGAAGGAAAGAAGAGCCCACGAAGACTTATAACTTTTTATTCGCAGGACGGAGTGAATCTGAAACACATCTTGGACATAGAACGAATTCCTCAAGCGCTCTACCGCATAGCGCCGAAAGGTTTTAAAGTCGTAGCTGGCTCAACAAGGGGGTTTCGAGAAGTTCGTATTGTTAAATTAGAGTCTGATCGAGTTGTAGTTGAGGAACGAGCAAAAAGGACGGGATCGTGGTCGGAGACCCCTTTTGCACTTCTATCTGGAGCGCCAATACCCTCTTTTGCCATAACAAAAGTATTACGTGAGGAGATTGGCCAGAAAGTTTTAGATGCACAAGTGCAGAGAAGGCCACTGTTTCCACCAAGTGCATGGGCGGATATTCTTCTAAGAAGATTGCCACGCCAAAGCTCAGGCGCCCTTCCCCGTTTAATTACAGATGTCGAAAGCGTTACTCAAGCCCTACGGGAGTCGCAAAATAGCTATGTAGCGGTTCAAGGACCTCCTGGGACTGGAAAGACTTACCTTGGTGCGCACGTGGTTGTAAAGCTTGCAAAGCAAGGTTGGCGAATTGGCGTAGTAGCCCAGTCACACGCTGTCATTGAGAATCTTTTAAATAGCGTTCGTGAAATTGACTCTTCAGTCCCAATAGGCAAGAGGAGGCAGTCTTCAGAGACTGAGCCTGAGTATCACGTAGATGATGTTCCAAATTGGAGTAGAAGTCAACATGGTGGTTACGTGATCGGCGGAACCACTTGGAATTACGCAACAGCGGCATTTAGAGAGTTGGCGCTCGATTTGATGGTGATAGACGAAGCCGGGCAATATTCTCTAGCTGACTCGATTGTCTCGCTTTCATCGGCGCGGTGTGCTCTTTTACTTGGAGATCCACAACAACTTCCGCACGTAAGCCAAGGACATCACCCCGCGCCGGTGGATGTCTCGGTTCTAAAGCACGTTCTTGGAGCCCATAAGACGATGCCAGATGAATTAGGTTTTTTCTTGGCAAAAAGTTTTAGGCTCCATCCCCTCCTGGCCAACCCAGTATCGCGACTCCAATACGAAAATCGACTTGTTGCGGATGAGAGGTGTTCTAGAAGGGCCCTTACTGGGATAGAGCCAGGACTGCACATAGTAGAAGTTCCTCATTATGGTAATACGACAAAATCTTTGGAGGAGGTAGATGTCCTTGTAGAACTCGTAAAGCAGTCAATGGGAAAACAATGGACAGACATTGATAATAATGGATACCCCATGAAACCAATTCCGATTGTTGAGTCGAAAATACTTGTGATAGCGGCGTTCAATAATCAAGTGCGTTTAATCAAGCACCGCTTAGCTCAAGAGGGATTCTCAAAGATAAAGGTCGGAACTATAGACAAGTTCCAAGGTCAAGAGGCAGCTATCGTCTATATTTCAATGTCTACATCCTCGAGTGAAGATTTGCCACGTGGCATTGAATTTCTCTTGTCTCCAAATCGACTCAATGTCGCGGTATCCCGAGCACAATGGGCATGTTTCCTTATAAAATCCACAGAACTCTCTGTTATGGAACCGAGATCAGTGGATGGTATGGTCATGTTGGGGAAATTCATAACCCTGTGTAAGAATCATGGCTAAAGCCAGAAGATAATCTATGGGTTCGTAGAGCAAGATAAGTGT
>Ga0194134_10005464_pt1 | contig 12026 bp, 14 predicted proteins | sample TA2KigOff0mmetaG_FD_148602 | JGI IMG/M metagenome (GOLD analysis project Ga0194134, IMG submission 148602) | Freshwater microbial communities from Lake Tanganyika, Tanzania - TA2015056 Kigoma Offshore 0m | ecosystem: Environmental > Aquatic > Freshwater > Lake | place: Tanzania: Lake Tanganyika... | reverse complement strand
TGCATCAGGATGGGCGCGTACTGCCCCGTACGGGCCTCCGGTTCCTCGCTTTGGGCTCATCGAGCAGCCCCTGCGGCAGTTCACTCATCCGCGCTGCACCTGTACTCAAGTCTAGTACAAAGCGCCGCACCAGGTGGGCCAGGACATCGCCGAGCGTGATGCCCCGTTCATTTGCCATCCCATGCGCAAGCAGTGCGGACTGAAAGTCTATGTCTGCTTGAATGGTTACTCTATCCATAACTATGCCCTTACTTGTCACGGATGTTTGCTTACTTCGTACAAAGGTTACGATTGCTAGTCATCCCACATTGTTCGAATACGCATAACACCACAACTACCTCTCTTGCCAAGCAAATCACGAAGGTTGCCAACTCCGCCAAAAGGGTGCCATATATTTGTATGTGGCATCCTTTAGGCATTCTTGGCAGAGTTGGCAGACTTCGGCGGGATTGTCCACACCCAACCCCCCGTCATCGACTGCTTGGAACGCACGATGTTGAGCCGTTTCGCCGCCCGTTCGCAGGTGCGCCACGCATGTCCAGCGCCAGCCGCATCGGCCCGCACCACCCTCGCTGGCACCGGCCCATCGGCCAGCAAACCCACCAGAAATTGGCAGGCCTCGCCAATTGAGCCGCCGAATTCATCTTCTGCGGGCGCCTCGGCCTCGGCGAGCAGCTCCCGCGCAGAGCCCTCGACAGCGCCACCCCAACGCACCGTCGAAGCAAACAAGCCGTCATGCCCTGGCACTGGTTCCTGCGCCAACTCGAACCGGAAGCCGCCTGTGTCGCCACCGACGTTGTTCTTCGCCCTCGCCAACAACCGCCCGTCGTCACTCTTGCTTGCTGCCAGCACGATTCGCGCCGCAGCGCCCATAGCAACCGAGCCGTTGAGCCGCTCGACAACCTCGCGTCCTGCGGAGTGCTTATTGAAATGACAAATGCCGAACACCACGCAGTCGAGCCGCTCTGCAATATCAGCTAAAGGTTGCAGAGCCCGCCGAGTTTCAGCATTCTTGTGAGAATCGCCGGTTAACGCACTCACCAGGGGATCGATCAAAAGGAAATCGACTCCTCCGGCGGCTTCGAGCATGCCCGCCAGTTTCTCAATATCCAACGAAATATCAAAGTCGCCTTGAACATAAGTAACTCTGGACAAGTCGGCCCCCGCCGTAAGTAGCCTTGGTGCGAGCGTGTCAACCCAACTGTCCTCCCCACTCCAGACAAATGCATTTCCACGCTCCGCCTGCGAGCCGTCAGGCCAGATACCTCCACGCGTTAACTGTGCGATGAGGTGCAGTGCGATCGTAGTTTTCCCGCATCCCGCAGCGCCAGCGAGCAGATGCAGCTTGCCTCTCGCCAACCAATCGGGCCATAACCACCGGATAGGTTTGATAACCACGTCACTGGCCTTCCTTAACTGAAAAGCGGGGTTTTGAGCCGCTTTCGCAACGCCCAAGGCTACAACCTCGGCCAGCGCTTTAGCGGCCTCTAGAGCCGTTTTAACGCCCAGTAAGCCCTCGCCTTGATGGACATCGTTAAAATCGGAATCTTTCTCCCGCCGAGCACCGCGAAACACCGGAACCGCAAGCCTCGCTTTAACCGCCCGAGCCGCCTCAAGGGCTTGCGGCATGGGCTCGCCTGCTGACTTGTCAACATCGGCGGCCAGCACTATGTCGGCCCCGGGATACCGTTGGCGCATGGCCTCGCAAACCTTCTTGAGATTACCGAGACTCAAAGCAGCCACCGCGGCCCATCCCGTCGCCATCGCGCAGCTTGCGGCTGTTGCAACACCCTCGGCGATTATCAGGTGCTCGGCTTGCTCAGGCATCGACTGAGTCGCCCAGAAACTACCGCTCCGCGTGCCCTCGCCGCGTAGCGCGGACTTCCTGCCATGTTCGTCGATGAGCTCGGCAGTCACCATCGCGCCGTCGCGCTGCACCGGAAGCACCAGGAGACGGCCCTGTAAAGCCTCATTCCGAGCCCACGGCGTGTAACCCAGGACTTCAACAGCAGCCGCCTGATTGATTTCTCGAGCCACTGCTGCGGCAAGCGCAACCCCCTTGCGCCGCAGGTAGGGGTGGGTTGTGGCCTCAGTGCCAGCGTTCCAAAGTTCTCGCGCCAGTCGCGCCGTCTCAGCACCAACCAAGGCGAGGTGCGCCTCTCGCTCGGCCTTCGTCGCCGCGATTGCGGCTTGCGTTTCCGCTCTGGATGCCTGCGTGGGCGTGTCGGAGGCAAACCAAGTTCCGACGAGCCCGCTGCGCCAACAGCCGAAAACACCGGCTTGCCCGTCGGAGAACTGCCTGCACCAGCCCGCATCGTCGCCGCGTTTGCTATTAGTAGGAAACCGATGCAGCTTGCCCGGGATAATAATTTCGGGCGGCTCCAACCCGTGCTCCTGCATGCACTGTCTAAAGGACGTAGGCACCGACGTAGGGCGGCTTTTCGCCGCCGATAGTGTGTTCACTTGCATAGCAACTCCCCATGCTGCTCGCGCTCCAGCCCCTTTTGCTGATTCGCTGACTTGTCACGCTCCGCTTTTCGTCGTGATGATGTCCGCAACCGCCCGCTCGAACCGGGGAACGTCGATATACCGCCGCCCGCGATGCGTACAGATGCTGCTGCCGAGTTCCGAGGCGTGAAGGCGCGCAAAATGATGTAGCGCATCAATTGATGGGAAAAGCCTTGAACCAGTCTGTGTTGCGACGTAGTCCCTTGCTGGTAGCAGATGCTCAGTGTTCATGGATGCTCCTGGGTTGTGCCCGAACCAGGGACATTTTAATAGGATTTTGCCCCGTGTGAACGGGGTGAGGCGCAAAATGTTGCATGACCGCTACGATGCGGGGCGCAAAAAAAAAGGCGCATGGCCGGGTTGAGAGAGGACAGCGACAGGCGGGTGTTCAGGGGGCACCCCTAGCTTCCAGCCGTGCCTGCTCTGCAGCGGGCAGCGCAGAAAGGGGCTGCGCCGTCGGCGTGGCAGCCAGTCCTGCCGTGTCCTCTGTGAGCCATTTATATGGTGCGGCTCAGCTTGTCAAGCGTTTCACGGGAGAGTGAACCGCTAAGTAGCGGCAAGGTGGGGGCGCTTACCCTCCCCCCCGTTCGATTTGCTTTGCGGAAAGTTCCGGGGGACGCAGCTACTACAAAATTCTAGAATTAATAAAGTTATTGCGCAGAATCCGCAAAGTATCTTGCCCGGGCCTCAGCATCCAGGCCCGACACAAGCTGGTTTTCCGCAAGCCGGAGTGCACCCATCAAAGCGTTGGCTTTCTGCGTGTTCCAATGCCGCGCCAATCTGTCGACGCGTTGCTTGTCACTAGCTAGAATAACTGCACTGAACGGAACTTCGGGTGCGGCACCAACCGCGCGTCTTGCCAAGCTGTCGGCCATTCGCTGAGCACCGCTGCGGCGTTGCGGGTTTGGGGTGGCGGGCATCACGTGCTCCTGCAGGTTGGTGACATGTTGCCAGTCGCTACAACTGGCAGGGGGGTTGACATGTTGCTATCAACGTGACAACAGCCGAGTCTCCCATAAGCGCCGCGGGCTATGGGTGTGTGTGGCGAAAAAAAACGGCCTAGCGCAACAGCCCAGGCCAAATCAAACCGGAAAATCTGCTAAGTAAGCTTCTTTAGCCGCATCGTCCAGCCCGTCCATCACCTTCTGCTCAGCCAACAGCACCGCGCCCGTGAAAGCGTTTGACTGCTGCGTGTTCCAGTGTCGCGCCAATCGCCGCAGCCTCACTCGGGTGATTGTGGGAATCAGCACGGTGAGTTGCACTTCGCCGCCCCCCGGAGCAGCCCGGCGGCGTGCCCGGCTTGCAGCCTGTGACTTGCGGTTGCGTTCGCGTCGCTCCTCAATACTCATCATGGCATCAGGCTCCTTACTGACAAGTCATCAAGTGTGCCACAACGCACCAGCAAGCCCCTCTGCCTTTCCCTCGTTCGCCGTGATGGTACGAGTTTGGGCGCAAAAGTCGGGGAAAAACACAATGTGTGGGAGTACCCCTCCACCACATCGAGGGCTGTTCCTCCTATGAGAGCGGCCTCCTTGCTTAGGCAGATGCCCCCAGAAATGCCCCCAAAGGGGCTCTGCTGCCCCCTTTTTACCGGGTTTCAGCAGGCTTAACCGGGTTGCATCAGGATGGGCGCGTACTGCCCCGTACGGGCCTCCGGTTCCTCGCTTTGGGCTCATCGAGCAGCCCCTGCGGCAGTTCACTCATCCGCGCTGCACCTGTACTCAAGTCTAGTACAAAGCGCCGCACCAGGTGGGCCAGGACATCGCCGAGCGTGATGCCCCGTTCATTTGCCATCCCATGCGCAAGCAGTGCGGACTGAAAGTCTATGTCTGCTTGAATGGTTACTCTATCCATAACTATGCCCTTACTTGTCACGGATGTTTGCTTACTTCGTACAAAGGTTACGATTGCTAGTCATCCCACATTGTTCGAATACGCATAACACCACAACTACCTCTCTTGCCAAGCAAATCACGAAGGTTGCCAACTCCGCCAAAAGGGTGCCATATATTTGTATGTGGCATCCTTTAGGCATTCTTGGCAGAGTTGGCAGACTTCGGCGGGATTGTCCACACCCAACCCCCCGTCATCGACTGCTTGGAACGCACGATGTTGAGCCGTTTCGCCGCCCGTTCGCAGGTGCGCCACGCATGTCCAGCGCCAGCCGCATCGGCCCGCACCACCCTCGCTGGCACCGGCCCATCGGCCAGCAAACCCACCAGAAATTGGCAGGCCTCGCCAATTGAGCCGCCGAATTCATCTTCTGCGGGCGCCTCGGCCTCGGCGAGCAGCTCCCGCGCAGAGCCCTCGACAGCGCCACCCCAACGCACCGTCGAAGCAAACAAGCCGTCATGCCCTGGCACTGGTTCCTGCGCCAACTCGAACCGGAAGCCGCCTGTGTCGCCACCGACGTTGTTCTTCGCCCTCGCCAACAACCGCCCGTCGTCACTCTTGCTTGCTGCCAGCACGATTCGCGCCGCAGCGCCCATAGCAACCGAGCCGTTGAGCCGCTCGACAACCTCGCGTCCTGCGGAGTGCTTATTGAAATGACAAATGCCGAACACCACGCAGTCGAGCCGCTCTGCAATATCAGCTAAAGGTTGCAGAGCCCGCCGAGTTTCAGCATTCTTGTGAGAATCGCCGGTTAACGCACTCACCAGGGGATCGATCAAAAGGAAATCGACTCCTCCGGCGGCTTCGAGCATGCCCGCCAGTTTCTCAATATCCAACGAAATATCAAAGTCGCCTTGAACATAAGTAACTCTGGACAAGTCGGCCCCCGCCGTAAGTAGCCTTGGTGCGAGCGTGTCAACCCAACTGTCCTCCCCACTCCAGACAAATGCATTTCCACGCTCCGCCTGCGAGCCGTCAGGCCAGATACCTCCACGCGTTAACTGTGCGATGAGGTGCAGTGCGATCGTAGTTTTCCCGCATCCCGCAGCGCCAGCGAGCAGATGCAGCTTGCCTCGCGCCAGCCAATCGGGCCATAACCACCTTACAGGCTTGATAACCACGTCACTAGCCTTCTTTAACTGAAAAGCGGGGTTTTGAGCCGCTTTCGCAACGCCTAAGGCCACAACCTCGGCCAGCGCTTTGGAAGCCTCTAAAGCCGTTCTAACGGCCCTTAAACCCTCGCCTTGATGGACATCGTTGAAATCAGAATCGTGCTCTCGCCGGGTACAGCTAAACACCGGAACCGCAAGCCTCGCCTTAACCGCCCGAGCCGCCTCAAGGGCTTGCGGCATGGGCTCGCCTGCTGACTTGTCAACATCGGCGGCCAGCACCAAGTCGGCCCCCGGATACCGTTGGCGCATGGCCTCGCAAACCTTCTTGAGATTACCGAGACTCAAAGCAGCCACCGCGGCCCATCCCGTCGCCGCCGAACAGCTTGCGGCTGTTGCAACACCCTCGGCGATTATCAGGTGCTCGGCTTGCTCAGGCATCGGCTGAGCCGCCCAGAAACTACCGCTCCGCGTGCCCTCGCCGCGTAGTGCACTCTTGCGGCCAGTTTCGTCGATTAACTCGGCAGTCACCATCGCGCCGTCGCGCTGCACCGGAAGCACCAGGAGACGTCCCTGTAAAGCCTCACTCCGAGCCCACGGCGCGTAACCCAAGATTTTCACCGCAGCCGCTAGGCTGATTTCTCGAGCTACTGCTGCGGCAAGCGCAACCCCCTTGCGCCGCAGATAGGGGTGCGCCTGGACCTCGCACCCTGCAAGCCAAAGCTCGCGCGCTTTTCTCGCCGTCTCAGCAGCAACCAAGGCGAGGTGCGCTGCTCGCTCGGCCTTCATCGCCGCGATTGCGGCTTGCGTTTCCGCTCTGGATGCTTGCGTGGGCGTGTCGGTGGCAAACCAAGTTCCGGAGAGCCCGCTGCGCCAACAGCCGAAAACACCTGCTTGCCCATCGTGGAACTGTCGGCACCAGCCCGCATCGTCGCCGCGTTTGCCGTTAGTAGAAAACCGATGCAGCTTGCCCGGCACGATAATGTCCGGAGGCTGTAGCCCGTGTTCCTGCATGCACTGTCTAAAGGACAGGGGCATCGGCGTAGGGCGGCTTTTCGCCGCAGGTGACGTGTTCAATTGCATGGCAACCCCTCATGTTGCTTGCGCTCCAGCCCCTTTTGCTGCTGCGCTGACTTGTCACGATCAGCCTTTCGCCGCGATGATGCCCACAACCGCCCGCTCGAACCGGGGAACGTCGATGTACCGCCGCCCGCGATGCGTAAGGACGCTTCCTGCAAGCTCGGCGGCGTGCCGTCGTGTGAAATAGTGCAGGCTGTCAATTGTTGGAAAAAGACGTGCACCAGTTCCTGCCACGTAGTCGCGTGCTGGCACCAGATGCTCTGTGCTCATGTGCGTTCTCCCGGTTTACTTAGAACTGGGCTCATGTTACGCGGTTTTGCCCCGTGTAAACGGGGTTAGGCGCGTCTAGTTGCAGGCTCGCCACGATGCGGGGCGCAAAAAAACCGGCGCATGGCCGGGTTGGGGGGAGGGCAGCGACAGGCGGGTGCTAAGGGGGCACCCCTAGACTCCAGCCGTGCCTGCTTGCAGCGGGCAGCGCAGAAAGGGGCTGCGCCGTCGGCGTGGGCAGCTAGTCCTGCCGTGCCCTCGAAGGGAGCTTACAAGGAGCGCTTCAGCCTGTCACGCGCTTTCCGCAGCCGTTGGGGCGGCTTACCCTACCCCCCCTCCGATGTGTCTTGCGGAAAGTTCCGGGGGACGCAGCTCCTACGAAGTTCTAGAATTAATTAAGTTGTTGCGCAGTATCCGCGAAGTATCGGGCCCGGGCCTCGCCGTCAAGGCCCGATGCAACCTGGGTTTCCGCAAGCCGCAACGCACCCATCAGAGCGTTGCTTTTCAACGTGCCCCAATGCCGCGCCAACCTGTCAAGTCGCTCCTTGTCAGCCGCCAGGATGATGTGATAGACAGGAACCTGAGGCATAGCTCCAGCCGCCCGATTTGCTCGGCTTTTTGCAACTCTCTGGGCGCTACTGCGGCGTTGCGCGGCTTTGGTGGGCATCACGTGCTCCTGCAGGTTGGTGACACGTTGATAGCAACGTGTCAACAGCCGAGTCTCCCATAACCGCCGCGGTTGTGAATGCGTGTGGGAAAAAAAAAGCGGCCTGGCGCAACAGCCCAGGCCGAAGACAACTTCATGGAGCGCCTTCGTGTAAGAAGGCAGCGATATCGTAGCGCTTCTGCCTCAGGTGCTAGGCGGAAAATCAGCTAAGTAAGCTTCTTTAGCCGCATCGTCCAGCCCGTCCATCACCTTCTGCTCAGCCAGCATCACCGCGCCCGCGAAAGCGTTTGACTGCTGCGTTTGCCAGTGTCGCGCCAATCGCCGCAGCCGCACTTTGGCGATTGTGGGAACCAGCACGGTGACTTGCACTTCACCGCCCCCCAGAGCAGCTCGCCGGCGTGCCCGGCTTGCAGCCTGCGCCTGGCGGTTACGTTCTCGTCGCTCATCGGCACTCATCATGGCATCGGGCTCCTTGCTGACTTGTCAGTGAGTATGCCATAACGCACCAGGAAGCCCCTGTGCCTTCCACTCGTTCGCCGTGATGGTATGAGTTTGGGTGCGAAAGTCGGGGAAAAACAGACTTTGGTAGATGTACCATCTACCGCATTGGCGGCTGTTTTCTCTATGACAGCGGCCTCCGTACTTAGGCAGATGCCCCCAAATATGCCCCCTTTTTACCGGGATTCAGCGGGCTCAACCGGGCTGCATCAGGGTGCGCGTGTACTGCCCCGTATGGGACGCGGGTTCCGCGCTTTGGGCTCATCGAGCAGCCCCTGCGGTAGTTCACTCATCCGCGCTGCACCTGTACTCAAATCTAATACAAAGCGACGCACCAGGTGGGCCAAGACATCGCCGAGCGTGATGCCCCGTTCATTCGCCATCCCATGCGCAAGCAGTGCGGACTGAAAGTCTATGTCTGCTTGAATGGTTACTCTATCCATGACTATGCCCTTACTTGTCACGGATGTTTGCTTACTTCGTACAAATGTTACGATTGCTAGTCATCCCACATTGTTCGAATAAGCATAACACCACAACTACCCCTCTTGCCAAGCAAATCACGAAGAACGCCACGAAGAATGCCAACTCCGCCGAAGAACGCCATACATTTATGTGTGGCTGTCTTCAGGCATTGTTGGCGGCCTTCGGCGGAAGCTCCCAACTCCACCCCCCACGCATCCCGGACTTGAACCGCTTGATGTCAAGCCGTTTCGCCGCCCGTTCGCAGGTGCGCCACGCATGTCCAGCACCAGCCGCATCGGCCCGCACCACCCTCGTTGGCACCGGCCCATCGGCCAGCAAACCCACCAAAAACTCGCAGGCCTCGCCAATTGAGCCGCCAAATTCGTCCTCTTGGGGCTGCTCGGCCTCGGCGAGCAATTGCCTCGCAGTGCCCTCCACAGCGCCATCCCAACGCACCGTCGAGGCATACATGCCGTCTTGCCCTGGCACCAGTTGCTGCTCAAGCTCGAACCGGAAGCCGCCTGTATCGGTACCGACGTTGCTCTTCGCCCGCGCCAACAACCGCCCGTCCTCGCTCTTGGTTGCTGCCAGAACGATTCGCGCCGCAGCGCCAAGGGCAAGCGAGCCGTTGAGCCGCTCGACAACCTCGCGTCCAGCGCTGTTCTTATTGAAATGACAAATGCCGAGCACTACGCAGTCAAGCCGCTGTGCAATATCAGCTAAAGGTTGCAGAGCCCGCCGAGTTTCAGCGTTTTTGTGGGAATCGCCGGTTAACGCACTCACCACGGGATCGATCAAAAGAAAATCAACTCCTCCGGCGGCTTCGAGCATGTCCGCCAGATTCTCAACATCAAGTGCGATATCGAATTTGCCTTCAACAAAAGCAACCCTTTTTAAGTCGGCCCCCGCCATAAGTAACCTGGGTGCGAGCGTGTCGTCCCAACTGTCCTCCCCGCTCCAGACAAATGCTTTCCCACGCTCCGCCTTCGAGCCGTCAGGCCAGATACCGCCACGCGTTATCTGTGCGATGAGGTGCAGTGCGACAGTCGTTTTCCCGCAGCCCGCAGCGCCAGCGAGCAGGTGCAGCTTGCCTCGCGCCAGCCAATCGGGCCATAACCACCGGACAGGTTTGATAACCACGTCACTGGCCTTCCTTAACTGAAAAGCGGGGTTTTGAGCCGCTTTCGCAACGCCCAAGGCTACAACCTCGGCCAGCGCTTTAGCGGCCTCTAGAGCCGTTTTAACGCCCCCTAAGCCCTCGCCTTGATGGACATCGTTAAAATCTGAATCTTTCTCCCGCCGAGCACCGCGGAACACCGGAACCGCAAGCCTCGCTTTAACCGCCCGAGCAGCCTCAAGGGCTTGCGGCATGGGTTCGCCAGTCACCTTGTCAATATCAGCGGCTAGCACTATGTCGGCCCCCGGATACCGTTGGCGCATAGCCTCGCAAACCTTCTTGAGATTACCGAGACTCAAAGCAGCCACCGCGGCCCATCCCGTCGCCGCCGAGCAGCTTGCGGCTGTTACGCAACCCTCGGCGATTATCAGGTGCTCGACTTGCTCAGGCATCGGCTGAGCCGCCCAGAAACTACCGCTCCGCGTGCCTTCGCCGCGTAGCGCACTCTTGCGGCCAGTTTCGTCGATGAGCTCGGCAGTCACCATCGCGCCGTCGCGCTGCACTGGAAGCACCAAGAGCCGGCCCTGTAAAGCCTCGTTTCGAGCCCATGGCGTATAACCCAGGACTTCGATAGCGGCCGCTAGGTTGATTTCTCGAACAGCCGTTGAAGCGATTACAACCCCCTTGCGCCGCAGGTAGGGGTGGTTTGTGGCTTCAGTGCTAGCGTTCCAAAGTTCTCGCGCCAGTCGCGCCGTCTCAGCGCCAACCAAGGCGCGGTGCGCCTCTCGCTCGGCCTTCATCGCCGTGATTGCGGCTTGCGTTGCAGCCCTGGATGCTTGCGAGGGCGTGTCGGTGGCAAACCATGTTCCGGAGAGCCCGCTGCGCCAACAGCCGAAAACACCGGCTTGCTCGTCGGAGAACTGTCGGCACCAGCCCGCATCGTCGCCGCGTTTGCCATTTGTAGAAAACCGATGCAGCTTGCCCGGCACGATAATGTCCGGAGGCTGTAGCCCGTGCTCCTGCATGTGCTGCTTAAATGACAAAGGCACCGGCGTAGGGCGGCTTTTCGCCGCAGATGATGTGCTTGATTGCATGACAACCCCCCATGGTGTTTGCGCTTTCAGCCCCTTTTGCTGCTGCGCTGACTTGTCACGCTCAGCCTTTCGCCTCGATGATGTGCGCAACCGCCCGCTCGAACCTGGGAACGTCGATGTACCGCCGTCCACGGTGCGTGCAGATGCTGCTGCCGAGTTCCGAGGCGTTGGCGCGGCAAAAATGATGTAAAGCGTCAATACTTGGGAAAAGCTGCGAACCAGTCTTTGTTCCGACGTAGTCGCGTGCTGCCACCAGATGCTCAGCGTCCATGGATGCTCCTGGGTTGTGCCCGAACCAGGGAAATTTTAATGGGACTTTACCCCGTGTAAACGGGGTGAGGCGCGACATGTTGCGGGCTCGCCACGATGCGGGGCGCAAAAAAAAAAAAAAAAAAACCGGCGCGTGGCCGGGTTGGGGGAGGGCAGCGACAGGCGGGTGCTAAGGGGACACCCCTAGCTTCCAGCCTTGCCTGCATTGCGGCAGGCGGCGAGTAAGGGGCTCGCGCGGCGTGGGCAGCCAGTCCTGCCGTGTCCTCTGGGAGTTATTTATAGGGTTCGGCTCAGCTTGTCAAGCGTTTCACGGGAGAGTGAACCGCTATGCAACGGCAAGGTGGGGGCGGCTTACCCACCCCCCTCCGATTCGCTTTGCGGAAGATTCTGAGGGACGCAGCTCCTACAAAATTCTATAAATAATAAAGTTATTGCGCAGAACCCTCGAAGTAGGCTTGCTTGCCTGCGGTGTCAAGGCCCGATGCAATCTGGGTTTCCGCAAGCCGTAACGCAGCCATCAAAGCGTTGCTTTTCAACGTGCCCCAATGCCGCGCCAATCTGTCGAGTCGCGCCTTGTCAGCCGCCAAAATAACGTGGCTGACGGGAACCTGCGGCATAGTTCCAGCCGCCCGATTTGCTCGGCTTTTTGCAACTCTTTGGGCGCTACTGCGGCGTTGCGCGGCTTTGGTGGGCATCACGTGCTCCTGCAGGTTGGTGACATGTTGATATCAAACGCGTCAACAGCCGAGTCTCCCATAAGCGCCGCGGTTGTGGAGTGGCGTGGTGAAAAAAAAAGCGGCCTGGCGCAACAGCCCAGGCCGAATTACAACCTCATGACGCCTCCGCCTCAGGCACCGCTAGCGAAATCCGCAAGGTAGGCTGCCTGGCCCGCAGCGTCAAGATTAGCCAACACATGCTGTTCCGCCAACAACACCGCGCCCGCGAAAGCGTTTGACTGCTGCGTTTGCCAGTGTCGCGCCAATCGCCGCAGCCGCACTTTGGCGATTGTGGGAACCAGCACGGTGACTTGCACTTCACCGCCCCCCAGAGCAGCTCGC
>Ga0194134_10005453_pt1 | contig 12047 bp, 10 predicted proteins | sample TA2KigOff0mmetaG_FD_148602 | JGI IMG/M metagenome (GOLD analysis project Ga0194134, IMG submission 148602) | Freshwater microbial communities from Lake Tanganyika, Tanzania - TA2015056 Kigoma Offshore 0m | ecosystem: Environmental > Aquatic > Freshwater > Lake | place: Tanzania: Lake Tanganyika... | reverse complement strand
TACCCCAAGACTGCTCTGGCTTGAGTTGCGGATTGCCTACGGAATCCGGTGCATCCAGGGAATTCATCTGGTCCACAGGAAACCGCGATGAAATCCGTGGCGAGGAGAGCAGATCGCTCGCGCGGGCGGGCTTGTAGGCATGACTCAGACTCCACCGATAGAGCAGACTTGGCGCGTCTATTGGGCGGTAGACCAGACTTAAGGATGGCGAGGTTTGGGCAGTTCGATTCTCATCTCGCAAAAGGCCGCCAAAGGTTTTCAATACGGTATTTATCTCTTCATGCCGAAGCCCGCCGAGTACCGCCCAGGCACCCTTGGGATTCCAGTCCCACTGGCCGTAGGCTGCCCAGCGGCTGCGGCGCTGGTCAATGCGACCGCCCCACCCCGTCTCGGTCAACCGTCCATCAACCTGCGTCGCCTCCGTGTCGTCCTGCCAAGAGGTTTCAAACTCAAGGCCCAGCGTCTGTTCATCAGAATCGACGAATCGTTTAACCTTGGCGGTTGCCAACAGGCTCTGCTCCTGGGTCTCGCTGTCTGTGTCCCGGCGTTGGCTTGACAGGTCTGTTCGCTCAGCGAGGCTATTGGCGCGACGCTGAAGAACATAGACCGACGGCGTGATCGCGGTCTCCAGAAGCAGGTTGGACGGCAGCGGCCGTTTGAGCAGAAACAAGACGCGACCAAAGGCATAGTCTGATGTCTGCGTAGCCTCCTCAAGGCTAAAGGGTGCAGCAAACCGAAGTGGATCCTCGCCCTGCCAAGGGTCTACCAGAGTGCGGCTTCGGGTCTTACCCTGCACGGCAAACAAAAGCGGCCGAATCGTGAGGCTGCCCGCATCGGAAAAAGACCGCATTGTCTGGCCGCGCAGGCTTAGTCCCAGACGGTCAGACTGCGAACGCACCCTGGATGACTGGCCTGCCCCGCTATTGGGCGTCACGTCAGGAGCAAAGACAACCACCTGGTCAACCACATTGTCCTGGTTCTGACCGAATACAGTCACCGACACCATCGTATCCTCACCGGCCCAGCCGCCTTGCTGGGTGAGGCCAAACCGAAACCCCTGCAGGTCACGCTCGCCCAAGGTCAGGCCCGCACCCAGGTCACGGCGTCCACGCGCAAGGCCCTCGCGCGTGACGATATTAATGGTGCCCGCCACCGCCTGCCCACCTGTCTCGGCGGTGGGAACCCGCAGAATCTCTAGGCGCTCAACCTGATCGGGGGCAATCGTATCTACGCTAAAACCTCGGCCTGCCGGCTGGCCATCGATAAGAATCTGGGTATACGACTCTTGCATTCCCCGCATACGCGGACCACCCCCGCCTGCCGGAATGCTCACACCCGGCTGACGCCGCAGAACATCTTCAAGGCTCGTATCACCATACTTCTGGATCTCGTCTCGCCCCACCACCGTCTTCACAGAGTTTGCATAGCGCCGTTGCTCAAGATCACTGAGCCGCTGGGCGCGCACCTCGATTTCCTCCATCGGCTGGGGCCGCAGATCGCTCGCCTCAAAGGGCAGTGTCTGTGCCAATGCAGAAGAGGCCCCCCAAAGGCCCCATGCAAGCCATCCGATGCGTGTATGGTTCATGGTGAACAGCAACGTCGTGAATCCCTTCTTTTCTCGTGACCTTTTCCGGCAGGGTCCTTTTCTATGCTAACCCTTTCTCGGCTGATCTTTGCGGTATTGGTACTCAGTAGCGCCACTACGCATGCGGTTTTTGCCCAGACCAGTGCGGCTACAGCACCCGAGGCAGCAAGCCTCTGGCAGACAAAGCCGCACTGGCGGTTCAACACCTTTGCCGTTGCAACAGCCCACCCGCTCGCCTCGGAGGCGGGCGCTGCGATGATTCGGCAGGGAGGAAATGCGATTGATGCAGCCATTGCTGCACAGATGGTTCTGGGCCTGGTGGAACCCCAATCAAGTGGGCTTGGCGGCGGAGGGTTTCTTGTCTACAGCAGCGGCAGCGCTGTGATCGCCTATGACGGCCGAGAAACAGCGCCTGCGGCAGTCTCGTCCAACCTGTTTCTGCAGGCGGATGGTTCAGGCCAGCCTGAGCCTATCGCGTTTGCCAAAGCGATGGTAGGTGGCAGGGCGGTAGGAGTACCGGGCCTTCTGGCAATGCTTCACCTCGCCCACCAAGACCACGGTAGGCTGGCATGGCCTACGCTGTTCCTACCCGCCATCCGTTTAGCGGAAGAAGGCTTTCCCGTGGGTCAGCGACTGCACAGCCTGCTGGCGCGTGACAGATACCTACGACTAGATCCAGAGGCAGGCCGCTATTTTTATAACCCACAAGGGGATCCCTGGCCCGTTGGCCACCTGTTGAAAAACCCGGCGCTTGCCGATCTGCTGAAGGGCATCGCCCGTCATGGGCCTGCATTTTTGTATAAGGGCTCTGTTGCAGAGGCGATCAGCAAAAGCGTGCAGTCGCACGAGACCAACCCAGGGATGCTCAGCGCGAACGACATGGGAAGCTACCAGGCGCTGCGCAGGCAGCCCATTTGCTTCGACTGGCAGCCAGTGAACACAAAACGCCTGCGTGTCTGCGGAAGCCCCCCGCCCAGTTCCGGAGCGATCGCCATTGGCCAGATACTTGGCATTTTGGCGCATCGCCCCGATCTTGATACCCCGGAGCAGCGAGACCACGCCTACCTGGAGGCGGCCCGTCTTGCCTTTGCAGACCGAGACCACTATGTCGCCGATCCCGACTTTATCGACCCACCTGCCGGCACCTGGCAGTCGTTGCTACGGCCCGGGTATCTGCAGGAACGCGCAGCCCTGATCAAGGAAAAAAGTCTCGGCCGCGCCACGCCTGGCAGTCCTCCCGACGTCAAGAGCAGAGAGTTATCGCTTGGCACCATGCAGGCCCAGCCTGAGGGCGGAACAACCCACCTCAGCATCATTGACCCACAGGGAAACGCTCTGGCCCTTACCAGTTCCATTGAGTCCGCATTCGGCGCGCGACGCATGGTGCACGGCATGCTTCTGAACAACCAGCTCACCGACTTTAGCTTTCGCACAGAGGATGCCCAAGGCCGACCCATTGCAAACCGCCCGGCACCGGGAAAACGTCCCAGGTCATCGATGTCGCCCACTCTCGTTTTTGATGGCGCCGCCCAACAGCCCATCGCCAGCCTGGGAAGCGCCGGCGGCGCCCTGATCATTCATTATGTGAGCCATGCCCTAAGGGGCGTTTTCGCCAACCGGCTGTCCGTGCAACAAAGCCTGGATCAGCCGATGTTTGGAAGCCTCAATGGCCCGAGCCTTATCGAGCAAGACCGATTCCCTCCCGAGCGTGAAGCCGCTCTGCGTCTGCGCGGCGCCGAGGTGCGGTCTATTCCCATGACCAGTGGAACCCAGATGCTTTTGCGACAAGGCAAGGACATTATCGGCGGTGCTGATGCGCGTCGGGAAGGCTGGGTCTCAGGCGATTACACTCCTAGGCATGACTAAGGTCCTGTCTCTTCTAAGCCGCTCCCCTGATGCCCACAAGGGTTGTCATGGCAGCGTCGGTATTGTTGGGGGTGCGGTAGGCACTGTCGGAGCGGCGTTTCTAAGCGCTCGCTCTGCCTTGTTTACCGGCGCTGGTCGCGTATTTATCTTTCGACCAGATCTAAGCGACGGCTATGTGTTGGACCCGCAGACCCCGGAGGTCATGGTCTTAACAGTAGATCAGTTCGATAACAAACCAATAACCAGCTGGGTGGCTGGCCCAGGGCTTGGTCAGTCTGCAGAGGCAATCGCAGTCCTTCGCAGCCTCTTAGAGCTTCATTGCCCGCTGCTCATCGATGCTGACGCACTCACCCTCATCGCACACCATGCAGACCTTGCAGACCTCTGCCGAGACCGCACGGCCGAGACGATTCTCACTCCCCACCCAGGTGAGGCGGCGCGGCTACTCGCAACCACCGCAGACGCTATACAAACAAACCGACTGGCGGCGGCTGAGTCGTTGGTGCGGCGGTTTCGCGCTATTGTCGTACTCAAAGGTCATCAGACAGTCATCGCAAGCCCTTCGCACACTGCCATAACCAACCACACGGGAAATCCCGCACTCGCGACCGCGGGTACCGGAGACGTCTTAGCCGGCTTCATCGGTGCGCTTCTCGGGCAAGGCCTCACAGCCTTCGAAGCCGCATCTCTAGGGGTGGAAATTCATGGGTCTGCGGCCGATAGCTTGGTAAAGGACGTAGGAGGCATGATCGGAATTAGCGCCAGCGAACTGATCCCAGAGATGCGACGAATCTTGAATGCATGGGTAGCGCAAACAACCGGCTCAATCTAAATGAGGCGCCAGGCTTAGCCCTTAATCATGCAATACGCCGCGAGTTTGTTGCCATCGAGATCGCGAAAGTAAGCGCCGTAAAAGCCGTTGCCCCTTGCACCGGGCGCACCCTCGTCAGTGCCTCCAAGCGCTAAGGCCTTTGCGTGAAGAGACTGTACCTGCTCGGGGTCAGTCGCAACGAGGGCTACCATCGTACCGTTACCGACAGTCGCCTGATGGCCATCAAAGGGTTTCATCACGCTGAACATAGGCTTGTCCGGTCGTATCCCCCACCCTATGCCACGATCTGTTTTGAAAAATTGTTTCGCCCCAAGGAGACCGAGAAGCTCCGTGTAAAAATGAACTGCCCTGTCAAGGTCATTGGTACCAACGCATGTATACCCAATCATCGTGTTTTTCCTTCATTCCGGCGCCTGATAAGCTTTCTCGCGATTTTACTCCTATCGGGGTTTCCATGGGCGCGAGCTTGTGCCTTCGATCAAAAAGACAGACACAAGACTTTTCCCGGTAAGTCGCCAGTAAGAACGCGGTCGTAACATGCTTATTTATATAAAATCAATTGCAGCGAAAACCAATTCTATGGTCACTGCCCTCGCTATAAGCCTGGCACAATGAATCGCGTTCTTCTTGTCGAAGACCATCCATCAATGCGCACGTTAGTGGCACGCGAGCTGCACAGCACAGGCATCGCAGCAGACGCCGTTGGTCGGATTAGTGAGGCCGAGGTCTGTCTCACGCAGGCGCATTACGCTGCACTGATACTCGACCGCGGACTTCCCGATGGCGATGCGCTACCCTGGTTACAGCGCCTCCGTGCTCGGCAGGTACTTTTGCCCTGCCTTATCCTCACCGCGCGTGATGCCCTGCATGATCGGGTAGATGGGCTTGAGGCAGGCGCCGACGATTATCTGGCAAAACCCTTCGAACGCGACGAGTTAATTGCGCGCGTGCGCGCATTGCTGCGTCGGCAGAGCGCATGGGTAACCAATACGCCGCATTGGGGTGGACTGGTTGTCGACCCGGTTGGGGCCCGACTAAGCCACGGGCGATCAAGCGTAAACCTTGCTCCCAGCGAGTTACAGTTGATGATCACTCTGGTACGCGCTGAGGGTCAAGTGGTACGGCGTGCCGCGCTCGAGGCGGCTGCCTGGGGTCTTACCGAACCAGTGACACCAAATGCACTGGATGTGGCGCTACACCGTCTGCGCCGAAAGCTTGAGGTGATTGGTAGCCCTGTACGCATGGTCAACACCAAGGGGGTTGGCTACGCCCTTGAGGAACCTTCTTCTCCGGCTGGAGGGTAGGGTGATCAAGCTAGGACGGGCGTATAAGATAGTATCCCGTCGAACGCCCAGCCTTGCGGTACGCCTGGCACTGGGTTTTGCAGCCGCTTTTGCCTCCATGGCCCTGCTCGTAGTCGCCGTACAGGTTTTACTCGCCGAGCGGTTTGGTCACCTAGTCACACAAATGAGCATGGAGGGACAGACAAAGGACATTTTCGAAGGCTTCGTAATTGATGCCAGTCAGCGGGTTGTTGGCGTAAACCTGCCGCCTGGTGACGCGGTAGGCTTCGACGACTTCTTCGCAAACCTGAAGTTCCGAGTCCTTGATGCCTCAGGGCAGGTAGTAGCCAGCAGCGAGCCCGACCGCCGATCACTCTTGGCAGACAGGGATATTGCTAATCAACCTGGCTTTTTCGGCATCGTGCCCTTTGACGGTCGGGATTTTTTTGTTGGTGCCTGGGTTCGCGAAATACATGGCAGACCCTATGTGCTGCAATTAGCGCGCAGCGACCGGTTCGAGATCCTAGCCCGCGAAGCGGTAACCCCTACCATCGTCCAGACGGTCGCTGTACTTGGTACCCTGTCGGCCTTGGTCTTCGCCGTAGCTGGTGCACTGGCTGTTCGGTCAGTACTGCGGCCAATACGGGCGGCGGAAGAGGCAACGCGGTTCGTCGGCGGCCGCAACCTCGCAGCACGCCTGCCAGAAGGAAACATGCCAGCAGAGATCCGTCCCTTGGTTGCGGCATTCAACGGCGTATTGCAGCGGCTTGAACAATCCTTTCAGGAGCAGGAGCGGTTCATAGCCAATGCAGCGCACGAACTTAAAACGCCTTTGGCACTGGCTCGTGCCCGCATCGAGGCTGGGCTTGATAGCGAGGAAGACCGGGCCAGGCTATTGCAAGAACTAGACACGATGGCACGCCAGGTTCAGCAACTGCTGCAACTGGCACAGGTCGCTGATGCGCAGACCATGCGCCAAAGCACGGTACATCCAATACAAGTAGCGCGAGATGTAATGGACCATCTGGCATTTAAGGCTAACCGTAAAGACGTGACCCTGCATCTCATTGAGCCCACAGCCGATTTCACGATTCAGGCCGATGCAGGAGCCCTATTCATACTAATCAAAAATCTCGCGGAGAACGCGATCGAGTTTTCCCCTCTGGGCTCTGAAGTCAAGCTTCAGATAGACAACACCGGAATCAGTATCGAAGACCACGGCCCAGGCGTGTCGACAGAGTACCGGGCGGCCGTATTCGAGCGTTTCTGGCGGGCGCCAGGTCAGACAAGATCGGGGTCAGGCCTTGGTCTTGCAATCGTGCGAGAGATTGCGCTCGCCCATGGCTGGTCGTTGCGCTGCGATGATGCGCCCGGCGGAGGCGCATTGTTCAGCGTGCACTGGCAAACCGATGCAACCGACAGAACGGAAAGTTACTAGTAAGGTTAGCGCACCCAAGATCGCGTTAGCGCGTCAATCCCGCGCCTTAACCCTTCATTTCTCTCCGTAGGAGTAACGTCTATGAAATCCTTACCCTCACGTAAATCGGTAACGTTCATTTGCCGCACCACCTTACTGGGCTGCATTGCAGCCACGACCCTGCCAACCCTGGCGTCAACCGAACCAAAAGGTTTCTACGCAACGGTTTATGCGCAAGCTAGCCGACTAGGCTCCACAAGCTTTGCCGAAATCGGTAGCGCAGGTTTCGGCTCCGGCCTGAACGCATCGTTTGATCCGGGACTAGGTTTCGGCGGCGATGTTGGATATCGCTATGGCAATGGCTGGGCTGCGGAGGTCGAATGGAATTATCGGCGTCATGACCTTAAATCCCTTCAAAGAAGTGGAACAACCCTTGTAACAGATGGTGACTTTGCATCAAACATCATTTTTATTAACGGACTGCGACGCTTCCCCAGTGCGTCTGGCGGATGGACACCGTATGTTGGCGCAGGGGTCGGCTGGGTTCAGGAGATCGATTTCGACCTCAACTCAGCTGGTACAAATCGGGCATGGGCCAAGCAAGGAAAACTTGGGCTGCAGTTGATTGGGGGCGCCGAAATTCCGATGACTAAGGACTGGAGACTGACAGCAGATGTTCGGGTACTCAGGCTTGGTAGCATTGAAATGCCGGCTGAAGAAGGTGTGACCGGGCGACTTTCTAAGCCGGACTACAACCCAGTATCGGTACAGATAGGCCTGCGGCGACTGTTCTAATAGGGTCCGGGTTAAGAGGCAAGGCCGATAACAATCGTCGATTCGTTGACGGCCGCCATCGCAAATTGCCTGGGCTTCAGATCGTTCTCGGCTTGGGCGACAATAGCGAGGTGCCCATTCCAATAAACCTTTTGAAACGTCTAATTTCCTCGGTTGCCTCCTGCTGCCTGGCCCTCGCTGCCCAGGCGGCAGAGGTCAGTGTAGCTGTTGCTGCAAACTTTACCGCTCCCATGAAGGTAATTGCCCAAAACTTTGAGAAAGACACGGGCCACAAGGCTAGGCTCGCATTTGGCGCCACCGGGCAGTTTTATGCACAGATTAAAAATGGAGCACCCTTTGCCATTCTCTTGGCCGCAGATGAAGCCACCCCTGCAAAGCTTGAGAAAGAAGGCCTTGGACTAGCGGGTACCCGATTCACTTATGCCACCGGAAAGCTGGTGCTTTGGAGTAAGAAGGCAAACCTGGTGGATAACCGTGGAGACATTCTAAGGACAGGCGGCTTCAACAAGATTGCAATTGCCAGCCCCAAACTTGCCCCCTATGGCGCAGCAGCCATGGAGGTCATTGAGAAGATGGGGCTCACCGCAGCAATTACCCCGAAGATCGTCCAAGGCGCCAACATTGGCCAGGCTTTCCAGTTTGTCTCTTCCGAAAACGCCACCCTTGGATTTGTTGCCCTTTCGCAAGTGTTTGAAGGCGGGAGAATCAAAGATGGGTCAGGGTGGATTGTGCCCTTGAACATGTACAAGCCCATTAAGCAAGATGCAATTATGCTTAACTCCGGTATGGACAACCCTGCTGCACAGGCCTTGATGCAGTATCTGCGAAGCGAAAAGGCCAAAGTAGTAATTCACTCATTTGGGTATCAACTTTGATTAGTCCAGAGGCCTGGCAGGCCATCCGGCTCACCATTCAGCTCGCAACACTCACCACGATTATTCTGTTGGTGATCGCAACACCCATAGCCTGGTGGCTTTCACAGACTGACTCACGGTGGCGTGCCCCCATAGGCGCCTTGGTCACTTTGCCGTTGGTCCTTCCGCCTACCGTGCTGGGCTTTTATATTCTGGTCTTGCTAGGGCCCCAGGGCTGGATTGGCATGCTGACCCAATCCCTAGGCATTGGGCTGCTGTCCTTTTCGTTTGCGGGACTAGTCATTGGGTCAGTCATCTTCTCGCTGCCATTTGCGGTCCAGCCGATTCAGTACGCCTTTGAGGCCATTGGCAGACGGCCCATGGAAGTGGCAGCCACTTTGCGCGCCAGGCCACTCGATGCATTTGTTACTGTCGCCTTGCCGCTTGCCAAGCCTGGGCTATTAACCGCCACCGTGCTGACTTTCGCGCATACCGTGGGTGAGTTCGGAGTGGTGCTCATGATCGGGGGCAATATTCCAGGGCAGACACGCGTAGTCTCTACCCAGATCTTTGGTTACGTTGAAGCAATGGAATACACACAGGCCCACTGGCTTGCAGCGGGAATGGTTGTCTTTTCGTTTTCTGTCTTAATCGCCTTGTCGCTTCTGAAGAAGCGCTCTGATCGGGTGCTGCCGTAACCGCCATGATCCCCGACACGCTCACGTCTACGATAACCCCCAAGACCAGTCTGCAAATTGCGCTCGAACTCAGGCGCAGGGATTTTCAACTTCTGGTGGATCTGCATCTGCCAGACCAGGGAGTAACCGTTCTTTTCGGGCCTTCCGGGTCTGGAAAGACCTCTATCTTGCGCTGTGTGGCTGGACTGGAGCGGGCGCAAGGGCAAGTCGTGATTGGCGGGGAGACTTGGCAAGACAGTACGCAAGGCCAGTGGGTTCCGACATACGACCGAGACCTGGGCTACGTCTTTCAAGAAGCCAGCCTTTTTGAGCATTTGAATGTGCGCGCAAATCTGCGGTTTGGAATCGACCGCGTGAAAAAACCCGGGGCAGCAACTGCCTTGGCCTCAGCCATTACCCTGCTGGGTATCGACCACCTGTTAGAGCGCTCAACGCAAAGCCTCTCTGGTGGCGAGCGCCAGCGAGTGGCCATCGCTCGCGCCTTGGCAACCCAGCCCAAGATTCTGCTTCTTGATGAGCCACTTGCATCGCTTGATATCGCCCGCAGGCATGAGATCCTGCCTTGGCTTGAGCGTATGCATCATGAGCTGCGCATGCCCATGCTCTACGTCACCCACACCATGGAAGAGCTGACGCGGCTTGCAGACCATGTCGTGTTACTGGATCGCGGCAGGGTAAAGGTACAAGGGCCAATATCGCAGGTTCTCTCCAACCCATTGTTTGCTGCGTCTGTTGGAGGCGAGGCAGGTGTTGTCTTGGATGGTGTAATGACACAACACGATCACACCTTTCACCTCAGTTGCATCGACCTACACGGCACAAGGCTCTGGTTACGCCATCGAGATCTTGCTCTTGGCAGTAAAGTGCGAGTGCACATCCATGCGAATGATGTCAGCCTATCGATAAAGGCACCAGAAGGCAGCTCCATACAGAACATATTGCCTGGCGTTATCGAGTCGATTCATGATGATTTTCATCCCGCAAGCTGCTTAGTGCGCATTCGTCACGAGCAACACACGCTATTGGCGCGAATCACCCGAAGGGCTGCCGCCGGGCTGCAGATTGCAGTCGGTACCAAGGTCTGGGCACAGGTGAAATCAGTCGCGCTTGCCGAACACTGAGCAACCCTACACCAGTGGGTATTGGTATTTCAGTCAGGCGGATAGCTCCCGCGCAGCTTCATGAATGGCGGCGCGAATACGTGGATAGGTACCGCAGGGGCACAGGTTGCCGCTCATAGCGGAATCGATGTCTGCATTGCTGGGCTTGCGGTTCTTGGAGAGCAGTGCCACGGCTGCCATGATCTGGCCAGTCTGGCAGTAGCCACACTGCACCACATCAAGGTTCACCCATGCTGCTTTCACGGCCTGGGCCACAGGGCCATCAAGGCCCTCGATGGTGGTCACGGTCTTTCCTGCGGCGCTGGAGAGCGGAGTCATACAGCTTCGCACCGGCTGGCCATCCAGATACACGGTACACGCCCCACATAGCGCCATGCCGCAGCCATACTTAGTACCAGTAAGCTTTAACTCGTGGCGCAACAGCCAGAGCAGCGGCGTATCGGGTTCGGCCTCTAGCGCAACAGACTTGCCGTTAACAGTGATCCGGGTCATCACGGTTTCCTTAAGCTAGTTGAAGGGGCAGCGCGCGCAGTCTCTGGCCAGTGAGCGCAAACAATGCCGAGGCCAAGGCGGGCGCAATAGGCGGCAAGCCGGGTTCACCCATGCCTTCGGGGTGACTGACGCTGGGGATGATGTGGGTCTCGATCTCCGGGCAGGAATCTATACGTAACAGGCCATAGTCGTGAAAGTTACTCTGCTGCACGCGACCCTTTTCCAGCGTAATCTCGCCATAGAGCGCTGCGCTCAGACCATAGACCACTGCACTTTCCATCTGCTGCGCGATATGGTTCGGGTTGACCGGAGTGCCGCAGTCCACCGCTGCCACAACGCGGTGCACGCGGATGGTCTTGTCTGCCGCAACCGAGGCCTCCACCACCTGCGCAACGATGCTGCCAAAGCTCTGGTGCAGGGCCACGCCACGGGCCTTCTTCACACCGTCAGGGGCAGGCGCCAGGGGCGTGCCCCAGCCGGCTCTTTCTGCTGCCAGCCTCAGCACCGCGACATGGCGCGGGTGATTTTTCAGCAGCCCGAGGCGAAAGGCCACAGCATCCTGACCCAGCGCCGCCGCGCATTCGTCTACGAAACTCTCTTTGAAAAAGGCATGGTGGGAGTGACCCACACTGCGCCAAAAGCCCACAGGTATGGGAAGCGCGACATTGGCATGTGCGATGCGTGCTGCCGGCCATTCATAAGGCTGGTCAAAGGCCCCCTCCGAGGCCGTTTTATCCAGCGGCCCACCGTAAACGCCGAATAGCCGAGACAAGACTTCAGGCACGATGGCCTGGCCCGCCGATACACTGCGCACGCCGGTAAGGCGGCCCTGCCCGTCCACCGCCGCCTCCCAACGGGAGACGCAGGCCGGGCGATAGAAATCATGCTGGGTATCCTCAGCTCGGCTCCAGAAAGTCTGCACTGGCACGCCGGGCATGGCCCGAGCAATCTCGGCGGCCTGGCCAACAAAGTCCACGTCAAGCCGACGCCCGAAACTACCACCCAGGAACTGCACGTTCACCGTTACCGCCTCGCTGGGTAGGCCCAAGACCAATGCAGCGGCGCGGCGCGCGAGGCCCGGCACCTGGGTAGGCACCCACACGG
>Ga0194134_10005451_pt1 | contig 12052 bp, 8 predicted proteins | sample TA2KigOff0mmetaG_FD_148602 | JGI IMG/M metagenome (GOLD analysis project Ga0194134, IMG submission 148602) | Freshwater microbial communities from Lake Tanganyika, Tanzania - TA2015056 Kigoma Offshore 0m | ecosystem: Environmental > Aquatic > Freshwater > Lake | place: Tanzania: Lake Tanganyika... | reverse complement strand
ACGAAGCGCTCGCGCAACTTACGCCTCCGCCCGCGCATGTCTTAGTGGACGGCTTGCGCGTAAAGTCGCTGCGGTGGACGCAGACCCCGCTCGTAAAAGGCGACGCGCGCAGTTACTCGATTGCCGCCGCCAGCGTGCTGGCCAAGGTGACGCGCGACCGGCTGATGCGGGAATTCGACCGGGAGTTCCCCGGTTACGGGTTCGCGGAGCATAAAGGATACGGCACGCCGCAGCACCTCGCCGCCCTCGCGCGACTCGGCCCCTGCCCCATCCACCGCCGCAGTTTCGCACCGCTGAAAGTCACACAGCCGGAACTGGGCCTCCAGCCCTCCCCTTGAACCCAAAATCTCTGGCTGAACACTCGTTCGTGAAGCGGCGTTTCTATTGAATTGCGAACCATTCTTACGATGACTTTATGAGGGATTGCCGTTCTGCCTTGGCCTGCTTCAGGTTCGGCGGCGGGCTGCTCACGCTGGCGGGAGTATTCACCGCCCTCGCCCAGGCGCAGCCACTTGCGGATACCAACTTTATGAACCCCAAGACCCATCCCATCACCCGCCGCGCCGCGTTGCGCGGGCTCGGCGCGATGATCGCCCTGCCGTCTTTCGACATCATGGGCGGTCGAACCGCCACCGCGGAAGCTGGAGAGAGGGCTTCGAAGCGGTGTCAGAGCCGGCTTGAATCGCCCACACAGGCAACAGCCCCCTGTATCCGCGCTCTCACAGTCGCGGGGTCTCAAAAACACGGAGTTGACTGCATTTCACGCTGTTTGTCTTCAACACGACTTGATCACGCGCGCGCGGAGGCTTGGCGCAAGGAAATCCCTTCACTTGCCGTCGCCCGTTACCCTCCCGAGGATGAGTGTTGGCGCAGCGAATTTTCCAAAAAGTTTCACGGCAGGATTATGAACGGGCAGGGATTAGCTCTCGGAAATTTGCACCGATGACACACAATTCGCCAGAGTCCGAGAAGGACGGACAGTTTGTAGCGCTGCTGGTCGAGCATCAAGTGGCCATTCGTTCATTTGTCCGCACCCTGCTGCCAAACCCGGAGGATGCGGAGGATGTGGTGCAGACGGCCAGTCTCACCATGTGGCGGCGATTCGGCCAGTTTCAGCCGGGAACCAGTTTTCGGAACTGGGCGTTTCAGGTGGCGAAGTTTGTCGCGCTCAAACATATCACGCGGAAGGTTCGCGATCGGCAGCGGTTTTCCGAGGGGACCATGGAGGCGCTGGCGCAGCACTTGGAACAAGAATCGGAGCGCATCGCCGCCCAACGGCAGGCGCTGGATTTCTGCATCGAGAAGCTGGACGGAGACGACCGGCAGGTCCTGGCGGTTTGCTATTCCAGCGCCTCGTCGCTGAAGGAATTCGCCGACCGGCTGGAGCGGACGCCAAACGCGATTTACAAGCAACTCGGGCGAATCCGGGCGGCACTGGCCGAGTGCGTCCGACGCCGATTGCGAGCGGAGGGAATCGCATGAACCCGGCACCGATTGATCCGCGCCGCGATACCGTCCTTGTCACGCTGATCGAAGCCGTGCTCAACGGACAAGCCGATGAGATTCAGTTTTCCGAGCTGGATCGGAGGCTGCAGAGTGACGCAACGGCGAGAGACATCTATGCCACCTATGTAAACCTGCACTGTGAGTTGCAGGGGCGGTTCGCGGTCGCAGGGAACATCGTCAGCATGGAGGCGGAGCTGGAAAAGGAACTCGCATCGTCGAATCCATTACCCGGACCATGGCATGAAAACGGCTTCGAACGCCCGCGTCCCTTCGGGAGTTCGATGAAACGATCGGCGGCGCTCGCGGCGCTGGCCGCGTCCGTATTGATCGGGTTGTTCTTCTTGCATCGGCTGGGGTCGCGGGATTCATCGGCGCAGGCCAGACTGGCTCACGTTCGGGATCAGGACGGGGCGGTGACGATCATCGGCAGGACTGACAGGGCAGCACGGATCGGAGATGTGCTGCGGCCGGGGGAACGGCTCCGCACGGATGAGACTGCCGGCCGCGCGGTGCTGGAATACGCCGACGGAACCAGGGTCGAGGTGCATTTTGATTCGGTGGTGCAGGTTCCGACGGATGGTGAAGTGCGGCTTCGGCTGATGTCCGGTTCGATCGATGTGGCGGCGGCTCCGCAACCCGCCGGGCATCCTCTGATTATCGCGACGGAACACGCGCGTTCCGTGGTGCTTGGGACGCGATTTCGCATGTATCGGAACGAGGCAGGGACGCGGCTGGAGTTGCAGGAAGGCAAGGTCCGCATCGAGCGTCAGCAGGAAGGCCGCGTGGTCGAGGCGGTGGATGTCGAGCCGGGCAACACCGCGATCGCATCCGCCGTGGCGGTGCCTTTGGAAATTTTTCCGCTGGCCGAAGGGCGTGCGCAATTGCGGGCGACGCTGCCGCTGCCGGGCGACGGTCTCGCGTTGTCGCCGGCGGGCGACCGGCTGGCCGTGAATGACAACAGCAAGGGGCTCAAGCTCTGTCGCACCGACGATTTCACCGTGCAATCGGGATACAAGCGCGACCCGGCATCCAGCTTCGGCCTGACGCTGACACCGGACGGGCAAACGGTCGCGCGGCTCGCGGTGGATCACGTGCTGCTGTGGCGCCCGGGCGAGAGCGAAGTCCGCAAATTGCCGTTTCCATCACGCGCGGCGCGCAGCCGGGCGTTGTCGCCGGATGGCCGTCTCGTGGCGATGTCGCCGCCGGAAGGGATCGAGGTGTCGGCGATTGACTTCGCAACGGGCGCGCTGAAACGGATCGCAGTGCTGCCAGCGGAAGCCAAGGCGTGGAGTCTCGCATTTTCAAGCACGGGCCAGCATCTGGCGGCCGGGTTTTGGAACGGCACGGTGCAAGTTTACGATCTCGATGCGGAACGGATTACCCGTCCGTTGCCGGACGACGGCCAGACCGGGAAGCCGGCATTCAAGCTCGCGCATGAATTCCGGCTCGCCAGCATTCCGACGCCCATGGCCATTTCGCCGGACGGAACTTATCTGGCAGCGTTCTCTCGCGTTGACGGAATCGTCCTCATCAACACGGCGACCGGCGAGCGCCACGAGTTGTGGCCCTACGCGGGCGCGAAGATTGGATGCTTGAAATTCACGCCGGACGGCCGGTGGCTGATGGCCGGCAGTGATGACCAAACAGCGCGCCTGTGGTCGGTAGCCGACGCCCGGTCGCGATGGGTAATCGACGCCGGGCACATTCCGAAGGGAATCGCATTCGTGCCCGAAAAACGTTTGTTGTTTACCGTGGGCGACAGCCTGAAAGTCTGGGATCTTCAATCCCAGCTCCTCCTGAGTGACACCAAATGAGAATCCCGATCTGTCTGTGTAGGTTCGCTGCGCGGCTGCCGGCCTGGGCTGATCCGTCGTCGCACGAAAGTGTCGTCCAACCTTTGATCGAGAAGCATTGCGTCTCCTGTCACCGCGCTCACAAGGCGAAGGCGGCTGTTCGCCTCGATGGACGCATCGACTTTGCGGCATCAGCATGATCGTCGAGAACAGACATGCCTGGTGCGGGGTGGCGATGATGCTATCGATCGCCGCCCAAGCGGCGACGGCGGATCCTCTCCTCAAGGACGTGCCTTCGTTTCTCCGCAATCACTGCGGCAAATGTCACACCGGTGATACCGTGGAGGGAGACTTTCGAATCGACTCGCTTTTGAACCCGGCGAATCGAAACACTGGTGCGCCTGATGCGCGCACCTACGAGGCAGTCTATCGTCAGCTCTCGAAGGGCAAGATGCCCCCCAAGGATGCGGCGCAACCGTCGCCGGAGGAACGCCGCTCCGTTCTGGCGGCACTCACGCCGTTTCTCGACAAGGTGATCGACGATCGTGGGAGTCGTTACGCAGGGGCATTTGCCCGGCGATTGAATCGCGAGGAACTTCAAAACGATCTGTTCGATACTTTGGGAATTGATCGCACTTTCTACAACCTGCCACCCTTTGCCGATTTGTTGCCGGAAGAAGGTCGGACCGATGGCTTTGATACCGTCGGCGCCGGGCTCGGCCAGTCGGCGCTGTTGCTCGAGCAATACCAGCAATTCGTCGACCGCCATCTCGCACTGATCACGGACGACTATTCGCCGCAGCGTTGGCGCGTCAAGTTCGGCCGCCGCTATGCCGACAGGGAGCATTCATTCTACGAGGGGCTTGGCGAACGTGTCTTCCTCCATGAATCGATGCAAGCAGATCATTCGGTGGCGGCTTTCGACCTGACGTGGCAGCTCGAAAGCCGCGCGGGTCCGCCCCGGCGAACACCGGCGGAGGTCGCGGCGGCCGTGCGTTCGTTCTTTCCCAGGGTCTTGGAAAACAACAAACGCGACCGGTTGGAGCTGGACCGACGTGGAGGGCTGCCGCTCATCAACGAGGACAGCGTGACGATCTCGGATCGCCTTGGCAAGGTGATGGGAGATAATGGGCCGCTCATGGTCGGTGCCACGGGGCGATACAAGGTGCGGATGCGTTGCCGGTTGCGATTCGCCGACGGGGTGGAGCCGGAACTCGTGCGCGCCCGGTATTTCAACCGCAGTCATTTTTTCGTCGGTCGTTATGACGCGCGGGATCTCGATGACGACCGATCGTACGAATGGGATGAAGATGCTTCGCGGCTTTGTTTCGAGGGGCCTGATCGGTCCAGGGTGCTGAAGCCTGGCGAATGGACGATTCTCGAGTTTGACGATTTTCGTTCGGCTGGGGAGGCCGTCTCTGCCGCGGCGAAAGCCGGTTTCACGTTCGATTTCCGTTTCGAGAGTACCGCCAAACCCAAAACGCGACAGCCCCCGCTGGAACTGCCAGCGAGGAACGGCAAGCCAGCGGTCGTGCCGCCGCGCGAGGAAGTCGAGGCCTACTACCCGTACCTTGTGGACGTGGACTACCTGGAAGTCGAGGGCCCTTATTCGCTGGTCAATCAGCCGTCGGCGTTGATTCCGACTCGTCCCGCCGATGGATCGGATGCCCGCGCGACAGCCAAGGCTTGCCTGGCCAGGCTTCTTCCCCGCCTGTATCGCGGGCCGATCGCACAAGGTGATCTCGACTTGCTGTTGGGCGTCTTCGATCGCAACTTCGCGCGAACGAACGACTTCCGCAGCTCGCTGCGGTCCGCGATCTGCGGGGCCTTTCTCTCCCCCAAGCACTTGTTCGCGTCCAATGCAGCCACCGCCCGGAAGCCGGGAACGCCGCTGTCGCCCCACGACTTGGCGACCCGCCTCAGCCTGTTTCTCTGGTCTTCGACGCCAGACTCTGAATTGAGCGCTGCGGCAGATCGAGGTGAGTTGGGCGAATCCGCCGTCCTCCAGCGGCAAGTCCGACGGCTTCTCGATCACACGTACGCCTCGGAGTTGAGTGCCAATTTCACGTCCCAGTGGTTGCACCTGTACAACATCGGTCTGAATGCGCCCGACCAAGATCTGTACAACTACGACGAGTCTCTGCAGCGGGCGATGGTTCATGAACCACTCCGCTTTTTCCACGAGGTACTGCGAACCGATGGCAGCATCAGGCTGTTTCTCGACAGCGATTGGGTGATGGTCAACGGCCGGCTGGCAGAGTTCTACAAAGCCAAGTTCACCGGCAAGGAAACCAGGAAGCCCTTCTCCTCCTGGCGCAAGATGCCGGTCGCCGGACAGTATGTCCCGAATTTCGGCGTGCGGGGGGGGCTGCTCGGGCAGGCCAGCATCCTCAAGTTGACCTCGGGAAGTATCCGCACCTCGATCGTCAGCCGGGGCATGTTCATCCTGGAAAACATCCTTGATGATCCGCCGCCGCCGCCGCCGGAGAACGTGGGAGAGATCGCGAATGCCGTCGCGGACCTGGACCAGAAAAGCGTCCGCGAACAACTCGAGATCCATCGCCGCCGCGCGACCTGCAACGCCTGTCATCAGAAGATCGATCCCCTCGGGTTCGCCTTGGAAAGTTACGGTGCGATCGGGCAGTGGCGATCGACCGAGACGGATGGCATGAAGCCACTCGTCGTGGAAGAGATCGTTAAATCGCCGGACGGAAAAGTCGAAGTCAAGACGAAGAAAATCGACCGGAAGGGGCATCCGGTCGATACGAAGGGCGTCGTCATGGGCGTTCCGGTCGACGGTCCAAGGGCGCTGCGCGCGTTGCTCCTGACCAAGGACGATGTGTTCGCACGTTGTCTGGTGAGCAAGTTGATGGTCTACGGGCTGGGCCGCAGTCTTCGTCATCAGGACCAGGCGGTCATCGACCAAATCGTCGCCAAAGCGGCGAAAAACGACTATCGGTTGCGGGAAATCATCGAGCTGATCGTGCTCAGCGACAGTTTCAGAAACTATTGACGTGAGTAGGAGGTTGCGAGATGAGAGGCATCAGTTCTTGTGGTCTGGCAAACGCGGTGCGGGTTGGCCTCGCGCTAGCCATCGCCTTGCAGTGCGTGCCCGGCCGTGCCGTGGGGACTGAGCCTGCCGCACAGGGCGACAGTGTGACGTTCGCGTATTTCTCGCGGAGCAATTTCTCGCGGGGCAAAATACAGGGCATCAGTGTCTGTCGCCTGTCTTCCGACGACGGTGCTCTAACGCCGGTCGTCGAGCAGCCGCTGGAAAGCCCCGGTCCCCTGGCCGTGGACACCCAGAAGCGACGGCTCTACGCGGTCAGCTATCCCGACAAAATTCATACCTATGACATCGATGCAGGCTCCGGGACCTTGAAATCGTTGGCGGAAGTCCAGTTGCCGGGACGCCCGGAATACCTCGCGCTCGATCGCCGCGGCCGGTATCTGTTGGCCGCGATGTACCATCAGAAACAGGTCATCGTGTGTCCTCTTGACAACCAGGGGCGTCCGCAGATCGATCAATTGCAGGTGCTCGATTCCGGCCTCCGGCCGCACGCCATTCTCAGCGACCGGCACGACAAGTTCGTCTATGTTCCCTGTGCCGGCGAGATCTGGCAGTATGCGTGGAACGAAAACGGCAAGGGGCTGGCGGCCCAGGCGGTGGCCAAGCACAAGGCCCCCAAGGACTCCCGGCCGCGGCACCTTTGGTTTCACCCCGGAAAGGACTGGCTGTACGTCGTCAACGAGTCCAGTCGGTCGCTGACGTTCTATCAGGTCGATCCCGACACCGGCGGGCTCCGCGCCATTCAAACCTTGTTGACCGTTCCCGAAGGCGTACTGAAAGGCAGCGGCGCGGACATTCACGTCACGCCGGACGGCCGTTTTATCTATGCGTCCACCCGAGAACATGACTCCGTCGCCGGGTACTCGATTGACCAAAAGTCGGGCGAACTTCTGGCCTTGGGACAGGTTCCGACGGCACGCGGGCCACGTGATTTCGCCATCGACCCCAGCGGGCGATTTCTGGTGGCCGGAGGCACCGGTGGCAACGTCGTCGTTCATGCCATCGATCAAAAGACCGGCCAAACGACAATGAAGCACCGTTATGAGGTCATGGGGCCGAACTGGGTCGAAATCGTCAATTTTCCGCAGAAGCGCTGAGGTTGGAAGTAATCGTCATTTTCAGGAAAGTGAGCCAACGCCATGAGAAATCAGATTAATCGTCGAACCTGCCTGCGAGGCACGTGTGCCCTGCTCGGTCTGCCCTTGCTCGAGGCGATGCGGCCCCGTCTGCTTGCCAATGACCAAACGGCAAAGGCCAATGTGCCGCGGCCGCGGCTGCTGTTCATCGACGAGATCGGCAACGGCGTGGACAACGTGCGCTGGTATCCGACGAAGCTCGGTCGCGATTGGGAGATGACGGAAACGCTGCGTCCGCTGGAGCCGTTTCGCGACCACATGACCGTCCTGTCGGGGCTGCGGCAGACCTACGACGACAACGGGCATCTCGCAGCCGACACGTTTCTGACGGGCGGCAAGGCGGCGAGCAACACCGTGTCGGTCGACCAAGTCGCAGCCGAGCATCTTGGGAAAGACGTGCAGTTTCCTTCCCTGGTGCTCGGTCCGGGTGGGACTGGCACGGTTAAGTGGTCGTCGACCCTTTCCTACGATCGCAAGGGCCGGCCGATCCCGTCGATCAGCGACGCCAGCGCCCTATTTCAAAAGCTGTTTGTCGCCCCGACGGGCGCGGCCGTTCGCGAGGCCGAAGCGCGGATCAGTCGCAACGAGAGCATTCTCGATGGTCTGGAAGCACAGACCGTAGCACTGCGGAAGTCGATTTCGGCGGAAGATGCCCGCCAGGTGGACGCCTATCTGGACGCCGTTCGGGAAATGGAACGCCAGATCGCCCGAGACCGTGCGTGGTTGCAGAAGGCGCCGCCCGACGTTGACAAGGCCGCGTTCGCGGCGGCCGAAAAGCAGGGCCGCCAGCCCGCCATGTACGAACTCATGCGGATGGCACTGCTCACGGAGCGGTCTCGGGTCGGCACCTTGATGTTTACGTCCGGGCTGGGATCTTCACACGGGGACACCCATCACAAGGGACAGCAGTCCAGCCTCGACAAGGTTGCGGCCCGCGATCTGAAAGCCGTCAAGCTGTTTGCGAATTTCGTCGCCTCGATGCAGGCGACGCCAGTGGGGGACGGCACGCTTCTCGACTACACGTGCATCCTGTTCGGCAGCCACATGAACAACGGCACGGGCTGGGCGCAGGGCTTCCCCTTCAAGAGCACGTTCGACTCCCATTCCGTGCGGAATCTGCCCATTCTGCTGGTCGGCGGTCGCAAGCTGGGCGTCAAGCAGGGCCAACATCTCCTGTTCCCGGACGAGAAGACCACCCTGAGTCAGTTGTTTGTCGAGATGCTCAAGATTGGTGGCATTCCGAAGCCGACCTTCAACGGCCTGGATCGGGGAATTGCGGGATTAAGCTGACCCTCCCCGCGAAATCGGCCGGCATGTCATTGAGGGGTGCGACCAGGTCTGGGTGAGTTCAAACATGAGCCCGGATCGGAGGCACGCCAGAGGCGTGCGATACGGCAGGCAGGATGCCTGCGCTACGGCCCTCCCACGTCTCGCGCGCGAACGCGGCCCATCGTAGCAGCGCGGGCGTCCTCGCCTGCCGTATCGCTGGCTTCCCCCTCGGCTTCGCTCGGGGCCTTGAGCTTGTCGAAACGGCAGCCGGCCTCGGGGCGATCCTCTGAGGAAGAATCCCTCAATTCAACCGAGAAAAAGCGATTGGGTCCACGAAACACACGGAAAACACTAAACTGGAGGAATTTGCACGGATCGAGCGCGGCACCCATGGGGTGAAGACGCTCCCTTACCCAATGCGCTCATTTCGTGTCTTTTGTGTGTTTCGTGGACATCCAACTGCCGTTTCGAGGTCCACGGCACCGCGGAATCGCGCGGGCGCGGTGCGGCCAATCGGGACAGAGGGAAGGATGCCCGCGGTCCCCACAGCCAGGATGGCCGTGTCACGCTGTGCCGCTGCGCCGGATGCGGACGCGATTCCGATCACCCTAAAAACGGCAGTTGAGCGGTTTTTCAGAGAAAAATGAGCCGTGGACGGGTGAGCAATTTTCAACTGCTCCGCAGTTGGCACTTTCCAGAGTAAAACACCCTGTTTTTGGCCTCGAAAAAACAGGGTCAACTGCCGTTTTAGGATCACACGCATTTTTTTTGGCAGGATTGGCGGCGGGAAAGGATTAGTTTGTGGAAATCTTGCCGCATGACAGACTTCTCCAGCCCCGACCCAGCGCGACGGTCCTCTTCCGCACGGCCTCAGCGCGAAGCCCGGCGATTTTTCATGAAGTTCCCCCATTTCGCGAAAACCCCTGTGTTCCTTATGGCGACTGCTTTGGCGGGATCCGGCGTGCTGGCGCAGGCAGCGGCCCCGGCGGATCTCAAGTTCGCGAGCGCGGCGGAGAGCAAGGCGGAATACGAGCGGGTGGTGGTCCCTTTCTTCGCCAAGCACTGCAACGATTGCCACAACCAAAAGGAGTTGGAAGGCGATCTCGATCTGGCCGTGCTGGAGTTTGACATGAAGGCCTCCACGAGCGGTGCCCGGTGGGCCACGCTGGTCGATCTGCTGACCAAGGGCGAGATGCCGCCGAAAAAGCGGACGCGGCCCATGCCGGAGAGCGTGGCCGCGGTCATTCGCTGGGCCAACGCGGAGGCCAAGCGGGCCAACCGGCACTTCACCCGCCGCGAAGCCTACGCGAACGGCAACAAGGTGCCGCACGAGTCACTCTTCAATCCGAAGGACATCCCGCCGTTCGCCGCCGACCCGCAGATTCGCCGCATCAGCCCGGAGATTTATGCCGCGTTCGTCGCCGAGATGAAGGCAAAATCCCGCCTCGGCCAGCCGTTCTCGCCGAGCGGGCGGACCACCTTCAAGGACATGGGCACGCCGAAGGTGGATGAACCCGTGACGGCGCAGCTCCTGCAAAACGCCCTGTCGATCGTCGAGAGCCGGACGGCCCACAAGCTCGAGGGCGACAAGGTGGTCGGGAATCTGACGAAGGAGTTCTCCGCGTTGTTTCATCCCGTGACGCCGCCTTCGGAGCCCCAGATCGAAGCGGCCATCGTTCATCAGTTCAACCAGATCCTCCGCCGGACGCCGACCGACGCCGAGAAAACGCGGTTCGTCGCGCTCATGAAGAAGAACATCGCCGATGCCGGACAGACCGTGGGCGTCCGCTACACGCTGGCGACGGTGTTGATGCTGCCCGAGGCAATCTTCCGCATGGAAGTCGGCAGCGGCACGCCCGATGCGAAAGGCCGCATCCGGCTGGCCCCGCGCGAGATCGCTTTTGCGCTCGCCTTCGCGCTGACCGACAAGCGCCCCGATGCCGCGCTGCTCACGGCGGCGGCGGCGGGCGAACTGGACACCGACGCGGGCGTGGCAAAACAGGTGCAACGGCTGCTCGATGACCCCAAGACGGAGAAGACCCGCGTCCTGCGTTTCTTCCGCGAATACTTCGGCTACGACAAGGCGACCGACGTCTTCAAGGAGGCGAACGGCGGCGGTTCGGCCGTCGATCATCCCGGCCACGAGCCGCGCGCGCTGGTCGAGGACACCGACCGGCTGGTGCAATTGATTTTGGAGCAGGACAAGGACGTGCTGAAGGAGTTGCTGACGACCACCAAGAGCTTTGTCGCCTACAAGACCGCGGCGGACTCCAAGAAGAAGATCGCGGAAGCGAAGGCGAAGTTCGAAGCGGACAGGCAGAAAGACCCGGCGAAGTTCAAGGACAAGTTGTTCAAGCCGCAGCAAAAATTGATCTACGAGTCCTACGGGCTCACCGACTTCCCGGATGTGCAGCCGGTCGAGCTGCCAGCCGACCAGCGGGCCGGCATCCTCACGCAGCCCTCGTGGCTCGTGGCCAACTCGACCACCTTCGACAACCATGCCATCCACCGCGGCAAATGGATTCGCGAGCGGTTGCTGGGCAACGTGGTGCCGGACATCCCGATCACCGTAGATGCGCAGCTCCCGATCGCGCCCGAGAAGACGCTCCGCACGCGGATGGCGGTCACGCAGGAAGCCTACTGCTGGAAGTGCCACCAGTTGATGAACGACCTCGCCTACCCGTTCGAGCAATTCGATCACTTTGGCCGCTATCGCGCGGCGGAGATCGTGCAGGACCTGGAAGCCACCGCCTTGAATGTGGATGGCAAGGGCAAACCGAAGGGACCGGTGATGAAAGGCGCTCCGCTCGACATCAGCGGTCTGATTGCGCACGTAGGCGACAAGTCGCTTGAAGGGCCGATCAAGAACCCGATTGATTATATGAAAAAGCTGGCGGGTTCGAAACGCGTGGAGCAGGTCTTCGTGCGCCACGCCTTCCGGTTCTGGGTCGCCCGCAACGAAGCTCCCGGCGACGCGGCCAGCCTGCAAGCCACCCACAAAGCCTACAGCGAGAGCGGCGGCAGCATGAAAGCGCTGATCACCGCCCTGCTGACCAGCGAATCATTTCTCTACCGCATCGCAGCCAAGTAATCCTCAACCAATCCGCTAATTCATTAGTAAACTCCCATGATCACCACTCGTCGCAACACCTTGAAGACCCTCGGCCTGTCCGCGGGTGCCACGTTCCTCCACCCGATTGTGTCCCGGCTCGAGGCGCAGGCCGCCGGCAAACCGATCACCGCCAAGCGCTTCGTCTTCGTCGTCGAAAGCAATGGCG
>Ga0194134_10005437_pt1 | contig 12077 bp, 16 predicted proteins | sample TA2KigOff0mmetaG_FD_148602 | JGI IMG/M metagenome (GOLD analysis project Ga0194134, IMG submission 148602) | Freshwater microbial communities from Lake Tanganyika, Tanzania - TA2015056 Kigoma Offshore 0m | ecosystem: Environmental > Aquatic > Freshwater > Lake | place: Tanzania: Lake Tanganyika... | reverse complement strand
AGAACATACAGCTGAATTTGAACCAGTAACAGGTCTTGCTACACCCGGACAAGAAGAAGAACATGCCAAAAAATTAGCAAGAATTAAAGAAGTTTTAGGTTCTTATTCTGCTAAAATTTTACCCGGTGCAAAAGGAAAAAGAAAAGAGACTGTAATTTTTCGTGAATTAGATGGAAAACAACTTCTGACTCCTCCAATTATTGGTAAACCAGCAGCAATTTCAACAAGGACTGGCGGAAAAGGACACAATGAAGATTGGGATGATCATATTAAAGCTGGAATGCAGCATGCATGGAAATTGTTTACTACTGATCCAGCAGCGTTTAAAAAATTGCACAAAGAAGCAAGAGATTTAGTTCCAGGATTAGATATTTGGTCTGTCAGTCCGAAAACAGAAGCAACAACAGAACAAGATCCAACAGTTCATAATTATGCAATCTATGCTCCACCAGCAGATACTGGTAAAATAGAAAAAAGAACTACTTGTTCTCATTGTAGTATTGGCTGTAAAGGTGCTTGCCTTTCTCAATCTGGACATGCTTCTTTAACAAAGGCTGTTCCTCTTGCTAGATTAAAGAGAGGACATTTACAGCACATGGCTCCTGCACATTTTGCTGCTTTGATGTTAGCAGAAATGATAGGCCATCAAAGAAAGGCATCCGGCACAAAAGGACATGTAGTTGCATGGCGACCAAACGGAACAACAGATGAATTATATCATGAGTGGATTCCTGAGTTATTTCATAAAAATAAAATGGAAACAAATGCACAAGGAGTAAAAGTCATGTCAAAGACACATGCTCCTATGTTTGCTGGATCATATTCATATGCTTATACTGCCGTTCCGGAAATTATTAGAAATTTTGCAAATGTTACACATTCGTTCAAAGAAACAAAGCATAGCATTTCATCTGGAATTGATCATATCTTAGGAGGAAAAACTTCTTCATGGCTTCCTATAGGAACTCAATCAGAAAGTAATTTACCAGAAGGAATAATTTTCCACAGAAGAAAATCCTCAACAGATCCCGGAGAATTGATCATTGCTCCTGCTATAAATGGAAATAGAAGCGATAATAGACCAGTAGATCATGTAACATCTTTAAGAGAACCACATGTAAGAAACATTAGAGCTGCTTCAAAGGCATTAGAATCAGCAGGATTTAAAGTTACTCCGGGAACAGTTGCTGTAGGAACAACTAAAGTACCAGTAAATAAAGAAGGTGCTGATAAGATTCTTGATGATGGTCTTAATATAAAATTTTTAAGAGATCCAAAATCAGTTCCTCCGAATCAAATAATAGCACAACTACCAAAGGCATTACAAGGTCTTAGATGGCACTACTTTGAACACATAGAACCTCCAAGCCAAGGAGCAAGTCCAGCACAAGGAGCAAGTCAAGCACCTGTTCAAGTATCAGTTTCTGCTAAACCAAAGCAGACAAACGAAAATTATTGTCCTTATTGCGATCCACTTTACGACTACGTTTAATAAATAAAAAGACATGTCAACTTATATAAATCTATATCAAAAACAAATAAAAAAACTTCAAGAAGAATTATATTTTATTCTTGAAGAAAATAAAATTCTAAGAAAAACTCTTAAAGAAGATTTAGATCCTGATACTCCATATGATCCAAATGCGGACGATGATAATGATGGAATTCCAAATAGAGATGATCCTGATGATGACGGAGATGGTCTAAAGGATTATGAAGATCCTGATCATCCTGATTATGTTCCTCCCGGAGGTGGTGGGGGAGGGGGAGACTATCCAAATCCATATGATGATGGATTACAATTTCCTCCAGTGTGGTATTGGAATAAACAATTTTTACAATGGCTTCAACAAAATTATCCACAGTGGTATGCAGAAAACGAAGACGAAATTAGAGCAAGACAAGAGAATGATCCAGATGGAGATGGTATAGGAAATGAACAAGATGAAGATGATGATGGTGATGGTATTCCGGATAGAGATGATCCAGATCATCCATCATATGATCCTCCGGGAGGAGGAAAAGGCGGTGGCAAAGGAAACAGAGGCAATACACCAACAGCTGGTAAATATAGACTTCCCGGAACAACTCCATTAGATGGTTGGAGAGATCCAGTAACAGGAATTTATTGGTCTGGTTGGTATGGAGGTCATTCACCAGATCATCCTCGCTGGAGGCCACCCGGTCCACCACCATGGGGTGGTGGAGGTCAAGGCGGTGGAGGTCAAGGCGGTGGAGGCGGCGGATTTGGTAGTGGTGGAGGAGGATTTTATACCGGAGGCGGAAAAGATAATGGAAAAGATGGAGATAAGAAATAATAAATAATAAGGAAAAAAAATATGTCAACATTTATTTACACATTACAAAGAAAAGTACAGCAATTACAACAAAATATTAATTTGTTAAAAGAGGAAAATTCAAATTTGAGACAAAAAGTAAGATTCTTATTTGAATCTTCAGATTTATCTGCCGATGACGATGAACCACAAACTATTACACAAACTTATGGTGGCCTTGGACAAGCTGCATACGATACTAGAACATCACAAGCACTAGGTGATACAAGAGGTTATAGAGATAATCCAATGTATAGCGGATATACAATTACAAACATGGCAAAAGGTGTAAATAATACAATCATCCCAAATGGAAATATTGAAAACTTCTTAAGAGGATATCAGGCAATTACTCTAGCCAACGGAGTAGTAATTTATATTCCAGATTTTCCTCCATCTAACTTTAGCTCAAGACAAGTTTACCAATTGGTTACAGCAAATATGTTAGGAAATCCTGGTTTTGTTGGTAGTTTTGGTTCTGGTGCTGAAATGATTGAAGCAATTAGACAAGCCATTTACCAAGCTGGAGAAGAAGGTCAGTTATCAGCTCAACAATTAAATTCGATAATTAATAGATTAAATCAACCAAATATAAATAGCTATTTCAATAGTGCTTGGAATAATATTGCTCGCTATGGAAGCTGGAATATGAACAGCCCACCACCACAGTTCTAAAACTAAAATTATTAAAAAGAAAAGGCCCTTTCGGGGCCTTTTTTATTTTAATCATAAAGTATAAACTGGAGCCACACTTCTTCTAGCTTTTTCTACACTACTTTCGTCGCCACCAAAAGCGGTCATTGCTTTTTGCATAAACATTTTTTCATTTAAACTTCTACCATTATTTACCCATTGCCCAGTTTTTGGATCTTGGATATAATGAGAACCTAGAAAATCAACATATTCATTTAGGCCCATAGAGTTCTTTTTGAAATTACCAAATTGTCTAAGAAAGTTATTCATATGATCTATATATTTAAAATGCGTACATTTAAAGAATATCTTGCAGAAAGAAACTTGATGATAGGTGCTGCTCTTACTGGTGCTTTGCTAGGCGGTACAGCAGCATTAATTAAAAAACGAACGGAAAATTTACCAGTACAACAATCGCCATCGTTGACTGTTACTCCTAGAGCAACAAATGCAAATCAAGCTACTACTACAGTAACTACAACTGTACAACCTACTGCACAGAATACAAAGACACAATATACGCCATCTCATCCTGTGGTTGGAAGCCTATTAAATGCTTTTTCTCAGGCAGAACACAGAGGTACTGGTGTGGTGGATTATAGAATACACGATCCAAAACATGCAATTAGAACTAAAGCAGGAAAAGGAAAATCTTCTGCTTGGGGAGTTTTTCAAATTACTGGTTCTACAGCCAGAGATTTTGTAACAAGAAAACCGCATTTATTCGATGATGAGACTACAAAATATGCATTAAAATTTGCAGATATAGGAAGTCAAATGTTAAATGCGCCAAACAATCATCCTACTTTAGGTTTAGGTAGACCTACTCCTTTAGCAAATCCAGCCGAGCATCATCTTTATTTAAGAATGTCTGATGCTATTCTTCGCGGTATGATGGATGATATGAAGATAAATTGGAAAGATGGAATAAGCGATACAGAATTGCCTAAGATAACAAAGAGATTCCGTGGTGAAGATGAAAAAGTTTATCTTGATACAGTCAAAGAACACATGAGGTGAATATGTTAGCTGATAAATTTTGGATTGGACCCAAAGGAGAAATTCTTTGGGTAGTGGATAATTATGAAGATTGTATCTTAGATAATTTAGAATTTTTTAATCTAAGAGAAGAAAACGCAACTTTACAATTAGCATATAAACTTGGTTTCGTAGAAGGTAATTATTCAGATGATATTTTAATTTTAAGATCATCAAATATGAAATTTTTACACGAATCTTTAAATAAAATAAAAGAACACATAAATGAAATTCAAAATATAGAATTTCATCTTATAGTCGGAGATAAAATTCTTGCAAGAAGACTTGTAGGAAATAAAGAAATTAAATTATTTTTAGAGGAAAGAATATTTGCAAGAAGAGGATTTTACATAGAATCAAAAGAAATAAATAAAATTACCTTTTGGCAAAACATATTCTCTATTATAAATAATTTGTATGTTAAAAAAACAAAAACCAACATTTTCGCCAAAAAGATTTAAAAGTAATGATTTAAAAAATTTAAGTGAATCTATTTTAAATGTATGTAATAAATCTATTCTTGACGAGCAATTGGTTTTACCTACAACTGTTTCTACCGCAGTATCAAGTGCTGTAATGGGAGCAGGATCTTCTACTGGAACACCAAAGAAAAAACCAGATAGAGATGGAGATGGTGTTCCTGACGATGAAGACGCAGCACCAGATTCTAAAAATTATGATGGTGATTTAGAAAAAGATAGAACTGGTGCTGCAACTCCTCCAAGAAAAGATCCTGTTCCCCCAGGTCCAGTTCTTCCAAATGTAAAATCAGCAGATGACTTAAAGAAAAGTCCTAAATCTCCATTAACTCCAGGAACAGATAAGAATGATCCTAATGCCGCAAAACCTATATTTGGCGGAAGAAAAAACGAGATGGGTGCATGGCGAGAGTCAGGACCGAGTACATTTCAGGGAGGTGGATTTAAACGGACATCTACTGGACAAATGTTTGGGCCAAAAGAAAAAACACAAAAAGGTGATCTTATGTTCGCCCAAAGAGATTATACCAGAGTAGGGGAAAAACCTGGCTTCTTTAGTGCCGCTAAAACTTCTAGCGAAAAAACAGATCCAGTTGGCCAAAATCAGAGTGGAGCTAATATTATGGCATTGAAACAACTTGGACAACCCGCAAAGGATTATTTAGCAAAAACTGGAACAGCTAAAAAGTTTAGTAGGCCCGGATATGATTTTACTGCGGGAATGGATTATCTTAAGGATCAGGCAAAACTCACTGCTGCTGCTACTATTCTTAAAGCGACTGGATCTCTTCCATCAGGAGCTGGTGTTTTTGGTACTCTTGCTGCATTGCAGGCTGGACAAATAGTTGATATTGATCAGGCTATTGGAGATTTGAGAACAGGAGTTGAAGAGCTGGGTAAAAGTGGTAGTGGATCCACTGGTGCAAATCCCCCCGCAAGTACATCCCCCATAGGTCAAGCGGTTGATCCTTCTGGTGATGTTGATAGATTTACTAGACGATAATAATTAACAATGCCATTAGAAAATAGACCTCCTAATTTTTCTGAAATTGTTAGAGGAGCTTCTGCCGAAGAACAACAACAAGCAGAGGTTGTTACTCCTGCAAAAGGGAAAATATTTTTTATAAAACCTTTACAAAAAATAATAAAATCTTTATCTGGTCTTGCTAAAAAGTTAATAGTAAAAACTGATAAAAAAAGTTTACAAAGAGTAGAAGAAAATTTAGGAATACCGGAACTATCAAAAGATAGAACTATAGAAATAAATCCTATTGGTCAATTAAAAGATTTTGGTGAAGTAAAAATAAAACCATTGGATGATTTATCTGTAGCGGTAAAAGAAGAATCAAAAGAAGAAAAAAAACCAGTAAAGCAAAAAAGAAAAGTAACTAAAATTGTAAAAAACAGAGATCAATTTTTAGATATTCTTAATTCATATGAATGTATTGTTTCATTTACAAGAATAACAACACCAAAAATTTTGAGAAAAATGAGATGTTCTCTTAATTCAAAATATAGTGGAGGTAGTAATGTTGGAACAAAAAATTCAAAAAATGGATTGTTAGTAGTTGTTATTGATTTAGATTTAAGATCGTGGAGAAGCTTTTATCTTAATAGAGTTATTAGTATATCTTACGAAGAAGAAATAGAACAAGAAGTCTTGATGTAAGCCATACATAAAGTATGGCAAAAGAAACACAAGAAATTGATGTTTTATTATACGAAGCAAAAAAAGCAGCAAAATGCTATGAAGATTATTTGCTTGATAAAGCAGATTGGCGAGAGCTTGCCAAAATAATGAAGATTCTTGTGGAAACTATTGAAACTATAGAAAAGAAAAGAAAAAAATGAGTAGAAGAAGATGTTGCTGTGGCAGACCTATATGCCCTGATTGTTTTTATATTTTTGGAAATAACATTGATTTAACTCCAGACTTAACATTTTTTGAGGAGGTTCAATTAATTACAGATTCAATACCAGTAGTTATTAATATTCTTGAAGACTGGAGAGAAATATCTTTAAATATAGATCAAAATCAAAGTCAAGATAATATAGAATTATATACTAGGAAATTAAGACAAGCTAGAAGATTGTATCTAGCACCAGATCTTCAAACCAGATTACTGTCTCTTCCTAGTTGGTTTATAAATCTACAACCGTCTGAAGTAACATTTACTAATTGTTCTGTTTGTGCTACTGGTGCTTGTGGAACTACATTTGCCCTTATAGAAAATTTTGAAGCATCCTGTGTTCCGTTGATGTGGGGAAGAGTATCCGGATGGCCTTCTCAAATAAACCAAAATGCGAGTTCATGCGAATCTCCTCCCGTATATCATGGTACACCTGTCTATCCGTGTTTTAACACTTTTAATTCTGCATATTATTGTGTAGATTACGCAACTACAGGAATTCCTGGCACTCTATTCCAAATAGTTGGATCTTGTAGTACTGTTCCTGTTCCTTGTTATTATTGGCAGTATTATGGTTATCCTAATATATCTGGAGGATTACAAACATTAGAATTAGTTTTACCAGATAAACTTGCGCTAGATCCTTATCCTTGTAAGATATGTCCAAACTCTAGTCCTGGAGATTATAGTTTTTTTCCTCAACCATTACCATTAGTACCGCAGCAAATTTCTTTTTCAAGAAGAATGAGAAATATTGATTGTGGTTTAGGAGATACTAGAAATTATTGTGGTCACATACAAATTTATACAGACAACAGTATAGATCCAGCAGATAGAATTAGTGGTGAATATTTTCATTGTGTAAAAATATCTGGATTTACTTCAGGAAGTAGTGGAAATACTTATTATTCATGTGCTATGAATCCTTTTACGGATGAAGGATATGATTTAATGTTTGGACCATTTGGGTGCGGTGATCCCGGTAATAGTTACGATTGTAGTAGATGTGTTGATTTAGGAAAAGATTTTTATGAATATGTTCATAGAAATGTTTCAGATGATGAAATTAATATTTACAATAAAAGATTTAGTATAATAAAATTATCAATGTCATTTAAAGCTACAACATTTGTTAGTCCTTTTCCTACTGATCCTAACGGATTTCAAGCATCTAAATGTAAACAGTATTCCGACTATTCTCAGGAAGCGGCTACTAAAAAAGATGGAAATGGAAATCCATTAAAATATCAATATGCTAGATTAACATTATTTTATTATAGACCCGTGGCCGACTGCGAACAACAAAAAGAAGCAGATTATTGTTTTAATAGAGGAGCATATGAATTAGGTTATGTTATAGCAACATATGATTCACACCTGCCATATTTTACTTCCGGAGAATCAATATTGTATTTAAGAGGAAAAGCATTATACCAAGGATCTGACCAAGGCACAGGAGAAGCAATAATTTACGCAACATTAGGTGTTCCTCCTGGAACTTTAACTGGAACTCCGGATATGATTGATAGAGTAGATTTTATCTATCCCGGTTCAATAGAACTTAAATAATTACTTGATTTACATATACGTTTTTGCTATAGTAGTCTTATGGATGTACAACTAGATTACTCAGATATCCTAATCGTACCTCGTCATTCAAGCGTCAACTCTCGGTCAGAAGTCAATCTGATGCGAGTGAATATGGGACGCATTCCTTGGTCTGGTGTTCCCATCGTTGCTGCTAACATGGCAACAATTGGTACGCTTGAGATGGCAGAGGCCCTTGCCAAGAGCATGTGGCTTACTTGCCTGCACAAGCACTATACCGCAGCAGAGATTCTTTCTCTGTCTAGGGACGGCCAGTACTTCTCTGCACCAACAATCGGTCTGGATAGTGCCAGCCGTGAAACTTTCCGTCAGGTGATGGAAAAGCAGAATGAATTTAAGTTTGTTTGTATCGATGTTGCTAATGGTTACATTGATAACTTCAGTGAATTAGTGTACAATATTCGTCGTGAATATGGTGATCGGGTAAATATCATTGCGGGTAATGTAGTTACCCCAGAAGGAGTAAGGTTACTATGCAAGGCAGGCGCGGACTTTATCAAGGTTGGAATCGGCCCCGGAAGTGCTTGCACGACACGCAAGATGACCGGAGTAGGGTTTCCACAGTTCTCGGCGGTACAGATGTGTGTAAAAGAAGCACGACAAATCCAAGGACTGTCGGGCATAGTCGCGGATGGTGGGTGCGTACATCCCGGTGATGTCTCCAAGGCATTTGCCGCAGGAGCACAGATGGTCATGCTTGGAGGAATGCTAGCAGGCCATGATGAAGCTGGTGGATGGGAGTTTGATTATACCACCAATACATCTGTTCCAACATTCTACGGCATGGCATCAGAACACGCTATGCAGACACACTACAACAAACGGAATCATTATCGTGCAGCAGAAGGCAAGCGGGTTGTGCTTGAGGCAAAGGGTCCAGTAGAAAATACTGTACGAGAAATCATGGGTGGTGTTCGTTCGGCATGTACTTATGTTGGTGCAAAGAATCTTGATGAACTTTCTAAGAATTCAGGTTTCATCAAGGTAAATCGCCAGTACAATACTGCCTTCGGAGACTAATATGAACATTTTTGTACTTCATCGTGATGCTTTGGTTGCTGCTAGTCATATGTGCGATAAGCATGTAGTTAAGATGATCCTTGAAAGCGCACAAATGCTTTCTACGGTTCATCACCTGTATGACAATCCTTACAATCTTCCAGTCTATAAGAAGTGTTTTGTAAATCACCCCTGCACTTTGTGGGTTGCTAACAGCAGGCAGAATTACAGTTGGCTTTCAGAACATGCTCATGCTCTTTGCAATATCTACCAAAATCGTTATGGTAGGACGCACAAGAGCAGCAATCTGATCTTCAAGATGCTCTTTCAGCAGCCAGATCTACCAAATCGCGGCTTGACTGATTTTGCTCAGGCTATGCCAGATAAATACAAGGTCCATGGTGATCCAGTACTTGCTTATCGTAAGTACTATGTCGGAGAGAAGAGTAGGTTTGCAAAGTGGACTTGCAATCCTCAACCTGAATGGTATACCGACATGCTTAAATCGAAAGTAGAAATGGTTGCATGAGTAACAAACTCCCAAGTGAAGAAGAAATATGGAAGCCAGCAATTAAGTTTGGTGTTGTTATTCCTAATTATTTTGTCTCTAACTTGGGAAGATTGAAAGACGAAAATGGTAAAGTACTCAAAATTGAGGAAGCTTATTCTAAAAATAAAACTGGTGGGTCAGGACCAAAAGCTATAGGTAGAATAAAAATTCCAAAAAACTTGTTTAAGCATAGGCAAGACGAAGGAATAGGATTTGTAAATACTAGAATTACAATTCATCGCTTGGTAATAGAAACATTCAAACCATTAGATGAATATCCACCAATTCCAAAACATGAATGGGATACATTACCAGAGAGTGCAAAACAAATAATTAGAAGTTGTTGTATAGTAGATCATATAGATAACAACCCTTTTAATAATAGAATTGAGAATCTTCGATGGTGTACTCCATTAGAAAATAATCCAGCTAACAAGAAAAAAACGTTTGGTGATTTAAATGGAAAAAAACAATTTGGAACTTTGGAAGAACTTTTTCTATAAGATCTACTTGCAATCCGTATAAAGAATGTTATACTAAAACCCTCAAGGAGAATGAATATGAGTGAAGTGAAGATTTTGCGTTTAACTAGTGGTGAAGAACTGATTGGTAAGGTTACTCAGTCAGAGGAATATGCTTACAATATCAAGAAACCTTATATCCTAATTCCTATGGGTCAAGGCCAAATTGGTTTTGCTCCATATATGCCCTACACCAAGGCTGAAGATGGAATTGAAATTCCACACATTCATGTTATGTTTGCTTTACAACCAATGATTGAAATGGAGAATCAGTACACTTCCGCTATCAGCGGTCTAGTTACTGCTCCAGCAGGAATGGGTAAGATTCTTGGTGCAGGACTAAAACTTTCTGAGTAAAAAGCATATTCCCGTAGCTCAGTTGGATTAGAGCAAATGCCTTCTAAGCATTAGGTCACAGGTTCAAGTCCTGTCGGGAATGTTTATGGATCCAGCGGCGTGGTAGGAACACGCGGTGTTGACAAGACTCGCTCTAGCGTAAAACCACCTATTCTGTGACAAAGCTAGAAAATGGGTGCAAATCCCATATGGATTCCAAGTGGAGATTGGTGTAACGGTAGCACAACTGACTCTGACTCAGTTTGTCCTAGTTCGAATCTAGGATCTCCAATTTGAGGATGTAACTCAACGGCAGAGTGTGACCCTTCCAAGGTCAATGTTGCGGGTTCAAATCCCGTCATCCTCTTTTTAATATGAAAGTTTTAATTGCTTGTGAATTTTCTGGAATTGTAAGAGATTCTTTTATTGCAAAAGGACATGATGCTATTTCATGTGATATTTTACCAACAGATTCTTCTGGTCCCCATTATCAAGGAGATGTTAAAGATATTTTGAATGATAATTGGGATTTAATGATTGCTCATCCACCATGTACATATTTGGCATCAATGGGAATATGGTGGAATCATAAAAGACCAGAAAGATGGGAGCTAACTTATGCTGCAAAGGAATTTGTTGAATTTCTTTGGAATGCTCCAATAAAACATATTGCTATTGAAAATCCAATTGGTTACTTAAATAAAAATTGGATGAAACCATCACAAATTATAAATCCATGGCAATTTGGCCATGAAGCAAATAAGCCTACTTGTTTATGGTTAAAAAATCTTCCGCTGTTAACTCCAACTAAAATAGTTGATAAGGGAGAATTTTACACAAAAGCAAATGGAACAAGAATGTCTAAATGGTCGCATATAACGAGTGGAACTAAAAAGACAAAAAGAGCAAAAATTGCTTCAACTACATTTAAAGGCATAGCAGATGCAATGGCAGAGCAATGGAGTAAAATAAATGTCAACACTTGAAGAAGAAATTTATGCGTTGCAGAGGTGCAAAGAATTCATCTATAGTCTTCTTGACCCAAAGCAAACACCAAAAGTACCAAAAGAAATTCGTGAAAAAGCACGAAATGTGGTAAAACATTACCCCATTATGGTTGATGTTTTCGTAGAGAAGTACTATAATGAGAGGATAGTCGGGTCAAAGGCGACTACTTATGAATATTCCGAAATTGAGCGTGAAATTAAACGATATTTTGGTTCAGACATTGCCAATCTGCCTAGAGATGGAACGGCAGAAGAAGCATGTAAGTCTGATCTTTCACAAGAATAAGCTAGTCTCAATCGGAACCAATCAATTCAAGACCCATCCGCTTGCTCGTAAGTACGGATATGTCATTGATTGCGTTCATTCTGAGCTAGATGCGTTCAATAAGCTGCCAAAATCCTACAAAAGAGGCGAAAAGAGGTTGAAATTGATCAATTTTCGTATGAATCGGTTTCAGCAACTTCGAAATTCTAAGCCTTGTAAGAAATGTTTGTCGTGGTGTGTTGACTTCTTTGATGAGATTTGGTACACTGATGATGAAGGTTTTCAAGAATTGGAGATTTAAATGTATAAGCATGGCGAAAAAATTGTAAATTCTG
>Ga0194134_10005436_pt1 | contig 12078 bp, 7 predicted proteins | sample TA2KigOff0mmetaG_FD_148602 | JGI IMG/M metagenome (GOLD analysis project Ga0194134, IMG submission 148602) | Freshwater microbial communities from Lake Tanganyika, Tanzania - TA2015056 Kigoma Offshore 0m | ecosystem: Environmental > Aquatic > Freshwater > Lake | place: Tanzania: Lake Tanganyika... | reverse complement strand
AGTCATACTCGGAAATCCATTCGACTGTTCTGGGGCATTCCGCGCTTACCATGTCTCCGCACTGAAGTCCCGAGCTTGGTCCGAAGAGTTGAGTGATGGATACTCTTGGTTCTATGAAAGCCTCACCGTGCTCCACCTCCAAGGAGTCGTCATCAGGGAAATCCCAATCGTGTTACCGGCGCGTACCTATGGCTCTTCCAAGATGTCCATCCGAGAAATTTTCCGATCAGCAACTGGCATGCTGTCATTCAGGCGCGCTGCGAAACATTTTGTGAAGGAAATCAAACATGGATAGCCCCGCCGATGTATCTACTCATCTTCAGCAGAGTGATCAATGGGACGAATACTGGGGCACCAAAAATGCGACGAATCACATCTATGGGCGAATTGCCAGTTTCTATCGACGTGCAATTATCGCCCCAAGCGTAAGAAAGGTTGTCCAGCAAGAGTTGGCTCTCGGGAGCCGCGCATTGCATCTTGGAGCTGGCGCCGGAGAGATTGATTCGCTTCTTCCGACCGAGTGGAATTTGGTTGCAATCGACTTCTCGGCCGAAGCCATTCGACTTCGTCAAAAAAGATTGAGGACTTCAAGTGCTTGTGGATCTGCTGTACAAGCTGACCTATTTGAATTACCCTTTAACAGATCCTCATTCGGCGTTGTCTTCAACCTCGGTGTGATGGAACACTTCACAGACGATGAAGTACTGGCCGCATTCTCCGAGATTAAGCGAGTGCTTGAACCAATGGGTAGAGCTGTGTTCTATTGGCCGCCGGTCTGGGGGCCCACAGTCATTGTGCTTCACTCAATAGCCCGATGCTTGCGACTCATTAATCGGTCGGTTACCCAGCTACACCCACCAGAAATCAATCTGTTTCGTTCACCAAGACGATGCCGACGCCTTCTTTCACGGGCGGGACTGCGCGCAACCTCAATCTCGTACGGACCACGAGACCTCTTTACGCACGTGATTGTCATCGCGACTCACGCATCATGAGGCAGCACCTGCAAGCGATCTGCCCCGTGTGCGATAGCCCGAATCATAAGAAGGCTTACGACGATGAATTGGGGGATGAATTACCCACCGTTGACTACAACTTTTCCCCTCAAACCCGCAAGACATACCAAATTGTTGAATGTGTGGACTGCTCACACCAATTCGTGCACCCATTGCCGAACTTAACGAACATTTATCAAGAGAATGTCGACGATACCTACCTGAATTCAGCGCCACAGCGACGTAGGAGCGCACAGGAGTGGCTTGGAATCGTGACAACCTATGCTCCTACCGAGGCGTCCTCATTGGTTGACATTGGATGCGCAACTGGCATGTTTCTTGATGAAGCGGCCCAGCGGTACCGGGTCGAGGGAATTGAGCTCTCAGCCTGGGCGGCCGACCTGGCGTCGAGCCGACACCAGATTCACCGCATGCCAGTTTCAGAGATGAAGATAGACCGACACTTTGACATTGCTTCTATGTGGGGCGTAATCGAGCATCTCGATAACCCCGCAAAGGAGATTCGTGCGGTACATGAGCTGCTTAACGATTCAGGTCTTCTCTTCATCTACACCGGCGATCGCAATGCCCTTCTGCCAAGACTCCTCGGTAAACGGTGGTGGTGGTATCAGGGAATGCACATTCAATACTTCACGAAATCTTCGTTGACGATGCTCCTTCAATCGTGCGGTTTTGAAGTCATAGGGCAGCACCAGTTACCCATGTTTTTCTCGATAGCCTCTCTCGCGCAGTCCCTCAACCGCTATCGAGTGATGCGACCACTTGTCTGGCTCATGCAGAGCCTTCCGTGGAAAGGACTAGTCAAGCTCACGCTGTCTGGCGAGATATTGCTGGTCGCCAAGAAAGTCTGAGTCTCCGCCGCCAACATGGCAAAATCAACTGCAGTGCCTAACTCAAAGCGTGCTATTGATAACAGCAGTTCTACGAGCGCTGCACTCTACCCGTTGCTCGCCAGCGTCGTGCTCGCGTATTGGTTGTCAATCGGAGTCAGCATCGGGGAGTCGTTGCGAACAATCGCAGTTGTCGCTCTGCAGATTGGATTTGGAAGTGTGATTTGGCAACGGTTCTCTGGACGACGACAAACTTCAGCCTGCGAAAACATCGGGATGGGTTTCGCAACGGGGTCGCTTGTCCTGGTCGCCGTACGGCAGACCGCAATCGTCTTTGACAGCCGTCTAATCGAACTACTCCTTTTCAGTGCGATCGTTGGAGTGCTTCTACCAAGCATCGTGTATTCGTGGTCGATTGCGAGAGAGAAGAAAAGGACCTCTTTTCCACGTCGCCCATGCTTCACACGAATTTCTCAATCAGATGCGATTGTCGCTGCGTCTGTGGGTGTCGCAGTTCTTGGTGCCCGCGAACATGTAAGTTCGCTCCGCACATTGACAACTGGGATATTGGTTCTGTTCGTGGTATTTATAACACGACGACCACACGCAGTGACATTGGAACCTCGCCGACTCTGGCTGAGTTCGGCTGTCATTGTCACCGTGGTTACTCTTCCCGCCTTGCTACAGTCTGCTGCGCCGTGGCGCGGTTGGGGTGATCGACTCATCCGAACAGGCAGCGATGACATTATTTTTTCGGAAGCACTGGCGTACATTATCGATGTTCGTGGGCCATTCCTTGATCCGTCGCAATCACTTGCATTGCGATATCACTGGCTGTCTTTTGCTTGGACAGGCGCTACTGGTCGTATTGCCAACATTGAGCCACTCACGATGAGCGGCCTGCTCGCACCGACTATCGGATACGTCGTGATAACCGCGTTGATTGTCACAGCACTGCAGACAAGCGTCAAGTCGAAGCTTCTACCAATGGCGGGTGCTGTTTCGATGTTCCTCCTAAGCTCAGCAGGGCTTCGGCTCACCACAATCTTTGTCGAGAACACGTCAAACATCTTCGGGCAGATATGGATGCTCGCCACCGTCGCTTGCTACCTCTTGACTGATGGCCGAAAGTTGACCTGTCTCAGTCGCAGGTGGGTACTCCTGGGTATCTTCACTGGTGCCACCACATTGGCAAAAGGTCCTTTTGGCGCAGTGCTGGTGGTGATCTGGGGAGCACTCTTGATAATAAAATCACTACAGGAAAGGCGACGTCCCCGCGCAATCGAAATCGGGGATGCCGTTGCGGTAGTAGCTAGCTTTGTTGCTGTCTATTTCGGACTCATCTCCAGCTCGTGGGGCACTGGTCAAGTAGTAGTGGGTCTGCGATCACTCGTTGAGGCTGTACCGTCAGCTCAATTGGGAGTATTGGTCTCAATTCTTTGGATTCTCGTTCGACTGGCACCGATTCTGGTCGAGCTACCTGAATCTCGGCAAACGAATGAGTTACGGAATATAGCTATTGCGGCAATCCCAGCAATTGGCGCCGAGTTCTGGATCAACGCCAATGGGGACACCTATTTCATTAATGCTGCTCTCGCGGTCATCGCTCTCGGTATTGCTGTTCGCGTTTGCGGCCTTGGGCAAATTCTCACTCTGAAATGGGGCATCCACATGTCATGGTCTGAGCTGTTGCTATCAGCGGTTGCAGTGATGTTCATCGGTTCCCCGATTCTGAGTCGACTATCACCAGGCCGTGCAGTGCAGTGCAGTCTCGCCCTGGGAGTCGTCGTTTTGTGCTGGTTGGGCGCTCACCTGGTGGTGCACTCACAGGTGAATCGACAACACCGTCTCCAATTGATAGCGAACGTTTTAGTGATTACAAGTGTCGTTTTGGGGAGTTTTGGACGAGTTTCACAAGTTGGAGAGCTTCCACAACGAGCAGAATTCCCAACTTCGACAGAATTGCGTGTCATGGACAAGATTCGTGAGGCGACCACGACTGATGCCGTTATCGCTACAAACTTTGGTTTCTGTCGCGAGACAAACTGCTCTCGAAACGACTACCGGCGTCTCTTCGTTCCGGCTTTGGCACATCGAGAGCCGAGCCCGTTGATATTGAATGAGGTCTTGACTGCAGGGTTCCCAAATCAAGATTCCTTGAGTCGCATACTGGAGTTCACCGATAGTCCCACCACACCAAGGAAGAATGAATTGCTGGGCATGGGAGCAACGCATTTTCTCCTAGACGCCACAGGTGCTAGTCAGACAGTCATGGCTCAGATTGGTCTAACCAGCCGCGTCATCTTCAGCGATCAGAACTTCATCTTCGTTGAATTGACGAAATAGATGAGCCAACATACGGTCGTGGTTTGTGAATGCCGTAGCCGCTTATTTCGCTCCTATTCTAAAATGGTGATTGCTGATTCAGTTATTGATGCAGGAATTTCGTGAGACTATTTTTTAAGCAAGGCTTCAGAACTACTTTATTCTTATCGGGTGCCTTGCTCATCGCGAATCTCACGGCAGGTGTTTCGCTAGTCGGTTCTCTCCGGCTGAATCTCATTTTTTTTGTTCTTGGATTTAGTGGTTATTCACTCTCACGTTTAATGTTCAAGCAATCAAACCAGCTATTGCAGTTGGCTGTCGGAATCACCGTAATAATTCCAATCTGGACAGTTTTAGACCAGGCACTACGCCTTATATCGCTGCGATCTGCTGCCCTACCGCTGGTAGGAACCTGCGGCCTGATGGTCAGTTTCAGTCACCGCATTAGGCAGCGGAGACTCGCTAATTTTTCTCCAACGCCTCAAGCGCTTGGTGCGAGCCAGGCCGCAATTCTCTGCTTGCTCGCAATCGTGCTTGTCGCGCAAACTTGGATATGGCTAATGTTGCCCGGCTCTGCGGGCCTTGTGACCATCGCTCTTCTCATCGGCAGCACTTCCCACACATCGGCACCAAGATTCTCTCTGCGGACTGGAATTGCCTCATGCGGAGTAATGGCGATTGCACTCGTAGTGGCGATTCTCCGACGTCCCGCCGACTGGTGGCTTCCCGGTTATGGGCTTGATGAACTTGAATATCTGAACAATGCGGCATATTCCTTTGGTCCGGCCATGGACGTGCTCGGTTCAGGTATTCCCCTCTCCTATCAGTGGCTGAACTTTGCCACGCTAGGTCTCATTGAGCAGGCGGCTGGGGTTGCCGACTTCGTTGTCGGCACTCGCGTCGACTTTGTGGTCTCGGGTCTGCTCCTTGCCCTCCTGGTGTGGGGGTTCATGATAGAAATACTCGGAAACAACCGCCGCGCTTTGCTAGCAGCCGCCTCTACCTGTCTTGCTTCCACAACCATGGTGTATCCCAATCACTACGGAGTCTTCGGCGTTAACAACCGTAGTTTTGCCGCGGTCTACCTCGTGGCGGTGCCGATTCTCGTCTTCGTTTGGGCAAGAACTGCATTTCGCTGGTCCGGATTTGTGCCACTACTCATCGTGGTCCATGCACTACTTAGTGTCAAGACTGCTGTCGCGCTTCCCCTCGCAGCAGTTCTCATTGTAGGTGCCGTGCTTATGCTCAATATTCGAAATTGGGTGGCGCTCACCCAGCTCGTAGTTCTCGGTACGACTCTTGGGATAAATTTGCTACTCGGGGTGAAATCTACGAGCGGTATGGCGTTTGACATCCGGCGACCCTGGTCCTTCACCAAACAGTTTGTCGGGTTCGAGAATTGGTTGAATGCGATTGCTACGGTCAATCGTGACTTCATCTTTATATCGCTGTTTGCTGCAACAATGCTCGTCGCCATGACGAGCATTGTTGCAGCCGCATCAGTTCGCTGGCTCCAACTCACTGAGATGCGCGGTGTCGGAGTGGTCTCGCTGGCTTCGCTCGGGGTCGGTTATCTTTTTGCAATGTTCAGTGATCGAGTGTCAGAAACACAGCTGCATTTTCTGCAAGTGACCGTTGTTGCCCTGATTCCGGTGGTGGTGGTCGACTTGATTCGAAGAACACCACAACAGAGACTCGAACCGATTCAGAGAATTGGTTTCCTGCCCACATTAACGGCGATCGGTGCTGCAATCATGATTCCAGTCTTTGCGTTACCACAAAGTCCCGTAGCACTCTCGCTGCCGAATGTCTTTGTAGATGGACTATCCGAACGACTTGCAGTCGTTGGCGCATCTGCTACTTGCATCGTTCTGGGAATAACTGCAATCGTGAGCGTAGCGCGCAGTCGTGACAACAGCGGGCAAAGCCGGCTTGATGTCATACTCTACGCTCTGCTGCTGTTATCAGTAACCAACGGAGCTATCAACTGGACGACCCTTCCGATGCAGCCACTGATGCGTTCGGGTGTCGTTGATGGTCAACTGGGTGCACCAGATCTTCGGTTGGCAGCACAATGGATCGTCACGAACACCGACATTGATGATGTCGTGGCCTCTAACGCTTTCTTTAGCGACCCCGTACTTGCGGACACATGTGCTTATTCTCGAGACGAGCAAGCAGGCTGGCTGACAGAATATGCAGAGAAGCAGAACTATTTCACACCCATGGTTTTGACCAAGAGAAGATTCGTGGCTGCCGCCCCGAACTATGGCTCACTGGCTAGTGGTGTTGATTTCGAGCCTCGTGTTCGTGCCTCACTCCTCTATGCGTGCGAACCTACTGAGGAGAACCGCAAAGCTCTCGAGACATTTAGCGCCCAGTGGTACCTTGCCTATCTACCTCGGGGTGTCAGTAATTTTTCAGCCCCAGATGAAGTCGTCTTCGTGAGTGGTCCGTGGGTGATCCTTAAGTTGGGTACTGCGTAACTCCTCAGCTCTTGCGTCCCACATACCGAATCACTTCCCCCTCTGATGCGTTAGCAACAGTCCTGCCAACCTCACTACCTTCGTAGCAGATCGTTTCGAGCGCAACTGTCGTGAGCGGTAGCGTTGTGAAGTATTGACGCGTAATGTACTGCGTATGAGGTGGATGAAGACGAGGTTTTCGATTGGTCCCCGAACCTTCGACGTAAGCCGGATACTCACTATTGGGTACTTCAACAAATAGATACCCACCCGGCTGTAACTGTGCAATGAGTTGCGCCATCGTTTCACGGATATCGATAACGTGCTCAATGCTGTGACTGGCATAGATGAGGGCAAAGGTTCCTTTCACCTCGTCGAGCGACCGCACATGAATGGCTCCTGGCACCTCTACATCAAACAGATCAAGATTTGTCACTGCAAAGCCAGCAGCAACCAATAGGTATGACATACCGCCATGACCGCTTCCGAAGTTGAGCGCCTTCGCAGGGATACGTCCTGTAATCTCTGAGTTAATCTTCCGCAGGTAGAGAAACTGATCCACGTCGCGCGGACGCAGCATCATCCGAGAATCAGACCGACCGCTCCAATACTGGTGTGAGTAGAAGTTGGAGAGTTTGTCACTGTCGGGCGTCGGGCTAACGCTCCACACACCCGGCTCGCTGTCAACCAAGGTGCCATCAGCAAAGATTTCCCGAAGCTGTCGCTCGGCATGCAGAAAGTTCTTGACTCGCTCAAGTCTAGCTCTGATACGTCTAGGCAGAATCGGGGCCGCGTGAGCGGCGACGCGTGCAACTTTGTGTTTCAGAAGCATAGTTCCGCATCTGACTCGAAGTGAAAGATTAATTCTGTTGCACGCTCCAACTTTTGGGTAAACACCAATCGCCAGAGTATCGCACGACGGGTGTGCAAACATAGACGGATGGAAGTAAGGCGGCTGGCCTCGTCGCTTTTACTTCTGCTCGCAACGTGGTTGTGGTATCTCGGCACACCAACCGAAACGCTTTTGCGAGCGCTCCTGGTGCTGGGCTTGCAAACACTTCTTGGCTGGCAGCTTCTGCGATTAATCACGCGTCCTAGCACTCTTGGTGCCCCCGGTGCAGTGGGGATCTCGGCTTCGTTCGGGGCCATTGCGATAGTGGTATTAGATCAAGCCATCCGATTAGTGACCACAAGTTGGCTTCGAGATGCAGTTCTCATCAGCGCGATACTCGTCGCCATAACGGTACTCACGATCGCCACAAGCAAGATTCAGTCAACTCAGTTGGTTACCACGACGCAGGTCTTTGACAGAGGAGCAGTTTCCGAGTCAGGGCTGGTCACAATCGTGGGCGCATTTACCCTATTCGTTGCTCGTGGTCAGGTATCTTCTGGACGGCTTATCGCCGCCGCTGTGCTGATTGTCGGCGCAGTAGTTGTTCTGAAGCTGACATCTAGCGGGCATCGACTTGAGTCAATCGTTGCACTAGCTATCTCATTGTCGAGCATCGCGCTGGCATCTCTTCTGCGTCCAAGAGTTTCATCTATTGAGTGGAAGCTCGAGCCACTGTATTTTGGGTCTGACGATCTCATCTTCAGTGAAGCATTGTCATTCTCTGTATCGAATAGCGGACCCACCGAACACATCGCGGCTTATGGCTCGTCGCTGCGATACCACTGGCTGTCGCTCGCGTGGTCAGGGACACTTGGGCGACTGACCGATGCCGAGCCGCTGATTTCGAGTCTCCACCTTGCTCCCGCCTTTGGGTATCTGACGATCTGTTTACTCGTGTTTGGCATCGTGCGCCAGTTCACCACTTCGCGTATGGCACCCCTCTTGGCCGCGCTCATGCTTTTCATGACAAACTACCCAATCGTCGATAATCGACTCATCGTTGCGGAGAACACGTCGAATGTTCTGGGGCACATTTGGTTATTGTCGGCAATTTTGCTCGTACTATTGATTTATCAATCTTACTCGACCGTGACCGTTACCGCCTTGGTCATCACGCTGATGGCAATCTTCATGGCCAAGCCCCATTACATCACTCCAATAGTGATCATGGTGATACTCACTGTGCTGAGGGCGATAAAACGCCGTGCGGCTATCCTTCTCACCCTCGCCGTCTCACTCACTTCCCTGTTCTCGCTAGCGATGGTTTATTTGCTTTTTCTGTCACCCCATGAATGGGAGCAGCGGCGCGTAAGGCTTCATGCGGGTTGGTTCGGACTTCCGACCACTGGCGTATTGAGACTCTTCTCGCCGGTACTTGCTATTGCAGTCGTAAGTCTCTTGACGGCAGGACCACTGCTCATGCTCCTCGGTCATGGAATTAGGTCTTCCAACTCGAACCGTATCGGCGGGCTGCTTGCAGCCAGTGTTTGGATTGCTGGCTTGTCATCGTTGTTCATCACTGGCAATAGCTCAGAGCAATATGTCCTTGGCGCCGCGCTGAGTGTTGGTGCTCCGCTGGCAGGAGCAGTAGTCGCTCAGCTAGCTGATAACGCGCGAATTCGTGGGTATGTTCTTGGACTGGTCCTGATTCTTAGTCTCGCCGGATGTTGGTGGCTGCTCAGTGAGTGGGTTCATGTAACTGAAGTTGTTGGTAGCAGACTCAATCTGAAAGATCCCATCCCCTACTCCATCCAACTTTTGCTGCCTCTCGGTGTTGTGGTCTGTGCCGGACTCTTTGGTCTAGCTCTACATGCATGCTCCAGACCGATTTCTGGCTCCCTTTCGGATATTCCGCGTTTGCTTCGTTCGAGAGTTCTTGTATGCGGAATGATGTCGCTGATCGGGCTCCAAATTGGAGCTTATCTAGCCGATGTGAACTATGGGAATGCTCAGAAGCAAGTTGCACCACCCGATGATCTTGAGGCTCTTCAATGGATTCGCGAGAATAGCGATAAATCGTGGAGGATTGCGACCAATCGGGACTTGTGCATCGACCCTCCACACTGCACGGAGGGTGGCAGTAGCTTTTTGGTTTCAGCACTGACTCGCGTGCCGGTGCTAATAGAGGGGCCAAGATTCGTGGTCGGCGGCCAGAAGTACCCAAGTTGGGTTTTGGACCGAATCAGCGCAAGCCTAGAATTCGCACAGAGTCCATCTCGCACGAATGCTGGTCGGCTAACTGATCTCGGTGTCACCCATTTTTACTTTGACGACACATCACCTCCAGGCATTCCAACCGTCGCAGATCTAGCCGATGTAGGGGTTGTTCTGTACTCACAAAAGAATCGTCTCGTACTTGACTTAAGGTCATAAGTCACCCAGATGCGAAGCGATGTCCAGGGGCTTCGCGCGGTCGCAGTAATTCTCGTTGCGCTCTATCACACGGGAGTGTTGCCTGGTGGATTCATCGGAGTTGACGTCTTTTTCGTGATATCAGGCTTCGTCATCACGAAGAGCATCATTAGTGGAAATACCCAAGATCTACGGGCCTCTCTCTTTGCCTTTTATGCCAAGCGACTACGTCGCATTCTCCCGGCGTTGTATCTGGTGGTGCTTTTCGTAGTCATCATTTCTTGGTTTGGTGGCTATTGGCTCCCCCATCGCGACATCTCGCAAACTGCTCTTGCCGCACTTCTCAGTGTCTCCAATCTCGTCTTCCTCACGCAGGAATCTGGATATTTCTCCACTGGCCCAGAGCTAAATCCGCTACTACACACATGGTCTCTCGGTGTGGAAGAACAGATCTATCTCGTCTTCCCGATAGTGCTCTTGGCTCTACTACGGCTGACACGACTGACTCGGAACATTGTGCTCGTACTAACGGCATTAGCGTTGGGCTCTTTCATCACCGAATTGTGGCTCACGTGGGGTCCGCCGATCCTGTTCGGTCGTGAGCCGCGCCTCATTGCGTTCTTCTTCCCTGGAACCCGAATCTGGGAGTTCTTGGTCGGATCAATCATTGCGGTCTCACTTCCAGAAACAGTTCGCACGCGAGTTCGTGACCCGTTGTGGATTGCCCTAACGATCACGTCATTGACGGTCACATCGCTTGTCGTCGATAACCGCTCGATCTTTCCTGGTTGGATCGCTGCGTTCCCGGTTGCGGCCACTGCAGTAATCATTGTGCTCGGGAGTGCTCCTGGGTCATCCGCGCACTACATCTTGGGTCACCGTTCAGTTTTCGGGAGATTCATGGGCTGGCTGGGTGACCGTTCATACGGCTGGTACCTGTGGCATTGGCCGGTTCTGCTCCTCGTCAACCAATCAATCGCCGGCAGAGATAGTCAGTTGATGGCCTTGGTAGCCGTGCTCAGTGCTCTTGTTCCCGCACATCTTTCGTACGTGTACGTTGAGCAACGCTGGCGCGGCTCTATTGCACTCCCGAAGAGCCGTCGTCTCGCTGGTGCAGGGATTCTGGTTACGACAGCACTGATCGTCGGAGCAAATGCAGCTGGAGCGATCTCAGTTGGTCGTCCTACTACCGAATCATGGACGCAGGAACAGTGGTTGCTTGGTGATTGTCAAGTGGCTGAAGAGGATTGCATCGACCCAGACGCATTTGTCTCTCAGACGGTCTTCTTGATTGGCGACTCGCATGCGGGGGCCTTGGCTCAAGCGCTGCGAAGCATTGCCGATCAACTCAACGTTCCATTGGTGGTTGCAGCCAGGGCTGGCTGTCCGTTTGTTGACGCTGATTGGGGGTTCTTTCTCGATCAGTTCCGCGAGGCTAGTCGAACCACCAACCACTACTGCCGAGCGCATTATCAAGATGTGCTTACCATGATCCAGAAAACACCCGACCCGGTCGTAGTCATGGCCGACTACGCCGCACTCTTCGCTGGAAGTCGTGAGCTTGCCCCACGGTTTGATCTGCGTGTCGTCTGCCCGATAGTGCAGGGGGGCGACTGTCAGTCTCCTAATACGCAAAACGCACGACAAACCTTCTTTCTTGAGTCACTCAGCCAATCACTCAATCAGATCCTGATACGCGGGGGCAATGTGCTGTTTGTTGGAGCGGCACCAGTGATGTTTCGAGAGCAAGCTGACATGGAGTCAGAGGGTGAATTGCGAGGTACTGCTCGCTCATTGAGCAGTGCGATTGTGGGTGCCTCTGATGACTTCCGGCAAGATCTATCACGTACAGCACCACCCGGTCGTGTCGCATTCATCGATCTTCATCGCCTGCTCTGCACGGACGACCTGTGTCCATTTTCTCGCGGAGACGAACTTTTGTTCACAACTGCTGGTTCGGCAAACGATCACCTCAGTGTGCAGGGTGCACAGGAGATTCAGGATGAGATTCTTCGTCGGATAACTCGGCTTCTTGACTAGCTCGATACTTCGGCGAGAAACCAGTCGACGAGGCGTGCTGTGATGGGTGCGATGTTTGCTACCCGTTCGGTGGAGATTTCGCAGAGGTGCTTGTGGTCGATGCCGAGTTTGTGCAGTTCTTGGGTGCCGGCACCCTGACTCCAGCGGGTGATGATCTT
>Ga0194134_10005429_pt1 | contig 12086 bp, 9 predicted proteins | sample TA2KigOff0mmetaG_FD_148602 | JGI IMG/M metagenome (GOLD analysis project Ga0194134, IMG submission 148602) | Freshwater microbial communities from Lake Tanganyika, Tanzania - TA2015056 Kigoma Offshore 0m | ecosystem: Environmental > Aquatic > Freshwater > Lake | place: Tanzania: Lake Tanganyika... | reverse complement strand
TTCTTAGTGTAACTGCATCAGATTTACTTATGGGCTTAGCTTTTAACAGTAACTCGCCACTTGCACCCACAGCAGTTACGCCACCATCAGAATTTAGGATTGCATCGTTTATTTGAGTATTTTTTGAGCCAATTTTGATTATGGAAGAAAAAGTTCCAGTTTTTGTTGCAGATAAATAAAACCCTGTGGTAATAGTTTTCTCATATAAGTTTCCTAGAATTATTAAATTACTACCTGAGATCAATAATTTTCGAGGAGAGACAATATTTGGTGCTGCATACTCAAATGAATTTAATAAGGCACCAGTGCTACTTACCTGCCAGAGCTTAACTCGATTGATAGGTGTAGTTGTTGGTAGTATTGGATCAATCGAAACATTGTCTGGGTTTAATACTCTTGTTGGAGAGGGAACTGGAGTTGGCACAGTGGTCAAAGAGCTAGCACCAGCTATCCAAATACTGCCATCAGAATCTATAGCGGCGCTGGTAGCGATTTCATCACTTAATCCAGGCAATCTTAAGTTCCACATCGGTGTACCAACTGATGTATAGCTAGCAATAAATCCATCACTTAAACCAGTTAAGGTGCCATTTATCCAAGGTGAGCTAGCAGACTCTGTGGTACCTATTAATAAAATACTTACAGGAGTAAGTAATAGATCGCTTATCTGATCAGCTTTTGTGTAGCCTAACTCAGTTATAGATTTAGTAATTTTCATACTCGTCGCATTAACTGGTGCTATCGGCAGTACGAGAAGTGCAAAAAATATAATAAGAAGTTTTTTCAAGCCAACTCCTGTGCCCTATTATTTGCAGCACTCATAGCTTTAGAGACTATTTTTTCTAAATCAAAATCAAAAAACACTTCAAGGGCTGCTGCAGTAGTTCCTTTTGGACTTGTAACATTTTTTCGTAAGGTAGCTGCATCTAAGTTGCTTTCTTTTAACATAGCAGCGGACCCAGATATAGTTTCAATGGCTAACTTTGTAGCAATTTCACTTGTTAACCCAAGCTCAACTCCGGCCTTTATCATTGCCTCTACAAAGTAAAAGAAATAAGCAGGTCCTGAACCACTTAAAGAAGTTACTGCATCTATCTTGTCCTCAGTCAAAACTACAACCTCACCTGTAGTGGAAAACAATTCAGTTGCAATCTCCAAAGCATCACGGCTCACTTTTGAACCTGTTGCAATTGCCGAAATACCTTTACCAATCTGTGCTGGAGTGTTTGGCATAACTCTAACAACTGGCGTACTTGGTGGAAGTTGATTTTCAATAAATTTAATTGTCTTACCTGCTGCTATTGAGATAACAAGAGTTTGTTCTTTAATTGTTAACTTCAACTCGTTTAATACATCAGGTAAGTCTTGAGGTTTTACGGCAAGAATTATTACATCACAACTCTGCCCGATTTCTGAAATACTCATTGCTTTAACCTGGTGATGATTTTTTAATAGTTCAACCTTTTCTTGACTCTTATCAGCAATACAAATTTGATCGCTTTTAAGTGAATGGCTAAGCAAACTTTTTATAATCGATGAACCCATAACGCCAACACCGATAAAACCTATGCACTTGTTTGTAAGTGGGGTGTTCATACTTCAAGCCTACCCAATTAGTCTTTACCCGTATCTGACCCTTAAACTATGGCGCTATGGCGACTAAAAACAAAGATAAATCCAAGCTTTCAAAGAATGAAGTCGCTCCTAATTTTGCACGTGACTGGGTTGAGTTTGAAAACCCAGCAAATACTGAGGAAATTTTTAAGTGTGATCTAACTTGGCTCACATCATATTGGCAGTGTATTTACGGAAATGGTTGTTGCGGCATTGATGGTGATAGACCAGATGCGGGCTGCTGTTCTGATGGTGCTTACTTCACAGGTAAAGAGGATGAAAAAAGAGTTTTTGAGGCTGCTAAAAAACTTACTCGGGCCAATTGGCAATTTTATGATCAAGCTCGACCAGGAAAAACTGGTGGTAAATTACAGATTTCAGAGGTCGGATTAGATAAAGATCGTAAAACTAGAAATGTTAAGGGTTCATGTATATTTTTAAATCGAGCAGGTTATACAGCACCTGGCTATACCGGTTCCTTTGGCTGTGCACTTCATCATTTAGCAGCTAAAGAACAGGTGCATGTAGTTGAAACTAAACCTGACATTTGCTGGCAACTACCAATCCGTAGATCATGGGAGTTTCGCGAGTTTGGTGGAAAAGAAATAACAGTGGTTGTAATTGGTGAGTACACCCGCGCAGCTTGGGGTGAGGGTGGTGCTGACTTTGACTGGTATTGCACTAGCAACTCTGAAGCTCATGCTGGCAAAGTTCCAGTTTATAAATCAAGCAAAGTTGAGTTAACTAAAATGATGGGTAAAAAAGGTTATGCCGAACTTGAAAAATTATGTGAAAGTCGCATGGCTGCAATATCTGCCACGCGCAAGGCGCAGAAAAAGCGAGAGCTGCCTCTATTTGTGATTCATCCGGCCACCAAGGCTGCGCAAGAGGGACGATAGTCAGCCTTAGCCATTAGATTAACGCCATGGCAAAAGCACCAGCAAAAGATCCTTTTCGTTGCGTTGAATGTGGCTGGAGTGCCACAAAATGGGTCGGTAGGTGCGGTGAGTGCCAAGCTTGGGGAACAGTTGAAGAAATTGCAGCACCAAAAAAACTTTCTCTTGTTGCTGGAGCAATTACCTCAGCGGCAAAACCAATCGGTGATGTTGATTTAGCAAGTGCAAAGGCTAGAAGTAGTGGAGTTGGTGAGTTAGATCGAGTTTTAGGTGGCGGATTAGTTCCGGGTGCTGCAATCTTGCTTGCAGGCGAACCTGGAGTTGGAAAATCAACATTACTTCTGACTGTTGCAGCAGAGACTGCCAAGCAAGGAATTCTTTCTCTTTACATAAGCGGAGAGGAGTCAGCTTCTCAGGTGCGGCTACGGGCGGAGCGACTAAACGCAATTGATAAAAATTTGTGGTTAGCCGCCGAGTCTGACTTAGGTGCTGTTATTGCCCATATTGATTCAGTAAAACCAGAGTTACTAGTTATTGATTCAATCCAAACTATTTCAAGTACCACAGTTGATGGTGCGCCAGGTGGAGTAACTCAGGTTCGTGAAATAGCTGCTGCTTTGATACGAATTGCTAAAGAGCGATCAATTACCTTGGTATTAGTCGGACATGTAACTAAGGATGGCTCAATTGCTGGGCCTCGGTTACTGGAGCATTTAGTGGATGTAGTTTTAAATTTTGAAGGAGAGCGTCACTCTAGACTTAGGTTGATTCGAGCAATTAAAAATCGATTTGGTGCCTCTGATGAGGTCGGCTGTTTTGATTTAAATGACGCCGGTATTGTTGGATTACCTGACCCAACTGGCCTATTCACCTCCCGCCATACCGATCCAGTTCCAGGCACATGTGTAACAGTTGCTTTAGAAGGAAGAAGAGCCTTGCTCGCTGAGATTCAATCCTTAGTTAGTGCACCAAATTCAGATGGTAGAGATTGGGGAAACTCAAGAAGAGTAACAAGTGGATTGGATAACTCACGCACTGCGATGACTTTGGCGGTGTTAGAGCTTCGTGCAGGAATTAAAATCTCAGGGCGAGATGTCTATGTCGCAACTGTTGGTGGTATGAAGATAAATGAACCTTCCGCTGATCTTGCAGTAGCTCTCTCAGTTGCCTCTGCTGCTAAAGGTTTAGCTCTGCCAGCTGATTTAGTTGCTATCGGTGAGGTTGGGTTAGCTGGTGAAATCAGAAAAGTAACTGGAATTACTCAAAGAATTTCTGAGGCTGCCAGGCTAGGTTTTAAAAGAGCAATCGTGCCAGTGGGAAGTGATTTAAAAATATCCGGTATCGAAGTTCTAGAGGCAGCTCGAGTTGAGCAAGCAATAAGTAAGGTGAAAATTAATTAATTGGAGGGTCTACTAAAAATAAAGTGCTAGTAAATCCACCATCGACTGGGATTGCCACACCAGTAATAAAATCACTTTCCGAACTTCCTAAAAACTTCGCAATTCCAGCAAAATCTGCCGGCTCTCCCCACCTGCCGGCTGGAGTTCTATCAAGGACCTTATCTACAAAATTTGGCAACGATCTTGTTTGTTGCGTTAGCTCTGTTTTAATCCAGCCTGGTAGCACGCTGTTCACTTGAATATTATCCCGACCCCAAGCATTGGCTAAGCTCATAGTTAATTGCACAACCGCGCCTTTAGTGGCTGCATAAATTGGCGCAATACCAAAGCCAAATACACTAGTAAGTGAACCAATAGTAATTATTTTTCCCCCACCACGCTTTTTCATTATCGGATAAACCGCTTGGCAGCAATCAAAGACGCCAGTTAAATTAACTTTTATTATCTGATCAACTTCATCGGGTACATAGTTTTCTGGGGCTTTGCGAATATTTATACCAGCATTAGCAACTAATATATCAACGCCACCAAACTCTTTTTCAGTATCAATCATCCCTTGCTTAATTTGATTTTTATCTGATATGTCAACATTAAACGCTTTTGCTGCAACGCCAAGTGATTTTAGTTTTGCAACCGCAGCTTCACTTTTTTGAATATTTCGAGCCCAAATTGCAATATCTGCACCAGCCTGTGCTAAACCGGTAGCAAATCCCAAACCAATACCACCATTGCCACCAGTAACAACTGCTACTTTCCCCTTAAGGGACATATTAGGCAGAGGCTGGGTCTGTTAAATCTTCAAATGTATCTGGCATAGCAGATTTAGAGGTTCCCTTAAAGGTAAAGGTTGCAGTATCGCTCTCATCTGAAACATCTACCAAAATAATCTCACCAGCTTTTAGATCACCAAATAGCATCTTTTCAGATAAAACATCCTCTAGCTCTCGCTGAATGGTTCTGCGAAGTGGGCGAGCGCCTAGCACTGGGTCATAACCACGCTTTGCCAAAAGTGATTTAGCACCAGCGGTTAACTCGATACCCATATCTTTTGCCTTTAATCGCTCATCTAATTGCGCAACCATTAGGTCAACAATCTTGACGATCTCATTTTCAGTCAACTGGTGGAAGATCACAATGTCATCAATACGATTTAAGAACTCAGGACGGAAGTGAGTTTTTAACTCATCACTTACCTTTGCCTTCATTCGCTCGTAACTACCTTGAGCATCTGCCACATTTGCAAAGCCAAGTGAGAGAGATTTAGAGATATCTCTAGTTCCAAGGTTGGTGGTCATAATGATGATGGTGTTTTTAAAATCCACTACTCGACCTTGGGCATCAGTTAGACGACCATCCTCTAGCACCTGCAGTAATGAGTTGAAGATATCTGGGTGTGCCTTTTCAATCTCATCAAATAGAACAACTGAAAATGGACGACGGCGAACCTTTTCAGTTAATTGACCACCCTCGTCATAACCAACATAACCAGGAGGTGCACCAAATAAACGTGAAGCGGTGTGTTTTTCAGAGTACTCAGACATATCTAATTGAATCAATGCATCAGCATCGCCAAATAGGAACTGCGCCAAAGTTCTAGATAGCTCTGTCTTTCCAACCCCAGATGGGCCAGCAAAGATAAATGATCCGCCAGGACGTTTTGGATCTTTAAGTCCAGCACGAGTTCTGCGGATAGCTTGGGACAAAGCTTTGATCGCTTGATCTTGACCAATCACACGGCGGTGTAATTCATCCTCCATCTTAAGTAAGCGAGCAGTCTCTGCCTCTGTTAACTTAAATACTGGAATACCAGTTGCAGTTGAAAGAACCTCAGCAATTAACTCCTCATCAACCTCGGCAACCACATCCAGGTCTCCTGCCTTCCAATTCTTTTCTTTATCTGCTTTCTCAGTAATCAAGGACTTCTCTTTATCGCGAAGTGAGGCAGCCTTTTCAAAATCTTGTCCATCGATAGCTGACTCTTTTTCTTTTCGAGCAGCAGCAATTTTTTCATCATATTCACGAATTTCAGGTGGCACAGTCATTCGACGAATGCGAAGTCGAGAGCCAGCCTCATCAATCAAATCAATTGCCTTATCTGGCAGATGACGATCTGAAACATAACGATCAGCCAGGGTTGCAGCAGAAACTAATGCGCCATCTGAGATCGAAACCTTATGGTGGCTCTCATAACGATCGCGAAGTCCCTTTAAAATTTCAATTGTGTGAGCAACAGTTGGCTCTGCCACCTGAATTGGTTGGAATCTGCGCTCAAGTGCTGCATCTTTTTCTAAGTGCTTGCGGTACTCATCCAAAGTAGTTGCACCAATTGTCTGTAACTCACCACGAGCCAGCATTGGCTTCAAGATTGAAGCTGCGTCAATTGCACCCTCGGCTGCTCCTGCGCCAACTAATGTGTGAATCTCATCAATAAACAAAATGATGTCTCCGCGAGTGCGAATCTCTTTTAAAACCTTCTTTAATCGCTCTTCAAAATCACCGCGGTATCTAGAGCCGGCAACTAATGCACCAAGATCTAGTGAGTAAAGTTGTTTATCCTTTAAAGTCTCAGGGATATCACCTTTGATAATTGCTTGAGCCAAACCTTCAACAACTGCTGTCTTTCCTACCCCTGGCTCACCAATCAAAACTGGATTATTTTTTGTTCTGCGAGAGAGCACCTGCATTACCCGCTCAATCTCTTTCTCTCTGCCAATTACTGGATCTAACTTTCCTTCTCTTGCTGCTTGGGTAAGGTTTCGACCAAATTGATCTAAGACTAATGATGTTGATGGTTGACCCTCAGCTGGTCCACCAGCAGTTACCGCCTCTTTGCCTTGATAACCAGATAGCAACTGAATAACTTGTTGGCGAACTCGAGATAAATCAGCACCCAGCTTTACTAAAACTTGTGCGGCAACACCTTCACCTTCACGGATTAAACCTAAAAGAATGTGTTCGGTGCCGATGTAATTGTGTCCTAATTGCAGCGCCTCGCGAAGTGAGAGCTCTAAAACTTTTTTAGCCCGTGGTGTAAATGGAATATGTCCAGATGGTGCTTGTTGTCCTTGGCCAATAATCTCTTCAACTTGTGAGCGAACTGCCTCTAATGAAATACCAAGTGATTCAAGTCCTTTGGCTGCCACACCTTCACCTTCATGAATTAAACCTAAAAGAATATGTTCAGTACCAATGTAATTGTGGTTGAGCATGCGTGCTTCTTCTTGCGCCAGCACAACAACACGTCTGGCACGATCGGTAAACCGTTCAAACATTGCTCAAACCTTTCTTGTCTTGATGCAAATAGCCTAATGCCAAGTTGGGACATTATGCACTTCGATTAGGCTGTGAATAACTCACCCATATATTGGGCCTACTCTGGCTCTATAACCCCACAATTGGGGTGTTTATGCCCGAAAACTTAAAGAATTTTAAGCATTCTCGTGTTTCCCAGTGTGTTGGGCTTAACACTCTCTAGATCTAGGAACTCTGCTATTCCCTCATCATATGAGCGAAGTAGTTGCGTATAGATCTCAGGATCAACTGGTGCACCTTGTATTTCTGCAAATCCATGCGAGCCAAAAAACTCTGTTTCAAAGGTTAAACAAAAAACCTTCTTCACCCCAACCTCTTTTGCTCGAGCTAATATGTTTTCTAAAATTAAATGTCCAATACCTTTGCCATGCATTTGCTCTACTACAGCAACCGTTCTAACCTCAGCAATATCCTCCCAGAGCACATGCAACGCCCCACAACCGACAACTTCACCGTCAGATTCGGCAACGACAAACTCTTGCACGCTTTCAAATAAGGTAACAGTCTCTTTTGAAAGTAACTTTCGCTCAACTGCATAAGTATCAACAATGGCTCTGATCTTCTTTACATCAGAGGTTTTAGCTGGTCTAACTACAATTGACACTACTCATCACCAGCTGTTGGCTTTACTAATGGAAACAAAATAGTCTCTCTAATTCCTAATCCAGTAAGTGCCATTAATAATCTATCAACACCCATTCCCATACCACCCATTGGTGGCATGCCATGCTCCATAGCTCTTAAGAAATCCTCATCCAATCCCATCGCCTCTAAATCACCAGAGGCTGCTAGTTTTGCTTGTTCAACCAATCTCTCCCGCTGAATAACAGGATCAATCAACTCTGAGTAACCGGTTGCTAACTCAAATCCTTCAACATAAAGATCCCACTTCTCAGCCACACAAGGTATTTGACGGTGAGCTCTGACCAAAGGTGAGGTATCAATTGGAAAGCCCATAACAAATGTTGGTGCACTTAACCTCTTTACCACTGTGTGCTCAAAAATCTCCTCAGCAATCTTTCCTTTGATCCATTTTGGATCAAGTTTTATGCCCAACTTGGTGGCTATTTTCCTAACTTCATCTAATGAGCTCTCACCAGTTACTGTCTGGCCAACCTCTTTTGAAATCGCTTCAAAGAGAGATATCTGCTGCCAATCACCACCTAGATCTACCTCTCTGCCATCATGATGTTTTACCTTATGAGAACCAAAAACTGCTTTAGCAGCATCTTGGACAAGAGTTTTGGTTAACTCCGCCATGCTCTGCCAATCTCCATATGCCTCATATGTTTCAATCATGGCAAACTCAGGTGAGTGTGATGAATCTGCACCTTCATTTCGGAAATTTCTATTTATCTCAAAAACTTTTTCAAGTCCACCTACTACACAGCGCTTTAGGTATAACTCTGGAGCAATTCTTAAAAACAAATCCATCTCATAGGCATTACTAAATGTCTTAAATGGCCTAGCAGCTGCCCCACCATGCATTACCTGCAGCATCGGTGTTTCTACCTCTAAAAAGTTTTTCCTGCTAAAACTCTCACGAAGTGATTTCATCACTGTCGGACGCAATCTGGCATTACTCCTTGCCTCAGGTCGAACAATAAGATCCACATATCGCATTCGAACCCGACTTTCTTCCGAAAGTGGTTTATGTTCAACTGGTAATGGTCTTAATGCTTTTGCCGCCAACATAAAAGAGTTTGCCAAAATAGATAATTCTCCTCGTTTAGAGGTAATTACCTCACCTGTTACTGAGACAATATCGCCTAAATCAATCTCTGATTTCCAAATCTCAAGTTGCTCATCCCCAATTTTGTCCAGTGAGAACATTGCTTGAAGCTCGGTGCCATCACCTTCGCGCAAATTTGCAAAACATAACTTGCCGGTATCACGCTTGAAAATTACACGACCAGTAACTGACTCAATAATTCCAGTTGTTACATCTATTGGTAGATCTTTATGTTTATTTCTAATCTCTAACAATGTGGTGGTCCTCGGTACAGCTACTGGGTAGGGCTGACCACCCCGGCTTAATATCGCAGCCCGTTTTTCTCGGCGGATCCGCAATTGTTCTGGTAGATCATCCTCATCAGCCATAATGTGTTAGATCTTAGCGGGTGTGATCAGAGGTTATGATTTAATTTCGCTCATGTACTAAGCGCAATCCGATCAATGTCAGATCTGGTTCATGAAATTCGATCGTCTCGCTAATACCAAGAACGAGCGGTGCAAGACCACCAGTTGCAATTACGCAGACATCGCCAGAATCTGGATACAAATCCGCTAGCTCATCAATTATGCGATTGACCAAGCCATCTACTTGGCCCGCAAATCCAAATATCGTCCCCGATTGCAAGGCTTCAACAGTGTTTTTGCCGATAACAGATCTTGGCTTAACTAACTCAACTTTACGAAGTTGAGCAGCTCTTGCAGCTAAAGCATCAACTGAGATCTCAATACCAGGGGCAAGTGCTCCTCCTAAAAACTCACCTTTTGGTGAAACTACATCCAAATTTGTTGAGGTTCCAAAATCCACCACAATTGATGGACCCTCTGCACCGTAAAGAGTAAAAGCTGCTAGCGAGTTAACGATTCGATCAGCACCAATCTCTTTTGGATTATCTACCAACAGTGGCACGCCAGTCTTAACACCTGGTTCAATGATTGTGCTCTTTACATCTTGGTAGTGATCATCTAGTAGCTTTCTAATCTCTCTTAATACTGCTGGCACAGTTGAACAAATTGCTACCCCGGTAATATCAAATCCAGCAACTAGTGATGAGTATTGCAGCCATAACTCATCTGCAGTGTCTCTAGGATCAGTCTTAACTCGCCAAGATTGTTCTAACTTATCCTTGTTAAAAATTCCCAAAACTGTATTGGTATTTCCAACATCTATCGTAAGCAGCATTACTTTTCCTCTCTAAAATCTAGGCCGATATCTAAGGCTGGGGCTGAATGTGTCAATGATCCAATTGCTAGATAATCAACACCTGTGTTTGCATAGGCTTTAGCATTTTCAATTGTTAGACCACCTGACGCCTCTAGTTTTACACTGCCGGCTGTTATTGCTACCGCCTCTTCACACATTTTTACACTCATATTGTCAAGTAATATTAAATCTGGTTTTAATATAACTGCTTCTTTAAGTTGTATGAGTGAATCAACCTCTATCTCAATAAATTTGCCTGGATACATTTTCTTTATAGCGTTAAAGGCTGCTGTTATGCCACCTGCGGCAGCGATATGGTTATCTTTAATTAATGCAGATTCAGATAATGAGTGGCGGTGATTTACCGCTCCTGCAGCTCGGGTGGCAAATTTTTCTAAACTTCTCAACCCAGGGATAGTTTTTCGGGTGTCCCTAATCTGACACCTTGTGCCAGCAATCTCAGTAACCCACTTACTAGTTAATGTTGAAATGCCACTTAAGTGAGATAAAAAATTAAGTGCGGTTCGTTCAGCAAGTAAAATCTTTTGAGTATTTCCTTGCAGAGAAATTACTGCTTTCCCAGCAGCGACTTTTGAGCCTTCGTTAACCAAAATCTCGTAGTGATTAATCCCGCAGTATTCAAGAACAGCAGCTGCCACATGTAAGCCACTAACCACCCCATGATCTCGCGTAATTAAATCACCTTTAGAGACTGAAGATGAAGAGATTGTCGCAGTGGTGGTCAGGTCAACACCACCGGCTAAATCTTCGCTAATTGCATCTTTAACTAATTGGAAAATGTGATTAGGTGACAGCCCTAACTGCTTTAGATTATCTCGAAGCTGATTCACTTAAATCACCTCCAGATTAGATGACCAATTACCAGATGAATCTATCTGTTGAATAATTCTACTCAGCCATTTATCTTCTGTATTTGGGTAATCACTACGCCGGTGCGATCCTCGAGATTCAGTTCTTAGCAAAGCTGATTTCACGATCACAGTGGCCAATAGATGAAGATTTGTTGCCTCCCAAGCTTCGATACATGGCTCTTTACTTGTTAACTTGGACAACTCAACTAAAGTTTGTAAAGTTTTAGTTAAAGAAGCCTCTGATCTTAAAACTCCTGCTCCTTCACTCATTGCAATTTGCAGCGGTAAAAGAATTTTAGGATCTAGCAGAATATTGTTTTTTTCATTAACTGCCTCTTGCTGAGCAGGTAAATCTTTTGATAAAGCGGCAGCAATTCTTGCGCCAAACACCAATCCTTCTAACAATGAATTAGAGGCAAGTCGATTAGCTCCGTGAGCGCCAGTACAAGCAGATTCACCACAAATATAAAGCCCATCAATCGATGACTTTCCATTTAAATCAACCAATACGCCCCCTGATGCGTAATGTGAGGCTGGTGCAACAGGAATCTTTTCTTTGGTTGGGTCAATTCCATTTTGTATACAGGAGCTGTAAATGGTTGGAAATCTATTAGCAAAATCTTTAACACCTGTTGCATCTAACCAAACAAATGGTTGACCACTCGATCTCATCTGATTAAAAATCTCAATCGCTACCACATCTCTTGGTGCTAAATCTGCTTGCGGATGTTTGCCCTTCATAAATTGTTCATTTTTAGCATTCAGCAAAACCGCACCTTCACCCCTTACTGCTTCACTAATTAATGGCTGTTGACCTCTATTTGCTAGATCTCGCCACAAAACAGTTGGATGAAACTGGATAAACTCAACGTCGGCAACCTTTGCACCTGCTCTTAGTGCTAGCGCAACACCATCGCCAGTTGAAACAGCTGGATTTGTAGTTTGTGAGTACACCTGACCTAATCCACCAGTTGCAACTACAACCGCTCTTGCAAGTGCTCTGCCAACACCATCTCTACTGCCAGCCCCTATTACATGCAAAGTAACGCCGCAGACT
>Ga0194134_10005424_pt1 | contig 12091 bp, 6 predicted proteins | sample TA2KigOff0mmetaG_FD_148602 | JGI IMG/M metagenome (GOLD analysis project Ga0194134, IMG submission 148602) | Freshwater microbial communities from Lake Tanganyika, Tanzania - TA2015056 Kigoma Offshore 0m | ecosystem: Environmental > Aquatic > Freshwater > Lake | place: Tanzania: Lake Tanganyika... | reverse complement strand
ACAACCCGAACCTTACGCTCACGATCAACGACTTCACGCTCGCGCTGCCCCCGCGCCCCTGGCCGCCGCTCGCCTGAGGCGGCTTCCGCGATGTACGCCTGCCTCGATGCCCCGGTCGCCGGGGTCCCCCTCGACCCGCTCGGCTTTGTAGTGCAAGGCTGGGTCCGGCCGGAGCCTCCGTTTGCCCCCGGGGAGGCGCTGGAGACGTGGGCGGATGGCGTGTGCCTTGGGCGCACCCTGACCCGCTACGAGCGGCCCGACGTGAATGAGGCCCTCGGTCTGCCCGCGGGCACCGCGTGCGGCTTCGAGCTCGCGGCACACCACCCGGGCGCGGGCGGCGCGCCCTTCACGCTGGAACTCCTCCGGCGGCCGGCAGGCGGGCCCGCCGGATCCGTGCTGGCCTGGGTGACGGTCACCCCCATCGCCCGCGATTACCGGCGGAACCATTTCGGGGTGCTGCTCGACCAAAGCACCACGGCGATTCAGCGACGGGAGAACATCTGGGCCACCGGGCCCTCGCAGGCCGAGGGGAGCACCGAGCTGGCGACACTGCTCCGCCGTCACCTCGGGCCGCCGCCGCGGAGCGTGCTCGACGTCGGCTGCGGCCTCGGTTCCTACGGGCGCGGCCTGATCGCCGAGGGTTACGCCTGGCAAGGGGTGGAGGTGAACCCGGAGGACTGCGCCGAGCTCGCCCGGCTGGGCCTGCCGCACCAGCGGGTGGACGGGCGGACGCTGCCGTTTCCGGACGGAGCCTTCGCCTCGGCGCTCTGCCTGGAGGTGCTGGAGCACGTCGAAGAGCCCCGCGCCTTCCTGCGGGAGATCGCCCGGGTGGCGCCGGCGCAGCTGATCGTCTCGGTCCCGAACTGCGAGCTCCTCGGCTACCTTTGGGACCACCTTGCGACCCCGTGGCACATGCTGGAAGCGAGCCACGTCAACTTCTTCACCCGCTGGAGCCTCGGCGCCCTGCTGCGCGAGTTCTGGCCGGAGGTCGAGGTGGGCTTCCACACCCTCTACCCGCTGCGTACCCCCGAGGGTAACACGCTGCACTACAATCTCCTCGCGTGCGCCCGCCGGCCGGACGTGCCGGCGGCGCCGGCGACCTGACGCCGATTGTTAGCTTGAGCCCCGGCGGGGTTCGTTTCCCCTCGGGGGAACTCCGTGACGCCGTCCCTGTTCCGCGCCGCCTACGGCGTCTGCCTGTTTCTGGTCATCATCGCCGCCAAGTGGGCGACCTTCGACCGTTTCGGCTCGCCGATGCCGGATTGGGACCAATGGGACGCCGAGGCCTCAGCGCTGCTAGTGCCGTGGCTGGAAGGGGACCCGGCATTCCTCGGCCACCTCTTTGCGGCTCACAACGAGCACCGGGTCGTCCTGACCAAGCTGCAGGCGTTGGCGCTGACGGCGGCGAATGGCCAGTGGGACGCACGGTTGGAGGGGGTGGTCAACGCGCTACTGCACGGCCTGGTGGCGTGGGGCCTGTGGGGTTTGGCAGCCCGGCGCTGGGCGGGCTGGCCGCTGGCCTGCTTCTGGGGGGTGCTGGCGGTGTGCTTCGGCCTGCCGCTGGGCTGGCAAAACGTCCTCGGCGGCTTCCACTCGCAGCAGTATTGGCTGCTGGGCCTGTCGGTCGCGACGGTGGCGCTGCTGCCCTTCGCGCGGGCGGGGAGCGGGCGGTGGTGGGCAGGGGCGACCGCGGCGGCGCTGGCGCTTTTCTCGATGGGTTCGGGCCTGCTGGCGGCCGCGGCGGCGGGAATGCTCGTGGCCGTGCGCTGGGCGCGCCGGGAGGCGCCGGCCCGGGATGCCGTCGCCACGCTGGCCGTGATTGCCGTGGTGGTGGGCGCGGGGTTCCTGCTGCGCGTGGAGGTTCCGTGGCACCAGGAGATGAAGGTGCCCACCGCGGCAGACTTCCTCGCCAGCATCGCGCACAGCCTGCAGTGGCCGTGGCGGGAACAAGATTGGGCGGCCGTCGCGCTCTGGCTGCCCTGGGCCCTGGTCGCGCTGGGCCGGCTGCGCCCCCCCACCCCAGGGAAAACCGCGGGGCCGCGGGATAATCACGCGCTGCTCGTGGCGGGTCTCGGGGGCTGGGTGCTCCTGCAGGTCGCCGCCACCGCCTACGCGCGCGGTGCCGGCGGCGGCTACCCGGCCTCCCGGTATATGGACACCCTGGCCTTGGGCGTGGTGGCCAACGCCCTCGCGCTGCTGCACCTTCACGCCGGCGCCCGGCCGCACCTCGTCCGCGGCCTCGGGTTGCTGTGGTTGGGGCTCCTCGCCGCCGGCCTGCCGCCGCTGGTGCGCGACACCTTCGGGAGCGACCTCCGCGACGCGAGCACCTACTACCGGAAGGCGGAGGGCTACCTGCGCCGCTACCTTGCCACCGGCGACGTGGACCACCTCATCCCGCCCGACATTCCCTACCCCAGCGTCGAGGGCCTCGTCGATCGCCTGACCATCCCCGGCCTTCGGGCCCTCCTCCCGGTGCCGCTACGGACCCCGCTCGCGCTGCTCCCGCGGGATCCCGAGGAAGGCGTCTTCCGCGTTAATGACGCCCGGGGCTGGATCACCCCCGACGCCCCGCGAAGGGGTCTGGCGCCGGGGACGCCGGCGTTGGACTACGGGGTCACCTGGGGCAGCCACGGATTGGAGGGGGCGGCGGCGCGGGGGACGTGGCGGAGCGGGGTGCTGCCTGCGCCGGGGCTCCGCTGGCTGCGGTTCGAAACGGCGGGGCATCCCGGGGCGCCGGGGGTGGCGCTCGAGTTGCGCGCGGCGGACGACGACCGCGTGCTGGGGTTGGTCGTCCCGTCGCGCGAGCCCGGCGAGAGCTGGCGGGCGGCCTACGTGCGGGCGCCGGCCGTGCCCTACCGGGTGGTGGCCCGCGACGACGCGGAACGTCACTGGCTGGCCTTCAGCGGGCCGGTGGAGATGGGCGGACTTTCCCACGCGGCCTGGCAGGCCACCAAACACGCCGGCACCCTGCTCGCGACCGCGCTGGCGGCGAGCCTCGCGTTGGCTCTCGCCGCGCTGGTCCGCCGCCGGCGGCCGGCCGGTTAAAGCCTTGTCGCGGACCCCTCGCCGGGAAGAACCTTCGCCCCCGATGAGATTCCTGACCCTGCCGGCACTGCTGGCGGCCGCTCTGCTGAGTGCGGCCGTGGCGCTGCCGCTGCTGCCCGCGGCCCGGATGGGCGGGGATCGCTTCGCGCTGGAGCTGGGCTACACCGCGCCCGCGGCGGCGAGCGTCCAGGTCTACCTCGATGACGGCGCGGGCTACCGGGACGCCCTGCAGGCGCAGGCGGCGTTGCCGGCCGCGGCGGAGCCGGCCGTCCTCCTGCTCCCCTTGCCGGCCGGGACCTACCGCAGCCTCCGCCTGGATCCGCCGGAAGGAGGAAGGGAACTGACCCTGCGCTCGGCGCGCGTCCGCACCCGCGCGGGCCGCACCCTCGCCGAAATCCCGCTGGCGGGCTGGCGGGCCGGCCAGCAGATCTCCGCGCTCACCCCGACACCCGCGGGCCTGCTGGTGCGGTCCCAGCCGGGCGGGGAGGACCCGCAGCTCCTGCACGATTTCCCGGCGCCGGTGGCGGTGGGGCTAAGCTGGCGGGACTATGCGGGGGAGCTGCTGCCGATCCAGTTGCCGATCCTGGCCGCGCTGGCGCTGATCCTCTTCCTGCTGGATCGCCTCGCCGGGCCCCGGACACGGGCCGCGGCGCGCCTTGCGGCCCTCGCGCCCGGGACCCGCGTCGCCCTCACCGCGGCCGTCGCGGTGGTGGCGAGCGCGTACCCGGTCGTGTTCCTCGGCAAGAGCCACGTGTCGCCGAACCTCGGGACGACGCTCCTCTACGGCGAGTTCCCGACCCTGCCGGGCGACCGGTCGGCGGAGACGACGGACGTGAAGCTGTCGGACATCGGCGCCGTGATGTGGCAGCACGTGCCCTTCTCGATGATGCAGCGGCGGGCGCTGCTCGAGGGAGAGCTCCCGTTGTGGAACCGTTACAACGCGATGGGCGTGCCGCTGCTCGGCCAGGGGCAGTCGATGTTCGGTGACCCGCTGCACCTGCTGGTCGTGGCGGCGGACGGGGCCGCGTGGGCGTGGGACGCGAAGTACCTGCTCGCGAAGTGGCTGTTGGCGTTGGGTCTGGGCCTGACCGTGCTCGCGCTGACGCGGCCGGGGCCGGCGACCGCGGCGGTGCTCGTGGCGGCGGCGGCGCCGTTTCTCGGATTCTTCCTGTACCGCCTGAACCATCCGGCCTTCTTCAGCCTCTGCTATGCGCCGTGGCCGCTGTATTGCCTCGTGCGCATCGCGCTCCTCGATCCTGCGCGTGACGGGGAGGCGGCCTGCCATCGCGGCACGCGCCGGTGGGCGTTGGCCCTGCTGGGGACCAACCTCGCGCTGATGTGCAGCGGCACAGTGAAGGAGGCCTATATGCTGCTGGTGAGCGTGAACCTGGCGGGCGCCGGGGTGGTGCTGGCCGGGAATGGGGACGGGCGGAGCCGCCTAGGCCGGCTGGGCACCCTGGCCTGGTACGGCGGCCTCTTCGCGCTGCTCACGGCGCCGATCTGGGGCACGTTCCTCGGCTCCCTCGCCAACGCCTACACCGGCTACAACGAGGCGAGCGCCTACCAGCTCCAGCCCTCCCTGCTGCTCGGGCTGTTCGACGAGGCATTTTACCGGCCGCTGCTGACCAAGGACCAGGTGTTCGGCCCGTCGCTCAACTTCCTGCTGCTGCTCGGCGTCTTGTACTACCTCGCGACGTTGCGGGAGCAATTCACCCGGCCGATCGCGATCGCGCTGGGTGCGGCCTGCCTGCCGCCGCTGGCGCTGGCGTTCGGCCTGGTGCCGCCGGCGTGGATCGTGACCGTGCCGTTCCTCCGCAACGTGGCCCATCTCGACAACACGTTCTCCTGCGTACTGATCGTGCTCGGCGCGGTGCTCGCGGGGCTGGGGTTCGCCGCCGCCGGCCGGCGCCTCGGTACCCGCGAGGGGCGCGCGGACCTCGGCCTCGCCGCCCTCCTGCTGTTCGCGCTGGTGTTCGCGTGGATCGCGTTCCGCCAGGCCTCCCACCGCGTGATCTTCGGGCCGACCTTCACCGTCCACCCGCCGGGCCAGGTGCTCGCGGTGAACCCGTTCCTCTGGAGCTACCTCGCGAGCCTGCTCGCCGCGGCGTTGCTCCTGGCGTGCACCGCCCGCCGGGCGGCCGTGAGCGGCTGGACCTCCGCCCGGGCCCTGGTGGCGGTCACCTGCGTGCTTGTGCTCGTCTGGCGGCACGGCCTGCACGCGGCCGCGGTGGGCTTCGATGACTTCACCGCCCAGCCAACGCCGCGGGCGGACTTCCATGCGCGTTCCCCGGCGATCGAGCACCTGCGCGCCGCGCAGGCCCGGGAACCCGGCCGCGTGTTCGGTTTCCGGTCGCACCTCTTCCCCGGCTGGACCGGCGTCTACGGCCTAGAGGGGGTGCACGGGCCCGACGCCCTGGTGAACCCGGCGCTGCGCGACCTGCTGGGGGCCAGCGGCGTGGAGCGCCAGTGGGACTGGCGCCTGTACGCGGAGGCGAAGGACGCAGGCGCGGTCCGGCCATTCCTGGACGCGCTGAACGTGCGGCACTACGTGGACCGCGGGGGCGACGCGCGGGCGCTGGCCGCCCACCTCCGCCCCGAGCTCGCGGCGGACTTGAAGGTTTACGCCAGCCCGACGGCGTGGCCGCGCGCGTTCTTCAGCCCGGAGGTGCTCGAGTACCAGGGGGCACCGGAACTGGTGGCGCGGATCCGCGGCAGTGCGGGGCGGCCCTTCGCGGCGGTGGAACGGAGTGACGGGGCGGCGGTCGCGGCGGTGGCGAAGGTCGCGCGGGCGACCGGCGCGGCGCCCGCGGAGCCGGCGAGCCACTACCAACTGGGGCCCAACGCCACCTCGTTCCTCGTGCGCGCGCGGCAGCCCGGCGTCGTGGTCCTCACGGAGGCCAACTGGCCCCGTGACTTCCGGGCCACGGTCAACGACCGCACCACCCCGGTGATCCGCGTGAACCACGCCTTCCTCGGCCTCGTCCTCGACGGTCCGGGCGAGTACCGCGTCACCTTCCGCCACTGGCCGCGGGACCTCTCGCGCAACCTCAGCCTCTGCCTGCTCGGCGCCCTGCTGCTCGTGGGCACCGTCTGGCTCGGCCGCCGCGGTCCCGCGGCTCCCGCCCGATGAAAGCCCCCGCTTGCCGCGCCTGCGGCTCCCTCCGCACCCGCCTCCGCGGCACTCGCATCGGCCGCACCCGCCCGACGGAGTTCTCGTTCCACGACTGCACGGACTGCGGCCTACTGTTCGTTGAGCCTTTCGCGGGATTCGAACTCTACGACGACGCCTACTACCGCGGTAAGGGCCCGGATCCGTTCGTGGATTACGAGACGGAGTACCGCGACTGGCGGGCGACCGACCGCCGGCTGGAGTTGGCCGACTTGCACCGCCTCGCCGCGGAACACCTGCGCAAAGACGCCCGCCCGGGAGCGGTGCGCTGGCTGGACTTTGGCTGCGGCGCCGGCGCGCTGCTCAAATACCTGCGGGATCAGGGCACCGTCGCGGGCCGCCCACTGCAACTCGCCGGCCACGACGTCGGCTCCTACGCGAACCTGCTCCGCGAACGCGACGGCTTCCAGATCCTCGGGCTCGAGGCGATCGCGGCGGAGGCACCGGGCACGTACGACGTTGTGAGCATGATCGAGGTCATCGAGCACTTGCCGGAACCACTCGCGCCCATCCGCGCCATCACGCGTCTGCTCCGGCCGGGCGGGCTGCTGTTGCTGACGACGGGCAACCTCGATTGCCCGGTCGCCCGCCGCCAGGGCCTTGAATTCGGCTACTGCGTGCCCGAGATCCACGTGAGCCTGTTCAACCCCGCGGCGCTGGGCCGCCTCTACCGGACCGCGGGCCTCGAGCCGATCAACCTTCGTTACCGGGACACCGTGCGCTTCAAGGCCCTCAAGAATCTCCGCTTCCGCCCCGGGCTCCGGTTCGCCGCCCGCGCCCTACTCACCCTGCCCCCCGTCGTACGGCTGATCGACAACCTCTACGGGGTCTCCGCGATGCCCTGCGCGGTCAAACCGGCCACCACCCCCTGAACGCGATGCGTCCCGCACCCTTTCCCCCGCTCCCGGGCGGCGTCCTCTCGGTGATCGTGCCCATCTACAATGAGGCGGCCACGGTGGGCGCCGCGCTCGACGCGATCCTCGCCAAGGAGATCCCGGGCTGGCGGCTGGAGATCATTCTGGTCGAGAGCAACTCCACCGACGGCACGCGCGACGCGGTGCTGGCGCGGCGGGACCACCCGCGCGTGCGGCTGATCCTCGAGGACCGGCCGCGCGGCAAGGGCCACGCCGTCCGGGCCGGGCTGGCGGCGGCGACCGGTGACGTCGTGCTGATCCAGGATGCGGATCTCGAGTACGACCTCGGCGACTACGAGATCCTGCTGGCGCCGCTCGCGGCGGGGCGGCAGACGTTCGTCCTCGGCTCGCGGCACGGCGAGGGCGGCTGGGCGATCCGCTCCTTCTCCGACCAGCCGCTGCAGGCGCTGCTGCTAAACGCCGCGCACTGGGGCTTCACCCTGCTGATCAACGTTTCCCTCGGCGTCTGGCTGCGGGACCCGTTCACGATGTACAAGGTGTTCCGCCGCGACTGCCTCGAGGGGCTGCGGTTCGAGTGCAACCGGTTCGACTTCGACTGGGAGCTGCTGATCAAGCTGATCCGCTCCGGGCACCGGCCGATCGAGATCCCGGTCAGCTACCACTCGCGCTCCTTCAAGCAGGGGAAGAAGATCGCGATGGTTCGCGACCCGCTGACCTGGCTGTGGGCGCTGGCCCGGTTCCGGTTCGCGCGCCTCTGAACCGACCGGCCGGATCCGCGATGTCCCCGCGCCTCTCGCTGCTCTTGGCGCTCGCCCTCGTCACGGCGCTGCTGTTCCGCGCGCGCGAGGCGCAGCGTCCGGAGGCGGCACGCGCGCGTCCACCCGCAGAGGTCACCGGCCAGTTCACGGCGGACGGCGGCTGGTTCCCGGGCGAGCCGCTCCTGACGCGCGGGCCGGTCCGCGCCTGGGGCTCGTGGTCGGGGAACGACGATCATCGCGGGCGCATCGACCTCGGGCCCTTTCCCGCCCCGGCGCGGCTACAACTCGCCGCCGGCGGCTACCCGGCGCGCGCGGGCAACCTGCTGGCAGTGGAACTGGCCGAGACCGGGGAACGACGGCCGGTCGAAACGGGGCCGGACATCGGGGAGCGCTGGCGCGTCATCCATTGGGAGACCCCGGTGGCCTGGCTGGGCCGACCCATCCGGATCGTGGCGATCGATGAGGCGACCGGGCCGGGAGGCTGGCTTGCGGTGACGGAGCCTTTGCGCGGCGGCCGGGGCGAGGGCGCCAACGCGCTGACCGTGACGCTCGCGGGCTTCGCGTGGAACGGGCTGCTCCTTTTCCTGCTCTGGCACACCGCGGTGGGCTGGCTCGGGCCGCGGGGCTGGTTCGCCCCGCATTGGCTGCCGTTGGCGGGAGCGGGGGCCGTCGCCGCGACGGCCTACGGCGTGTTCTGGGCCTACTTCGCGCACCCTTGGCTGGGCCGGATCGCAGCCGGAGGCCTACTCGCGGGAGCACTTGTCCTCGCCGCCCGCCGGGCCGCGCCCGCCCTCCCCCCGGAAGCGCGGCTCACCGCCCGCCTCGCCGCGCTGATCGGCTGCGGCTCGCTCGCGCTGCTTCACCTGTTCCCCTCGTTGCTGAGCTTCGATGACCTCGCGGCCAACCGTTTCCGGGAGCGGATGCCGTCGGACAACGTGCTGCCTTTCGACGTCGCGAGCCGCCTGCACGCGGGCCTGCCGCCGACCCATCCGCTCGCGCAATGGCAGTCGAGCGACCGCCCGCCCCTGCAAGCCGGCTGGGAGCTGCTGACGTGGGGCGCCGGCGAGCTGGCGGGGCTCGACGCCCGGACCGCGAGCGGCACGGCGGCGGTCTGGTTCCAGCTGCTGTGGGTGCCGGCGGCTTTCGGCCTGTTGCGCACCCTCGGCGTGCGCCCCGCCCGCGCCGCCGGGTGGACCGTGGCGCTGGCGCTCACGGGATTCTGCGTGCAGCACACCACCTTCACCTGGCCGAAGCTGTCGTCGGCCGCGTTCCTGCTCGGGGCGTGGGCGCAGTGGTTCGCGCCGCCCGGCGAGGTGCGGCGCCGGCGGGACTTCGCGCTGGGGGCCGCCGGGGCGGCGCTGGCCTGGCTGAGCCACGGTGGCGCCGCGTTCTCGCTGCTCGCGCTCGCGCCGGCGGTCCTCCACGGCCTCCGCGGGGGCGAGCGGCGCGGGTGGGCGCTGACCGCGGGGGTATTCCTCGCGGCTGCTACCCCTTGGCTAGCCTACCAACGCCTGTACGAGCCCCCGGCCAACCGGCTCCTTAAATGGCACCTCGCCGGCGCGGAGGCGAGGGACCCGCGAGGCCTCGGCGAAACCCTGCGCGACGCCTATGCCGGGCTGACCTGGTCCGAGATCGCCGCGCACAAGGCGGCCAACTTCCGGGTGCTCCTCGCGGGCAACTGGCGCGCGCTGGGCGACTTCTCCGCTGAGCACGCCCAAGCGCGGCGCCACGACGAGTTCTTCTTCCTCTTCCGGACCCTCACTTGGTGGCACGCCGGGACGGCGCTGCTCCTCGCCGCCCTCCTCCTGCCGCGCCGCCGCGCCGCCCTCGCCCACACGGCAAGGCTGCAGTCGGGCCTGTTGCTTTGGAGCGCGCTCACGCTGGTGGGGTGGTGCCTGCTGATGTTCACTCCCCACTCGACCGTGATCCACCAAGGCTCCCTCGCCGTGCCGCTGGTGTTGTTCGTCCTGCTTTCCCGCTGGAGCGACGCGGCCGGCGGCTGGACCCTGCCGCTGATCGCCGGGCTCCAACTGGCCACGCTCGCGGCGAATTACGCGCGGCCCAATGAGATTATCTCCGGCCCGCCCACCGGCCTCCCCCTGTTGCTGGTAAGCGCGGCCGGGCTCGCCGCGTTGCTGCTCACCGCACCCCGCGACCCTGGCGCGGAATCACCCCTGCCCAAGCCCCCGCCTCCGCCCGGACCGGCCCCGTTGCCGGCAGACCCCATCTTTCCACCCGTCGCCGAGCCCGGACCCGCGGGCCGCCGCTTGCTGATGATTCTGTTCGGGCTCGCCGCGCTCCTCGCCCTGCGCAAGCCGGACGCGCTGCTGAATCCCCAGCTTTGGGCCGAGGACGGCAGCGTGTTCCTCGCCGAGCAGGAACAGCGCGGCGCCGCCGCGATCCTGCAGCCCTACATGGGCTACCTGCACCTGCTGCCGCGGCTGACCGCTTGGTCCGCTGCACAACTGCTCGACCCAGCGTGGTGGCCCGCGTGGTACAACGGCATCGCCTTTCTCGTCTGGTGCGGGGTGCTCGCGCGCACCCTCTCGCCGCGGCTGCCGCTACCGCACCGGCCCTGGCTGGCGCTCGCCGTCATCGCCGGCCCGCAGACGGGCGAGATTCTCGGCACGATCACCAACGCCCAGTGGGTGACCGCGCTCCTGCTGGTCCAGCAGGCCCTGCTGCGGCGCCCGGAGACGATCGCGCAGCGTGCCGGCGACCTTCTGCTGGTGGCCGGCGCGGGCCTCACCGGGCCCTTCGCCGCGGCCCTCCTGCCGCTCTTCGCGTGGAAGTGGTGGCGCGAGCGGGATCGCGACACGATCGCCGCGCTACTGGTCGCCGGGGCGGCGGCGGTCTGGCAACTGGCGCACCTGCTGCCCGCCGCCGGCGCTACGGGCCTCCCGGGCGATCCCCTGCAGGCCCTGGTCATCGTCACCCGCCGCCTGCTGATCTGGCCTTTCCTTGGGGCCGGCGCTGCCCAAGGCGTGCCGGACGCGATCATCGGCGGGGCCGGCCTTGCGATCGGCACGGCCTTCCTCGCCTGGGTGCTGCGTCCGCACCCCCGGCGGGAGATCCGCCTGCGGCTCCTCGGCGCCGCCGGCCTGCTGCTCGCCGCGGGGGTGTTGCGCACCCGGCCGGACACCTGGCCGCAGGATGACCTCATCTTCGGTGACCGCTATTTCTTTCTGCCCCGGCTGCTGCTGGTGTGGCTGATCATCCTCGAACTCGACGCGGTGACGCGACTGGCAGCGTGGGGCGCACGGCTGGCGCTGGCGGCCTTTGTGCTGCTGCCAATGCCACGCTTCATTTTGCCAGCGGCGCCGGACTACCGCTGGCGCGAGCACTGCGCGCCGATCCGCGCGGGCACGCCGGCCCGGATTCCGATCCTGCCGGAGGACTGGATACTCGACTACCCCGGGCGTCCGCCCCGGGACGGACGATGAAGGCCCCTTCGCCCGCCCCGACCGGACCGGACCGCGTTGCGTGGGCGGCGGTCGCCGTCGCGGCGGTTTGCCTGGCGCTGCGCAAGCCGTGGGCGCTGCTCACGCCCCAGCTCTGGGCCGAGGACGGGAGCATCTTCCTCGTGCAGGCGGAGCAGTTGGGCCTCGGCGCGTGGCTCACGCCGTACAACGGCTACCTCCACCTGCTGCCCCGGATCGTCGCTTGGCTCTCCTCCCGCACCCTCGATGTCGCTTGGTGGCCGGCGGCGTACAACGGCGCCGCTTACCTCGTCACGCTGGCGCTCTTCGCGCGCCTCGCCTCACGGCGAGTCGACCTGCCCGCGAAGCCCGCGCTAATCCTCGCGTTCAGCCTCGTGGTCGGCACGGGCGAGGTGCTGATCGTGCTGACGAACCTCCAGTGGCTCGCCGCGTTCTTCCTGCTCCTCCAAGTATTCATCCGGCCACCGCGGACGCGCGGCGAGCGGACGGGCGACCTCGCGCTCCTCGCCGTGATCGGGCTCAACGGCCCCTTTGCCGCGGTCTTCGGCCCCCTGCTGGCCTGGAAGTGGTGGGGGACACGGCACGGCGACGACCTCGCCGCGCTCGTCGTGACGGGGACGGCCACGGTGACCCAGGGCCTGCTCCTGCTGCAGACACCCCTGGACATCAACGCGGAAGCCGCGCCCTTCCGGCCCCTGATGGCGCTGTCGGTGATCGGGAGCCGGCTCGTGACGTGGCCGTTCCTCGGACCGGAGGCGGTGCGCGGCGCCGCGCCGTGGGTGCACGCGGCCGCGGGCGCCCTGT
>Ga0194134_10005423_pt1 | contig 12095 bp, 8 predicted proteins | sample TA2KigOff0mmetaG_FD_148602 | JGI IMG/M metagenome (GOLD analysis project Ga0194134, IMG submission 148602) | Freshwater microbial communities from Lake Tanganyika, Tanzania - TA2015056 Kigoma Offshore 0m | ecosystem: Environmental > Aquatic > Freshwater > Lake | place: Tanzania: Lake Tanganyika... | reverse complement strand
CATTTTGTACTTAAAATACCCCATGTTAAATTTGGATATTTAGATTTAATATAGCCCAAAGTTTCATTTTGAATATATTCTCTATTCCTTTCTAATTGATTTGCAGCATCTATCCATCTTCCATTTCTTTGAAAAATATTTTTAATCTTCTTAAAATATTGTTGATTTAATGTATTTGTTTTAAACTGGAACCACCTTCCATAAAATCTAACACTCGGAACACTTTGACCATCTACTATTGATGGACCCAATGGTGGTTGAGAAAAAATAATTTTATCTCCTGAAATCGTATATGCAACTTTTGGTTCTTGTAAAATACCATCAATAGTAATTGTTAATGCTTGTTCGTTGTATGGAAATATTGCATTATTTGATTGATCTACTAAATTAAAAACGGTAGTGCCTTCAAGATTTCCATTATCAGTAAAAGCACCATTAAAATCCTGGACTAAGAATACTGGTTTTGCTATAATTTCTGAATAGTTTGCAGTATCTAGTGCTATAGAACCAACCCCTCTCTCAACCTCTAAAGATTTTACTAAAGCAATAATTTGAGTTGTTTTTTTAGTAGTGTTGATAACTGTAACTTTGTTTTTATTTTCATCCCATAGTTGAATAATACTAGTATTTTTAATCAAAGTATCATTACTCATACTTGCAGTTGAATTAGATTCAACAAGAATTTCGCCAAAAATTTGGAACCCAGCTGGATGAGCAGTAGATTTAATTAAAGATCTCCAAGTGTTGATGGATGATTTTGATTTAATAAGATATGAATAATCTTGATAGTAATAGGAATCTGTTACTTTTTGATTTGAATTACTTATCTTTCCGTAGTCAGATGTATAATATCCTTGATTATCGTAGTATGTTTTAATTTGGGGGGAAAATTCAGTAAATGAAATAGATTCTAATTTAGCAGACTGGTTTTTTGCTAGTCCTATAATTTGTTGGTTTTCTCTAAAAATACCAACAACTCTATCAACTAATAGTAAATTGGATCCATATCTCCAGGAAGTTATACGTGCTCGTGCAACTTCTTTGTTTCCAAGTTTCTGAATAATTGTTTCTCCAATGTTAAAAGCATCGTAGTTAAAATTAGATAATTTTAGTATATAATTTGATCTAAACGAAGATGATAATGTTTTATCATTATGATACGCGCCACCAATATTGATTATTTTAACATTTCGTGGGATACCAATATCATTACTATTAAAAAATGCAGTAACATCAGATTCTACAATTTTAATTACTGGGGCACTTGTATATCCAGATCCAGCATTATTAATTATAATACCTGTAATTTTACCAGAATCAACCACTGCTCGTAGAGAAGCATTTCCAGAAACAACAACAATTGGTTTTGAATAATTTTTACCAGAACTTAATAAATTAATGCTAGAAATTCTACCTCTTGAAACTGTACATGAAGCAAGAGCAATTGATTCCTTTGATGGTGCAATTCCAGAAATTAAAGGAATTTTTTTATAATCATTGCCAATATTTGTAATTGATATTGTATTAATCTTACCAAGTGAAAATACAGATTCAGACGTGTACGAAATTGCTCCAGAACCGTCGTGCGGTGCTTTGATTGTTGTGTCGTATACAATTTGAGTATCAGTAACGTACAGCGCCTTCTTCCTACCCTGTAGGGGGTCATCAATTACATTTAAATAAGAACCTTCAGAATTTACATTATTATTTTGATCAAAGTAAAAATACTTATTGAATGTTACTTTTTGTTTTTTTAAATGTTGATTGGTGGAAATTCTAGGTCCAAACCCAAGCTTAATATCAATAATTGATCCAGAAACTGTTTTTTCTGGTGCCACTAGATTTAAATTGATACTAGGAGAAAAATCAAAATTAACACCTGCCATTGACGAATGAGAAACATCAAACTTATATTTGTAAAACTTTTTAATATCAATAATTTGATTTCTAGTAAATGTAGTATTATTTTTAGAAAATTCAAAATATAATTTTGGGTCTAAAACATTTATAATTTTTACTAGTCTTGGATCTGCACTTTGATCAAAAAATACTGTTGATATAGTTAATTTTGAAATACTAGTCAATGTTTGATTATATCCGTAAACAAAAATTGCTTTTTGGGTGATAGGATCATATGAGAACAAAGTTGGTGCTCCTGCCCCCGCACCAATTTGATATCCAGTTTGTAGTGTAAATCCTCCATCATAAAGAAACACTTCAGAATTGTTGAAATGATCTACTGCTTTTGTTCCTTTTTGTGCTCTTAAAACTGTTAATTTATTCGCTGTCTTACTTTGAATTAATAAAATTTCATTACCAAGTTTTAAATAATCACCAGTGGTAAATCCAATTGTACTGTCAACAAATAATTGCGTATTCTGTAAAGCGAATCCAGAATGATCTACTCGTAAAGTTAAATTTGGTGTGGTTGTATTTGTCTTTAATAACGCAGTGCTCCCAACTGTCAAAAGATCAAATTTTTGATATCCAGTGCCCTTATCTGTAATTACTACACTTGTTACAGATCCAGAAGAAGATACTGTAATAGTTGCTTTTGCGTTTTTCCCAGATCCTCCAGATAGTGCTATTCCAGAATAAACATTAGGTGTATAATTTTTACCACCGTTCAAAATTTCTATTCTACCAATACCAGTATCAGTTAAAGTTCTTTGTAATACTGGAGTTGCTAAAGTAACTTCTTGATATATACGGTTTCTTACATAATACGTAGTTGAAGTCGTTGTATCATTTGGATTGATGTCTATATCAATGAATTCATCAATTCCCACACCATGTTTATCGCTTGTGGTTAATAATGCGACGTTGTCTTTAATATCAAAGATTATTAAATTATCACTCAATGAATTGATAGAAACAATTTTAGATCCCGTGGTATCAATTAAATTTGAACTTGTCAAAAATAATTGAGATAAAATACTAAATGTTCCTGTTAAAACTTTTACCTTTACTGTATTTTGGTTTGTTGTTGATTCAAGAACCTCTCCAGTTGCTACTGCAACACTAATACCATCCGACAAAGACAATGTAGCACCTTTTGTATATGATGAATTTTTATCTAAAATTAATGAAAGAACTTTAGTACTAGAACTCAAAACTTCGGACTTATTAAATGTTCCAGAAACATTTTTAAGAGCAAATTTATTGGCACTAAAGACATTACCAACTATTTTTCCAGTAGCACCAGTTATTGCTTGTGTAATTGTATCACCGTTGAAGAGATACGCTGTTGAAACTAAATCAACTAATAAAATTTTATTTGTTTGAGAATTTATAGAAATGACATTTCTTCCTTTAACAGAAGAAACTTTTGCTTCTGCACCAGATCCTTCTGTTTGATCATTATTTACTATGACTTCTGATCCAACAGAAAAATTATCTGTACTACTTAAAATATCAACTGAAGAAACTGTTCCTCTCTGTACATCTTCAATCTTTGCAATGGATAAATCACCATTTGAATCAATATCAACAGTTCTTAATCTTTTTGCATTAACAGGGAGATCATCCTGTGAAATTTCAGAATTATAATTTGAATCAATTGGAAGAGAATAGTAATTTTGCCCTAAGATGTAGGGAAATTCTGGAATGTTTGTTGAACTAACAGTAATAAAATAAGCATAAGTTCCCTCTGGAAATTCTGGAGTTACACAAAATCTTCCATTATTTCTATCAAGAGATCCAGACTTATCAATATATGAATAATCATCTACAAATGTTCCTAGTGGATATGTTGCTACTGTTGGACCATTTGTTCTTGAAGTGTTTCTGAAGTAACTACTTGTCATTCTAACAATAGAACTTTGAGCGTTCAACGGATTTTGATACCCGTATGGACCATAAATGGGATTACCATCATACGCAAATCCCAAAATAGGCGAATGAGTAGAACCTGTATCTGATTGTCTTAGAGCGTTTGGAGACGCATAATATGCATAACCGTATCCACGAAACGCAACATAGTTTTTAAAGAAATATCCATTGTTATTATCAAGTTTAGATAAATTTTTAAAATACTTATCTTTTCTCCATACTTTAATATTTGCTGTTGCTGTTGCTCCAGATCCAACAGAAATAATATCTATGATTGTATTTTCTTTTGTGTAAAGTCTTCCTCCATTTATTTTTTCAAATCCAACAAGTTTTCCAGCAGAAGAAATAACAGCACGAAAATCTGCAAATTTTCCTTTACCAGATATATCAGTAATTCTCACTTGGGGAGGAGAAGAATAGTACTCACCTGGGTTATTAATCTTAATGCTAGTAATTTCTCCATTTGTAACAATTGCTGTTACTATAGCATTTCGTCCAGAAATAATTTCAATGTTGGGGGTTTGAGTGTAACTCCCTGGAGAATCAACAACAATCCTATCAACAACTTGACCAGCAAGAATAGATCTAGCCAATCCATTAACTCCATTTACTAATACAAATGGTGCTTTTTGATAACCAGATCCTCGTGATTCAACATTGATATTTTCTATAGGACCATTTAATACAGTATCTTCATCTTTGCAACTTAAGAGTGGAATACCATTAATAGCAATACCAATATCTCTATACTTTGTCTCATAAATCTCAGTTGTTTGTATCGGATATTTTCTTATAATTCTTAAAAGTTTTTGATCAAAAATATCATTTGGAATATCGCTAATACCAGATTTAATAATATCATGAGATGGAAAACCAGATGAAGTAATATAATATCCAGTACCATCCTCAAAAATTGCAGAAACGTTTGAGTTTAATTTATTAATTGCAGAGGAAACATTTGCATGATTTTGAGAATTAGGAACTCCTGATGTAGTAATCCACCTAAGATTATTTTGTACATCAAATATTTTAATATCATTTGTTAAAAATCCAGATTCAGAAATTTCAACCGAATCCCCGGAATTTGAATATGGAAAAGCAGTATTTGTAGTAAGACCATATAGAATTCCATAAACAAGTAAGTTAACATTAGATCCAGATACATTTGCTCCATAAATTACGGACTCGCCAACAGGATATGATATAGATGCAGATCTAGTTTTTATAATAAATTGATTTACATTTTTATCTTTAAAAGTAATTTTTTCGGTTCCGATTATAAATTCTCCTTCTTTTTTCCAACCCATGGTTGAAAATACATTTATTCTACTTCCTACCGAATCCGAAAATAAAATTGGTTTTGTTAATTTTGTTTTTGCTGCAATTTCAAATTGTCCATTAACAGTATTCTCTGCAAGTATAATATCATAGAGATCTTCACCATCAAAAGTACCAGCAAATTTTACATTGTCAACGGTAGCAGAGGCATATTTTCCACCAATGTCTTGAATAATTTTTTTGCCAATTAAATTTTTTAGAGTTCCAGAAATAATTTTTGCTCGTAATGCATATACTTGAATCCAATTTGATTCCGAACTTTTTAATGTAGAATTTCTTGGATATAAAATTTCTGGTTCAGGACCAAAAAGATCAATTAGGCATTTAAATAAAAATTTGATTGAATTATCTGTGCCTTTTGATTTATAAAATGAAGTAATATTTTTGATTAATGTTCTTTTATCTACAGCTTCCTTTAAATATACTTCGGGAAAATTTGCAAGATATTGTTGTTCAAAACTTTTAACAATAGAATATAAAAATAAGTTACTAATATTTTGTACAGTTGACCCACCAACATGAGTTTTCGCTTGTGTTGTTACAAATGTGCTGTTTGAATATAGATCTCCAAGAGTTGTATTTCCGCTAACACCCCTAGAAACTTCTAAAAATTGTGTATTTGTTCTTTTTTTATAGAAACAAATTTCATCATCAATCTTGATATATCCACCATTTTCGGGAAATGATGTTGCATCAGCAACAGTGATTGTATCATTGGTCGCCGTAATTCCGCTAGACAATTCCGTTGATTGTACAAGAATATTTTTCTCGTAAAAATCAATATCATGATAAACTTCTAGATTTTGAATAATATCCAGAGGTTGTCCTTGTAACTCTAATTGCTCGTAATACTTTCGTATGAACTTGCCGAAAAGTTCATATTCTTCGTTAATGAAGTCTGGTAGCTGAGACTCAATTAAAAATGAGATTTTGTTGGCAGTTTTTAACATCTAAACTACTCTTTGTATGCCACGAAAGTACTTTGTGATATATCTACATTAAGATATACCTCACGTTTAACTTCAATATCTTTATTCGCTGGTTTTACTCTTAACTCAATACGATTATCGGAAAATGATCCTTTTAAGATTGTGAAGTTATACATTTTAATTTCACCTTTAGCATAATCAATATCACCGATAAAATCATTCAAAAGAACTTTTTCACCAGTCACAGAATCTAGTCTATATAGGACGATTTTCCCATTTCTATCTTCCAAATATGAGGTATAAGTGGGATGCTCAAAAACTACCATACCCGTAGATGATACAACTGGATTATCACAATCTTCTAGGAAAGAATTTTGATAACAAATTTCATAGTATGAAGATGAATTAATTTGAGCGTAAAAATCTTTTCTTAAAGTTATTTCAGTAATATTTGAATTAATTGCTCGGTCTGAGTTGTCAATTACACCAATAAATTTACTATATCTAAACTTACCATTAAACTTTTCTGTTTCGGATGTTTCTAAGTATTCTTGAATTGCACCAGCAACTTTTGCTGCTACTTGAGATTGTAATAAATTTGTTTTCTTTTTGTCATAATAGATATCACTTGCAAGTTCAATGTATAAAATTGATGGGTCAATAAATTCTGGTTTTACTGAAGCAACTGAATATTTTTTTAATTCGTTTGCTAGTTCATTTTTTGTCAAAGAGGACAAACTTGCAGCTTCTTTCGGCTTTACAGAGATAAAAACTTTCCCATATGCTGGTGGTTCTTGATCCTCACCGCCGAATACAATAATGTCACTCACAGCTGGATATAAGTTTCTTACGATTGCGGCATAGTCATCTACTGTGACTGCTCTGTTTTGAGATCCAAAAAACTTAGGAGCATTAAATTTAATTTTTGAGATAGTTTCAATTTCAGCACCACCCGTTGCTTTTGCTACTGTTGAAACCACTCCAATGGTAAATGGAACAACAATTAAAGATTGATTTTCATCTACAATCCTACCATTGAATGTAAATGTTTTTGCACCATTTGTATCAGGTCCATTCGTTACAATGTAACTAATATTGATGATTTGACCATCAGACAAATTTTTACCAAGTATACCATCACCAAAGAAAAGTTCATATGACTCATCTTCACCTTCGTTAATGAAGTATATTTTGTCGTCCAAACTGATATTTAAAATAGAATTTGCAGATGTATACTCTTCGTAAACAGTGCTAGTGCTGGATTCATAAACTAAAACTTTTAGTGTAGTGGTATCGATACCAGGATTTTTAATAATAAATCGTTGGTTTTTAAGTGACTGATTAACTGTAAAAGATACGTTGATTAAGGAACCTTCATAGATTTCAACATTTTCAAATGTAGCTACACCATTTAATACTTCTGCTCGTCTATCCTCTGCTAAAACAAACCGATATAGTGTGCCATCATAATTCGTAACAAATGCATTACCTGCTTTCAATATTGTTGCTGCCGGTGCTGAATTGATATTTTTATAAGTTACAGAAAAATTAACAATTGCTTTCGGAGAAGTTGTTGACTTAGGAGTATAACCAAGTTGCTTTGCTAGAGCTACTACATTGTCTCTTAACGTAGCAGAATCTAAGAACATTTCATTCACTACCATATTGGCATTGAACGCAGTGTAGTACGTATTATATGCCAATACATCTAGCAACTGACTTAGAGCAGAACCTTCAAAGTCATAGTCAGTAAAATCTGATTGTGCCCTCATATATTCTTTGAGAGCAATCTTGATTTCTGCAAAATCTAGATTATTTAACTGGGTATATGGCATTATCGGGTCCTGGTCAGGAATAACTCTATGGTTGTAGGCGGAGCATCAGATCCAATAATTTCATAGGTCATTTCAACATCAAATTGATTTTCATCAAAATTCGGATTTGTTTCAATTGATAGTATAGAAATTCTTGGTTCGTACGTGGATATTGTATATCTGATGTTATTTGAAATCTGTGCCGCAGTAGCATAGTCAAGAGGTTCAAATAAATACGATCTAACGTCTGATCCAAAATTTGGATTAAAAAGTTTTTCGCCCTTGTTCGTTAATAAAATATTTACAATAGACTGTTTAATGGCAGCATTATCCTTACTGACAACGAGATCATCAGTAACAGGATGCTTTTTAAACGTAATATTAATATCTCTAAAAGAGAGATTAGACGTTTTTGCCATTAATAGTCTACGAAGTCACTAGTTATTTAGTGACCTTTAAACATGCCATCTTTCAACAAAATCATCAAAACCTCCAGCTCCGCCGCACGGGCGACTCATACGATCCTTAGGAATATCATATAGTTCTTCTTTTTTCTTGTTTCTATTTCGTTTTGCCGCTAGATTCAGATATATATCCGAATCTGTTTCCGTAATGAGAGTCATGCCCTCCTCAACGAATTCCTGACTTTTATCTACATTAAAATGGTTGCCCATAAATTTGTCCTGTAACTACACAGAACTTTTATTGGGGTTACTATCCCACTATTCAATTTTCGGAGTTTTCGGCGTTCGGCATTTAGCGTCCTTGCCCTCTATAACGCTTCCTACCAGTATTTCGTGAAGACGCTCCAAGATGTGTATTTTGACTACGCCCCTGCCGAGTTTTCTTCGGTTTGCCAGGAGCATAATTTGTTTTTACTAGTCCAACTTTTGATTTTGCTGCCATAATACTTTAAATGGTTCGTGTGCCAATAATAATTGTAGGGTAAAGAGTTGGGGATGTCAAGACATTCTCAATAATTGGTCTGATAGGCGGTATTGTAGGAGGTGCTGCTAGCAACCCATCTCCTGCCACGGTCACCAAGTTGCCTCTAAAATACACACCTGTCAGTGGTACATTCACCACAGAAACCAGCTCTGTGCGATTAATCGTAGCAGGCGTTGGTATGATTGGCGGCGGTGCGACACCAGGCACTGGAGGATATGTACCTGCAGACTTTTCTATATCCATGATCATGATCGGTAAGATATTTGGATTCGGTGATCCGTCTGAATTTGTCTTACCACCACCATTTGTCGTGTATATACCACCTTCAGGTGTGGGTTCATCCAAAGACTTTAATACACCACCAATCGTTAAGGGAGGATACGTTGTTGCTCCAATTACAGAAGGACTGTCAAGCATTCCTGGATTAACTATTTCTCCTGCCATTTTCTAATTCCTCTACTTTATTATGTAGAATATCAAGAGTCTCTGCTATAGTCTGATAAGTCTGGGACTGGGGCGGCCTGTACATCAATTGGGGGCGTTCTAATAATGAAATTTTCTCCTCCACCATCGTCAATCTCTCGGACAGCGACTGGAGTAACTCTTTGTACTTCTGTGTTGTTGATCGGTTGTTTGGAGTCATTATCTAATCCTGCAAAACGTTTTGCTGCTGCAAATTCAAAATCATCACAAAATGCATCAAAATTTTGTAAGATTTGTTCGTAAAAATTTGGTTCTTTTTCGTAGTTGTTCATTATGATTTAGATTTTTTAGATTTTTTGAGAAAATTTGGAATAGGAGAATCCGCTCGTGGAAAACTCACAGATTCTTCTAGTTCAGTGAATTTTTTTTCAAGATCTAGAATTCTTTGTGCCATTTCTTCAATAATCATCGCCATCCTTTCTAGTTGACGCTCATGCAGCATTACGACGAATTTTGGATCTTCTTTGAGTTGACTTATAACTTTTTCAGAATTTTCATACTCAGGGGGTTCTGCGGGTAGGGTGGTTTCTTCAGTAATTACAACGGGTTCTGTCATGATTTTTTCTGGGGAAAATTTTTTTAATTTCAGTGGTTTGGAAAAATGAATTTCCAATAGTATTTATCGGTCTTTGGGATACTTTTGTAGGTTAGGGGAGGTTTGGGTTTTTGGAAACCGCTAGGCGCCCCTAGTACCCCCGTACTACGTATAAAATACTGTCCGAGGTGTGCTAGGATGGGGGGTCTGCTCAGCGCACCCGCTTGCGAGATGCTCCAAGCGAATCCGTGGGGGCGAACCCTGTCAGGTTGCGATACTGCCAGGCAAAGCGCAGCACCTTTTCCTCAGGGGGGCGACCATAGCGACCCCGCAGATCACAACGGGGCAGACCTTCTGCGTCATAGTGGAAGCGGATGGGGGGGTTCTTCTCAGACTGCCCGATCCACCCGTCAACCCAAGGGGCAGGCGTGGGCAGGTCATCGCGGAACAGGGCAATCGTCTCATCCAGCACAGACATGGGCAGCACAAACCACTCACTACCGCCCTCCTGCTGCTGGTAATACTTGCGATACTTGGCGGGCACCTTGCTGTCGGCACCGTGCAGGGTGCTGTACCCCTTGGCGCGAAGGTATGCGTGAATCTTTGCCTCTGCTCTGCCGACGTTGGTCACAGGCAGCAAGGCATGGTAGAAGGTGTCCCCGTCGTTGCTGGTTTGGTGGTTGCAAAGGACCTTGTAGGTCTCTGCCTCACCACCTGACGCCAACCCGACCTTGACAGCGACCCACTCGCTGGTGTCTGCTGTGACGGCGTTGCTGGCGGACATCATAAAATAGATCACGCCCAGGTTGGGGGGTTGCTTGCCGACCTGCTTGCCTTGCTTGGCGTTGGTGCCGAAGATGTGGTTGGCGGGCAGTTGCTTCGGGGTCATGTCGTCTGTGTTGTTGTGATTAGTCTACAGGGTCAGCGAGCGATCAGGTCGCCTGCAGTGTACAGTGCTTCTGCTGTCACAGTACGGATCGGGCGGATCGGTTCCCAGAGCAGGCAGAGCAGAACGGCAGCAACTGCAATCTTGAGCATGGCGCCTTGGCGGTTGGACATGGTAGGTTGGTTGTGTGTGGTCTCAGTATAGCACCCTGCGGGGGGTCACCCCAGGTCTGCCATGAGGGAGTTCATCTCCACGCTGCAGATCTTGGAGTCATCCCACGCTACGCCGTCGGGGGTCTGCCCGATGTGGCGTCCGATCTGTCCCTGCGTCATGCAGCGGACGAACTTCTGCCACGGGGTCTCGTTGTCACCGCAGAAGGTCACGCACGCCTTAGCGGTATTGTAGAGGAACTCGTCGTTCTGAACCCAGAGGGAAGCGTTCCAGGTTTCGTAGTTTGCCCAACCGTTGTAGGTCGTCATGGGTTGTTTCGTTTGTTGATGTGATCAGTCTAGACGGTCTGGAGGGTCAGCGACCATCCCAGCAGACGGTTTCCCAACCGTCACGCTCAGCACGGCGGCGGTCGTAGTCATCAGCATCCATCAGGTCGTCATGCTCGGGCAGCATCCACCCATCGGGCAGGGTCTCGTACTGACCAGTCTGGAAGTTGTAGCGGGTTGTCTTGTTCATGTCTTCAGTATGGCACCCCTTGATGGGGTTTGGGGGGTTGAGTGGACAGTTCGCCAACTGTCACAGGATCTGCAGGTCGTCCAGGATCTTGCCATCCTTGCGAATCTCAGCGTAGACGAACTCGTCTGCCTTGATGGCGAGCAGGCGCTGCGCCTCTGCCCAGGTCGCGCAGTCAATGGATTCCCAGGGGTCAGAGGGGACGAAGACGGTGAAGCGGCGTTGATCGTTTTTCATGCTGTCAGTCTACAGGGTCACGGTCTGGTGGCGCTGCAGGAGTGTGCGGTTTGCCCACTGTCCCAGCGAAGCGCCAGGGTTGACCAGCAGGCGTAGCATGTCACGACGGCGGCAGTCATGGGCGGACACGCTGCCCGAGTGCCACTGCACAATAGCACGACGGGTCAGAGGTGATAGGATGACACGCTCACAGGCAGACGAGGGACGCTGCACGTTGATGAAGACGGGCAGGTGGTCGATGGCGAAGTCCAGCATGGTGTGGTTGTTGTTGTGGTTAGTCTAGAGGGTCAGCGGGCGTCGCGGTCATCCTGGGTTGCTCCGCCGTTCCATCCATGATCCTCCAGTTCCCATTGCAGATCGTAGGATTCGGGGCAGAAGTCGGGACGGTTCTTCAGAATCTCCATCAGCAC
>Ga0194134_10005414_pt1 | contig 12110 bp, 8 predicted proteins | sample TA2KigOff0mmetaG_FD_148602 | JGI IMG/M metagenome (GOLD analysis project Ga0194134, IMG submission 148602) | Freshwater microbial communities from Lake Tanganyika, Tanzania - TA2015056 Kigoma Offshore 0m | ecosystem: Environmental > Aquatic > Freshwater > Lake | place: Tanzania: Lake Tanganyika... | reverse complement strand
CTACGGGGCAAGCTCCGACCGGGCCACGGACGTGCTGGCGTCGCTCACCGGGGACTGCACCGAGCACAGCCTGCTCGCGGTGGCGCTGTTGCGGGCCGCGGGCATCCCCGCCCGGCGGGTGGATGGCCTGTTGTACCTGCGGCAGGAGGACGGCGTACCGGCCCTCTACTGGCACGAGTGGACGGAGGCCTGGGTGGGGGGCTGGGTGCAGATGGACCCCACCTTCAACGAGGAGGTGGCCCACGCCACCCACCTGGCGCTGGGGTACGAGGGGGATGCCCGCATCACCCCGCTGCTGGGAACATTGAAGGTTGTCGGGATACGCTGATGGGGCGAATGTCGCACACACCACATTCCCTGTCGGACACCGTGTACTTCATGGGGGAGTTCATCCGGCAGTTCCGGCTCACCGGCTCGCTCTTCCCCACGAGCGCGCGCGCCGCTGCGCTGATGGCCTCGCCGCTGGAAGGGCGCGAGCAGCCCCTGCGCGTCCTGGAGCTGGGGCCGGGCACGGGCTCGGTCACCTCCGCGGTGCTCGCGCGGATGCGGGAGGGGGACACCCTGGACATCTGCGAAATCAACCCGCGGATGGTGGAGGTGCTCCAGCGCCGGATGGAGGGGCTGCCCGGGTACCAGGCCCACCGCGCCCGGATGCGCATCCTCGTGTGCGGGGCCCAGGAGTTGCCGCTGGGGACCCCCTACGACGTCATCGTCTGCTCGCTGCCGTTCGGCAACTTCGACCTGCCGCTGGTAGAGGCCATCTTCTCGCGGCTGCGCCAGCTGTCCCACGCGGAGACGCGGATGACCTGGTTCGAGTACCCGGAGCTCAAGCGGCTGCGGCTGCTGCTGGGCGGACACGGCGCGCCGCTCGCCGCGGTGACGGCCTACCTGGGGCAGCAGGGGGCGGAGCCGATCGGGCGCGTCTACGGGAACCTGCCGCCGCTGCAGGCGTTCCTGCTGAAGCCCTTGAAGGGGCAGCCGTCGGCAGTGCAGGCGGCCTGAGGCCTCGCTCCCACCACCTTCCGAGCGGCCTGAGCCCGCGCCCGGCCGCGCGGTGCGCGTCCAGGCGGACCGCCCTGCCCTCCTCCGGCAGCAGTGCCTCCAGGCGCACCCGGGCGAGGGGGACGCAGAGGCCGCTGGACAGCTGCCGCACCTCGAGCAGGAACGTGGCGTCGTCGTCCTGCAGCGCCGTCTCCAGCCGCTCGCGGCGGCTGCGCCCCAGCGGCGTGGGCCGGCTGGTCCGGAGCCGCAGGTGCACCTGCCCCACCCTCTCCGCCTCGTGGGCGTGGGGAGCGAGGTACACCTCGCCCAGGTAATCGCTCGCGTGGACCCAGTGCCGCCGCCGCGAGACGAACAGCAGGTCCTGGTCCCCGGGCAGCGGCTCGGGCGTGGTGAGCGGCGCGTGCCGGATGCGCATCCCCAGGCCCAGCCGCAGCGCCCAGGCCCCCAGGTGCGTGGCAGACAGCTTCACCAGCACCGGCCCCCGCAGCCGGTCCGCCAGCGCAAGCCAGCGGTCCGGCGGGACGACGCCCAGCTGCTCCACGACGCCGCGGGCCAGTACCTCGGGGGACATGCCTTCCCCTGTGGGGACGGCCCGCCGCCGCGTCAACCCCGCGCCCGGCCGGCTGGCAGGCCGCCGGTGTGTCTGGCAGGCTTTGACATCAGGAGAGGCAACACGTGGCTCGTCCAGGTCCCATCAACGGGCTGACGTGGATGCTGCTCTCGGCGGTGCTGACGCTCGCGGCATGTGCGCCCGGCCCCGAGCCGAGGTTCCTCGCGGCAGAGGGCCCGCCGCTGCGGGCGCCCGCGTGGGCGGAGGCGACCCTCCGGGATGGCAAGCCCGTGCAGGTGCTGCTGCTGCTGGACACCGGCGTCGTGGCGCTCGCGCCGCGCTCTCGCCGCGTGCTGACGCCGGCCGGATACGGGGAGCGGGTGCGCCAATTCACCGCGGCGAAGCTGGCGCTGGTGGCAGGCGCCCCCGGCGGCCTCCGGGTCCTGGAAGACTATGACCAGCTGCCCATCTCGCTCGTGGAGGTGTCTTCGCTGGCTGCGCTGGAGCACCTGCTGGCGGACCCGCGGGTGCTGCGCCTGGCGGAGGAAGAGGTGTTCGAGCCCACGCTGGACACCACCCTCCCTTTCATCCGGCAACCGCCGGCGTTGGCCGAGGGAAAGGACGGGGCGGGTGTGTCGGTGGCGGTGCTGGACACGGGCGCCAACTACGCCGTGGCAGACCTTGGCGGCTGCTCGGCCCCCGGCGTGCCCGCCGGCTGCCGGGTGCCCTAGGCGAGGGACTTTGCGCCGGATGACGGCGCGCTGGACGACAACGGCCACGGCACCAACGTGTCCGCCATCGTGGCGGGGGTGGCACCCGGGGTGCGCATCCTCCCCCTGGACGTATTCACCGGGACCGGCGCCTCCAGCACCCACATCACGGCCGCCATCAACTGGGTCATCGCCAACAGGGCCACCTACAACATCGCGGCCATGAACCTCAGCCTCGGCAGCGGCGCCTACACCTCGTCCTGCCCCGGCCTGTCGGTGCCCCTGGCCATCACCGAGGCGCGCAACGCGGGCATCCTGGCCGCGGTGGCCTCCGGGAACAGCTGCTACCTCAACGCACTGTCCCAGCCGGCGTGCAGCCCCTCCGCTGTCTCCGTGGGGGCGGTGCACGACGGGTCGGATGCCCCGCAACCGGAGAACCGGGTGGCCGACTTCTCCAATTCTGCCTCCATGCTGACGCTGCTCGCCCCGGGGGTGTCCGTGACGGCGGGGGGCATCACCATGACGGGGACCTCCCAGGCCACGCCCCACGTGGCGGGCGCCCGGGCGGTGCTGCGCGCGTCGTTCCCCTCGGCGAGCACCGACGCCCTCGTCGCCCGGCTGACCAACTCGGGCGTCCAGGTGACCGACTTCCGGAACGGCATCACCAAGCCCCGCCTGGACCTGGCGGCGGCGGCGGCGGGGTGCGCGTTCAAGGTCACCCCGGCGTCCGTGGACCTGGCCCCCGCCCCGCACGGCTGCCCCGACTGTCCGCAAGCGTTTACCGTGACGGTGACCACGGGCAGCGCGTGCGACTGGACCGTCACCTCGAGCGACCCCGCCGCTTTCGCCATCAGCGTTGGCGGCCTGCCCGTCACGGGCCGCGGACCGGGCAGCTTCAACGTCGAGGTGAGCGCCAACACCGGCGCGGCCCGGACGGCCACCCTCACCGTGGCGGGGAGCGGGGCGGACGCGCGCACGGTGACGGCCAGCCAGGCGTCGGGCGGCGGATCACCGGCCGGCACCGCGTGCACCGCCTCCAACCAGTGCAACTCCGGCTTCTGCGTGGACGGCGTCTGCTGCAGCACCGCGTGCACCGGCACCTGCAGCGCCTGCAACCTCGCCGGCAACGCGGGGACGTGCACCCCGCTCTCCTCCCGGACGGACCCTGCCAGCGATTGCGGTGCCACCTTCTGCGGCGGCGCCGGGGCGTGCCTCGCCGCCTGCGGCTCGGACGCGGACTGCAAGGCGGGCTTCGTGTGCAGCGGCACCTCCTGCGCAGCGCCCCCGTCCGTGCCAGCGGCCCCCTCGAGCGTGCCGGGGACGCCCTACCAGAACGCGCAGTCGGTCATCACGTGGGCCGCGGTGCCTGCGTGGAGCAACGGGGGAAGCGCCATCCTCGACTACACGGCCACGTCGAGCCCGGGGGGCTTCACCTGCACGGCCACGGGCGCCACGGCCACCACGTGCATCCTCACGGGGCTGACCAACGGCACCAGCTACACGGTGACGGTGCGGGCGCGCAACAGCGTGGGGAGCCGCACGGCTTCGGGCACGTCGGCGAGCTTCAAGCCGGCGAACGTGCCGGTGGCACCGACCAACGCGGCCGGCACGTCCTACGAAAACGGCCAGTCGGTCATCTCGTGGACGGCGGTGGCCAACACGCTGGCGGGCAACCGGGGCGATACGGTCCTCGACTACACGGCGACGGCGAGCCCGGGAAACTTCAACTGCACGGCCACGGGCGCCACGGCCACCACGTGCACCCTCACGGGGCTGACCAACGGCACCAGCTACACGGTGACGGTGAAGGCGCGGAACAACGCGGGCAACAGCGCGGCCTCCACGGCGTCCGCGAGCTTCCGGCCCGCCGCCCCCGTGCTCGCCGACACCGCTGCGCCCACGGGCACCCTCGCGCTCGCCGGCGGGGCGGCCTTCACCGCCACCCCCAACATCCCGGTCGCCATCACCGCCTCGGACGCCTCCGCCATCACCGGCATGTGCCTGAGCGCCACCGGGACGTGTGACGCCTCGGCCTGGCAGCCCTTCTCGTCGTCCATCCCTTCCTTCGCCCTGCCCAACACCCCGGGGTTGAAGACGGTGTCCGCCTGGCTGCGGGACGAGTGGGGCAACACCACGGCCACGCCGCTGACTGCCACCATCACGCTGGACAACGTCCCGCCCACGGGAGGCGCCCTGTCCGCCTTCCCGGAGTCCCGGCGGGTGTCGCTGTCGTGGACCGGCGCGTCGGACGCGGGCTCGGGCCTGAAGGAGTACCGGCTGGTCCAGGTGTCCGGCACGGCCACGCCGCCGGCCGGCTGCCAGGGCGGGATGACCCTCTACCGGGGGCTGAACACGTCGTTCGTTGCGTCGAACCTGCCGGGCAACGCGACGTACACCTACCGCGTGTGCGCCGTGGACGCGCTGGGCAACACCGCCGCGGGGAGCACAGCGCGCGCCCGGACGCTGCCCTGACGCCGCCTCACAGCAGCGACTCGAACTCGTCCAGCAGCGCGGAGAGCGTGCGGAAGCCGCGGCTCCAGAAGTCCGGGTCGCTGATGTCCACGCCCATCTTCTGCAACAGCGCCTGGGGCGTGTCCGAGCTGCCGGAGGAGAGCAGCTCCACGTAACGGGGGATGAACGCAGCCCCCTCCTCCTCGTACTTCGCGAAGAGCGCCAGCACGAGCAGCTGCCCGAAGGCGTAGCTGTAGCAATAGAACCGGTAGTGCACGAAGTGGCCAATGGACAGCCACCCCCAGCGGTCCTGCGGGAAGAGCGCCACCGCGTCCCCGTAGAGCCGCTGCCGCTCGGAGGTCCACAGCGCGTTGAAGTCCTCCACCGGCACCACGCCCTCGGCGCGCTTGCCGTGCGCCTTCTGCTCGAAGCGCGTGTAGGCCACCTGGTTGAACACGGTGGAGACGATGTCCTCGATGCGCACCCCCACCAGCGCCCGCCGCGCCGCCCGGTCCGTCTCCTTCTCCAGCAGCCGCTTCATGAGCAGCAGTTCGCCGAAGACGGAGGCCGTCTCCGCCAGCGACGTGGTGGGCCAGAAGTTGAGCGGGCTCTGGCGGCGGGACAGGTAGAAGTGGATGCCGTGCCCCAGCTCGTGGGCCGTGGTGGACACGTCCTCTATCCGCCCCTGGAAGTTGAGCAGCACGTACGGGTGGCTGGACGGCAGGCTGCCGGAGCAGAACGCCCCGTCCCGCTTGCCCGGGCGCGGCATGACGTCAATCCACCGCTTGTCGAAGAACTCCGAGGCGATGTCGGCGAAGCGCGGGTCGAACGCGCCGAAGGCGTCCAGCACCAGCTGCCGCCCCTCGTCAAAGGAGAGCTTCTTCTCGCTCGGCGTCAGCGGGGCGAGCACGTCATGGCTGGAAAAGTTCGTGAGCCCAAGCGCGCGCGCCTTCAGCCGCATGTACCGCTGGGCCAACCCGTAGTGGGCCTCGGTGGCCCGCATGAGGCTCTCCACCACGGGCTCCGACAGCTCGTCGTCCAGGTAGGTGGGCTCGGTGACGGACTTGAAGCCGCGCGTCTCCACGTCCAGCTTGTGGTCCTGGAAGAGCGTGTTGAAGCAGAAGTTGAGCACGTGGCTCTCCTGCTCGAACGCCGCCATCAGCCCGTCCGTGGCCGCGCGCCGCAGCGCACGGTCCGGGGAGCTGCGCAGCGCGCGCGCCTCCGCTACGTTGAAGCTCTTGCGCTCGCCGTCCACCACCAGGTGCACGCGCAGCTTGCTGGACACCTCCGTGTACAGCTGGCTCCACGCCGCCCGCCCGGTGAGGTTCTTGGTGGCCGAGAGCTGCTCCTCCTTCTCCGAGAGCGTGTAGGGAGCCAGCTTCTTGAGCCCGGTCAGGTAGTGCCGGTAGCCGGCCAGCTGCGGGGCGGCCAGGAGGGCCAGGTGCTGCGCGCCGGAGAGCTTCTTCAGCTCCACGTCGAAGAAGGCCACCCGGTTGAAGGCCTCCGTGGAGACCTCGCGGGTGCGGGCGAGCAGCCCCTGCGCCGCCGCGTTGCCGGTGTCCTGGGAGAAGTACAGCTGCGCGTAGATGGCGGGCCGGTAGACCGCCTGCATCAGCGCCTCGTATTGCACGAGCGCCTGGTGCAGCTCCCCGGGGCCGAGCCCCGCCACCCGGCCGCGCCACGCGGAGGCGAAGTCGTCTGCCAGCCGCAGGCTGCGGTCCAGGTCGTCGTGCAGCTGGGAGGCGTCCGGCCCGCCGTACAGGTCCGAGAGGTCCCACCGCAGCTGCGGGTCCTCCGCCACCGAGACAGCCCCGGGGGCGACGATGGGCAGCTCCGAGCGCCCCTGCATGGGGCTCCCGGACATCCGCGCGTCGCGCAGCGCAGTGATGGCATCCAGCAGCGCCTGCAGCCCGGCCGGGTCGTCTGCGAAGGCGGCGTGCAGGACCTCGCGGGTGATGCGGCGCGCGCGGACCTGCGTGTGCGCGGCAACGGTGAAGCGGCGGCACCTGCCCTCGAGGAAGGCCATCTCGCCCACCAGCTGCCCCGCCTCCAGCAGCAGCGTGGGCTGCGGCTCCCGCAGCACCTCCACCTTGCCCTTCTCCACGAAGTAGAGGTCCGTCTCCAGCGCGCCGCGGAACACCAGCGTCGTGTGGGGCTCGTACGTGCGGACCTCCCCCAGCTGCGTGAAGACGGCGCGGACACGGGGCGGGAGGCGGTCGAGCCAGGGGGCAAGGGGGGCGTTCATGGGCAGGGCTCCTGTGAGAGGCTGGAGCCGTGCCTAGCACGTCCCACGGGCAGGGGTGTCTCCTGCGGCGAAAAGTGGGACTACTTCCCTTCTGCAGCGTCGGTGCCGCCCACGGACAGCCGGGTGCGCCTGTCGTAGTCCCCCAACACCGCGGAGGTGAAGCCGAAGTCGGTGATGGCCAACACCACCAACTCCTGCGCTGTGGAGGTGTTGCGCGTCTGGTGGAAGATCCACCGGGGCACGTAGGCCACCTCCCCGGCCTTCACCGGGAAGGTGCCTTCCCCGACGCGGACCTCTCCCTCCCCGGAGAGCACCACGAAGAGCGTCTCGTGCGCGTGCTTGTGCCACTCGTTGTTCCTTCCCGGGGGAATCCGCACCACGCGCGGGTCCATCACCTGGATGTCCGGGAAGGGCAGGCGGTCCACGGTGAAATCGATGTTCAGCCGCTCGTTCTGGTTGGCGTACAGCGGCTTGCCCGGCTGGAGCGGCTGCGCCCGGAACGCCTCCAGGGGTGCGCCTGCCGCGAGCGGCTTCCGGCCGGAGGCGTTCTCCACCAGCTTCTCGAGTGCATCGTCCATGCGTGTGCTCCGGTGTTCCGAGGGGTCAACGGCCCGTCAGGCCACGGCCTCCGCCCGGGAGGGGTCCTTCGCCCGCTCGTGCAGCCAGTCCCAGAACGCGGTGCGCAGCGAGAGCGCCTTCAGCATCCCGCGGCGCAGCCCCACCCGCCCTTCCTCGGTGCGGGCGAAGTCCGCGGAGATGGCCTCCAGCGTGGCCTGGTGGTGGTCATCCACCGCGGTGTGCAGCGGAAAGAAGACGGTGTCCTCGGGGCGGAGATCCAGCCGGGACAGCGCCTTCACGAACGGCCCGTAGATGGTGCGGACGATGTTCTCCGTACCAATGCCGAGCGCCCCGAGCGCCTCCGCCGGCCCGCCCTCGGACAGCACGGAGAGGAACATCTCCCGCCAACATGCCACCTGGTCCGTCTCCCGGTGGCCGGCGTGGTCAACGCCGAGCGCGCGGGAGAAGCGCTGGAAGAGCAGCGGGTGGGCAATCCCCTCTATCCATTCACGCTTCACCCCGAAGGTGGCGAGCTCCGCGTACTCCTCCTCGCCATACACGCCGGACTCCTCCGTCAGGTTCTCCAGCAGGGACTTGCGGTGCGCGGGGTTCTCCAGCCGGGAGATGACGGTGGTGAGGTACCGCGGGAAGTGGGCCGAGTAGCCGTAGTAGTTCCGCGCAAAGTCCGCCAACGCCCACCGCAGGTCCGGCAGCGTGCCGTCCGCCAGCGCCTGCAGGTACGGGTGACGCACCGCGCGGTGGGACAGGGACTCGGACGACAGCTGCTTGACGAACGCCGCCGCGGCCTGCTCGCCGGACGGGACCGTGGACAGCCGCTCCTCCTTCAGCCGGGCTACCTCCTCGAGCACCGTGCGGAGCTCGGCGGGGTCCGTGACGAAGGCGGCCATGAGCTCGGTGCGCAGGATGCGCCGGGCGCGCACCTCGGTGGCGGCGGTGATGGTGTTGCGCCGCGGCGCGTTGTCCAGGAATGCCATCTCGCCCACCAGGTCTCCCGGCCCGAGCTGGATGGCGGGCAGCCCGTTCCTCGCGACCTCGACCGTGCCCGCCTCCACGAGGAACAGGTGGCTCTCGACCGCACCGCGGTTCACGAGCCCCTCGCCCGAGGAGAAGGTCTTCACCTCGCCCAGCGATGCCATCACGTCGCGGGTCCTTGCCGGCAGCCGCTCCAGCCACGACGATTGACCCATTGCCTTCTCCCCGTGCGTTCCAGCTTGAAGGGGTCGTGATATCAGACGCCGCTCGCCGCGAGCGAGGCCGCGAGCGCGCCGCGCGAGGAGGAGGGTGGCCCGCACCCGAACCGCAGACACAGGAACGCCTCTGGGCTCCCACCCCTCCAGCGCTTCCCCTCCAGCGCCCCGGCGAGCACCCCGGGGACGGGAGAGGCGCCGTCGTGCCAGGACGCGCACACGGTGGGGTGGAAGCCGCGGTCCAGCACGGCGAGCAACCCGGCCGCCTCCGCCCGGGGCCCCACCACCGCGACGGACGGCGCGCCGTCCAGCGCCGCGTCCGCCGCGAGCCACAGGTGGCCGTACGCCGCCGGCACGCGGCGAACCGGTGCGTGCACGCGGGACAGGTAGCGCTCGGCCTGCTCGAGGAAGCCGGCCTCTCCCGTCAGCGCCGCGAGCATCACCTGCGCCTCGGTCAACGTGGACGCCCCGGAGGGGAAGGCGTTGTCGTGAAGCGCATACGCGGGGGTGACCAGATCCGCCCGTCCCCGCTCCGCGGACAGGTACGCCCCCTTCTCCCCGTCCCAGAACAGCTCCACCGCGCGCAGGGCCAGCGCCCGGGCCGCCTCCAGGTACCGCGGCTCGAAGGTGGCCTGGTACAGGTGGCACAGCCCCGAGGCAAGGTCGCCGTAGTCCTCGAGGCAGCCGGCCAGCCGCGCCTCGCCCGCCTGCCACGAGCGGTGGAGCCGCCCGTCCCGCCACAGCGCGGACAGCAGGAAGTCTGCCGCCCGCGCCGCGTCACCGGCCCACGCCGGCTCGGAGAAGACCCGGGAGGCGAACGCCAGTCCCCGGAGCACCAGCCCGTTCCACCCGGCCAGCACCTTGTCGTCCCGCCCCGGGGCCACCCGCGCCTGCCGCGCCGCGAACAGCCGCGCCCGGCCCGCGTCCAGCCGTTCCTGCACCTGCGCCTCGGACAGGCCCGCCTCCCGAGCGAGCGCAGCGGCAGACCTCGCCACCTTCAGGACCGAGCTGCCGAGCTCGAAGTTGCCCGCCTGCGTGACGCCCAGGTGCGCGCACAGCAGCGGCGCGTCGGCTGCGCCGACCCCCTGCTCCACCTCCGCGGGCGTCCAGGCGAAGTGCTTCCCCTCCTCCCCCTCGCTGTCCGCGTCCTGCGCGGCGAAGAAGGCCCCCTCCGGCGAGGTCATCTCCCGCCGCAGCCACCCCACCGTCTCTTGTACGACCTTGCGGAACGCGGCCCGCGGCTCCACGAGGAACCCCTCCGCGTACAGGTGCAGGAGCTGGCCGTTGTCGTAGAGCATCTTCTCGAAGTGGGGCACCTCCCACGCCTCGTCCACGCTGTAGCGGTGGAAGCCCCCGCCCAGCTGGTCATACAAGCCCCCCTCGGCCATCTTCTGGAGCGCCAGCAGCGCCGCGTCCCGCAGCGCGCCGTCCCCGCTCCGCCGCCAGCCGCGGAGCAGCAGCGAGACGTTCATGGGGTTGGGGAACTTGGGCGCCCTGCCGAACCCGCCGTGCGTGCCGTCCACCTCCCCCGCGAGCGTGCGCGCGGCCACCACCACGTCCTCGCCTGACAGCCGCCCCTCCGCGCCGCCCAGCCCGTGAGTGGACAGGTGGGCGAGCCCCTCGAGGAACTCCCCCGCCTGCGCGTCCACCTCGGCGCGGCGGTTCGTCCATGCATCCGCGAGCGCGGAGATGAGCCTCGGGAAGCCGGGCAGCCCGTGCTTGTCGGTGGGCGGGAAGTAGGTCCCGCCGAAGAACGGCGTGAGGTCCGGCCTCAGGAACACCGTCAGCGGCCAGCCGCCGCCGCGCCCCTGCAGCTGCACCACCCCCTGGTACACCTGGTCCAGGTCCGGCCGCTCCTCCCGGTCCACCTTCACGTTGACGAAGTGAGCGTTCATCAGCGCGGAGGTGGCCGCGTCCTCGAAGGACTCGTGCGCCATGACGTGGCACCAGTGGCAGGCGGAGTAGCCCACGGACAAGAGGATGGGCTTGTCCTCGGCGCGCGCCCGGGCGAGCGCCTCCTCGCCCCACGGGTACCAGTCCACCGGGTTGCCGGCATGCTGGCGGAGGTACGGGGAGGGCTCGCGGGCAAGTCGGTTCAAGGCCTCGCTCCTTACTTGGACGACAGCGCGTGGACCGCCCAGTCCCCGGGGGCCGGCGGGGGCCCGGCAAGCCACTCGCCGCACCGCTCGGCGTACAGCCGGGAGGGGCCATCCTCCGGGGCCTGCTGGAACAGGGGCAGCGCCTCGGCGAAGCGGCCCTCGCGGTACAGCCCGAGCGCCTCCTCCCACCGGCCCGGCAGGGGCGGCGCCGGGCGGTCCCCGGGTCCCCGCAGCTCGTACACCCGCACCGGCTCGCTGCGCCCCACCACCCGCACCACGTCCAGCTCCCGCGCGTGCACCGCCTGCCCCGCGGCCCGCACCGCCGCCTCGGAGGCGAGCGTGCGCGTGCCGTATTCCTTGCACGCCCCCTCCAGCCGCGAGGCCAGGTTCACCGCGTCCCCCACCGCGGTGTAGTCCTGCGCCTCCGGGGAGCCGAGGTTGCCCACCACCGCCGCCCCGGTGTGGACGCCAATCCTGCAGTCGAAGGAGGTTACCCCGGCCGCCGCGAACACCCCGCGCAGCCCGTCCACCACCGCGAGCAGGTCCAGCGCGGAGAGGCACCCCTTGGCCGCGTGGGCCTCGTCCCGCAGCGGCGCGTTCCAGAAGCACATGATGGCGTCACCGATGAACTTGTCGAGCGTGGCGTCCCGCCGGCCGAGCGCCGCCGTGGCCTCGCCGAAGTAGGTGTTGAGCAGGCGCACCAGTTCCTCCGGGGTGAGCCGCTCGCTGAAGCGGGTGAAGCCGGCCAGGTCCGAGAACAGCAGCGTCAGTTCGCGCCGCTCGCCGCCGGGCGAGGCCTTCTCCGGGTGGGCAATCAGCTGCTCCACCACCTGCGGGTTCAGGTACCGCTTGAACAGCCCCTTTATCTGGTCCCGCTGCCGCAGCCCGGCCACCATCTCGTTGAACGTGGTGGTGAGCCGCGCCACCTCGTCATGCCCCTCGGCCTCCACGTGCACGTCCAGGTTGCCGCGCCGCACCTCGTCCGCCCGCGCCTCCAGCTCGCGCAGCGGGCGCGCGAGCCGCCGGGAGACGGCCAGCGTCAGCCCCAGCCCCAGCGCCCCGAGCAGCCCCGTCAGCAGCAGAAACCGGCTGCCGAAGAAGGCCGCGAAGAAGTCCCGTTGCTCCTGCGCCAGGTCCCGGAGCAGCAGCGCGCGCGCCCCCAGCAGCACGTCGTCCGGCAGCGGGAAGCCGCGCCCCACGTAGGAGGCCTCGCCCTGCGCGAAGGAGGGCTGCGGCTCCCCGGACACCCGCTCCACCGCCGCCCGGAACGGCTCCCCGCCCGTGGTG